>Ga0307469_10000229_pt1 | contig 21685 bp, 19 predicted proteins | sample atmos_gasesAM2C__FD_203084 | JGI IMG/M metagenome (GOLD analysis project Ga0307469, IMG submission 203084) | Hardwood forest soil microbial communities from Morgan-Monroe State Forest, Indiana, United States - atmos_gasesAM2C_515 | ecosystem: Environmental > Terrestrial > Soil > Temperate... | reverse complement strand
TCCCCGCGTAGCAGCGCGCCATCCAGGGGTTGGACGCATTGGGGCTCGGGTTCACCCAGGCGCGCTCACCGAGCGGCCAGCCGTGGCCCGGCGCGCGGGCCGGTTCCCATCCTTGCATTTCTACGATGCTGCAATCGACTTCGAGACCAAGAGCGTGCATGAACCACTTCGCCGCTTCGCCCAGCGTGAGCCCGTGGCGCATCGGCAGCGCTCCTGCACCCACAAAACTCTCCCAGCCCGCGCGCAGCCGCAGCCCCTCGACCGGACGCCCCGCCGGGTTGGGCCGGTCCAGCACCCAGACCGCCTTGCCCCGCTCGGCGGCTGCCTCGAGAACGTACCGCAGCGTCGTGAGGAAGGTGTAGACGCGGCAGCCCAGATCCTGCAGGTCGACCAGCAGCACGTCGAAGCTGTCCATCATCGCCGCGGTCGGGCGTCGAACTTTCCCGTACAGGCTGAACACCGGGATGCGGTGCACCGGGTCGGTGAAGTCAGGCGATTCGATCATGTTGTCCTGCTTGTCCCCGCGCAGGCCGTGCTGGGGGCCGAAGGCAGCCACCAGGTCGAGGTCCCCGAGCGCCGCGAGCGCGTCGAGCGAGTGCACCAGATCGCGCGTCACCGACGCGGGGTGCGCGAGCAGCCCCACGCGGCGCCCCGCCAGCGGTTTTCGCAGCGCGCGATCTTCCAGCAGGCGGTCAATTCCGAACTTCATCGAGTCGCGCGGCGAACGCATCGGGATGGTGGAAATCCGGCTTGCCCGGCGGGTGCTTGAGCGCCCAATAGGAAAGAGCGCCGTCCACGTCTTCGACGACCGCCGAGAGCGCCAGCGACAGCGCCGCCCGGTCGACCCGTATGAAGGCGTCGAGCTCCAGTTGTTCCCCGCTGCGACGCACGCCAATTCGGGGATCCAGCTTCTCGTCGACGAGCGGCGCGCCGTCGCGATAGCGCGCGAACGCGTACGCGGCCCACTCGCCCGAGGGCGCGAGATTGTATTCGTGGTAGCCGGGCAGGCCGTTGCGGGCGATGAAGATCTCGCAGCAGGTGTGCTGCCAGAGCCGGGCGGCGATGCGCGGCGGGCGCGGCGGGGGAATGCGCAGGCGGTCGAGCTGTCCTTCGAGCGAATACGTCAGCGCGATTCCTTCCCCTGTTCTGTGCACGCGCGCGGCGATGCTGCGCACCGCCTCGCTGGCGCTTCCAGGATGGCACAGGAGCCTGAAGCTGCGGCTCAGCCCCAGAGGAGCCAGTAGGAAAATGCGAAGGCCGGCGGCACGAAGATGCAAAAACGCACGAGCGCCGCGAGCCGCCGCCGCTCGATGTCGTCGAATTCCGCGGCTACGTGCCGCTTCTTCGCGCGCTCGCGCGCCAGCTTCCGCAACTGCAGGTATTCCACCGCGATCAGAACCAGCGCCAGCGCCAAGCCGGTCAGCGCGCCTTGCAGGACGACATTCATTGCCGGGAGGCCGCCACCGATTCACTTTAGCGCAATGCGAATCGGCTGTCACACCTTGACGGTGGGAGGGTGCCGTCTCACAATCGTCGCGCCCGCGGGGAGGTGGACATGAGCAAGCGACGGGAGTTCATGCGCGGCGCGGCAATCGGTGCGCTGGCGTTCACGATCGGCGGCGTCGAAGTGCTGCTGACTCCGCGCGCGGCCCGCGCCCAGAGCGTGACGCTCCGCCTGCTCAAGCCCGACGAGGTTGAAACCCTCGAGGCATTGGGCGAGACGCTGGTTCCCGGCGCGCGCGCCGCGGGCATCGCCCATTTCATCGACCAGCAGATCTCCGTTCCTGCGGAGGAAGCGCTGCTGGAGGCGCGCATCCTCAACGTGCGCCCGCCCTTCGCCAATTTCTACCGGGCCGCACTGGGCGCCGTCGAGCGCTCAAGCCAGGCGCACAGCGGGCGCCGGTTCGCGCAGCTTGCGGGCGCCGAGCAGCGCGACTTCGTCAATCTGATGCGCCAGAACAAGATCGAGGGCTGGCAGGGTCCGGCCGGCGCATTCGTGTACTTCGTGCTGCGGAGCGACGCCGTCGACGTGGTGTATGGCACGCTCGAAGGCTACGCGGCGCTCGGCATTCCCTACATGCCGCACATCGCGCCGCTGAAGAGGTGGTGACATGGCCACGCACGAGAAGGTAGACGTCGCCATCGTCGGCGCGGGCGCCTCGGGCTCGGTGTTCGCCGCGGTGCTGGCAAAGGCCGGCAAGAAGGTGGTGGTCCTGGAGACGGGGCCGGATTGGCAGCTGTCCGATCTCATCAGCTCGGACTTCTGGGGGCGACGGATCAAGACGGCCGGCGCACCGTTTCTGCTCGAAGGGAAGAATCCTTTCGGCTACAGCTACCAGTCGGGCTGGGGCGTCGGCGGCGCCGCGCTTCACTACTTCGCGAACCTGCCGCGCCTCCTGCCGAACGACTTCAAGATCCGCAGCGAGCATAACCGCGCGCTCGACTGGCCGATCTCCTACCAGGACGTCGCGCCCTATTACGACAAGGTCGCACGCGACATCGGCGTCTCCGGCAACGCCAAGGCCGAAGAGATCTGGCGGCCGGCGGGCGAGCCCTACCCGATGCCGCCGATGAAGACCTTCCGCCACGGCGAGGTGTGGCTGAAGGGCTTCGAAGCGCTCGGCATCCGCATGGTGCCGGCGGCGGTCGGGATGAACTCGACCGATTACAAGGGCCGGCCGGCCTGCATCTACGACGGCTGGTGCCATATCGGCTGTCCGACCGGCGCGCTCAGCAATCCGCTGGTCACCTACCTCGCCGAGGCGCGCAGGGCGGGCGCCGAAGTCCGGCCGCGCTCGAGCGTCACGCGGGTGCTGACCAACCGCCAGGGCACCCGCGTTCGCGGCCTCGAGTACTACGACGCGAAGAAGGAGCGCCAGGTGCAGGAGGCGAACGTGGTCGTCCTGGCGGCCTGGTCGGCGCAGAACCCGCGCCTGCTGCTCAACTCGGCGACCGACCGGCACCCGAGGGGGCTCGCCAACGCGAGCGGCCTGGTCGGAAAATACATGATGTGCCACTACAGCTCGGGTACCTGGGCGCTGTTCGACGAGGATGTGCAGAACCACCTGGGCACCACCGGCGCGCAATTCATGTCCTACGACCGCTATGGCAAGACGGCCCACCCCGGGGTCTTCGGCAGCTCGTTCATCGTCGCGGGCAGCGCGCTCAAGACCAGCGACCTCGGCGGGTTCGCCAACGCCCGGCTCGACCTGTTCGGTGCCGAGCTGAGCGCGTTCATGAAGCGCGCCGCGCGCGGGCTCACCCGCATCGGCGCGTTCGGCGAGGAATTGCCGAACCTCGACAACCGCATCGAGCTCGCCGCCGACAAGGACGAATTCGGCATGCCGCTCGGCAGGATCCACCACAGCTTCGACCAGGATGCGGTCGGGCTGTGGAACGCCAACTTCGAGGAAGGCCTTCGCGTCGCCAAGGCCACCGGCGCCCGGGAAGCGTGGTCGGCGCGCGGCAACATGCCGACCATCCACCTCATGGGCGGCACCATCATGGGCACCGACGCCGGCAACTCGGTGGTCAACAGCTACGGGCAGAGCCACGAGCTGCCGAACCTCTATCTCGCCGGGCCGGGCATTTTCCCCACGGCAGGAGCGTCGAATCCGACCTACACGATCTTTGCCCTCTCGCTGCGCGGCGCCGAGCAGCTCGCGGCGAAGTGGAGGGCGGTCGACCTCTGAGGTCCGCGCGCGCTTCCGCCTTCTCGCTGCTCGCGCTGGCAAACCTCCTTTGGGCGGGGAACTGGGTCATTGGACGCGCGCTGCGCGACGCGTTCGAGCCGGTGGCGCTCAGTTTCTGGCGCTGGCTGATCGCGGCGCTGGTTCTTGCGCCGCTTGCCCTGCCCGAGCTTGCGCGAGCGCGCGCGACGCTGCGGCGCCACGCCGGCCTGCTGGCGCTGCTCGCGCTCACCGGCGTGGCGGGATTCCAGACCCTGGTCTATCTCGGACTCAAGACCACCACGGCGATCAATGCCGTGCTGCTCAACTCGTCCGCCCCGCTGTTCATGCTGCTGTGCTCCTGGATGATCGACCGCGAGACGGCCACGCGCCGGCAGCTCGCCGGCATGCTGGTCTCGCTTCTCGGCATCCTCCTGATCGTTTCGCACGGCGCGCCCGGCAGGCTGCTGCAGCTCGAATTCCACGCCGGCGACGCGTGGATCGTGCTGGCCATGCCGGTCTGGGGAATGTACTCGGTGCTGCTCAAGCGCCGCCCGCCGGAATTGAACGACGTCAGCCTGCTTTTCGTGATCTCGGTCGCCGGCCTGGCGCTGCTCGCCCCGGCGCTTGCGCTCGAAGCGCTGCAGGCGCCGCCGCGCTGGCCGAGCGCGGGCGAGGCCGCCGGCGTGCTCTACATCGGCCTCGCCGCCTCGGTCGCGGCCTTCATCTGCTGGAACCGCGGCGTCGCCGTCGTCGGGGCGAATGCGGCCGGGTTTACGCTGCATCTTCTGCCCGCCTTCGGCACGCTGCTGGCGATGCTGCTGCTCGGCGAGGCGCTCCACGCGTACCACGTCGCCGGATTTGCGACCATTCTGGCGGGCGTGGTCCTGGCGACGCGCCGGGCAGGGCCCGCTCAGGGCTTGAGGTAGGCGAATCCTTCGCGCTGCTGCAGGCGCGTGATCTCAGCCACCCCGGAGGGAACGTAAGTCACGTCTGCAATGAACTGCTGCCGGTCCAGCCTGCGATTGCGCAAGGTGATCTCGCATACGTCGAATTGCACTCCACGCACGGCGAGCTGCTCGACGAGGTCCTCGTACTTGTTGCCGTTCCTGTCCTTGGCGCCCTTCATCAGGAAATCGACGCCGCGCGCATGCGCCACGACGATGATCTTGGCCGTCGGATTGACCTCGAGATGGTTGTTGATGTTGCGCAGGCCATTCGATGCCTGCTCAACGCCATCGCTGAAGTGGTACACGACCTTGTCCTGCGGGCTGCCGCCTCCGGTCGCGGCGTATGCCGCAATTGCCACTAACAGCGCTGACGCTCCGACGACAACCGCCCGCCTGCTGGCATTCATGACGCCTCCTGTGGACTTGCTCGTGCCGCGGCATGCAGTATGGCCGGTGAATCTCCGGCCTTACTACATTACGCCGACAAGGCGTTATTGTCCCGCGAAGGCGGCGCGCTGTTCAGCGACGAGAAAAAGCAGTAGCGATTCTTGCCGGCCTCCTTGGCCGCGTACATCGCCGCGTCGGCGTGCTTCATGAGGGTGGCCGCATCCGCGGCGTCGTCGGGGAACAGGCTGATGCCGATGCTCGCGGACACCCGCGTTTCAGCGCCGCCGGGCAGCGCGTAAGGCCGCAATGCGTCATCCAGCAGCTTGCGGTTGATGCCTTCGACGGCAGCGGCGTCCGTGACTTCCTCGAGGACCACGAAGAACTCGTCGCCGCCGAGCCGCGCGACCAGATCGGTCGCCCGCAGCTTGGCGCGAAGCCGCCGCGCCACTTCCACGAGGAACTGGTCGCCGGCGTCATGGCCGTAGGTGTCGTTGATCTGCTTGAAGCCGTCCAGATCGATGAACGCGCCGGCGAGCCTCGCGCCGTGGCGCCGCGCCCGCTCGACGGCTTGCTCCAGCGCCGGGGCAAGGCTGGTGCGGTTGGCGAGCCCGGTGAGCGGATCGCTGTAAGCGAGCGCCTCGATGCGCTCGCGCATGAGCGCGGTTTCAGTGATGTCGCGGCCCACGCCGCGGTACCCGAGGAACGTGCCCTCGGCAGTGAGCCGCGGCTCGCCGGTCAGCGAGAAATACCGCGTGACCCCGTCGGACATGGCGCGCGAGAACTCGAAGTCGCGGAATGGAACGTGGCTGTCCATGCTGGCGTGGTGTTCCGCCCAGTGCGCCGCGTCGGGACTCAGCGCGGGGATCTCCCACAGCGTCTTGCCGACCACGCCGAGGGCTATCGTCGCGGCAGAATAGTTCGCGCCGGCCGCGATGTTCGTCACGCGGTGCTGCGGATCGGTTTCCCAGTAGAAGTCGGAGGACATCTCGGTCAGGCTGCGGAAGCGCGCTTCGCTCTCGCGCAGCGACTGCTCGATCTGCTTGCGCTGCAGGAACTGGCCGACGTGGCTGCCGATGACCCGCGCCGCCTGCAGCAGCCTCTGGTCGGGCTCGCGCACCGACTCGCCGGAGAAAGCGAGCACGCCGATGGTCTTGCCTTCCGACGTGACGGCGAAGGTGAGCACGCCGCGCGTGCCGGCGCCTTCGGCCACGGACTGCGTCGACGCGAGGTCGCGCTGGAGGTCGCCCGACCAGGCCGCGCCGAACTGCCACACCACGCGCGAGCGCTCCAGGAAGCGCTCCACGGCCGGCTCGTTGACGCACCATCCGTACTGGAAACGCAGCGCGCCGCTCGCCTCGTCCAGGCGGTAATACCGGCCGGAATCCCAGCCTTCCGATTCGCACACCACGCGCACCGCGGAGCGCAAGCCGCTCTCCGCGTCTTCCGCCGCCGAAAGCGAGCGCGCCACCTCGTGCTCCAGCGTCAGCATCTGCTCGGCGCGCTTCTGTGCGCTCACGTCGCGGCCGACGCCGTGGTAGCCGAGAAAGCTGCCGTCGGCACCGAACACCGGCTCGCCGCTGACGCTGAGGTAGCGCACGGCCCCCTGCGACGTCGGGCGCCACATGAGCGCGTCGTAGAAGGGCCGGCGGGCGTCAAGCAGCGCGCGATGCGCGTTCCATCCGCCCTCGATTTCGAGGCCGCTCTCCCAGCGGCGCAGGCCGATCAGGCGCCGCCGCAGATCCTGGTCGTTGCCCGCGACGTAGCGGCCTTCCAGGCGGGTAAAGCAGTGGCTGGCATCCGTTTCCCAGTACCAGTCCGAGGACAGGTCGGCGAGGCGACGCGAGCGCGCGGCGCGCTCGCTGTTGGCCTGCTCCACCGCCGCCTGCTGCACGAACCTGCCGATGCGGCCGCCGAGGGCGCTCAGCCTGTCCGACAGGCGCTCGTCGGGCGCACGCGTCGTGCGGCTGCCGAAGCGCAGCACGCCGACGATTTCCGGGCCCGCGCGCAGCGGGACCAGCAGCGCGGCGCGCAGACCCATCTTCTCGAACAGCTCGTCGCCTACGCGCTCGGCCCCGGCTTGCTGCAGATAGTCGCGGATCCACAGCGGTTTTCCCGACTGCCACACGGAGCCCACCATCCCCTCGCCCCGCCTGATTCCGATCTTGCCCGCAGCCTCGACCACGGCCGCGATGCCTTGAAGGTCCTGCGTGCTCCAATGCTGGTGAAGGCGCAGCGCGCCGCCCGCTTCGTCCAGCTTCCACAGCTCAGCGCAATCAAACCCTTCGCCTTCGCATATCGCGCGCAGCGCACCTTTGAGCGCGAAGGCGATGCCGCCGGTCCCGGCGAGGCAGGACATCACCGCGTTCTCGAGCAGGAGCAGCTGCTGGGCGCGCTTTTGCGACGTGATATCGCGCCCGGCGCCAAGGTAGCCGCGGAATGCGCCGCCTGCGTCGAAGACCGGCTCGCCGCTAAGCGACAGCCAGACCGTGCGGCCGTCGTCGGCGGCCACCTGAAGCTCGAAATCGCGGAACGGCTCGCGCCGCTCGAGCTGGCCGCGATGACGGTCCCAATCCTCCGGGGTGAGGTTCAGCGCCCGCTGATCGCAGCGCTTGTGACCGAGATAGGGAGACAGGTCTAAAGCCAGATCGAGGGCTGTTTTCTCGCTGGTGCGGCTCGACAGGTACGTGAGCCGCAACTGCTCGTCCTGTTCCCAGTACCAGTCGGCGCCCGGCGCGTCGATGTGGCGGCGCGTCCCGTTCTCAGGCGGCATGTCCAGGGCCTTGACCCAGCTGGACTGCCACCGCTGAAGATAATCTATCCACCCATTCACGGCTTTTCATTGTTCTTGGTTTCAGCCTTCTCCCGTGCAGCCGCTCGGCATGCTCGACCATACGCTCCCCTTTTCCAATTTACTGTAGCGTTATCTGCTAGTCCAGTTGGATTCGAGCGGGCCCGACCGTGAGCTAGCTCCTTAAAGACAGCCGCTAACTGCAAGAATCAACGAATATTGCGCGGCTACACGGGCTGCAGTCCCGGAAATTGCGGCGCGCCTCGCGGGCAAGCCTGCCGTCAGCCGCCGGCGGCGAGCGCCGCGAAGACGCGCTTCATCGCGTTGAGCCGCGCGAGATAGCCCCGCAGGTCGAACGCAGGATCAGTCTGCGTACACGCCGGTTTTCCTGATGATGGGCCCCCACTTGTCGATCTCGGATTTGAGCAGGCTGCGCAGCGATTCAGGCGTCGCCTTGCCGGCCGCGACCGGCTCGGCGCCCAGATCGGCCAGCCGCGTCTTGAACGCCGTATCCGTTACCGCCGTCTGCAGCGCGCCGACGAGCCTGTCCAGCGCCGGCTTGGGCGTACCCCTGGGCGCAAACAGCCCGTTCCAGACGACCAGCGCGAAGCCCTTCAAGCCCTGCTCGTCGAGCGTGGGGACGTCAGGCAGCGAGGGCACGCGCCTATTCGCGGTCACGCCGTAAACCTTGATCGTGCCAGCCTTGATCTGTGGCGTGGTATTGGTGGTCTGATCGCACATGAAGTCGGCCCGGCCGGCGACCAGGTCGGTCATCGCCGGGCCCGTGCCCTTGTACGGCACCGTGGTGAAGTCGGCCTGGATCGTGCTCATGAACAGCAGCCCGCACAAGTAAGAGGCCGAGCCGATGCCGGCATTGGCGTAAGTGAGCGTGCCTTGATTGGCCTTGGCGTAGGCAAGAAACTCGCCGAAGGTCTGCGGCGACATTTCCTTTCTCGCGACCAGCGTCATCGGCACGTCGGCCACCTGGCCGATGTACTCGAAGTCATTGACCGTGTCGTACGGCAACTTGCGATACAGCGCAGGCGCGGTCGACATGCCGACGTGGTACAGCAGCACCGTGTAGCCGTCGGGCCGCGACTTCGCTGCCTTGTTGATGCCGATGACGCCGCCGGCGCCGCCGGAGTTGTCGATGATCATCTGCTGCCCCAGCGCGCTTCCCATCGCCACGCCAAGGTTGCGCGCGAGCGTATCGGTCGGCCCGCCGGCGGCGGCTGGCACGATGATGACCACCGGCTTGGACGGGTAGTCCTCGGCGGGCGCGGTGGTCGCCGCCGCGGTCGCGAGCAATGCCGCTGCCGCTGCGCTCAACCATGTCCTGCCAAGTCCGCGCGTCACGGGCCGAGGAAGGCGATGTCCGGGTTGACCCGCACGACTGCCGGGAAGGCTCATTTGCATTTCGCTCCGTCAGGTAGCATGATGGTCCGCGTAGGCAATAAGAGGGGTGTGCGTGTAGCGACAAAAAAAGGGGGTGTGGATCCCCTGTGATGAGAATGAATACCACGCTGGTGATCAATCCGAAAGGTGGTGCCGGAAAAACCACCGTCGCGATCAATCTGGCAAGCCACTTCGCCGCCGCCAACACTGCAACCGCACTCATGGATTACGACCCGCAAGGGTCGAGCCTGCACTGGCTGCGCTCGCGCGCGCCCGAGGCAGCGAAGATTCACGGCGCCAACGCCGCGCCGCCGAAGCCCGACCGCCTGCGCAGCTTCGATATGTACGTGCCCCCGGAGACTCGGCAACTGGTGATCGATACGCCGGCCGGCGCCTCGGGCCTGCTGCTGCAGGAGATGCTCGGCCGAGCCCACTGCGTCATCATCCCGGTGGTGCCCTCTTCCATGGACATCCACGCCACGGCGAACTTCATCAGGGACCTGCTTCTCAAGGGCCGCATCCGGGAGAGGAACATCCGGCTGGCGGTGGTCGCGAACCGGGTGCGCAGGTCGATGCCCGTCTACCCGCCGCTGGAGCGGTTTCTCAACGCGCTCAACCTGAAGCTGCTGGCGCGCCTCATCGATTCCGACGTGTACGTGCATGCCGCGGAAACGGGGGTTGGAATTTTCGAGATGGACTTCCCTGTGTCGGTGGCCGAGCGCAAGCAGTTCATGCCGATCATCGACTGGGTGGACAGCCAGCGTGCGCCAGGCGACGACCGCACGGCCGGGACGCTCTACGAGCTGGGGCGCACCCGCTCCGCATAGAGAGGACGGCTCGGCCAGGATGAAAATCGACCGGCGCGTATTCGAGCTCTACGACGAGTACTGCCACGGCCGCATCGACCGGCGCGAATTCCTGGCGCGGGCCGGCGCGCTCACCGTCGCCGGGGTTTCGGCGCTGGCGATGGCACAGGCGCTCCTGCCGCGTTACGCGCAGGCGCAGACCATCTCCTTCACCGATGAACGGATGAAAGCGCAGTACGTGAATTACCCATCGCCCGGCGGCAACTCGGGCAGCATGCGCGGCTACCTGGCGCGGCCGGCAAGCCAGGGCCCGTTTCCCTCGGTGCTGGTGATCCACGAGAACCGCGGGCTCAATCCCTATATCGAGGATGTGGCGCGCCGCGCCGCGGTCGAAGGGTTTCTCGCCCTCGCGCCCGACGGCTTGTCGCCGGTCGGCGGCTACCCCGGCAACGACGATGACGGCCGCGCGCTGCAGGCCGGTCTCGACCAGGGCAAATTGCGCACGGACATGCTGAACAGCGCGCGCTTTCTCAAGTCGCACAAATCATCGAGCGGCAAGCTCGGCGTGACAGGCTTCTGCTGGGGCGGCGGCACGACGAATTTCCTGGCAGCCGCGCTGGGGGCCGAGATGCACGCGGGCGTGCCGTTTTACGGCGCTGCCGCCGAAACCGCCGACGTTCGGAAAGTCAGGGCCCCGCTGCTGATTCATTACGCGGAGACCGACGAGCGAATCAACGCCATGTGGCCGGCGTTCGAGGCCGCGTTGAACGCGGCCGGCGTTCCGCACCAGATGTACAGGTATCCGGGGACGCAGCACGGCTTTCACAACAACTCGACGCCGCGCTACAACGAGGCGGCGGCCAAGCTGGCGTGGGAGCGGACGATCGCCTTCTTCAAGAAGAATCTGGCTTGAGGCTCGGGCCTAACGGCTGTGGGGCGGCGGCTTTGTACACGCTGTCGTGCTCGCGGGCGTGGTCGGTCACTCTTAGTCCGAATTCCTGGCCCGCCCGGACTTCCAACACGGGTTCGTGCTCGACCTGCATGGACTCGATGCGCTGGCGGAAGTCGCTGGTGCGGCCCACGACATGAATCATGTCACCCATGCGCAGACTCCCCGACTCCATGCGCACCGCCGCGACAGAAAGATGGCCGTAATAGTGGGTTACGGTCCCGACGCGCTCCTCGCCCGCCGAGGGAGCGGGCGCCGCCGCGGCAGCGGCTGGCTTGGCCGGCTGTGAAGGCGCGCGTACTCGCTGCGCCTTGACGGTTTGCGCCGGTCGCGGCGCCGGCTTCTTCTTCGCGACTGCTTTTTTGACTGGAGGGGTCTTTTTACGGGCTAGCGGTCTTCTCGCCGGCGTCTTTTGACGCTTCGCTTTGGCTTTCTTTCTCGCGGCCATAGGCGTTAGATTACTCCTGTGTCCCAGTCTTGGGTGCATCGCCTTCCACGCTTCATACCATGAAGCCGGCCCTGGTTCTTCTCCTCCTGGTCCACGCGCTCGCCCTGCCGACGGTGGCGCGGGCAGGCGAATCCGCGCCGAGCCGCTACACCAGCGTTCCGGCGAGCGCCGACGGCATCGGCAAAGTCTATCTGGGCCGCGAGATTGCGCAGGTCATGAGCTTCCACGGCGCGCAATGGCTGGAGCGCGCCGAGCGCGTCGACGAGGAGCGGCCGGAGCTGGTGCTCTCCGCGCTCGAGCTGAAGCCCGGCATGACGGTTGCCGACATCGGCGCGGGCAGCGGCTATTACTCGTGGCGTATGGCGCAACGCGTGGGCGCGAGCGGTACGGTGTACGCGGTGGACATACAGCCCGAAATGATAAAGCTCCTCCGGCGGCAGATGTCGCGGCGCGGCGCTGCCAACGTGAAACCAGTGCTCGGCGGGTTAACCGATCCAGGGCTACCGGCAGGCAGCATCGACCTCGCCCTGATGGTGGACGTTTATCACGAGTTCGAATATCCGTACGAGATGCTTGCCGCCATCGTGCGCGCGCTGAAGCCCGGCGGGCGGCTGGTGTTCGTCGAGTTCCGGGGCGGCGATGCGGCCGTGCCGATCAAGCCTCTGCACACCATGACCGAAGCGCAAGTGCGCAAAGAGGCCGCCATTCACGCGCTGCAATGGGTGAAGACCGCGCGTGACCTGCCCTGGCAGAACGCCATCGTTTTTCGCAAGCTACGCCGCTCTCCGGCGTATTATCATCGGAACATGCAGGAGTGAGGCTATCGCGATGAAAAACAATCTCGAGGTGTTCGTTGCTTTCGCGCTTCTTGCGGCCGCGGGCACGGCCGCGCCGCAGCAGGTGTCGACCCCAGCGCCTGCTCCCGCACAATCTGCAACGCAGCCGCCGCAGCCTGAAAAGCCGGCCCTCAAGCTCAGGCTGGACGAAGTCGAGCTGCGGCGGTCAATTACATTCGCCCCGAAAGACGGCGGCGCGAAGCAGGATGCGGCGCAGAGCCTGCCAGGGCTCGGCGGGAACCCTTCGAAGTCCTGGGAGAGGACCACACCCACGGTCGTCCCGGAGTCGAGTGATCAATACTAGGATGCGCGACGAGAAGCCGCTTCGAGAGCTCGGCATCGAGCTACACGCCGAGAAGTGAAGACGGGCTGCATCGCTGCAACCCGTTAATTGGACTGGCGCGCCCGGCAGGATTTGAACCCACGACCCCCAGGTTCGTAGGTAATCCCTGCGAAAGTCCCTGTATTCGCCGGGTAGCTTCTATTCGGACCAGTAGGGCGAGCATACCCACGTCACAAATCTCCCGTAGAAATCCCGGCAATTCGAGATGTTGGGCGGAGCTTAGATGAACGCGCGGTCAGCCCAGCGAGACCTGCTCCACTTCCGATCGTGCCCACTTGGCCGGGTTCTCGCGGCCGGGCTGGCGATGGCGGCCTTGGGGTTCGCCGTCCCGGCGCTGTCGCAAACGATCAACACGGTGGCGGGAGGGAGCGCGGGCGATGGCGGTGCGGCGACGAGCGCGAGCCTCAGCGCAGGCGGTGTCGCGCTGGGCATTTCCCAGGCGCAATCGGGGCCGGTGGCGCTCGAGTCGGCTACGAAATGGACTCGTCGATGCCGGGCGTCCAGCTGCCGACGCGCGCCGACGGTCACGATCGATAAGGCGGCCGGCCAGGCCGATCCGACGGGCGCCTCGCCCATCAACTTCACCGCCGTTTTCAGCAAGCGGGTGAGCGGCTTCAGCGGTGCCGGCGTCACCATCAGCGGCACCGCCGGCGGCACCAAGACGGTGACGGTGAGCGGCGGCCCGGGCAGCTACAACGTGGCGGTGAGCGGCATGAGCAGCGCCGGCACGGTGATCGCCAGCATCCCTGCGGGCATCGCCCAGGACGCGGCAGGCGACGCGAACACCGCCTCCACCAGCACCGATAACAGCGTGAGCTTTACGCCCCCTGACACCACGCCGCCGTCGGTGACGATCAACCAGGCGGCCGGTCAAGCCGATCCGACGAACGCCTCGCCGATCAACTTCACCGCCGTCTTCAGCGAGCCGGTGAGCGGCTTCACCGGCGCCGGCGTCAGCATCAGTGGCACTGCCGGCGGCACCAAGACGGTGACGGTGAGCGGCGGTCCGAGCACTTACAACGTGGCGGTGAGCGGCATGAGCAGCGCCGGTACGGTGATCGCCTCCATCGCCGCCGGGGTGGTCACTGACGCGGCGGGTAACCCCAGCACCGCCTCCACCAGCACCGATAACAGCGTGAGCTTCACCTTTGTGTCACCGGTCGTGCTCGAGAACCAGCAGCTGGGTTCGGGCAACTGGCAGATGTGGCTGCGCGGCATCCCGCCCGCCGACGACGTCAACCAGCAGATCAAGGGTTACGCCTCCGCCACCAGCGCGAACCTGGGCGAGTCGATCACCTTCTACGTCACGGTCAATCCTGCCCAGCAATACACCATGGACGTGTATCGCATGGGCTGGTACCAGGGCCTGGGCGGGCGGCTGATGCAGAGCATCGGCCCGCTGCAGGGCGTGGCGCAGCCCGCCTGCCCGGTCGACGCTGTCACCGGACTGATCGAGTGCGATTGGACGGCGGCCTACACCCTCACGGTGCCTCCAACCTGGACCAGCGGCGTGTTCATGGTGCAGCTCACGAACGCGCAGGGTTACCAGAACTACATCACCTTCGTCGTGCGCGACGATGCGCGAGTCGCGGACATCATGTTCCAGCAGGCCGTCGCGACCTACCAGGCTTACAACAACTACCCGGACGACAACGCCACCGGCAAGAGCCTCTACTTTTTCAACAGCCACGGCGCGAACACCGTCGCGGGCGCGCCGCAAGCGGTGAAGGTGTCGTGGAACAGGCCGTACACTGCGCAGGGCACCGGGCAGTTTTTCAAGTGGGATTACCACTTCGTTCGCTGGCTGGAACGCTCCGGCTACGACGTGAAGTACTCGACCGATGTGGACACGCATGAGAACAGCGAGCGGCTGCTCAACAGCAAGGTGTTCCTGTCTGGCGGCCACAACGAGTACTGGTCGAAGGCGATGTACGACGGTGTCCAGCAGGCGCGCGACGCCGGCGTCCATCTCGCGTTCTTCGGCGCGGACGCGGTGTACTGGCAGGTCCGGTTCGAGGCCTCGCCGCTGAGCGGCGCCGCCGACCGTGTGTTGGTCGGCTACAAGGACCGCACGACCGACCCGGTGCAGGGTCCGACGACCACCGTCCTGTGGCGCGACCCGTTCCTCAACCGCCCGGAGCAGCAGCTCATGGGAGTGCAGTTCTCCGGATCGATCGATATCAGCTCGCCGAACGCGCCGTATGTCGTCCAGAACAGCTCGAGCTGGGTGTACGCGGGGACGGGGCTGGCCGACGGCGACAGCATCCCGGGGATCGTCGGCTACGAAATGGACGCGTCGATGTCGGGCTACCCGCTGCCGACCTCCGTCGCCGGCACCTACCAGGTGCTGTCGCAGTCTCCGTTCACCGATTCCGGCGGCACAACGATGACCGCGAACTCGTCGATCTACCAGGCACCGAGCGGCGCGTGGGTGTTCGGCGCGGGGACGGTCAGCTGGAGCTTCGGACTGGATCTCGATGGCGTCGTAGACCCGCGCATCCAGCGCATCACGGCGAATCTGTTAGGCCGGTTCGGGGCTTCCCCGCAGCCCTGACCACAGGACGTCGTTCCGCAATAACGGAGCGAAGATGGCGGCCTTGGTGCTCGCCGTCCCGGGAGCGCATTTGAGGGCCGCAAGGCGCGCTGTAAAAGCAGCGTGGACAAATCGGTTGCGCCGTTTTGTTCTCTATTGCGCTGTCGAGTCCCTGCGAAAGTCCCTATATTCGCGGATTCTCTAGTTCGTTCTGCGCAGCGTTGCGAAGGCGAACGCGGCAATTGCCGCAAGATAGCAAATCACGCCGCTCCAGAAGCTTGCGGAAATCCCGAACGCCATGGCGATCACCACCGCCAAGACCGAGGCGACAACCGAGGTCGCGCCGTTGACACCCCACAGCCACGGCGCGAGCTGGGGCCGCGACGCCATTGCCAAACGCATGCCAAGTGGAAACGCCATGCCCATGAATAGGCCCATCGAAGCCATGAGGCCGCCCGAAACCGCGATGCGCACTGGGGTTTCCGATCCCCGGAAATCCGCGACCAGCGGGACCATCGCCAGCCCCGCCACCGCGAGGATTGCGACCAGCAGCGCGAGCCGCCGGATTCCGGCAACGCGCAGCCGGTCGTCCGGCACCCGCGCCGAAAGCCGACTGCCGATTCCGCCGGCAACTAGCAGAACAAACAGGATGACGCTCAGACTGTAAATGGGGTGCCCCAAAAATATGATCAGGCGCTGCAGCATGGAAATCTCGATCAGCATGAAGCCCAGGCCGATCGCGGCAAAGAAGGCCAGCAGAGCCGTGTCGGCGCGCGCCAGCGCAATTTTCGCCAGAACAAGCGGCACCCCGATGCACAACAGGGTCAGCACCAGCACTCCGACGAGCAGGTCTATCAGCAAGGTTACCGATTGTGTTCCCAGCCACCCCTGGCTCGCCTCGTGCATGAATGCCCAGCTGCGAAGGCGAAGCATATTGAAGAAAAACGGCTGATCGTCGGTCGGCGCGTCGTAATTCGTCATGCCCGCCGCCAATTCGTCTTCCATGCCCCGACCGGTAGCGAGCGCGAGCAGTAGCGCGGTTTTCCCCCGGCCGGGCTCGAGCTCGACCTCGAAACGCATTCGGGCAGCAAGCTCGCGGATCTGCGCGAGCTCCGCTTCGGGGAACGGCGTCTTTCGCACCAGCAACAATCCCATGGGGCCAAACGATTGCGGCCACTTCGCGAGCTTATTGGTCACCAGCACCATGTGGCGTTCGGGCTCGGTCGCGCCGCTCGCGCGCAAAGCGTCATGCCCCAGCGAAACCAGTCGCGCCAGTTCGTCGGGCGCGCTGCGCGCCACGGCGAGCAGGCCGTTGTCGTCGAGACGGTCGAGGAAGATCTGCCAGCCTTCCCGTGTGTACAGAGAATTCTCGGTCAGCACATAAGCGCCCGCCGCGGTCGCCGCCCAGGTATCAATGAAGGTGAGCTGAATGATGTCGAAGCGCTGTTTCTCGCGTGCCAGATAGCTGCGCGCTTCATCATTGACCAGGGTCACGATCGGATCCCGATCCAGGTGCCCGCTGTAGTCGCCGAAGTGGTCGTTCGCCACGCTCAAGATGCTGGCGTTGATTTCTACCGCCGTGACGTGTTGCTGGCCGAACACCTTCGCCGCCAGGATGTCACGGCCGCCGCCCGAGCCAACGATGCAAACGCGCGCGTTGGCGCGCAGATGGTGCACGAAGTTGGTGAGGTCCCAGCGCAGGAAGTCGAGCTTGGCCAAATCGCCGTCGAACCCGAACAAAAACGTGCCCGCGCCCGCGTCGATCTGCAACGCGCGGCTCGGGACGCTCACCGGACCCTTGTAGGCCGTGCTCAGGCTCCAGGTCACCACGTCCTGGTCCCGCGGCTTCATTACCGCTATGCGCGAAAATGAGTTCCAGCGTTCATAGTCGATCTCCTGTTGCTTTGCCCACTTGATGTACTCAATGGGAAAGGCGGCGAGGTCATAGCGGGCGAGGTGAATTCCGGCCCACAACGTCATTCCGGCCAATGCCGTGCAGACCAGGACGGCGAAGCCCCGCTCCCGGCCGCGCAGAAGCGCCACCCCGGCGAGCGCGGCCAAGGCGGCGCAGGACAGCACCGCGCCTACGCCGTCCAGCCAATGGAGCGAAACGATGACGCACAAGCACCCGATCGCGGCGCCCGCCAGGTCGGCCGCGTAGAGCTGTCCGACTTGCGACGGAAAACGCGTCAGGGCGAGGCAGACAAAAATGCCGCTGAACACAAACGGCACCGCTGCGCAGATGAAAGTCAGACTCATCGGCAAGAGCAGCGAGGTGTGCAGGAAGATCACCACCGCCATGGAAATCGCGAACCACAGCGCGCACCTGCCCAAGGCACGCGGCAGCGTCGCTTGCGGCCAGGTCTGCGGGCGCAGGAAAACGAAGAGCGCGCCGATCGTCATGCCGAACATGGCCATCGAAATGGCCATGAACGCGAAGTGGTACCACATCGTCAGGGAAAACACGCGCGTCAGCAGCACCTCGAACATGACGGTGGCTAGCGTCACGAGAAGGAGCGCACCGAACAGGACGCGCCTTTCCGGAAAAACGATGGTCAAGGCATGCTCCGTCAACTCCATTTTGTCTACTACCATGGTAGCATGCGCTGGTGAGCCATCCAGCGCGCAGTGCCGCGATCAACCTTCGTCAGCCCGTGGCCGCGCAGGTCCACGAAATCCTGCGCCGCTCGATCATCACCATGCGCTTGCGGCCGAGGAAGAAAGTCTCCGAAGCCGAACTCGCGCTCCAGCTCGGCGTCAGCCGCACGCCGGTGCGTGAGGCACTGATAAAGCTCGCCGAGGACCGCTTGGTGGAAATCCTGCCACAACGCGGCAGCTTCATAACGCCTATCCGCCTGCACGAAGTCCTTGAGGCGCGCTTCATCCGCGAAGCGCTCGAGATCGCCGTTGTGCGTGAAGCCGCGGCGAGTGGTCGCGCCGAGGTGCTCGGCCGACTCGAAAATCTGTTGCAGGCCCAGCGCGCTGCCGCAAGAGATAAGGATCTCGAACGGTTCCTGGAACTCGACGAGGCGTTCCACCACACGCTCAGCGAGAGCATCGACAAACAACGGTGCTGGCGGCTCATCCAGTCGGTCAAGCATCAGCTCGACCGCGTCCGCTACCTGAGCCTCCCCGAGCCGGGCAATCTGGCGTTGCTCATCAGGCAGCACGCGGCCATTGCAGAGGCCGTTCTCGCTGGTAAGCCGGAGGCCGCGGAGACGTTAATGCGCGCCCATCTTCGCGAGGTACTGCGCTTCATCGAGCAAAAGCACGCCAAAGAGCCGGATTTGTTCGAATGAAGCCGCTTCGCATCAGCGGCCTGCGCGCGACGACGGTCGCGGTGCCTCTGGCGGCGCCGCTGCGCCACGCAGCCGGCGCGCATTGGGGCCGCTTCGTGCGAACGATTGTTGAGGTAGAGACCGATCAGGGGATCACCGGGCTCGGCGAGATGGGCGGCGGCGGCGAAAGCGCCGAGGCCGCTATTCGGGGCCTGACCCCCTCTCTCGTCGGGCATGATCCCTTTGCGCTCGAGGCTTTGCGCTGGAAGATAGCGAATCCGACGGCGACGCTCTACAACAACCGGCTGCAGATGCTGGCGGCGCTCGAGTTCGCCTGCCTCGACATCATGGGCAAGGCGCTCGACGTGCCTGTTCACGCGCTGCTCGGCGGCAAGCTGAGAGACGCCGTGCCTTTTGCGTCTTACCTCTTCTTCCGCTACGCCGACTCCCAGCGCGGCGGCGAAGTGCGCACAGCCGAGCAGCTTCTGGCGCATGCGCGTGCGCTCAAGCACGAGCACGGCTTCACTACGCACAAGTTGAAGGGCGGCGTCTTCCCGCCGGATTATGAGCTCGCCTGCTACCAATCGCTCGCCGATGCCCTACGTGGCGATCGCCTGCGCTACGACCCGAATTGCGCTTTGTCCCTTGAACAGGCAATCCGCTTCGGCAAAGGCATCAGCGATCTCAACAACGATTACTTCGAAGATCCGACCTGGGGACTCGACGGCGCACGGCAGCTACGCCGCTATGTCGACATGCCGCTCGCCACCAACACCGCAGTGATCAACTTCGAGCAACTCGCCACCAACATTCATCATCGCGCCTTCGATGTGGTTCTGCTGGACACCACCTTCTGGGGCGGCATTCGACCATGCGTCAAGGCCGCAGGGGTGTGCGAGACGTTTCAGCTCGGCGTGGCCGTCCATTCCTCTGGAGAGCTCGGCATCCAGCTCGCGACCATGCTCCATCTCGGCGCCGTGCTGCCCAACCTGACCTACGCGGCCGACGCGCATTACCACCATCTCGTCGACGACATCATCGTCGGCGGCAAGCTCGCTTATCGCAACGGCGCGATCGCGGTCCCCGAGAGCGCCGGCCTCGGCATTTCGCTCGACCGCGACAAGCTCGAACTGTACGCGGCGCTCTATCGCCGGCTGGGGAGCTATCCCTATGACCGCGATCCCGGCCGCCCCGACTGGTATCCGATGGTGCCGAATCAGAATTGGGCGGATCCGGCCGATGAGCGTCCGCCGCCGCGGATGGCAACGTAAGCAGCGGTGATCGATGGAAGGATAACGTTCACATCAGCAGAGGAGGAATCATGAGATCGAATGCAATGAAAAAGGGGCTACTGACGCTCGCCGGAACTGCTTCTGTCCTCGCGGCAAGCGCTGCCATGGCGCAGGTGGCAACGGGAGCGGCAGGCGCCAGTCCGCGTGTCGACGCCATCCGGAAGGCCGGCGCGCTTCGCGTCGGCGTGCTGGCCAACCCGCCTTGGCTGATCGAGAACATGTCGGGCCAGGGCGAAGCGTGGAGCGGCCCGGCCTGGATGCTTGCGCAGGAATATGCGCGGCGCCTCAACGTCAAGCTGGAACCGATCCCCGTGAGCCATGAAACGAAGGTGCCAGTACTCGCCTCGAACCAGGTCGATATCTCGATCACGCCGCTCGCCGAAACGGCCGAGCGCCTCAAGGTCGTCGACTTCATCATCTACTCGAGCACGAGCGTCTGCATGTTCGGCTTGTCTTCGAATCCAAAATTCACCGCTGCGAAGTCGGTCGACGATCTCAACAAGGCGGGCATCACCATCGCGTACTACACCGGCGGCGGCGAGGAAGGCTGGGTGAAGGAGCGCTTCCCCAAAGCGCACCTGCGAGGCGTCGCGGGGTCGGGGGTGGCGCCCATCGAGGAAGTGATGGCGAAGCGCGCCGACGCCGCGCCGATCAACCGCGTGCCCTGGGTCGCGATGGGACGCAAGCTGAAGCAGCTTGCGGTGCTGCCCAAGGACAACAACTGCCAGAACAGCAAGGAGAAGGCGGCGCCGGTGGGCATGGCGATCGACAGGAACCAGCCGGCATTTTTGCAATGGCTGCGCGCCGTCGAAACGGAAATGGAGCCCAAGCTCAAGGCGGACGAGGCGCGCGTCGTCAATACGATGAAATAAAGCGGGGCGTCGCCCGGACGGCATATGGAGTTCGACTTTTCGGTCATCGGGGACCAAGCCCGGTTCCTCGCTTACGGCATCGCTATCACCATCGCGCTTTCTGTGGTGTCCGGGCTGACCAGCATCGTGTCCGGCTTCGGGGTCGCGATGCTGCGGCTCTACGGTCCGCGCTGGCTGAAGCCGGTCGTCGTCCTTTACATCGACTCCATGCGCGCGATTCCCGTGCTGGTCGTCATCGTGTGGACGTTTTTCGCGCTGCCGATCGTGGCCGGCCTCACGATGCCGCCGTTCGCCGCCGCATTGCTCGCGCTGACCATCCACCTTGCCGCGTACGCAGCGGAAATCTTCCGCGCGGGCATCGAATCGGTACGCCCGGGCCAAACGCGCGCAGCGCTGACGCTCGGGATGTCGAGAAGACAGGTCCTGCGGCGAATCATTCTGCCGCAAGCGATCGTGCGAATGCTCCCGGCATTCGGGTCGTTGCTCTCGATCACAATCAAGGATACGGCGATCGCCTCCGTGATCGCGGTTCCCGAGCTCATGCGCCAGTCGGAGACGGTGGCCGGCCAGAGCTTTCAGCCGATCGAGGTCTACACGTTCGCGATGCTCGTCTACTTCCTGCTGCTATTTCCAGTCACCCGCGGAGTCGACAGGTTCTATCGTAGCGTCGCGCACCTTGGTCGCTCATGACGCTCGACTGGAGCGTCGTTTGGACGCATCGCGACGCACTCGTCGACGCCGCCGGCACGACGATTCTTCTTGCGGCGGCGACGATGGCGATCGCGCTGCCCTGCGGCGCATGCCTCGCTGCCCTCCGCCTTTACGCCTGGAGGCCGATACGGACGATTGCCGCCTGTTATGTCGAGTTCTTCCGCAACTTGCCGCTGATCCTTGTCGTTTACTGGGCCTTTTACGTGCTGCCGATCCTCACCGGGCTCGGGCTGTCTCCGTTTCTAACCGGCCTTGCGGCGCTCGCGCTTAACGTCACCGCGTACAACGCCGAAACTTTTCGCGCAGGCATCAATTCCATCCGCCGCGGTCAGCTCGAAGCTGCGATGGCGCTCGGTATGAGCCGCCCGCAGGCCTTGCGTCGGATTGTCATTCCGCAAGCACTGCGTCGCATCCTTCCGGTACTGACCA
>Ga0307469_10000227_pt1 | contig 21797 bp, 17 predicted proteins | sample atmos_gasesAM2C__FD_203084 | JGI IMG/M metagenome (GOLD analysis project Ga0307469, IMG submission 203084) | Hardwood forest soil microbial communities from Morgan-Monroe State Forest, Indiana, United States - atmos_gasesAM2C_515 | ecosystem: Environmental > Terrestrial > Soil > Temperate... | reverse complement strand
GCGTGCTTCGTCCACCAAGGCTTGGACGGCGTCTTCATGGCAAGTGTCGGCGCCGGCCCGGAACGTGTCACGCGCGTGGAGCGATGGTGAGTCGTCCGGCCCGACGGCGACGGCCATACCGCCCTGCGCCCACGGGGACGACCCGAGATCGGCGCCGCGGCCCTTGTCGACGACGATGACCTCCCAGGACGCGGGGAGATGCAACGCCGCCCACAGTCCGGCGAGGCCGCCGCCGACGATCACGGCGTCCGCACGGAGGAGGCCGACGTCCGTGGACCTGGTTTGACTCTAGGAAACGACGACTACCGAGCGCGGAGCGCGGAGCGCGGAGCAAGCGTGATCAGATAGGAAGGATGCCGCTCGGCGTCGGCGAGGGCAGGGGGATCGGCGAATGCACCGGCGCCGGCGTGGGCTTGGGCTTCGGTGCGGGCGTCGGCGGCGGAGCCTGACGATGCTCCTTGCCGTCGGCGAGCGCATCGGCGCCGATGTCGCGGAAGAGGCGGTAGGCGTCGTCACCGAGGACGACGACGCTTTGCCCGTTGACGTTCTCCGCCGTCCCGGGTGTGACGACGTTGATGAGGTTCCCGGGTGCGAGCTGCCGAGCGAAGACGCCGAGCCGGACGGCGTCTTCGAAGTTCAGATTCAAGCGCGCGTACGCGAAGAGGATCTTGAGCCACTTGCGGATCCCGGATTCATTCGATGTCTGCGAACGCAGCTTCGCGAGCGCGTCGAGGATCACGGTCCCTTGGTTGTAGGAGCGTCCGAAGTCGCCGTTCGACAGGCTGTGGCGGTCGCGACTGAAGGCGAGCACCTGATTGCCGTCCATGTGGTGCCACCCCTTCTTGAAATTCGCACCCGAGTACGCGGTGTCGTTCATGTCGTACGGAACATCGACGTCGACGCCGCCGAGTGCGTTCGTCATCTTCACCATGCCGTCGAACCCCGTGACGGCGTAGTACGAGATCGGGAAACCGGTTAGGTCGCGGATGGTCTGCGCGAGGAGTTGCGGGCCGCCGTAGGCGAGCGCCGAATTGATCTTCTGCGTACCGTGTCCCGGGATCGGGACGTAGCTGTCGCGTGGGATGCCGAGGATCGTCCCCTTTCGGATGCGCGGATCGATAGCCGCGATGTGGATCGAGTCGCCGCGCGTGTGGTCGAACGGCTCACCGGGTCGCGCGTCGCTCCCGATGATCAGGAAGAACTGCAGGTCCTTCGGCACGTTCACCGCGCCGCGGAACGCGAGCGCGCTCCCGGGTGGCCCTCCCCCGGCGCCGAGCAACGGGTTCGGGTTCAAGGCGGCGGGGACCGGACGACCCTCGGGAACGATCGGCACGACCGTCGGTGACGGTGTCATGTCGACCTTGCCGATGACGATCGGCTTCGAGCCGCCGCGGAACGCGAGCGCCGAGATCGACAAGACGAGTACCAGCGCGGAGGCCACGATCTGTGCGCGGCGATCTGCGCCGATCCGAGCAACGTCTCGTCCCCGCACGCGAAGACGCTATCGCTTGCCCGTTCCTACGTCGCCTCGTTCAGGCCGCGATCTGCATGACGCGATCGACCTCATCGAGCAGCTGCGAGCGCATCGCCGGCTTCGGCACGTATGCCTCGCCGAGGACCGCTCCCTCCGCTTGGTCGAGCGGGTGACTGCACGACGACAGGAAGATCACCGGGAAGGCCGGCGCCACGAACTGCTGGAAGCGGCGCGTGAGCTCGAACCCCGTCGCGCCGGGCATGCGCACGTCGAAAACGCCGACGTCCGGCACACCGTGATCCACGACGCACTGAATCGCTTCGTCCGCGTCCATCGCCGTGACCACACGGTGACCGCCGCGAACGAGGTGGCGAGCGGCAAGCGCGAGGTGATCGCGCTCGTCGTCAACGAGCAGAACTAAAGCCATGGCTACCCCTCCGTTTCTCCGCATCCTTGGGTCGGTCGGACGAGCCAAGAGTTGAGGCCCCCCATGCCCGTCCCCGTATGGTGAGACCGGAATCCGCGTCACGGAGGGCGCTCTGGACCGCACCACCCTGGTCGACCGTGCCGACTTCGTCTCACAGGTCGGCGCGGCACTCGCCGGGCTCACAGGCCTGGTCGTCCTTGTTGGCTGGACGTTCCATCAGCCCGTCCTGACGAGCGTCGCGCCCGGTCTCCCGAACATGAAGGCGAACACGGCTCTCTCGCTCGTCCTGCTGGCCGTCGCGACCTTCGCCCGGAGCCGCCCCCGTATCGTCGTTGCCTGCGGCGCCGTCGTCGGCGCGATCGCCGCCCTGACGCTCCTCGAATACATCGCCGGACGAAGCTTCGGGATCGACGAGCTCGTCTTCAACGACACGAAGACGGCGCTGCAGGCATTCCCAGGACGCTCCGCGGCGACGACGGCGACCTACCTGCTCCTCCTCGGGATCGCGGTGATCCTGCTCGCCCTCCGACGCACACGGACCGCGCACGCGCTCGCCGCGATCGCGTTCCTCGGCTCGTTCGTCTCGCTCCTCGGGTACGTCTTCGGCGTCGAACGGCTCTACGCCGTCTCGACCTACACCTCGATGGCGCTGCACACGGCGATATCGCTCGGCGTCGTCGCGCTCGCCGTCCTCGCGTCGAGCCCTCAGCGCGGACTGACCCGGCTCGCCGTCGATCCGGGGGCCGGTGGGATCCTCGTGCGTCGCGCCGTGCCCGTCATCTGGATCGGCCTGATCCTGATCGGCTGGCTCCGACTGCTCGGTGAACATGATCAGCTCTACGGCACCGAGTTCGGTCTCACGATCATGGTCATCTCGTCGCTCGTCCTTGTCACAGGGTTCATCGCGCTCGTCGCCCGCCGGTTGTCAGCCATCGACGAGCGACGTCTGATCGCGGAACGAGAGCTGCGTGAGCTCAACGTCGAACTCGAAGCGAAGGTCACCGAACGGACCGCGGAACTCGCGGAAACGGAGGCTCGGTACCGCACCGTGATCGAGGTATCACCGAACTACCTGACGATCGCGCAGGACGAGCGCTATGTCTTCGCGAACGACGAAGCCCTCCGAGTCCTCGAGGTCGACCGTCCAGAGGATCTCATCGGACGGAACATCTGGGACTTCGTGGCACCCGAGTCGCTCGAGATGTCACGCTCGCGCGTCGACGCCGCGGCCGGCGGCCGCACGGTCCCGATGCAAGAGATCACGATGATCGGCGCGCGAGGGACGAGGACGGTCCTGCTCGCCACCACGAAACCCTTCATGTATCAGGGGCGTCCGGCGTTGCTCTCGGGCGGCAACGATGTCACACGCCTCCGTGCCGCCGAGCGAGCGCAGTCACTCCTCGCGGCGATCGTCGATTCGGCTCATCTCGCGGTCTACAGCAAGGACCGGAACACCGTGATCACCTCGTGGAACGCGGGAGCCGAGAGTCTGTACGGCTACACGCCGGACGAAGCGATCGGACGCAGCGTCGGCATGCTCATACCGCCCGACCGAGCAGGCGAAGAGCTCCGGATCCTCGACGGCATCCTCGCCGGCGACGAGGTCGACCACTACGAAACGACGCGCGTTCGGAAGGACGGACGCATCGTCCCCGTCTGGCTCGCCGTCGCACCGGTGAAGGACGCGACCGGGAACGTGATCGGTGCGTCGACGGTCGCGCGGGATGTCTCGACCGAGCACGAGATGGAGCGCGCGCGCCGTGAGAACGAAGAGCTCTTCCGGGCCCTCGTCGAGTCGTCGCCCGACGCCCTCTTCGTCGTCGATGAAGAGGGATGCATCACGCTCGCGAACGACCAGGCGGCGCGGCTGCTCCGGTGCGAACCGGGCGAACTCGTGGGACGGAGCGTCGACACGCTCGTCCCGACACTACGCCGAGAGCATCATGCCGCGCACCGCGCGAGCTTCATGAACGATCTTCGTCGCCGCGCGATGGGGGCGGGACAGGAACTCACGGCCTTGCGCAACGACGGCACCGTCGTTCCCGTCGACATCAGCCTCTCGTACGTCACGATGTCGACCGGAACCCTCGTCTTCGCCTCGATGCGCGACGCCACCGCGCAGCGACACGCGCTGGAAGCCGAGCGCGAGGTCGCACGGAAGATGACGGAGCTGAACGACCTCAAGAACGACTTCGTCGGGATCGTCGCGCACGATCTGAAGTCACCGATCACGGTGATCCAGGGCTTCGCCGACATGCTCCTCGAGGACTGGAACGCGTCGGATGCAGCCGCGCAACGAGACGGCTTGGAGCGCATAGGCGACAACGCGCGGCGGCTCATCCGACTCGTCGACGACGTCCTCCAGGTCGCGCGGATCGAGTCCGGCGACTTCTCGTTCAACATCGCCCCGTTCGATCTCGCGCGCCTCGTCGGACGCACGGCTGCCGAGGTCCGTGCTCTGCATCCAGAGCGAACGATCGACGTCATCGCCGAGCCGGACGTCCCCTTCGTGACGGGCGACGAAGAGCGGACGTGGCGCGTCATCACGAACCTCGTCACGAACGCGCTCAAGTTCTCAGACGCGACCGAGCCGATCGAGGTGGGCGTATGCCGAACGGGCGCGAGCGTTGAGGTTGCCGTGCGGGACCGCGGCTATGGGATCCGTCCGGACGATCTATCGAAGCTCTTCGGACGTTTCGCTCGTCTGCAGCAGCCGGAGGGACGGCGTGTCACGGGAACCGGGCTCGGGCTCTACATCTGCAAGCAATTGGTAGAGGGTCAATCGGGCAGCATCTGGGCGGACAGCACCGTCGGAGAGGGCTCGACATTTCACTTCACGCTTCCGGCGGAGACGACCCCATAAAGGCGATCGTCCGCTCTCTGCTCGCGCTCACGTAAGCTCTGCGGATGCGTTCCGTCCTGGCTCTCGCCGTGCTCGCGCTCGCCCTGTCCGCGTGCGCGAAGTCGACACCGACGGTCACCCCGGCTCCGTCCGCGTCAACGCCGTCCGTTGGCGCTCTGCCGTGGCCCGCGCCACCGAACCCGATGGCGCTCACGCGCCTCGCCGGTCTCCAACCCGAGACGCACGAGACGCTCGTGTTCCACGTCCACGCGCACCTCGACGTCTTCGTGAACGGAGATCCCGTGCAGGTCCCCGCCGGGATCGGGATCAACATCAGCGATCCTGCGGTGAAGCACGGGCCCGGTCCGTCCTACGGAGGGATCTCGCCGCCGTGCAACCAGGTGTGCATCTCGCCGCTGCACACGCATGACACGAGCGGCATCCTTCACACCGAAGCCGCGACGCCGACGCCCAACAAGCTCGGCGAGTTCTTCATCGAGTGGCACGTGAACTTGAGCGACCTGCCTTGCGTCGGCGGGTACTGCGAACCGCAGTCATCGGTTCAGATCTTCGTCAACGGGAAGAAGTACAACGGCGACCCGCGCCTCATCGAGCTGACCGATCACAAGGAGATCGCGATCGTGATCGGCTCGCCGCCGAAGACGATCCCGACGGCGTTCCCCGTTTAGCGGGCGGCGCGGCGGAAGGCGAGCGACGTGATGCGCTGGTCGTCCACCTCGATGGACAGGCGCACGTTCGCACCGTCCGGCAGCCGCAGGACGGCTTCGAGGTCGCGCTGCGCCTCGTGCGCGAACGCGTCGAGGACGAAACCACGGAGCTCGCCGGCGCGTAGCTCGAGCGCCTGCACGAGGGTCTCGGCCGGCGTCTGCGTCAGGAACGCCGGCGAGAAGCGCTTGCGCACCTCGTCAGGGGTCGGTGCGCTGCGGAGAGCATCGAGAACCCAGCCGAGGTGCCTGCCGACGGGCGTCTTCGGGAGCTCAACGGTCATCGTCGTCAAGCATGCCTCGGTCGTCAGGCGACGGGCACCCACGAGGTCTTCGGATAGCCGTGGCTGTCGGTCCTGATGAACGAGCTACCGAGTTCCGTCACGCCGTTCATGTACCAGACGACCGTGACGCCCGAGCCGGTGTTCCAGTACAGGATGTCCGGCTTCGTATCGCCGTTGAAGTCGCCGGTGGCCACGGGAACCCATGACGTCTTCGGATAGCCGTGGCTATCGGTCCTCACGAATGCGCTACTGAGTTCGGTCACGCCGTTCAGGTACCAGACGATCGTCACGCCCGTCGTCTTGTTCCAGTAGAGGATGTCCGACTTGCCGTCGCCGTTGAAGTCACCGGTGGCGATGGGCACCCATGAGATCTTCGGATAGCCGTGGCTGTCGGTCTTGATGAACGCACTGCCGAGTTCGGTCACGCCGTTCAGGTACCAGACGATCGTCACGCCCGTCGTCTTGTTCCAGTAGAGGATGTCCGGCTTGCCGTCGCCGTTGAAGTCGCCGGTGGCCACGGGAACCCATGACGTCTTCGGATAGCCGTGGCTATCGGTCCTGATGAACGCGCTCCCCTGCTCCGCCGTCCCGCTCATGTACCACACGTCGGTCGTGCCGGTGACGCTGTTCCAGTAGAGGATGTCGGGCTTGCCGTCGGCGTTGAAATCACCGGTACCCACCGGGATCCACGACGTCTTCGGGTAGCCGTGGCTGTCGGTCTTGATCAGCGAGCTGCTCAGCTCGGTCACGCCGTTCATGAACCAGACATCCGTCGCCCCCGAGCCGTCGTTCCAGTAGAGGATGTCGGGTTTCGCGTCGGCGTTGAAGTCCGAGCACGCCACACACGGAAGTGCCGGTGCGACGGTCATCGCGCCGGACGCGGTCTGTCCATCGGGATCCTTGATCTGCACGGTCGCCACACCCGGTGCCGCGTGCGCGGTCGATACGTCGAGGACGACCTTCGTCGGTGAGACCGAGGTGACGTGGTTCACGGTGACTCCACCGGTCACCGACGCCGACAGACGCTTCGCGAATCCGGCACCCGGATCGAAGAAGCCGGTGCCATTGATCGTCACCGGCGTCGTTGCCAGCCCGGCGTGCGGCGACGTCGCGCTGCCGAATGTGGGCGCGGGGGCTCTTAGCTGCACGACCCGCACGCCCCACTTGTCGGTTGCCGACGTGTACTCCTGGAACGTCCACGTCGTCATGTCGTCCGACGGGTCGATCGCCGTGTACGAGAAATCTCCCCAACGCTTGACCGTCGCCGTATCGAGCGACGGGTTGTACGTGAACGTGCTCGGCTCGGCCACAACGGGAGCGCTCAGCGTGTTGAGCGCGTCTGACGCGAGGCGGCCGGCGATAGCGACACTCGCGAAGCCGGTGCTCGCGTTGGTACTCGCCTGACTGAAGCCCAGAGACGCGTGCCCCTGCCCCGAAACCATGATCGACGGCATCCAATAGTTGACCGGCGCCGTCGAGGCCGGATCGAAGATCGACCCGGACTGCACGATCGCGGGCGTCGAGGACAGGTTCTTGATCTCGTACCACCGCACGCCGTTGCGGTCGTTCGTTCCGGACGAGCTCCCGGACGATGCCATCCCGAGTGTCTGCGACGTCCAGAGTTGGCCGTTACGAACGATCGCGTTCGATAGGTCCGGCATCCCGCCGTCCAGACTCGGCGCTCCGTTCGGCTGCGCGACAGGGACGGGGATCGCCATCTCCGGAACCAAGACCTGCGCCAGGGTGGCCGTAGGCGTGCCGACGGGGTCCGAGATACGAACGACATCGACCTTCGTCGGATCGGATGCGTCGACGCCCACGATGTATCCCTGGTTCGTCCCGCTGTCGACGTTGTCAACGCCCATCGGCGTGATGGGTCCGACGCCACTCTGGAGATCGATGAGGTTCGGAAGTGGATCGTAGACCGGGTTCCCTCCGATGAGGCTCGCCTTGTCGATGACGTAGGCGTTCGTGTTCACGAGGTTCCCCGAACCGTCGAAGACGTTGGCCCCGACGTACAGGGCGTCTTCGTCGACGCCCAGCGTGTCGAAGTCATCGAAGGTGTTCGCGTCCGCGTGGATCGAGTAGATCCCCCACCCGCTCGATGTGAGCGTGGATCCGGGGCTGACGGCGAAGACGATGTCGTTGTCCGTCTGGGTCGGCGTGACGTCGATCGCTGTGATGAACCAGCGCCCGGATCTCCTGTCGTACCGCACGCGCGGGTCGCTCATATAGACGTTCGAGCCGGCCACACCGAAGAACGAGTTGAGCGACTCGTTGATCGCGCCGTCGGCGGCACCCGTCGTCTTGCTGAAGGTCCGGACGTTGCCGTTCGTCACGACGAGGATCTGGCTCGGACCGACACCGCCCATGGAGTCCGGCGGCACAGCGTTATTCGCGAACTCGTCGCCGAGGATGTTGATCGGACCGGCGGTCTGCGCCGTTCTCGGGGTGGCAGTCGGTGCGGAAGGCGACGACGGAGCGGCCCAGCGCGTTGCGCTCGTCCACGTCCCCGGACGGGGATGCGCAACGGCCGATGTGGCAAAAGGCTTCGTCGTGGGCCCGGCCGATGTCCGGGGTCCGACCGAAGGCTTGATCGTGAGCCACGGATCGCGGGCGGCAGCCGGCGCCGGATGCGCAAGCACCGGCAACAGGACGACGAGGGCGAAGCTACCTACGACAGCCCGGCGGACGTACGACAAGCTCTCCCTTTCCACCCACACGACCCTGATGGAGCTTCGGCCGCCATCGTAGCCCAGTTAGTGCTGAACGCCAGCGTCCGGGGCTCGTGAAGTCGGACGGGCGCGGTAAGCTGACCGAGCGTCGCGACTGGCGTAGGCGTCTTAGCCGGAACTGACCGGCAGGAAGCGACGTGGGAACGGTGGCTTGCCGAACGCCTGGGCCTCGGCCACCAGCACAGAAACACGAAGGAGGCCCATATGACGCTCACCGACCGTGAGAGCCTGCTCGGAGCCGTCGATCCTGAGGTCGCCCGCCTGATCGGCGCCGAAGAAGACCGGCAGCGGGAGAAGATCCGGCTCATCCCATCCGAGAACTACGTCTCGAAGGCGGTGCTCGAGGCGACGGGATCCGTCCTGACGAACAAGTACTCGGAAGGCTACGCCGGCAAGCGCTATTACGAGGGCAATCAGCTCATCGACGAGGTCGAGACGCTCGCCGTCGAACGTGCGAAGGCGCTCTTCGGCGTCGATCACGCGAACGTCCAACCGTATTCCGGCTCGCCCGCGAACCTCGCCGTGTACCTCGCCTTCGCGAAACCCGGCGACACGATCATGGGCATGGCGCTGCCGATGGGCGGACACCTCACGCACGGCGCCGCACCGACGATCTCCGGCCGCTGGATGAACGCTGTGCAGTACGGCGTCCGCAAAGACACCGGGCGCATCGACTTCGACGAGGTGATGGATCTCGCGAAACAGCACCGTCCGACGATCATCTTCTGCGGCGGGACCGCGATCCCGCGCACGATCGAGTTCGCGTCGTTCGCAGCGATCGCGAAGGAGGTCGACGCCCTGCTCGTGGCGGACATCGCGCACATCGCGGGTCTGATCGCCGGCGGCGTGCATCCGTCGCCCGTCGGCCACGCCCCCGTCATCTCGACGACGACGCACAAATCGCTCCGCGGCCCGCGCGGCGCGATGCTCATGTCGGACGAGGACCACGCCGACGCACTGGACAAAGCGGTGTTCCCCGGCCTCCAGGGCGGTCCGCACGATCACACGACGGCGGCGATCGCGGTCGCGCTGAAAGAAGCGTCCACCGCCGACTTCAAGGCGTACGCGAAACAGATCGTCGCGAACGCGAAGGCGCTTGCCGAGGAGTTGCTCGCGCGTGGCTTCGATCTCGTGAGCGGTGGTACGGACAACCATCTGATCCTCATCGACCTCACGAACAAAGAGATCACCGGGAAGAAGGCGGCGAAGGCGCTCGACCGCGCCGGGATCGAACTGAACTACAACACGGTGCCCTTCGATCCGCGCAAGCCGTTCTCACCATCCGGCATCCGTCTCGGCACGCCGGCCATCACGTCGCGTGGCATGAAGGAAGCTGAGATGAAACACATCGGCCGGTTCATCGACGAAGCCGTCGACGCGGCCAAGCGCTCCGACGACGACGCGCTCGACCGCATCTTCGGCAACGTCAAGGAGCTGACGGCGAACTTCCCGGCCCCCGGACTCGGCTGAGCCCGATCCGGCTACGCCGGGAGCTTGGCACCGTCTTCGACCCAAGCGCGCAGACGCTCGTGGAAGAGCGCAAGGTCGCCGTGTGTCCGGATGCCTTCGGCCATCTCTTCGGTGATGTCGCCGAACGTCGTCGTCGAGTGCTTGAGGATCGTCTCTTCGCCGTCCGGTACGAGGACGATCTGCTGCTCGAGCGTGATCGCCGGCTGGAGGTACCCGACGGTGCGCATACCCCGGGGCGGATCCCAGTACATGACGGTCGAGTACATGAACCCGGCGCCGTCTCCCCAGTCCTCGTAAACGCGCCCGCCGACCTGGGGTTCGATCACGATGCGCTTCAGGCGTGCGCCGCCGTAGTTGTACGGATACCAGTCCATCTGCTCTTCCGTGTACGCCTTCCAGACGCGCTCCGGCGATGCCTTCAGCCGGATCTCGGACTCGAGGACGATCTTCCGTGCTTCGCTTCCCATGCCGCTTCCCCTTTCGACGTGCTCTCTCAGCGCGAGCAACGCGCTCGCGTCCCGTCCGGCGAAGGAACTCACCCATCGCTCGTGGATCTCGTGGATCGGCACGGCGTTGAGGTGGTTCCAACGCTTTCTCCCCTGCCGCCGCACGAGGACCAGTGAGGCGCCCTCGAGCACGCGCAGGTGCTGCATGACGGCGAAGCGCGTCAGGCCCTCGAAGTGCGCGTCGAGGTCGCCCGTGGTGCGGGGGCCTTCCCGCAGCAGGTCGAGCATCTCGCGGCGCACCGGGTGCGACAGGGCCTTCCAGACCGCTTCGTCCGACATGTGACATTTCTATCACATATCGTCAGACGACGCGGATCGTCGCCACCCCGTGCTGGCCGCCGCTACAGACGACCGTCGCCGTCGCCGCACCGGCGACGGTGGGCGTCCACGTCCACCGCACGAACCCCTGCGCATCGGCGGCGACCGGGCCCAGATGCTGGCGCGCTCCGCCGGCGTAGGCAACGTCCGCTTCGCAGCTGGTCGAGCTCCGGACCTGGAAGACCGTCGTCATCGCCCGTCCGAGCGGTGCGCGGCGGGGGACGCTCACGGGTTCGACCACCGGGGAGACGAGGAGCCGCGCGCTCGGCCGGCTCGGATCGATGTGCGACGCCAACGCGCCGTTGTCGACGGGCGCCCTTTGCGGTGGCGATGCCGTACGGCCTCCGTGACAACCGGCAAGGGCGAAGACGACGCCGACAAGGCCGAGCCGGACGAACCTCACGGCAGCGCGGGGAGGACCGTCGGCAGCGGAAGGAGCGGCGTCGGCGTCGGTGTGGGGGTCGGTGTCGGAACCCGCGTCGGGACAGGCGTCGGCGCGGCCGTCGGGGTTGCTGTCGGAGCCGGCGTCGGAGCCGGCGTCGCCGGGACCGTCGTCGTGTAGTGGAACAGCGGGGTGCTCGTCGGAGCCGGAGCTGCCACCGGCGTCCCCGTCGCGAGCGTCTTACCGTCGAACGTCACCCCGCCCGGCAACGTGAACGCCTCGAGCAGGATCTGTTGTCCGGCGTTCCCCGTCGTGAACGGCCACGCACGCTTCGTGTTCGAGATTGCGGTGTTGATCGTCCCGACGCCGCTGGCCCCGGCAGAGTTGCCGACGCGCGTCAGGGCGAGCCCCGCGACGGGCCAATAGCCGACGGTCCCCGTTCCGTCGCGGAACGTCACGACGGCGTTCGGCGTCGCCCACTCCGGATGCGTCACGACGAAGCGCGACATCATCGTCGGCGACCGCGTGCTGTCGACGAGTCCGAAGCCGACCGCCCACGCCTCCTCGAGTGCGTCGGGGTAGAGATACGACCACTGCGTCGTCATGTGTGATCCGTCCGACTGCACCGCCCAGTCGTAGGACGCCCCGATCGTGTTCCACAGTTTCGAAACGCCGCTGAGCATCCGCGACGCATCGGACGAAGCCCGTGCGACGAGCGTTGAGTTACCGAGCGAGTTCGCGAGCGATCTCGCCGCGACGAGACCCGCATACGCTTCGCCTTGATCCATGAGGTACTTCACGTGCCACGCGGGCTTGGCCCACGTCAGTCCGTCCGAATCGAGGGTCGCCTCGATCGCCGTGACGGCGCTCGCGACACCGCGTTTGATCGCGGACAACTTCGTCGCGTCCTTCGAGATCCGGAACGTGTCACGGAGCGCCATGAGGAAGGTTCCCGCGTAGGCGTCGGTCGAGTCCATCGAACCCGTGCTCACGAGCGCCGTACCGTTCCACGTGTAGTCGGTGACGAAGCCGGTCGCGTTCATGTGCGCGGCGTACCACGACAGCCATCGCCACGATGCGGCGACGTACTTCGGATCCTTGGTGACCTCGGTCGCACGAGCGAGCCCCATCGCGGCGAAGTTCGACAGGTATGGCCACACGGCGCGCTTGTCGACGTAGTTCGCGATGGCGCCGGTCGAGAACTGTGCCGTGAGGATCCAATCCGCGTTCGCCCTGACGTCGTCGGTGACGGCCGCGAGGGCCGGAGAGCCACTCGGGAGGCTCAGCGCGACCGCGACGAGGAAGGCGACCGCGAGACGCGTCAGCTTGCTTTGACGCAGGGGACCGCCTGGAAGCTGCGCCGACATCGTCCGGACGCTACGCCAGGGACCCGTCCGCCCAAATCCCCCGAAAGACCGAAGCTCAGGGACCGAAAGACCGAAGGAGGAACGGTTGCCCGTGCGCTAAACTCGCGCCACGAGCCACGAGCGGAGGCGTATCTCACACGTATGCCCAAACCGGATCCGGCCCGGCCGATGAAACGGCCGCCCGACCCGTTCGCGCTGCTGATCTCGGAGCTCCGAGCGACGCACGGCGACCCGCTGGCGTTCGCCCGCGCACTCGGCGAGCACCTCGGCGGCGAGGCGACGGTGTTCGTCAGGAAGCGACGCCGGAACGTCGTCGTTCAAGGGGCGTTCTGGACCGGCGACTTCTGGGACGAACGCTCCGTGTCGATCCCCATCGACACCGACGTCGACGACGCACCCCCTGAGGCCGTGGCGGAGACCGCGGCGGCCGCGGTCGGCATCGAGGTCATGTCGCCGTGGAGGGCGGGCCGCGCGCTGACGGAACCGTTCGTGTTCGGGATGGCCGGCGGCACTGTGGCCATGGACGACATGCCGGGGATGGCGACGACGGTCGAGCTCTTGCTCGCACGTGACGTCACGGCGATATCCGCACGTACGGCCGCGCTCCAACTCGAGCGCGCTCGACTCGCCGCGGGCATCCACGAGACCGTCGCTCAAGATCTCACGACGTTGACGATGCAGTTGGACGTTCTCGACGAACTCATGGCGCGTTCCCCGGCGCGAGCAGCCCAGCTCTTGGCGGAGGTCCGGTCGTCCGCACGGAACGCGCAGCGCAGTGTGCGCGAGGCTCTCGCCGAGCTCACGCCGACGGGGCCGAGCAAGAGCCTCGAACGGAGGTTGCGCAGCGTCCTCAAGTCGTTCAGTTCGGACGTCGAGACCACGTTCCACATCGAGGGCAAGATCGGAGCCGTCGATGACGACATCTCCGATCTCGTCGTCGGGTTCCTGCGGGAATCGCTCACGAACATGCGGAAGCATGCGGATAACCCTGGCGACATCCACATCGTCACCGAGCACGACCAGTTGAAGATCACCGTCCGCAGCGCTGCCGACGGCGGGACGGTGCTGCTTCGCCCCGGTCACGGCCTCGAGGTCATGCGGTCGTATGCGCGCCTGCTGGGCGGCGATGTTTCGATAGTACGCAACACGGGTAATGCCAGCGAGGTGACCCTGACGGCACCCATCTGAGCGGGCATGCCAACACAACTCCTGGACGCAGTAGACGAAGCCACCGTCGACGATCTCGTCGCGCTCGTCATCGACGACCACGCGCTCGTCCGATCCGGCCTCCGCCTCCTGCTCGAGTCGTCGTTCGGGGCTGCGGTGCGTGAGGCTGAGGGACTCGGGACGGCGCTCCGTGCCCTCGCGACCGACGCGGTCGACATCGCACTGCTGGATCTGCGCATGCCCGACGTCGACGGGATCGAGTCCCTCGCTTCGATCCGTGAGCAGCACCCGGACGTCCCCGTCGTGGTCCTCACCGCCTACGCCGAGCCGGACGATGTCCGCGCCGCGCTCGACGCCGGCGCCGCCGGGTTCGTCCTGAAGGAAGCGACGAGCGAGCAGCTGCAAGAGGCCATCGAGATCGCACTCGACGGCCGCGGCGTCTACGTGCACCCGGTCGCGGCGAAAGCCTTGCTCGGACAACGCGAGCTCGACCACGGCGAGCACCTCACGGAGCGGGAACTCGACGTGTTGGGTCTCCTCGCCGAAGGCGCGACGAACGACGAGATCGCCAAGCGCCTCTTCCTCACGGAGAAAACCGTGAAGTCGCATCTGTCGGCGATCTTCCGCAAACTCGGAGTCACGAACCGCACGCAAGCCGCGATGCGTGCGCTGCGCGACGGACTCCTGAGCGCCTAAGTCCAGACGTTCGTCCGGCTACTTCGGCCTTTCGGCGGTCGCCTCGGAACTCCGACCTTCCTACGCTCGGAACGGTGTACGACGGGTGGATCATACGAGCCGTCCTCTTCGACCTCGGCGACACGCTGTTCGACCAGGCGGAGTGGTTCGACGCCGCGCGAGACGGCGTGGCGGCGTCGGCAGCGAGGTGGAACATCGACGCCGATACGCTGACCGAGGCGATCGAGGACATCGCCATGGACGGATCGGTCGGCGCGCAGATCGTCGAACGTGGACTGGAACTCGCCGGCGTCGTCGGGCCCCCGAGCGCCTCGCAGACCGCCTTCTGGACAACGGTCGTCGACATCCTCGAGCCCTATCCCGGCATACCGGAGGCCCTGGAAGGTCTGCGCGAGCACGTCCGCATCGGCGTCGTCGCCGATGGCGATCCGGCGGTGCTCTGGGCGACGCTCAGCGCGCTCGGCCTCGAGCGCGCCTTCGATGTCGTGGTCCTGACGGACGCGCTCGACCCGTCGCTCCGGAAGCCTCGTCCGGAACCGCTCCTCTACGCGGCATGGCAGCTCGACGTCGCTCCGCCCGAGTGCGTGTACATCGGCGACCGGCCGGACACCGACATCGCCGCCGCGACGGCGGCGGGCATGCGAGCGATCCGCGTTCGAACCGCGCGCTACGCGCACGAGCCGGACGATCCTCTTCCGTGGTTGACGACGAACGACACGCTGACGGCGCTCGAACGCATCGTCGAACACCGGGCAAGATCGAGACGCCTCGAACGAGAGGGGTAAGCTCCTCCGCGTGGCGCCCCCGTCGGCGACGGAGATGATGGGCTGGATCGAGGCCGTCTGCGCCCGGGGCGTGCGGCGGCCGGGCTACGAGGCCGACCGGTGGAGCGAAGGCTTCATCGCGGAGCGCTTCGAGTCATTCGGCCTCGCCGACGTGCATCTGGAGCCCGTCCTCCTCCCGCGCTGGGAGCCCACGTCGTGGTCGCTCAGCGTCGACGGCGTCATCCACGACTGCTTCCCCCTCCCCCACACGGCCCCCGGCACGGTCGAGGGAACGCTCGGCGACGACATCGCGCTCGAAACCGTGACGCTCAACTCGTGGCCGCAGAGCTTCGTCCGGGAGCGGCTCGCGTTGCGGACCATCGACCCCGACGGTGACTTCGACACGCTGCATCAGACGCTCCCGTTCGGACGGCAGCTGCAAGCAGTGATGGAACCGTCGATCGACGCCGGGGCGAAGGCCTTCGTCGGGATCTTCGACGCGCCGTGGGAGTCCTGCGAGTACTACGTGCCCTACGACGGCGAGGTGCGTCCGATCCCCGGTGTGTGGGTGTCGAAGAGCACGGGAGCGCAACTGCGCGCCGGACAACACGCGACGCTCCGAGTCGAGTCGACGCGCGAAGACGTTACGTGTCACAACGTCGTCGGGACGCTGCCCGGCGATTCCGACGGATACGTCATCGTCGGATCGCATCACGACGGACCGTGGGTGTCCGCGGTCGAGGATGCGTCCGGTATCGCGCTCGTGCTCGCACAGGCGAAGTACTGGGCCGCGCAACCGAGCCGACCGCACAACATGCTCTTCGTTGTGCAGGCGGGACACATGGTGCACGGCGCCGGCTGTCGCGCGTTCATCGACGCGCACCGCGATCTCATGGACCGTGTCGTGCTCGAGGTGCATCTCGAGCACACGGCGAAGGAGTCGCACGGCGAGAACGGGAACCTCGTCACCGGCGACAAGCCGGAGACCGCGTGGTGGTTCGTGACACGCAACGACGATCTGATCGACGCCGTCGAGGACGCCCTGAACGGCGAAGGCGTCACGCGATCGTTCATCCTCCCGCCCGACGTCTTCGGTGAGTGGCCGACGACGGACGGCGGTTTCTATCACACCGTCGGCGTCCCGCTCGTGAACTTCCTCGCCGCGCCGATGTATCTCTTCGACGCGCAGGACACCGTCGACAAGGTCCACGCGCCGTCGCTCGAACCCGTCTCACGCGCGGCCATCCGCATCATCGAGTGGACCCGCGGACGGAGCCCCGCGGACCTACGAACCCTGAGCGCCCCGTAGCACCGCGCGCGCTTCCGCCAGCGCACGTTCTGCGTCGTCGAGCTCCGTGCGCCGAGCCTCCGCCGCGCGTTTCGCGAACTCCGCCGCCTCCCGCGCCGACTTCGCGCGCCGTTCCGCCGCATCGGCTTCGTTCGAGAGTTTCTCGACATCCCGGTTCGCGTCGCGCACGGCGGCCGTCGCGTCCTTCACGCGTGTCCGCGCCGTCTCGACCGCCTCGCGCGCAGCTTCGAGGGCGCCGAGGTCGGGCAGCGGTCCTTCGTCCGGCTCGTCGTCGGTTTCCACGAGCGTCAGACCGCCCAGGTCGACGATCGACTGCGGATGGAGCTCGCGTTCGAGACGACCCGTTCGGAGGAGTTCGGCCCCCTCGTCGTCGGAGGCCACCGCGATGAGGGAGTCGTTGACCGCCGCGAGCGTCGAGGGTGCAGCGGCGTGACCGGCCTCCGTGAGGATGTCCGCCCCGCGTTTCACGAGGCCGTTCACCACGCGGTTGCGCTCGTCGGTCGCCGCCCGCAGCTCCGTGGGCTTGCCCCCGGACATCACGCGCCGCTGCGCTCGCCGGAGCTTGTCGGTCGCGTCGAAGAGCGGTGTCAGGTCGTCGGTTCGCGCGAGCTGGTTCAGCGCCCAGGCGGCGACGTTCGGCTTCTTGAGTGCCTTGACGTAGCTCGCGTCCGCACCCGTGAGCTCCTTCGCGAGCGCGTTGCGCGTCGCGGTGAACTCGTCCAGCGGGACGCCGTACAGGCGCTGCAGGGCGGAGTCGAGCGCATCGGCCATGGTGAAGGATGATATGGAAGTGGCGGACGAGACCCCGAAGCGACGCGCCGAGACCCTCGCGAAGATCATCAAGGGGCTCTCAGAGCCGTCGTCTACGCGGATCGATCGCGTCCGCAACGTCGCCGCGGCCCTGGACCTCGAGAAGATCGCCGGCCTCCTGGGCACGACGCAGGGTGTCGTGGAAGCGATGCGCGAGGGCTTCGAGCGTGACGAGCGCCTCTACACGCTGACGGAGGCCGCAGCGATCGCAGGCATCTCCGAGGAAACCTTCGCGCGGCTGAACCTCGCGTGCGGTTTCGCGAACCCCGCGCCGGACGAAGCGATCTTCGGAAACGACGACATCGAGACGTACCGCACGTTCCAGGCGGCGAGCGCGTTCTTCGGCGAGGACACGACGCTTCAAGTTGCGCGCGTCATCGGCACGTCGATGGCGCGCTGCGCGGACGCATTCGTCTCGGCTTTCGTCCACGCCATCGGAACCCAGAGCCTGCAAGCCGACTTCACCGACGACGACATCGTCCGCGCGAACGAGACCGCGATGGGACTCATCCCGGAAGCCGTCAAGACGATGGACGTCCTGCTGCGGAGTCATCTCCAGCGGCACGCCCGCACCGACGCACTGCTCCTCGGGCAGGAGTGGGAAGGCGTCGACGCGATCGACCGGGCGATCGGCTTCTGCGACCTCGTCGGGTACACCGCCCTCTCGCAGCAGATCTCGACCGAGGAACTCGGCGCCGTGCTCCGCACGTTTGAGAACGAAGCGCAAGATCTCATCACCGAGAAGGGTGGCCACGTCGTGAAGCTGATCGGCGACGAAGTGATGTTCGTCGCAACCGATGCGACTACCGGCGCGGACGTCGCCCTCTCGCTCGCGGAGAAGTTCCGTGACAGGACGGACGTCCCACCGGTGCGCGTCGCGGTCGCCGCCGGACGCGTCGTTGCCCGCGAGGGCGACTTCTTCGGGCCGGTCGTGAACCTCGCGGCCCGGTTGGTGAAGCTCGCGGCGCCGGGATGCGTCCTCGCGCCGGCGGCTATCAAGGAGAAGGCCTCCGGCGTCGGCGTCGATGACGTCGGCGCCGAGACGCTCAAGGGATTCGACGACCCCATCGACGTCGTACGCCTCACGCGGTAGCCGTGTACCGCTTCCTGTTCACGCGCACATGGGTCGTCCGGCACGTCATCGTCGTCGTCGTCTGCAGCCTGTTCATCCTCGCCATGTTCTGGCAGATCCACCGTCTGCACGAGCGTCAGGCGTACAACCGCACGGTGCGTCACGCGATGGCCGAGCCGCCGGTCGATCTCGACCGCACGCCGACCGCACCCCCCTACCGTCGCGTCATCGCGACGGGACGCTACGATCCGGGCAGCGAGATCCTGTTGCGCTCGACGGTGCTGGGCGACAACTCCGGCAACGATCTGCTCACGCCATTCGTGCTCACCGACGGCCGCGCCGTGCTCGTCGACCGTGGCTGGGTGCCGCTCGACGTAACGCGTCCGCGAGAGCCGCGCACGGCTCCCGTAGCCGACCACGTGAGGATCGAGGGCCTCGTCCTGCCGCCCGAACGCAAGCGCATCTTCTCGCCGGACATCCCGCCTCGCGGCAAGGTCGACGCCGTGAACTACGTCAACGTGAAGCGCATCGGCCGCCAACTCCCGTACGCGATCTCGCTCGACGGATACGTGTTGCTCCGTGAGCAGCGTCCGGCGAACAAGGTGCCGCTGTACGAGGCGCCGCCCGAGCTCACAGAAGGCCCCCACCGCGGCTACGCCGTGCAGTGGTTCCTGTTCTTCACCGTTTCGGTGATCGGATATGCCGCGCTCATCCGCCGGGAAGCGAAACGCGAGGTGAAAAGGAAGAGCCCGCCGGCCTAAGCCGACGGGCTCTTGTCATCCCTTGCGCCCGCTACATCCCGAGGAACTCCCGGCGCGTCTTCATCATCGCTAGACCTGCTGCCGTCAGAACCATTCCGAACGCTGCCCAGAAGAGGACTTCGAAGCCCGTCTTCGGGAGCCGGTGCTGCGGCGGGATCGGCAGAACGATGGTGATCGTCGCCGGGTCCGTGTCGCAGACCGTCAGGTTCAGTGCGTCCGTACCACACGCCTGGCCGATGTTCGTCCGTGGCGAGTTGGCCGCGACGGTGAAGCTCTTTGTCAGAGTCACCGACTGGTTCGGGTTCAGCGTTGCGATCGTTCCGATGGCGCCGATGACGTTGTCCGTCACGACGACGTCGTGGAGGATCGTGTCACCGGTGTTCGTCACGACGTAGGTGTAGGTCACGGTCTGTCCGGGATCCGCCGTCGTCGGGTTCGCCGTCTTGACGATGTTGATGGTCGGGTGGATCACGATCAGCGTGTGGTGGTCACTCGCGCACACCTGCACATTGCCCGAGTCGACTCCGCATGCCGTGGCCGTGTTCGTCACGCTCGTGACGCCCGTCGGGACCGTGAAGTCCTTGGTGAGGTGCGCGCTCGCACCCACCGCGAGGTTCCCGACAGTGCCGATGGCGCCGAGCACGTTGTCCGTGACTGCGACGTTCGACAGGTCGACGTCACCGGTGTTCTTGACGTCGAACCCGTAGGTGACCTTGTCGCCCTCGTGCGCCAGCGCCTCGCCCGTCTTCACCAGCGAGATCGCCGGGTGAAGGATGTGCACGAAGGTCTGGTCCGAGGCGTTGAGCGTGCCCGACGCCGGGTTCGGACCGGCCGAGAGGTACGTCGCGACCACCGAGGCCACGTTGGTGATGTCGTTCGCCGGCGCGATGCCGGTGTAGGCGCAGTTGATGCTCGCGCCCACCGCCAACGAGTCACCGATGTTGAAGGTTCCACAGGACGCTGCGAGGTTCGCGTGCAGCGTGTCTGCGAGATTGGTGATCGTCAGCGCGATGTCGCCCGTGTTCGTGATCTTCACCGTGTAGTTCAGGGTGTCGCCCTGGTGAGCGTTGAGTGCATCCGCGATCGGGTTGTGGTCGGCACCGTCCACCTTCTTGTCGAGGGTGATGGCCGGCGTGACCCAGTGCTTGATCGCGGTGTCCGACTGCGTGAGGCTTGCGCTGACCTGCGTCCCAGCGAGGGTCGTCGTCAGCGTGCCGCTCCAGTCGCCTTCGACGGTCGTGGTACCGGCGACCGCCGAGGTCAGCGTGACCTGGCAGCTGCCGGATGCGTCCGTCGTGCAGTTCGTGCCGGATAGCGATCCCGGCCCGGAGTTGATCTGCCATGTGATGGGCTGGTTGGCGCCGTCGACGAGACCCGCACCGTTGCCGAAGTCGAGCTTCAGGTGCGCGGTGAAGACGTGCGGGTCACCGACCTTGTTCGTCGCCTCGGGCGGGGTCACGTCCAGCGTCGCCTTGACCCAGCGCTTCTGGGCCGGCGCCTGGTTGCCGTTCTGTCCGTCCGTGATGACGTCGACGTTCTTCGTGATACCGCCCGCCGTCACCGGAACCGTCGCGCTCGCCGTGACAGTCGTGACGCCGGTCGTCGAAGAGACGATCACGACGTTGCACTGACCGCTGGCGTTCGTCGTGCAGTCCGGCGATCCGACGTAGCTCGCCGTCGCGCCGAGTGAGTTCACAGCGCTCGTGTGAGCGACGATACCTGCGGCCGGCGAGGTCACACCGTCGACCGTCTTGAACACCGTGACGGTGAACGTGTGGTTGTGGCCAACCTCGTTCTCTGCCGCCGGCGGGTTGATCGTGATCAGCGCGTCGACCCAGTGCTTCACGGCGGTGGCCGTCGCCGTTGCGATGGCATCACCGTGAGCCGTGCCGATCTTGCCGCTCCACGTTCCCTGCACATCGGTCGAACCCGTCACCGTGGAGGTGAGGTCGACGTGGCAGACACCGGCAACCGTCGAGCAGCTGTTCGCAGACAGCGTGCCGGGTCCGGACTGGATCGTGAAGTTGATCACTTCACCGTCTCCCGCGTTCACGTACGTCCCTGTGCCCTTGTCGAACTGCAGGGTCGCCGTGTAGTGGTGCGTGTCGCCGACGTGGTTCACGGCCGGCGTCGGTGTGAGGTCGAGCTTGGCGTTCGTCCAGAGCTTCGTCGCGGGGACGCTCGGCGTCGTCGCCTGCGCTATCCCTTCGACCGTCTGGATCCCGCCCGTCCACTTCGCGTGCACCGTCGTGAGACCGGTGACCGCTGAGTTGAGGTCCACCGAGCACGTGCCGGCGACCGTGTTGCAGCTCGTGGCCGCTCCACCCGGCGTGAACGCGCCCGGGCCGGAGTCGATCGCGAGGTTGACCGTCGATCCGTCCGGTGCGGGAACCACCGTGGCCGGGTCGAGGCGGAAGGACAGGTGCACGTGGAACGTGTGCGTGTTGTTGACCTGGTTGGCAGCGTCGAGCGGATCGATCGTCAGGATCGGGTCCACCCAGTGCTTGACCGCGCCGTTCGACGTCGTCGACGCCTGCGCGGTGCCGTTCGCTCCGGTGTTGATCCCGCCGGTCCACGAAGCGTGGACCGTCGTGACACCCGTCACCGACGAGGTGAGGTGAACGTCGCACTCACCGTTTACGTCCGTCGTGCACGGGTTGCCGGAGAACGCGCCCGGACCGGAGTCCT
>Ga0307469_10000226_pt1 | contig 21865 bp, 22 predicted proteins | sample atmos_gasesAM2C__FD_203084 | JGI IMG/M metagenome (GOLD analysis project Ga0307469, IMG submission 203084) | Hardwood forest soil microbial communities from Morgan-Monroe State Forest, Indiana, United States - atmos_gasesAM2C_515 | ecosystem: Environmental > Terrestrial > Soil > Temperate... | reverse complement strand
CAAGTAAATGGTTGCCCCCAGCGGTCCCAGAAACAGAATGATGTAAAGCCAATAGGTATCGGGACGACGGCGGATGAAATGGATAATCGCCAGCGCAATGACGAGAAAACTCCACGGATTGACGAATGCGCTGAAGATTCCCATGAATGTGCGTGCAATATAGCACGCAGAGTCGATCGACTCCGCATCGCCGGACCGTCCAAGCCAGGATGGTAAAATCTTGTGTGATCTCACCTTCCATTCGGTTGCTGGCGCTTGATATCGACGGCACCCTGCTCAACTCCCAATTTCAGATTTCCGATGCTGACATGTCCGCGCTCCGGCGCGCCCATGATGCGGGCATTGAAGTTGCCCTGGTCACGGGGAGACGTCACGATTTCGCCCTTCCGATCGCAGAGCAGCTCGGCTTCGATCTTTGGCTCATCAGCTCTAACGGAGCGATTACTCGCTCGCTCAAGGGAGAAACCTTCTATCGCGATCTACTGCCCGCGGCACTTTGTCGCGAGTTGTGTGGCGCGATGTTGGAATTCCGCGGGAACACGGTACTTACCTTTGACAAACGTTCTAAAGGATCGATCGTTTTGGAGCAGCTTAACGACCTCGAACACAGCATTCGTCGCTGGCTCGAAAAGAATCTGGAGTACATCGATTTCGTCATACCGATTGAAAATTCGCTGGTTACCGACCCAGTCCAGGCCATGTTTTGCGGCCCGATTGCCCGGATGCACGAGACAATCGCTGCATTGCAAAAGTGCCACCTTTTTGACCGCATCACCGTGCTGAGAACCGAGTACCCGGCACGGGACCTTTCCATTGTCGACATCCTGAACCAGGGCTGCTCCAAGGGGCACGCATTGGAGCGGTGGGCCGGTGTCCGGGGCCTTGCCCGGGAGCAGGTCATGGCCATCGGTGACAATTACAACGACATAGAAATGCTTGCCTTTGCGGGATACCCGGTTATCATGGGAAATGCAGCGGAGGATCTGCGCAGCCGGGGCTGGAAGGTGACCCGGACGAACGATCAGAACGGCGTAGCGGCTGCCCTCGAGCCTGTTTTAGCACGGGCCGGGGTGGTGATGTAAGCCGGGCCATCTAGCAATTTCGGCGGTATCCCCTATTGCGCTGGCACGATCAGTAAACTTAGCATGAATATGTTTCACAAATCCGGGGTTGTTCTGTTGCTGAGCCTGGCCGCGTTGCAGGCATCGGCCACCGACGTCGCCACCCTGCGAAACGGCTTCACGATCCGGCATGAGAGCCGGGCGCCGATGGGCGACACCACCCGGCTCTTCATCACGGCGGATGGATCGAGCTTCGTGGACGTTCCCACGGCAGAGATCATCCAGATCGAGCGCGATCTCAGCCCGGCGCCAGTAGCAGAGAACAATTCCGCACCTGTTCCTTCTACCTCGCTGGCCGGCACTCCGATGCTGCCGACCAACACCACTGCTCCGGCGACAGCGACCCATCCCAATGTAGATGTCTCGGACGTGGTTAATGCCGCCAGCGGCCGTTACCGATTGGACCCGGACCTCGTGAACAGCGTCATCCGCGCGGAGAGTGGTTTCAAAGTGCACGCCGTGTCCCCGAAGGGTGCGCAAGGCCTGATGCAGCTGATGCCGGGCACGGCGTCCAAACTCGGCGTTCCCAATGCTTTCGATCCCGAAGCGAATGTGGATGGGGGCACACGCTATCTGCGTGAGTTGCTGGAGCGCTACAACTTCGACCTGATCAAAGCGCTCGCGGCATACAATGCGGGCCCACACCGCGTGGAGCAGTATGGCGGCGTACCACCCTATCTCGAAACTCGCAAGTATGTTGCCAGCATCGTTCGAGATTTCAACCGTAAGAAGGTGGCGCAACAGAAAACCACAGGCGTTATGTCGGCCAAGAATTCGTCACAAGCTCGAACCAGGACGCCAACTCAAACCGCACAGAAGCCAATCACACAGAAGAAAGCGACCGCTGCGCGTGCTACTGGCGCACCGACTGTCAAACACTCCAGCACGCCCACCGGAAACTGAGGTCGCGTGAGGAATAGCGGCTCTGGACGCCAGTCTCTTCGATTTTTGAAATCATTCGAGAGCCCGAACTGAAAGCCTACCCCCCAGATTGAAAGGCAGTTCCCATCGTTGACCCCCAACTCCGACTCAGTTACCTTGTGTTGTGCCTTTCAGACCTAATCCGTAGTTCCATCCTCGGAGACCCCTCGATTTCATGGACCGAAGACGTGCAGCGATTACTGGAATCGCGCTCGCCATCCTGGCGGGCCTGGTGTATTCACAATTCCGGATGTGGAAGAACTTCGACTGGGAACTCTTCCTGGCGCAGACGCGCAATGTCAGCCTGTTCCACATTCTCCATGGGATCGCGCTGATCTATCTTGCGTACGTACTGCGCGCGGTGCGCTGGAAGATTTTTCTTCAACCGGTGCGGCCGGAGGCCTCCACGATAGGTCTGGTGGCACCCACCATCGTGGGATTTACTGGGCTTGCTCTTCTGGGGCGTCCCGGAGAACTCATTCGTCCATACTTGATCGCCAAGCGCGAAAACCTCCCGTTCTCTTCGCAATTGGCCGTGTGGGCCGTCGAGCGAATCTTTGACATCGGAGGATTCACCTTCCTGTTCGTGCTGGCCGCTTTCTTTGCTACCGCACCCAAGCGACTAGACTCGCGGGCCATATTCGAAGAAATCGCCCTAGTGCTCATCGCCATTGCGGTGGGACTCATCGTTGGGGCATTCGTGGTACATCGCAGCGGTGAACGGCTAGCGCAATGGGTGGAGAGACGATTCTCGCATCTCGCCTCCAATCTGGGTCACCGCATCGCCACCCGTATTCGCGAATTTCGCGCCGGGCTGAACACGATTCACAGCACCACCTCCCTGCTCCTCTTGATTGGGGTGTCGGTGCTCATGTGGGCCATGATCGCGGTCGCGTATAAAGAAGTGGCCCATGCCTACGGCAACCCGAAACTGGAGATTCCGCAGACCCAGATTTTTCTGCTGATGGCGGCCAGCATGGTAGGTTCGCTCGTGCAGTTGCCCGGAGTCGGGGGCGGATCGCAGTTCGCGACCATTGAAATGCTCAACCACACGTTCGGTGTCCCTCCCGAACTCGCCACCAGCTGCGGCATCATGCTGTGGCTTGTGACATTTATGGCCATCGTGCCCGTCGGCCTGCTCCTGGCGCACCGGGAACGTCTTTCGTTGCGGAAACTCTCCCAGGAAAGCCACGAAGCTGAACATTCCAGCGCTGACACACCTGCCGCCTGAATCCTTCTGGTGCGGCCCCGCCTACCGGCCCGATAACTGCCCGGTTTCCTACGAACCAAGGCTGTGCACTTCCCCTGCTACAATTCGTTGTACTAGGCAAGAGCTCAATATCAACCTACAAGCGCCATGAAGTGTCCTTTTTGCGGGTTCCTGGAAGACAAAGTGGTCGATTCGCGCGAAAGCAAAGAGGCCGAGTCCATCCGGCGCCGGCGCGAGTGCCTGAAGTGCGGGAAGCGCTTCACCACCTATGAACGCATTGATGAAATCCCTTACATGGTGGTCAAGAAAGACGGCCGCCGTGAAAAATTTGACCGGCAGAAAGTGCTAAACGGGCTTTTACGCGCGTGCGAGAAGCGTCCCGTACCGATCAGCAAGCTGGAACAGATCGTGAACGAGGCCGAGTCGTTCGTAATTGAGTCGGCGGAGCGGGAACGCAAGACCAGCGAAGTCGGGGAGCTTATCATGAGCCGGCTGCGCCGTTACGACAAGGTGGCCTACGTGCGCTTCGCGTCCGTGTATCTCGACTTCAAGGACGTGCAGGAGTTCATGTCGGAATTGAAGGATCTGCTGAAGACCAAGGAGCCCGAGCCAAAACCGGCCAAGGCTGGACCCAAGTAACGCCGCCATAAATTGTACGGACTACCCAGGAACGATTTCATGACTCATCGCATTACCCTGATTCCCGGCGACGGCATTGGCCCCGAGGTAACGAATGCCGTCGTCCGCATCCTTGAAGCTACCGGCATTAAGTTCGAATGGGAAACCTTCATGGCCGGTGCCGAGGCCTTTGAAAAATACAAGGAATACATTCCGAAGGATCTCAACGACTCGATTGAGCGCACCCGCGTCGGTTTGAAGGGGCCGGTTACCACCCCGATCGGCGGCGGTTTTGCCAGCATCAACGTCGAACTGCGTAAGCGTTTTGAGCTCTATGCCAATTTTCGTCCGATTCGCAACCTTCCTCACGTCCCAACGCGCTATCCCGACGTCGACCTCATTATCGTCCGCGAAAACACCGAGGGCTTGTACTCAGGTATCGAGCACGAGGTCGTCCCCGGGGTGGTGGAAAGCCTAAAAATCATCACGGAGAAGGCATCCACCCGGATTGCACGGTTTGCCTTTAAATATGCACGCGAGAACAATCGCAAGAAGATCCACGCCATTCATAAAGCCAATATCATGAAGCTCTCCGACGGCCTCTTCTTGCGGTGTTCGCGGAACGTTGCCAAGGAGTATCCCGAAATCACTTATGGGGAGCACATCGTCGACAACACCTGCATGCAATTGGTGATGAATCCTTACCAGTACGACATGCTGGTTCTCGAAAATCTTTACGGCGACATCATTTCCGATCTGTGCGCAGCTTTTGTGGGTGGACTCGGCCTGGTGCCGGGAGCGAACTTCGGTGACACCTGCGCCATTTTCGAAGCAGTGCACGGCTCAGCGCCCGACATTGCGGGCAAGAATCTTGCCAACCCAACGGCACTTCTGCGTTCCGCGCTTTTAATGCTGCGCCACCTGGGCGAAGCTGATGCGGCTGCATGCGTTCGGACCGGCCTCGAGCGTGTTTATCGCACGCGTGAAAAGCTCACCCGCGACGTAGGAGGCAAGGCGGGAACGTCCGAGTTTGCCGACGCCGTGATTGAGGAGATGGAAAAAGCAAGCACCGCAAACGTAAGCAACGAGCCAACCCGCGTTAGCTAGACTCACCGCGTCGCCCGGCAGGACGCTGTTTATGGCGGAAGTGAAGAAAGACAAGCCCATCCGCGTTGTCATCGCCGACGATCACGCCATGGTGCGAGATGGGCTGCGCCGGTCCCTCGAGTATGCCGGGCTGGAGATTGTCGGGGAGGCCGCCGATGGCATGGAGGCCGTTGCCCAGGTTCGAAAGCTCGACCCTGACATTCTGCTTCTCGACCTTTCCATGCCCAAGCATGATGGTTTCGAAGCGTTGCGCGATCTTCGGGCAGATGGCCACGCTCGTCACACGCGCGTAATCGTCTTAACTGCAGAGGCTTCCACCGAAGATGTAGCGAAGGCGCTCGATCTGGGTGCGAGGGGGTTGGTACTGAAAGCACTGGCTACCGAAAAGCTGCTTCTGGCGATTCAGACTGTCATGGACGGCGGAGCCTGGGTGGGAGCGGGTCCTGTGAAAGATCTGCAGAGTTATCTACGAACCCATCTTCCCGTGAAGCCCTCCGGGCGCTCAGATAATTACGGACTGACAAAACGCGAGCTGCAGATCATCTCGGGCGTAGTCTCCGGACGGGCCAACAAGGAGATTGCCGAGCGCTTCGGCATTGCCGAAGACACAGTGAAGCACCACTTAAGCAATATCTTCGACAAGACCGGCGTTTCCACTCGGGTGGAACTCGTCGTCTTCGCGATCAAACACAGCTTGCCGATCGACGAATTGGACTAACTCACCTGCGCACTTGCAGACACGTTTTGGCGTACCGATTTGTAAAGCTACGTTTGACGCGCTGCCCTCACGCGAGTTAACATCCAGTCGCTTTCTGGGGAACCTGTGGGGATGTCTCAAACCGAGAGGTGTTTGGGGATAGTTCTGTTCCAGCTCGGAGGACCCGACACGCTGGAAGCCATCCAACCTTTTCTGTATAACCTGTTCTGCGATCCCGACATTATTGACTTTCCGTTTGCGCGCATCGGGCGGCGCCCGCTCGCCAAGCTCATTTCGACCACCCGCGCCAAGAAAGTGGAACATCACTATTCGGTGATCGGCGGAGGCTCTCCGATTCGGCGTTTTACCGAAACGCAGGCGCGTGCCCTTGAAACCGCGCTCGAATCTCGAGGGGTGAAGGCGCGCTGCTTTGTCGCGATGCGTTACTGGCACCCTTTCACTGCCCAAGCGATCGAAAAGCTCCAACGGGCGAATTGCGACGAGGTGGTCCTGCTGCCGCTGTATCCTCATTATTCGAGTACCACGGTGGGCAGCAGCCTGAACGAATGGAACCGGCATTTCCGGGGTGATGTCCCCGTCCACCTGGTGCAGAGCTTCTACCGTGACGAGCGCTACCTCGACGCTCTCATTGAGAAAATCGACGAGGCCCTTGATCGATTCCCTTCCGGCCGTAGCCCCGAGATCGTTTTCAGCGCGCACAGCCTGCCCCAGTCGATCATTGACAAAGGCGACCCGTACCAGCGCGAGATCGAGGAGACCGTTCAACTTCTGATGGGCCGCGGAGGCTGGCCGAATCATCACCGTCTCTGCTACCAGAGCAAGGTCGGCGCGAGTAAATGGCTGCAGCCTTCGCTGCATCGCACACTCAAGGACATGGCAACCGAAAAAGTGCGGGACGTTTGCATCGTGCCCGTGTCCTTCGTCTCTGATCACGTGGAAACTCTCGGAGAAATTGATCACGAGGCTCGGGCGGAAGCTGCCGAACTTGGCATCCAACAATTTGAGATGACGTCCGGCCTGAACGACTCGCCCAAATTCATAGCAGCCCTGGCCCATTTGGTATTGCGGGCGGCAGACAAATCGGAACACACGATCTTCCCAACGCAGGAGACAGCGACCGCACCCTTGATGGCTGCTGATTAGAGACGCACTGGACGAGTACAGTCGAACGAGGAGGAACTCATGGCGGGTCCGGAGAACGATCCGGTCAAGCAGAATCCGCAGCCTGGCAAGGACGCTGCGCCCAGCGCACCGGCCAATAAGTACGTCGGCACTCCGGCGGTCGGAACGTCCAAGGCAGCTGCGGCGGGCGGAATCGCCGCGGTCGGTCCCGACAACTCGGAAGTCGACCAGCGCCGACGGCGACTGGCTTGGATTGGCATCACGGCTTTTCTCGGTGCGTGGTTCCTGGCCTTCTTCCGCTTCTTCCTGCCGCGTACGCTGTTTGAGCCTCGGACTTCCTTCAAGATCGGGTACCCGTCCGATTACGCCCTCGGCGTCGACACCAAGTGGCAGCAGAAATACCGCATCTGGGTGGATCGCACGCCGGACCGGTTGTTCGTAATCTACGCGCGCTGCACGCACCTCGGCTGCACGCCCGACTGGAAGCCCAGCGAAAACAAGTTCAAGTGTCCATGCCATGGCAGCGGCTACGACAGCGAGGGCATCAACTTTGAAGGGCCGGCGCCGCGGCCGATGGATCGCGCACGCGTCGAACTCGCTCCCGACGGCCAGATCATTGTCGACGTGGCGAAGCTTTACTCCTGGCCGAAGGGACAGCCAAGTCAGTTCAGCGACCCAGGATCTTTCTTGTCGACATAGTGACAACGTAGCGCCGGCATCTTGCCGGCAGTCGCGAGGGCGTCTCGCCCTCGCTGATGAAACAAAGCAGAATCCGCAGCAAGTCAGGTGACCGAATGGCTGAAGAGAAGAACGAAAAAAACGGCGGCAAGGTCGGACTCGTAGACAAGGTCAAAGACCAGCTCACCAGCGATGTGCAATCTCTGAAGACCGAGATGCCGGCCAAGGTCAAAGAGCAAATTGACGGCTTGAAAGACCCTACCAAGACCCAGGTCTACACGTCTATCTTCCGTCACAAACACGATGACACGCCTCGCAACCGCGCCCTGGGCGTGCTGTCGAATGTGTTCCTGCACCTGCACCCGGCGAAGATCAATCGCGACGCCGTGCGCTACAGCTACACCTGGGGGATGGGCGGAATCACGTTCTACCTCTTTATTGTGCTGACCTTCACGGGCGTTCTGCTGATGTTCTATTACCACCCGACGAAGGTGCAGGCATTCCGCGACGTGCTGTATCTCGAGCACGACGTTCCCTTCGGCAAGCTTTTGCGCAACATGCACCGCTGGGCTGCCCACTTGATGGTCATCGGCGTGTGGCTGCACATGTTTCGGGTGTTCCTGACGGGCTCCTACAAAAAGCCACGCGAGTTCAACTGGAACATCGGGGTTCTCCTGCTGGTCTTCACGCTGCTGCTTTCATTCACAGGATACCTGCTTCCCGACGATCAGCTGGGATTCTGGGCAGTCACGGTCGGCACGAACATGGCGCGCGCTACGCCGCTGCTGGGACACGAGGGGCCGTTCGGTCCCCAACTGCATATGACGCCGTACAACGACGTCCGATTCGGTTTGCTGGGCGGATCGATCGTCGACGCGAATGCCTTGTTGCGTTCTTACATCTGGCACTGCATTGGAATTCCGATCGTCGCTTCGGTACTGATGATTGTGCACTTCTGGCGCGTGCGAAAAGACGGAGGCATCTCCGGCCCGGCTCCGGTCATGCTGGAGGCCGAGGCGGACAAGCCGCGCAGAGGCCCGACCGCGGCAGGCGCTTGAGGGTGTTCGGCTGAAGCTTGGTTGTGAGAGGGCGAGGACGCCCTCTGGACTGCCGGCGAGACGCCGGCGCTACGAGGAGCATGCATGGACTGGCGTCAACTCTGGGAAATCGTCTCTGCCCCCGATAACGTCCCGATCGTCGGCTTAATTCCGCTCCTGGCCTTCTACATTTATCTTGCCTGGAAGCAGGCACACGCCAACGATGAGCTGGTCACGCAACTGGAAGCCGATCCGGCCTTGGCGAAGACGCACCACCGGAAGACGTGGCCCTTTAAGCCCGGCTGGCAAAAGGAAGTGCACGTCTGGCCGTTCCTGCTCCGTATTGAGTTCCTCGCCGCCATCATCGTCACCATCATTCTCATGATCTGGTCGATCACGCTGAATGCTCCGCTCGAGGAACCGGCCAATCCCAACCTCACTATGAACCCCGCGAAGGCCCCGTGGTACTTCCTGGGTCTGCAGGAAATGCTGGTGTATTTCGACCCGTGGATCGCGGGCGTGGTCATGCCCACGTTGATCATCATTGGCCTGATGGTGATTCCTTATATAGATACCAACCCGATGGGCAGTGGTTACTACACCTGGAAGCAGCGCCGGTTCGCGATTTCCACGTTTCTGTTCGGCTTCATCATTTTGTGGATCTCGATGATTATCATCGGGACCTTCATAAGAGGGCCTGGCTGGCAATGGTTTTGGCCGGGGCAAACCTGGGATCACAATCGGTTGATTTATGAGGTGAACCGCGACTTACCGGACCTTTTCGGCATCGCGTCAAACTGGGGCAAGGGCATCTTCGGCGCCATCGTGGTGGGCGGATATTTCGCACTGGGCGGCTTTGCCATGTTCTCGCTTTTTCGCCGCTACATGCCGAAGGATTTCGCGCGCATGAGCGTGCTCCAGTTCTCGATCACGCAGGTGTTTCTCTTAATCATGGTGGCCCTGCCGCTCAAGATGATGCTGCGGCTGCTTTGGCACATCAAGTACGTGTGGATAACACCGTGGTTTAACGTTTAGTCGTCGGTCGTCAGTCTTCGGTCGTCGGCAACTTCCCGAGGCCGTCACTGGTGGTAGACGACGAAAGAGTTCTCTGGTTCGTAGCCGGTGGCTGCCAGTCCTAAGCGAAATCAACGAATGGTTTTGCCGACGACCGACGACCAACGACCGACGACCAGCTTCGGAGGAAGCGGTGCCCGACAAGCCAGTCCTCGAGAATGATCCGATCGTAACCAAGTCTTACGCGGCCCACTACATGATCGCCGTGGCCCTGCTGACGGCTTCCCTACTGTGGGCGCTGTGGGACGAGGCTTTCGGCATGCGCCCCTGGAAGGCGTACCAGCACGAGTGGAAACAGCGCTACACAGCGTTCCTCAAGTCATCTACATCGAAGTCCGAGGCTTCCGAGAAGGAAGTAGAAGGCAGTTCCGACTACCAGAAGCTCAAGCAAAACCTTGATCAGGCCACTCAAGCGGCCACCCCGCACGTCCGCGAGTTGCAAAAACAGATCGGGGATCTCAGCGCCAAAATTCTCGCGGTGCAGAGCGTGTTTACCGACCGCCGCGCTTACGTAAACGCCCTCACGTATCAGATCGAAAGCACCACCAGCACGTCATCGAAGCAAAGCATCCAGAAAGACCTGGATCAATACAAAAAGGAAACTGCCACCGTCGAGTATCCCGACGGCAGCAAGCAGAAATACAACTTCCAGCAACTGGAAGAGACTTACAACGACCTCAAGGATCAGCGCGCCAAGCTGAATGCCGAACTGGGCGACACTCTCAAGCCGGTTACACAGGCCAAGGCCGCGCTGGATGAATATGCCAACGACCACATGGTCGACCTCACGCCAGCTCAAATCGCAGGGCTTGAGAAGAAGACGGAAGATCTCGATCCTTCCATCCAGCAGATCAACGTCGCCGAGGCCAATATCGTCGACCGCTGCGAGTCCTGTCATATGGGAGCGCGCGAACCGGTGAAGTTGACAGCCGCCTCTATGAGCGCTAAGGGAGCCAAGGCTCCTGACGATTACGCGAAAGCGTTTGTCAGCCATCCGAACCCCGCGTTGCTGCAGGTTCACGATCCCGAGAAGTTCGGCTGCTCACCCTGTCACCAGGGCAATGGTCGCGCGACCACCAGCATCGAGAAGGCGCACGGCAACTACGAGCACTGGCTCTGGCCTCTCTACACGAAACAGAATTTCGAGGCCGGCTGCCAGACTTGTCACGCGGCCGACATGATGCTGGTTTCAGGCGATGTCGGCTGGACCATCAGCAAGGGTAAGGACCTATTCCGACAGCGCGGCTGCATGGGTTGCCACCGCTATGAGGGTTACGACAAGGAACCCGAGGAACTGCAGTCTCTCAACCAGCAGACCAAACAACTGGAAGGCGAAAAGCGTGACAACATCAAGCAATCGGCCTACCTGATGAAACAGGCGGACGCCGCTGAGAGTAATGATGAAGCGAACCGGCTGAACGAGGAAGCCGTCGGCTTGCGCGTCGCGAACAGCAAAATTGACGGCCGCCTGCAGCAGATCGACTTCCGCGCCCACAGCCTGATGCAAGACATGAAAAAGGTCGGGCCGAATCTGAAGGACGCCCGCCTCAAGCTGAACAAGAACTGGATACCGGTGTGGCTGAAGAAGCCCAGCGAGTTCCGGCCCGGCACCAAGATGCCCAACTTCCGCCTCAGCGACGCCCAGATCCAGGCCATCTCGGCATACATCTGGCAATCGGGATTCAGCGATTCCCTGCCCCATCAGAAACCGGGCAACGCGGATCATGGAAAGGAACTATTCGAAACTCGCGGCTGTCTGGCCTGCCACTCGATCGGTGAGGGTGACGATCTGCAAGGCGGGACGTTCTCCGCCAATCTCACGCGCGTCGGCGAAAAGGCCAACTACGATTACCTCGTCCGCTGGATTCACAACGCGCGCGAACGCACGCGCCCGTACTGCCCGTACGAGAAGAAAGACATCGGGCCCGAAGATTACGCCAAGAAGGGCCTTCCGTATGTTTTTGATCTGGGCCACAGCAAATGCCCCAACGACGGGCACGAGTTGCAGGTTCAGAACATGACGGTGATGCCGAGCCTGCGCCTCAGCGTCGAAGATGCCCAGGACATCGCGACCTATCTCCTGACCCAGAAGAAGCAGGAACCTTCTGCCTACACCGATGCTTCCTTCATGGACGATCCCAAGTTGAAGGAAGAGGGCAAAAAGTGGATCCGTCACTACGGATGCGCAGGTTGCCACGAAATTTCCGGCATGGAAGAGGAAGGCCGCATCGGAACCGAGCTCACCTACGAAGGCAGCAAGCCGATCGAGCGTCTCGATTTCGCCCTATTCACGGAAGGAGCAGAGCGAGGCAAGGAGCCCATCACCAATCCGGAGGACCTTGCCCGTCTGCCCGAAGGTCCAGCGAAGAGCCCGTGGTACGACCACAAAGGATTCTTCGAGCACAAGCTCGCCGAACCCGAGATTTACGACAAGGGCATGATCAAATCGGAGACCGAAGCACTCCGTATGCCCAACCTGCATCTGGCCAAAGACCAGATACAGGCGCTTGGCACTTTCCTGCTGGGCAGCCAGGAGAGCAGCTTGCCGGCCAGCTATCAGTACCGGCCGCAGGACACGCGGCGCGATATCCAGGAAGGCTGGTGGATCGTTACCAAGTACAACTGCGTGGGCTGCCACCAGTTCTTTCCCGGCCAGGAATCGAGCCTGATGAAGATGAAGAAATACCAGGATGCTGACTGGAAAGAGCAGCTCCCGCCCAAGCTCTACACCGAAGGCGCGCGCGTCAATCCGGAATGGTTGCGCCGTTTCCTGGCGAATCCGTCTTTAAGCGATACGGATACCAACCGAAACGGCGTTCGAAGCTATCTCAAGGTGCGCATGCCGACCTTCTCGCTTTCGGATGAGGAACAGCGCAAGCTGGTGCGCTTCTTCCAGGCGCTGTCGCAACAACCCTTGCCGTACATCCCGGAGACGGTTCCGACGCTCACGTCGAAGGAAACCGAGATGGCGCGCAGCTTGTTCTCGAGCACAGCCGCACCCTGCCTGAAGTGCCATGCGACCGGGGACGCGCAGCACGATGCGCACGCTACCGCACCGAACTTCTTGCTCGCCAAAGAACGGCTCAAACCTGATTGGGTGGAACGTTGGATCACCGATCCGCAAGCGATCAGTCCAGGAACTTCCATGCCTTCAGGGCTGTTCAATCATGTGAACGGACAATGGGTGTTCGCCGGGCCAACGCCGCCCTCCTTCCAGGGTTACACCCAGGACCACACCAAACTGCTCGTCGACTACATCTTCCAGTTGACGCCTGAGGAGCAACGTCGCGTGGCCTCATCTATGGGTCGTTCGACTGCTTCCAGTGGCACACCGGACAAAAAGAAGTCGACAGTTGGGGCAGGACGCCATGCCGTTCCGAGGACGGGCGCAGCCGCCGGAGGATCGCGCTAAAATAGAGAGTTTTCGCACGATGATCTAAAACTACAAGAAAGGTGCAAATCATGAAGAACTCCCGGTTAGCAATCCTTCCCCTGCTAGCCCTTGTTGGACTCTTGCTGCTCGCCGCCTGTAACAAGAAAGAAAACACCGAGCAGTCGACCTCGGCTCCCGCCTCCGCGCCGGCGGCCCCGACGGCCACTCCGATCGATCCGGCCACCGTTGGTTCTGTCAGCGGAGCAGTAAAGTTCGACGGTGCGGCCCCCAAGCCTTCCAAAATCGACATGTCGCAGGATCCGGCTTGCAAGGGCGCCAATGAAGCTGAAACCGTGGTCGCGGACAAAGGGAATCTCGCCAACGTTTTCGTTTACGTGAAAGACGGTCTGGGCAATCGCACCTTTGATGTCCCCAAAGACCCTGTCGTCCTCGACCAGAGCGGCTGCCGCTACCATCCGCACGTACTCGGTGTGATGGCCGGACAGACCGTCCAAATCAAGAACGACGATCCCACCACCCACAACATTCACCCCACTCCGAAAGACAACCGCGAGTGGAATGAGTCTCAGCCTCCGCAGGCGGCACCCATCGAGAAGAATTTCGCCCGCGAAGAAATCATGCTGCCCGTGAAGTGCAACCAGCACCCGTGGATGAAGATGTACGTCAACGTTGTGAAGAGCCCGTTCTACGCCGTCACAGACAAAGACGGGAAATACGAAATCAAGGGCCTGCCGCCGGGCGACTACACGATCGCTTTCGTGCATGAAAAACTCGGCGAGCAAACTCAGAAAGTGACCGTCGGTCCGAAAGAATCCAAGACCGTCGATCAGTCCTTCAAAGCAGCAGGAATGTAGCCTTTCCGTCTGCTAGAATGCTCCGTTCTCGAGAGTCGGCCGGTCCCGAATCCCGGCCGCCCTCGGAATTCAAGTACGTGGGATATTCAAACTTCGTCGTGCTAGCGTTCACCAGGCCAAGGAGTTCGTTCTGAAGGCGATCGCCACTCAGTATCATCGTGCCTATCATGCCTTTGCGGTGTTCACCGCATGCTTCGCTTTTGTTGTGATCATGGCAGGCGCTTCCGTAACCAGTAACGACGCAGGCTTGTCCGTACCCGACTGGCCGACGTCGTTCGGATATCTCGTGAAAGCTCCGCACCTTGTCGGCGGCATCCGCTTCGAGTGGAGCCATCGCATGGTGGCCGGCTCGCTGGTCGCTCTGACCCTTGCCATCGCCGGCTGGACTCTCCTCGTCGAACGCCGCCCTTGGCTGCGTAAGTTGGCGCTGGCCGCGCTGGGAACAGTGATCGCACAAGCCGTTCTCGGTGGGATGACCGTCCTCATGCTGCAGCCGCCTGCGATCTCCACCGCGCACGCCGTTGTAGCGCAGACCTTCTTCTGTATCGCCGTCGCGATCGCACTGTTCACCGGCCGCAAGTGGGTGGAGGAAGTTCCCCAAGTGGAGTTCGACGCGCGCCGGCCAAGCTTGTTCACACTCTCCGTACTCTCGATTATCGTGCTCTACGTGCAGCTGATTCTGGGAGGCATGTTCCGCCACCACGGCATGAGTTGGTGGCCGCACGTCGCGCACGCCGTAGTTGTGGCCGTCGTGCTGACCTGGACCGCGATCCGCGCGCTTTCGATCTACTCGAAAATCGAAGCCATCCGCAGGCCCGCAATTCTGATGCTGTCCCTGTTAATCACGCAGCTCTGCCTCGGTTTCGCTGCTTTTCTGACGCGCGTTGCCTGGGGACGCGACAGCGTACAACCTGAATTACCGATGGTAGTCTCGACCGTCTCCCACGTCGCCGTAGGCACCTTGCTGTTAGCAACCACCGTGGTACTGTCAATCCAGATCTGGCGGCACGTGCCGGTCGCCTTCGCGGAACGAGTCCCGGGCACAGAACGGACGCCCCAAGCCGCATGAGCGCCGCCAGCCAATCCTGGAACGTTCCCTCTCGCGCCGTAGCGATCCTGGCGCGTGACTACGCGGAACTCACCAAGATGCGGGTCACGACTTTGGTGGTTCTGACCGCATGGTGCGGGTACTATTTCGGCTGTTTGAAAGCCGGCATCCCTTCCCTTTCCTGGGGATTGTTCCACGCACTGTTCGGCATCGGCCTCGTCTCCGGAGGCACTGCTGCGCTCAACGAAGTCATGGAGCACGATGTCGACGGCCGCATGCGCCGCACTGCGCAACGCCCGCTCCCTACCGGGCGCATGAGCATCCTGCACGCGACCATCGTCGGCCTGTCGATGACACTGGGCGGCGCACTTTACCTCGACGTCACCCTCAATGCCCTCACCGGATCGCTCGCACTCCTAACCGCTTTCGTTTATCTTGCAGCCTACACGCCGCTGAAGAAAGTGCATCCCGTGTGCACGTTCGTGGGCGCGTTCCCGGGCGCGATGCCCGGCGTACTCGGATGGACCGCTGCTCGCGGCCAGCTGGAGTGGGAGGCCCTGGCCCTATTCGCCATCGTCTTCTTCTGGCAGTTTCCGCACTTCTTCTCGATCGCGTGGCTCTACCGCGACGACTACGCGGCCGGAAGAATCCGCATGCTGCCCGTCGTACAGCCAGACGGCAAGTCCACCGCGCGCCGAATTCTGGTCTACTCCCTGATCCTCATCCCGGTCAGTCTGGCCCCGATATTCCTTGGCATGTCGGGCCGTATGTATGGGATTGGCGCCCTGCTGCTCGACGCCGCTTTGCTCTACGTCGGATGGCGTCTGACCACGCTCGACGCGCCCCTCAGCGCGCCACGCTCCAAGCAGCGCGCCCGCCAGTTACTGCAGGCCACGGTCCTCTATCTCCCGCTTCTGTTCGTTCTCATGATGCTAAACGGGATCTCGTCGTAGAATAGCCTGTGGCTTCCAAGATACCCGCATACGAGGAATTAGGCCCGGAGGCAGATATCTCAGCCCTTCCCGTCATCTCGGTGCAGAACATCATGCACCGTTACGACGGCCGCACCGCCCTTGACGATGTTTCTTTCGACGTCCGTCCGGCCGAACTTTTCGGTTTACTCGGCCCCAACGGCAGCGGCAAGACCACGCTTTTCCGGATTCTTTCGACGTTGATGATTCCTACCGCGGGCCGCGCTCTTATCATGGGCTTTGACGCCGCCAAGGATCCTGCCTCGCTACGCCGCCAGATCGGCGTCGTTTTCCAAGCCCAGAGCGTCGACGAAAAACTGACTGCGTACGAGAACCTCTGGCACCAGGGACATCTTTACGGTCTGCATGGTGCAGCATTGCACGCGCGCATCCTGGAAATTCTGAGGCGTGTCGGCTTGGCGGATCGCATGAAGGAACTGGTCGAGACTTTCTCTGGCGGAATGTCACGGCGCGTCGAGTTAGCCAAGGGCTTGCTCCATCATCCTTCCGTCCTGCTGCTCGACGAGCCCACCACCGGTCTCGATCCGGGGGCCCGCCGCGATCTCTGGCAATATCTGCAGATTCTGCGCGATGAGGAACGCGTCTCGGTAATCGTCACCACGCACCTGATGGAAGAAGCCGAGCGCTGCGATCGTCTCGCGATTTTGAACGAAGGCAAATTGGTCGCCTTGGGCACGCCCGCAGACCTGAAGCACGAAATTGGCGGCGACGTAATCGTGCTCGATGCGACCGGCGATGCCGAGTCCCTGGCCCAGCGCATCAGCGCACGTTTCAACGTGGATGCCACCGTACTGGGAGATCAAGGCCGCACCAACCAGGTACGCATCGAAATGGAAAACGGCCATCGATTCATTACCGGCGTGGTCGAGGCCTTTCCGGGAGAGATCCAGGCGGTCCGCGTCAGCAAGCCGACGCTGGAAGACGTGTTCATCCACCGCACCGGTCACCGATTCTGGACCGAAGCAAGCGATGCGCCGAAAGAGTAGCCCTGAGACGACTTTGCCAGTGGAGCGACGGGCGTCCTCGCCGCCGAGCGAGAAAGATTTTAGCGGTTGTTCCAGCTTTGTCATTCCGGGCGCAATTCGGAATCTGCTGTTCGTGCGCCGGAAACCTAGCCCCTAAGGAGGAAGCGTGCAGCCCATGATGCTTCTGGTGTCCGTCGTACTCGGCATTCTCCCTTTGCTGGGAATTGCCTGGACAATCATGAACGGCACCATTACCACGGTCGACGGCCTGTTCATGAGCCTGATCTTGTTAACGCTGTCGGGATTGTTCTTCCTGAACGCCTTCTGGGAATGCCGCGACTGCGGCCTGATCCCGAGCAAGCAGAAAGCCGCTCCTCCGGCGAAGAAATGAGATAAGCATTTTGGCTACGCAGACCGCAACTCTTCCAGCCCGTAGCGTCCCGGCCTCGGCCGGTATGACGCTTCCCGCATTCACCCTCTGGTGGCGCGAACTGGTGCGCTTCTACCGCCAGCGCAGCCGGGTCGTGGGCGTCATCGCCTCGCCGCTGGTGTTCTGGGTCGTGCTCGGCTCGGGCTTCGGCAGCTCATTCCGCGCTGGTAGCAACGGAGGCCAGAACTATCTCGACTACGCGTATCCCGGCACGCTCATCATGATAGTGCTCTTCACCGCCATCTTCACTATGATGTCGGTGATTGAAGACCGCAAGGAAGGCTTCCTGCTCTCGGTGCTGGTCGCGCCCGTGCCTCGCTCGGCGATCGTGCTGGGAAAAGTACTGGGTGGCACGACCCTCGCGACAATTCAGGGCCTGATCTTTCTGCTGCTGGCACCGCTCACGGGTGTGCACATTGGCCTGGCTGCGCTCCCGCTCATCATCCTGACGGTCTTTCTTGTTTCCTTCGCGCTTACCGCCCTCGGCTTTGCCATCGCCTGGCCGATGGATTCGACCTCGGCCTTCCACGCCATCATCAACCTGTTCCTCATCCCGCTCTGGCTGCTGTCGGGCGCACTGTTCCCGATCTCCGGAGCCTCTGGCTGGTTGAAAATCGTGATGTACATCAACCCGTTGACGTACGGAGTAGAAGCCCTACGGGTCCTGCTCTACCCCGATAAGCCCGCAGAATTCTCGCTGGCCTCGTCGCTGGCTACCCTGGTGCTGTTTTCGCTGTTCATGTTTGGGTTGGCGTTTGTGGTGGCCAACCGCAGGAGCACTAAGCCGGCGGCGTGACAGGCTTCATTCAATGCGCTTTTGAAGCCATTCCTTGCCCTTGGAACAAACTGCCTAAACGCACACTCTAATTATCCATGACCTTTCCCCTGTCCCGCAGAACGATAATTCGCGGATCAGTGGGCTTTTTGGCCGCCCTGGTTTTCACTATGGCTCTTGTCCTCTGTGAACAGAAGCGTGCCGACACAACAATGGACGATGTTCTTTCGGCCTACCTGTCTGACGGTATTCTTCATGATGCTCACGATTGGGGAACAGAGAGGGGAATTCTGATCGTGCTGCAACGAGAGGCACAACCACCGGGGATGTGGAGGACTCGCTTGCTCTACCCATTTGATAGCCGTCTCAGATTCCCCGAGTCCTCGTTTTTGACGCGCAGCAGTTTCACACTCGCAAATGTTATCCCGAGCAAACTTATCGCGACCTTGCACTTGCCGAATGGAGTGAACGTCGTAAAGGTCGACCGCCACGATCTGCAACAATCTCAGGCGTCTGAGGAGTTTCAAACTCGGTTTCCCAACAATCTAGGGTATATTGCAGTTTCCCGGCTGGGTCTCAACCTCGACAGAACCGAAGCTATTTTTTATGTGGATCACTTCTGCGGGCTCTGTGGAGGCGGCCGATACGTACTGATGCGAAAGGTGAATGAATCTTGGAAGGTAGTGGCTGAACACTACACTTGGATCTCTTAGACGAATTTCGCACCCTGTTCTGCTATCGTCGCTTTCCAATCTGATTCGCTGGGAGCATGAATCTCTAGTCGCTATGCCCGTTCCTTCCCAATACGCCATCTTCCCCGTCATCAACGCCAGCCTGAACGGCGCCAGCACCGTCCTGCTGCTGATCGGACGCTGGTTCATCAGCCAGCGCCGCATCGCAGCCCATCGCGCTACGATGATTACGGCAGTAGTCACGTCGACGCTGTTCCTGATCTCGTACCTCTACTACCACGCGCATGTCGGGTCGGTGCGGTTTCAAGGGACGGGATGGTCGCGCCCCGTTTACTTCACGGTGCTGATCTCGCACGTGATCCTGGCAGCGGCTATTGTTCCCCTGGTGATCATCACCCTGACCCGCGCACTGCGCGAGCGCTTCGATCGCCACCGCGCCATCGCCCGCTGTACCTTTCCCCTTTGGCTCTACGTGTCGATTACCGGCGTGATCGTCTACTTCATGCTCTACCACTGGTTCGCGGTCTGAAGGGCGCACTTCACGCGAATCATCCGAGCACATGTTATTGTCACAGCGAAGCACGAAAAAATAAGTCCGCTTCCCGGATCAGCGTTTGACGTTGCCGTCGAGGAACTGGAAGACGTCCGGCTCCCATTCAGGCATCGCGAGGTACAGGAGGTTGTGGCCATCGTCGGAGGATTTGCCGAGCGGAGGATAGATTTTGAGATCGTGCGACTTGTGGAGCCGACCGAGTTCGGCGGCGATCGCAGTGCCCGGAGTTGTGTCGTAGTCGTTGGCGGCGTGGATGAGCAAGATGGGCGCGGAGGTCTTCCCGACCGCCGCAAGAACGCGCTGGCGGAGGTCGGCCGACTGTCTCCAGGAGTTGGCGCCGGCGCCGAAGGTGACCTCGGCCCGTACAGAAGCGTCCCGCTCGCCGGATAGCAACGTGACCACGCCCCCAAAAGAGTGCCCGACGATGGCAATGCGCTTCGGATCGATGCCGGGCGCAGTCTTCAGAAAAAGCAAGCCGGCGAGCGCATCGTCGAGTTGCTCGGTCGTCACCAGCACGTAGTGCAGGTGCTGACGTGCCTCCCTTCCATTGGCAGTTTCCTCATGCTGAAGAACGTCCTGCATAAAGGGTGCCTGATCCGCGGAGAGGCCCTGCCCGCGGCGGCAGGGATAAAAGAAAGCGTATCCGTGTTTAAGAAATATAGGAGCGAGATTCGCGGCTGCCTCGGCCATGGTTTGCCCTGCGGTGTGCTGGGCATCGGCTGCTCCGGAGCCGTGATTGAATAGAACCGCAGGAAACGGGCCGGGACCGTCGGGCTTCCACAAATACCCTTTCAGGTGGAGAGTTCCGCTCCGAAAGTCGACAATTTGTGGAGAGGCTACTTCAGGAGTTGAGGATGAGGAGAGTTGGGCAAGGGCTGAGTTGGAGACGAGCAGAGCCAGGAAAGAGAACAGCAAACTCTTCGCGAGAGTTGGGGCGCGCCGCACCGGGCACAATCATACTAGAGACCTGGTCACTCCGACACGCGAACAAAGAATTCGCGTCGGGGCGTTGAACTATTGACGATGGCCCATGCCTGCCAGGATTTTCTTCGCGTCCTTAGCGGCATTTCTTCGCGGCCTTCGCGGTTAAGGTCTTTCCGGCACGAGCAACAGATCTTAACCGCAAAGTTCGCAAAGTGAGCGCGAAGCTCGCGAAGAAAACCATCGCCATGCTTTCAATCATTTCGGCCCCGAGCAATGGTCTGAACTGGATGCGAGTCCAGATAAAATATCCGAATGGCCACTGTTCGACTCAGAATCGATGTCTCCGGCACCATCGGCGACCAAGCCTGGACCAATCTCCAGCAATTCGACCCCATCCAGAAAGCGGCCTTCGGCCCACAATTCGGATCAAGCGGCCCATGCAAACATCCGCCAAGCGCGCCGCACACGAAGGGCGAATGGATCGGTGCCGAGATCACTCTGCAGACGCCGCTGCTTGCCCAATACGCCGTCTCTCACTACCTCGAGCAAGAGCGCGTACTCGACGCCGACGTGGTTGCTTGATGTATAGTTTCCACCACCACGGTCACCAACTGTTTGCCAACGACCAAGGACCAACGACCAGAATCGATGAGCTCAGCAACTCCCACAGAAACTAATAAGTCTGCAGGTTCCCCCGCCAAGCGGCCCGGCATGTCCACCCGCCACCGCGTCCTGTTCTTCGTCACGGCATGGTTCATTGCCTTCATGCCGGTGATGTTCTGGTGGAACACCTGGTTCGGCCGCAGCCTTTCCGATAAGCAGATCACCGAATACCTACGCGACGAGCAGCATCCACGCCACATTCAGCAAGCGTTGGTCCAGGTGAGCGAGCGCATCTCGCGCCACGACGGCAAGGTGGCGCAGTGGTATCCCGAGCTGGTGCGGCTTGCCGCTCACCCCGTGGAAGAAGTACGAAACACGGACGCGTGGGTCCTCGGTCAGGACACCGGTGGCCAGGGCTTTCACGACGCCCTGCTGAAGATGCTGAAAGATCCCTCGCCGCTGGTCCACGGCAACGCCGCCCTGTCGCTGGTCCGCTACGGAGACGCCAGCGGTCGCCCTCAGATTGTGGGACTGCTGCAGTCGGTTAAACTCACAGCTCCCATCACAGGCCGCGTGGTCGATGCGGACAAGGCCGGAACTGTCATTCATCAAGGTGGGTTAATCGCAAAACTTCAGAATGACCAGCAGACGGCCGAAGTGCGCTCGCCTATCACAGGGCACATCCGCAGCCTGTTCGCGCAGGCCGGGCAAACCGTCATCGCTGGGGCCGAAATCGCCACCATCGATCCAGCAGTCGATCAGGTATGGGAAGCCCTCCGCGCGCTCTATCTGGTTGGCGAGCCCGATGACCTCACCGCAATTGCACCCTACGAGCGCGATCTACCCGAAATCCCCGACCATATCCGTCAGCAAGCCAGCTTGACCGACAAAGCAATCCGCGAACGAGCCAGCGCAGCGCATTGATTTAGGGCTGATGAGGCCACTCCACTCAAGGCTCGAGTCTTCTTTGCGACCTTCGCGATTCCTTAGCGACCTTCGCGGTTAGCTTTTCCCTTTCGTCTTCCTCGG
>Ga0307469_10000225_pt1 | contig 21922 bp, 18 predicted proteins | sample atmos_gasesAM2C__FD_203084 | JGI IMG/M metagenome (GOLD analysis project Ga0307469, IMG submission 203084) | Hardwood forest soil microbial communities from Morgan-Monroe State Forest, Indiana, United States - atmos_gasesAM2C_515 | ecosystem: Environmental > Terrestrial > Soil > Temperate... | reverse complement strand
CAGCACGGCATTGAGGAAATATAGCGTCTCCAGCGCACGATGGACGTTCATCGCATACAAAACCGGAATCGCGGTGATGAGGCAAATGTTCATCGCAACATCCGAACCGAAAACTTCGACATCTCGCCCTTTGGCGAGAAGATTCAAACGTACCCGCTGAGCGAGAAGCATCACTGCGCCGCCGAGCAGAGACCAGGCCGCAGCTCTCCAGAAAACGATCGACTTTCCCGTGAAGCCGAATAGCGTGGGTGAGACCCAAGTCGCTGCAGAAAGCGCGATGCCGACGCAGACGTACAAAAGGAGCAGGGAAGAGACTACGGCAGGGAACCGCGTTCTTTGAGCGCGTTCCCGTGCCAGAAGGATGCTGGGTCCAAAAACATTTGCAAATAGAGTGCCGGCGAAGCTTCCTATTGCAAACGCCGTGAATAAATCACCGGCGAGCGCTTTCCCCGCGACCAGTACGAGCATGGCGCGGAAGACGTAGATCGAGATCCCGTTGACTGCTGTCGAGCCGAAATGCGGCAAAAGAAGACTCCCGCCGCCGCGTGCGAGTACTTTGGCGCCATCCGGCCACAGGCGAAGAAAACCCCGCGTCAGGAGCATGAGCGGTGATATGGCCCATGCCAGCATCACCCAAAATACGTAAAGGGGCGCGGTCGCCATGACAAGTACCGTCGCCACCAGCAGGCCGGCCTGCGACACAATTCCCAGTCGCGCCACTGCTACGTCACCAGCGAGCTCCCGCTCACTGAGTTCGAGCTCGACAATCCATTCGGCAGCTCGCCGGACGACAATGATTGCTGCCAGCGCAATTTCAACGCCCGTGACCGCCACGCCTAGTAGCAGGGCTAGCGCACTTAGCGGTGCAACCAGCGCAATGCGGGAGGCGAGGAGGCTGGCGAGCGGAATACGCACCCGAGTCGTCAGAATGAGATTTCTCGCGTTACTGGAGAAAGCATAGAAGGTCGCGAGCGCTGCACCATGCATCAGCCCTATGCTCGCGGCGAGTTCGCTCAGACCACATAGACCCGCAGCGATCATCAAGAACGTCGTACCCTGGGTAAGTACCAGGTACGACAAAGCAAGCAGATGCGGCGAACGCCAGATACGCACGGCGACGCTAGTGGCCCGCACCACCAAGGCTTCAGCGTCCGGGGTGGTCGGACTGGACATCAGAGCGGCCACCGCGCGGCAGTGAAAATCCCGCCGACGAGCCTCCACAGCGCGGGCACGATATCGAACGGCCGGAGAATCGCGAACGCCAGCGCGAGGCGAGTGCGCCTGAAACCGGAAGGCACGTTCGTGTCGATCGCGACGAGGGCGCGACCTCGCCATCCGGGGAATCTTTCCGCGATGCCGGGTAAATTCGCTCCATGAGAAGCACGTACCGCGCCGCAGCGGAATCGCTTCGCCGTCCGGTCGAGAAAGGCTGGGGTGAACAGGCGCGGCGCGAGTTTCGGCCCGCGTTCGCGCAGCCGCTCGAGCATTGTCTCGAGGCCGGCCGCGTTCTGTAGCGTGCTGGAGATGAAACTTCCCGCGTGAATTCGCACCACGGCCAAAGGCGCCGGCGAATAAGCGGCGCCCTCACGGCTAGCGACGATCAGGGCCGTTAGCAGATCGGACAGCCCCTTGTAGGCCGGATCGAAGCCGCCAGCCGCGTCGAGCGCATGCCGGCGATAGGTCAGCGTGGTGCCCATGAACCAATTGCCGTAGCGCCACGCAAGCCGCAGGCATTGTTCAGGGGTGAAGTACGCGTCCTCCAATGCAATGACCGGAATCTGACGGCGGCGGATTGGCCGGTCCAATTCATCCACCAGCCACCCCATCGCGGACCACAGCCCCGCGCCGGGAAATCGCGCCAGGCAGGACTTGGCGCGCGCAAAAATGCCAGGCAGTACGAAGTCATTGGAAGAAAGACACAGGAGGTACTCACTGCGCGAGCGCTTTATCCCCGCATCTACGGCACCGTAGGTGCCGAGGTTCACCGGATTCTCGATCAGCTGCGCATTCGGCCGGTTGGCAATCAGGGAACGGATCACCGCGACGCTGTCGTCCGTGGACTGGTCGTCCACGATGATCAGCTCGTCCGGCCCGACGTTCTGCTCAAGGACCGAGCGCAGGCAGCGCGGCAGATAGCGCGCATCGTTCCGATTCGGAACGATGACCGCGATGCTCGGCTCCGCGCGCTCAGTCATCCGCTGGTCTTCGCTGCGAAGTGGCTGCGTACCGACAACCGGGCGATGGCTGATGAGGGTCGGATCAATGGACCGCATTGGCTGACGAAGCGCTCAGAAGACATGGAGGTGTCCAGCGGTCTCGGCTCCCGTAGCCGAAGATCGCGTAGAGAGCATTCCACGATTGCAACCTTCGGAATCGCGAAATTCCAGTATTCGTCGATCACGGTCTGAAGAAGCGCGCGGCGGCTGAGGCGCTCAGGTCCGCCAAGATGATAGAGACCCTGTGCGCGCGCTTTTACCAATGCCGCGACTGCGCGTGCAACGTCACTCGCCGCAGCGAGCGTAAAAAACTGGTCGATTGCACATTCAATTCGCCCCCCGTTTCCAAGTCTCTTGATCCACTGAGTCAATATGCAGCGTTCATCGACCAGGACGGATAACAGCTTTGGAAGCCTCAGGATCAGCCATGGCGGACGCAGCGTCGCGATGAATCGTTCGACTTGAAGCTTCTGGCGTCCGTACGTAAGGATAGGTCGCGCTTCATCCTCTTCCCTCCAATATGCGCGCGTTCCATCGAATATTCCGTCGCTCGACAAGAAGACGGGCATGATCCCGAGCTCACTCAAATCGCGAGCTACACGAATCGCCGCCTCAACATTCAGCTTGGCCGTGCCCTCGGGATCCCTCGCGCAGGCGTCGATATCGGTATGTGCGAACAAAACTATCGCGGCTGCCGGATGCGCTGGAAGGCCGGCTATGACGTCGACGACGCTCGTGGTCAACGCGTCGAATTGCAGCCCACCTTCGATCTGGTGCTTCGAATGGGTTTTGGCGAGCACCGAGGGCCCGAATTCTTCGGCGAGCGCCGGGCCGAAGAAGCCCGAGGCGCCGAGGAGAAGCACGCCGGTTTGAGTCGCGGATTTGCGCACTAATATATTATGGGGGCTTATGAAGGCAGTGATTCTTGCCGGCGGGTACGGCACTCGCATCAGCGAGGAGTCGCATCTCAAGCCCAAGCCCATGATGGAGATCGGCGGCAAACCGATCCTCTGGCACATCATGAAGATCTATTCTGCACATGGCATCAACGATTTCATCATTTGCCTAGGCTACAAGGGGTACGTGATCAAGGAGTACTTCGCGAATTACTTCCTCCATGTGTCGGACGTCACGTTCGACATGGCGCAGAACAGGATGCAGGTGCACCAGCACGGCGCCGAACCGTGGAAGGTCACGCTCATCGATACCGGCGAAGGCACCATGACGGGCGGCCGCCTGAAACGCGTGCAGGCCTATCTCGGCAACGAGACGTTTTGCATGACTTACGGGGACGGGGTCGCCGACATCGACATCGGCAAGCTGGTGACGTTTCACACTAAACAGAAAGCCCTCGTCACCGTCACGGCAGTGCAGCCGCCGGGTCGCTTTGGAGCACTCGCTCTGTCCGGCAATCTCGTGACCAGCTTCGAGGAGAAGCCGCATGGCGACGGCGGATGGATCAACGGCGGCTACTTCGTCGTTGCGCCGGAGGTTCTCGCTCATATCGAGGGCGACACCACGATATGGGAGCGCGGACCGGTGGAAGCCCTTGCGCGCCACGGCAAGTTGGCGGCATACACCCACCGCGGGTTCTGGCATGCCATGGATACATTGCGGGACAAGAACCAGCTCGACGAGATGTGGAGCACTGGCAAAGCGCCTTGGAAAATCTGGTCTTGAATCCACTAGAATCCGCCGCCTCGTCTAGCAGGTAATAGCGTGGTAAATCTTAGCCATCAAAGCATCCTGGCCGCCGGGCGGTATAGGGATATGTCGCTTGCGGGCGTCAAGCCCGAAGTCTTGAAGGGCCTCCATCGGTTCATGCTCAGGCTGCGCCGCTGCGAAGAGGCGCTCGCGCAGGAGTACCACCCCGCGGACGAGATGCGCTGCCCGGTTCACTTCTGTATCGGTCAGGAAGCCGTACCCGCGGCCCTCAGTGAGCTGCTAACCAAGGACGACTACCTGTTCAGCCATCATCGCTCGCACGGCTACTATCTGGCCAAGGGTGCGCCGATGCCGGCGATGTTCGCCGAACTGTACGGGAAGGAAACCGGCGCCAATGGAGGCAGGGCAGGGTCGCAAGACATCTCTTATCCCGCGGCCAACTTTCATAGCGGGGCGATCCTCGCCGGGGCAACCGCCGTCGCAACGGGAGCGGCGCTCGCTTTTCAGATGAAGGGTGAGTCGCGCGTTACGGTGGCCGGGTTCGGTGAATCAGCGACCGACGAAGGCATCTTCTGGGAAACTGTGAGTTACGCGGCCCTGCGCAAGCTGCCGATCGTGTTCGTTTGCGAGAACAACAACTACTCGGTGTTCTCGCCGCTGCTCAAGAGACAGGCGAAGGACAATATCAGCGAGCGCGTCGCCACATTTGGAATGACGAGCACTGCTCTGTTCGGCAACGACGTGCCGCTCGTGTACAAGACACTGCAGTCCGCCATCGCCGACGCGCGAGCGGGGCGCGGCCCCAGCTTCGTGGAGGCCTATACCTGCCGCTGGAGCGGGCACTACGGGCCGGCGAGCGACGACCTAGTCGGCTATCGCAGCGAGGAGGAGCTCAGGATCTGGAAAGAAAACTGCCCGATCGCACTGCTCGAAGAGGCGATGGTCGCGAAAGGCCTGCTCGCGCAGGATCAATCCGCTGCGCTGCTGAAGGAGATCGATGCCGAAATCGCGGAGTGCTTCCGGTTCGCCAAAGGGAGCGCATTCCCGAAGCCGGCGGAGTGGACGGCGATGAACTATGCGAGCTCCAGTCCGGCGGCAGATCGCCTCCTCACGGACATCGACGTCGAGGCATTCGATCACGACCAGGCTGTCGTCCAGGCAAAGGGGTACTGACGTGATCGCACCCCATGCTGCCCGTTCCGCCAAGCCCGCGCCGGCAGTGATTCAGCTCAGCTACGCCGAGGCGATCGCGCAGGGGCTGGCACAGGCCATGGAGCTGAGCCCCGAAGTCCTTCTGATCGGCCAGCTCATCGACTACAGCCCCGGCGTGTTCGGCACGACGACCGGCCTCGCCGAGCGCTTCGGCAAGAACCGGGTGCTCGATTTTCCGGTCGCGGAGAGCGCAATGACCGCGGCGGGTATGGGCGCAGCACTCGCCGGCATGCGGCCAGTGCTGATCCATCACCGGCTCGATTTCATGCTGTACTCGATGGACGCGCTGGTGAACTGGATCTCGCTGTGGCGCTTCAAGTCGAACGGCGAATCACGCGTCCCGCTGACCATCCGCGCCATCGTCGGCAAAGGCTGGGGCCAAGGGCCGCAGCATTCCAAGAGCCTGCATGCCTGGTTTGCGCACCTGCCGGGCCTGAAGGTCGCGATGCCGGCGACGGCATTCGATGCCAAGGGCCTGCTCCTGGAAAGCATATTTGGCGAAGACCCGGTGATGATCATCGAGCACCGCTCGCTCTTCGGTCTGAAGGACCGAGTCCCCGACGTTCCATACCGGGTCCGATTCGGACAGGCGGCGATCCGCCGTCCCGGCAGCGACATCACGCTCGTCGGCGCGGGCGTGATGGTGCCGTTCGCGCTGCGCGTCGCGGCGCAGCTCGCCGCGCAGAATGTTGATGCCGAAGTCATAGACCTGCGTACCGTGTCGCCGCTCGATTCCGAAACCGTCTGCAAATCGGTCGAGAAGACCAAGCGCGTGGCGGTTCTCGATCCCACTTGGGCCTCGTTCGGCATGGCCGCCGAAGTCATCGCCCGCGTGGCCGAACGGCACGGCCGCCGCCTGCGCGCCGACCCGGTCCGCATCACCCATCCCGACAGCCACACGCCGATGAGCTCAGCGCTAGAGGCGGTTTATTACCCCAATGAAGACGACGTGGTGAAGAAGCTGCGCGCGCTCGTTGCCTGAACTTCATGGAGACCAGCCGCCCGTACGAAGGTAGCCTGTCCATCATCGTCCCGCTCTTCAATGAGCAAGACAACGTCGCGCCGCTCTGCGGTGACCTGCTCGCGGTCCTGACGCAGATCGGCCGCAGTTTCGAGATCATCCTGATAAACGACGGTAGCTCCGATGGCACCGAGCAAGCTGCGCTGGGCGTCACGGAGAGCGACAAGCGCGTGAAGCTTATCTCGCTCCTGCGCAATTTCGGCCAGACCGCCGCCGTGATGGCGGGTATCGACCACGCAAAGGGCGACATCATTATCACCATCGACGGCGACCAGCAAAACGATCCCCGCGATGTACCGCTCCTGCTGGCGAAGCTCGACGAGGGTTTCGATGTCGTTTCCGGCTGGCGCAAGGACCGCAAGGACCGTGCCGTGACCAAGAAGCTGCCCAGTTTCGTAGCGAACAAGGTGATCTCGTGGATCTCGGGAGTGCACCTTCGCGACTACGGCTGCACGCTGAAGGCCTACCGGCGCGAGGTCATCAAGGGCATCCGCCTCTACGGCGAGATGCATCGCTTCGTGCCTATCTATTGCACCTGGCAGGGCGGAAAGGTGGCCGAGATCCCCGTGCGCCACAATGCGCGCATGCACGGAAAATCGAACTACGGGCTGGAGCGCATTCTGAAGGTCGTGCTGGACATCGTAGTGGTCACGTTTCTCGACAAGTACGCGACCAGGCCAATTCATCTCTTCGGCATCTTCGGGCTTTTCACGCTGCTGCTCGGGGTGATTGCGGGCGCGGGTGCGCTGTATTTCAAGTTTGTCGACGGGATCCATTTCATCCGCACGCCGCTGCCGCTACTCGCGGTGTTCTGCTTCGTCACCGGCATCATGAGCATCCTGCTCGGCTTGCTCGCCGAACTGGTGATGCGCACCTATTTCGAGTCACAGGCAAAGAGCGTGTACCTGGTCCGCAGCCGCCAGAACCTCGACTAGAACTTCAAGGATTCCCGGGCCAACTATCCGACCTAGGGATCGGTTATCCAAACAAAGAGCGGTAATCGAGGGTTTGCGGTCGCGCCAGATCGACTCGAAGCTTTCGCATGCTATTTAACTCCTACATATTCGTCTTCGCATTTCTCCCCGTAGTCCTGGTGGTTTACAACCTTGTCCGCAAGCACGCCAAGCGCACGTGGGCGATCGGCTGGCTTGTGCTCGCTTCCCTTTTTTACTATGGCTGGTGGAAACCGCAGTTTGTCATCCTTCTCCTTGTATCGATCTCTGTGAACGCGATCTTCGGCAAGATTCTCTGCCAGGGCAGATTGTCACGCACAGCATCGCGCGGGGTGTTGGTTGCCGGGATCTTCTTCAATCTCGGAGTCCTAGGCTATTTCAAGTACGCCGGCTTTTTTACCGAGAACGTCAACACCATGTTTGGAACCAGCTTCACCATTCCCCAGATAATCCTCCCAATCGGCATTTCGTTTATTACCTTCCAGAAGATAGCGTTTCTGGTGGACGCGCACCGCGGGCTGGTTCGGAACTTTTCTCTTCAGAATTACGCGCTCTTCGTCACGTTCTTTCCTCAACTGATTGCGGGCCCGATTGTCCACCATGGCGAGATGATCCCGCAGTTCGAAAGAAGATCGCCGGAGGACGCGTTTTCGTCGAACATTGCCGTGGGGCTAAGCATCTTCTGCGTCGGCCTATTCAAGAAAGTCGTCGTGGCCGATACCTGTGCCGTATATGCCGATGCGGGCTACGGCATCCTGAAGGCAGGAGGTTCTCTAGATATGGCGTCGGCCTGGATGACCATCCTGGCATTTAGCTTCCAGTTGTACTACGACTTTTCCGGCTATTCGGACATGGCCGTCGGCTTGGCACTATCGTTCGGAATCCGCTTACCAGTAAATTTTTACTCTCCGTACAGAGCAACTGGAATCGTTGATTTCTGGAAGAGGTGGCACATCACGCTTTCGCGTTTTCTACGCGACTACCTGTACATTCCGCTAGGAGGGAATCGGCGCGGTGCTTTGCGCCGGTACGTCAATGTCGCAACGGTGATGTTGCTGGGAGGGCTGTGGCACGGTGCCAACTGGACTTTCGTAGCGTGGGGCGGGATACACGGCGCAATGCTTATAGTTAATCAGTTGTGGACGCGGAGGACAATGTTCCGCAGCTCCTACTTCAGCACGGCGGCAGGAGCGAGGGCCGTGTCGGTGTTGCTGACTTTTCTCGCGGTCACGCTCGCGTGGATTCCATTTCGCGCAGAGAACATCGACCAGGCATACAAAATGTTCTCCGCGCTAGCGCCTGACCCAATTTCGGCGTACGAATCGATTGTAAAATTCCTAAGATGGCAAATCTTGGGCGTCAATGCCGCGGAGGGGTGGTTTCTGCCTCGGGAGCTCTGGCCCAACAAACTGCCGCCTGATTTCCTAACGATGTACAGACCCGCCGGACTCGCCTTACTCGGCGTCGCGCTGGCGACGTTCACGTTTCCAAACACTAATCAGATTTTCGCAAAGTTCGAACCGGTGCTCGGGCTGACCGAAGCCCAGCTGCACGATCGGCATGCCATCAGTCGGCTTGACTGGAAACCCGCGCTGCTCCTGTCTGCAATGTTCGTTTTCTCCATATTGCAGCTGTCCCGAGTAAGTCCCTTTCTGTACTACCAGTTCTAGAAATGATTCACTCCAGGTATCTGGCTTGGCTTGCTCTCGCAACGATTTTCTGGTGTGCGTTATATCTCGCATTTACATGGGCTGTAGATCCCTACGGCGTTTCGCCCGTAAGTACCACCTGGAGCACGATCAACGAGTTCAAGCCGAAACGGCGAGATATCGATCGATTCCTTAAGCCGTACGAAGTCTGGCAGCATAAGCCGCGCACCGTGTTCCTCGGCAGCTCGCGAGTCCTGGAATCCATCGATCCATCCACTCTCGACGGAAGTCGATTTGCGCCAGCCTACAACGCGTCGATGAACGCTACTACGCTCAGCCTTGATGCCGCGCACATCGAGCACTACATCAAATTGGACCAAAACCTACGATTCGCATTTGTCGAATTGTTCTTCTGGAACTTCGTCTACCGGCAGCCTGAGCAGCCGCCACACCGACTTTCTAAATTCATCAAGAACTCATGGGCGCTTCAAGTGAGCGCACAGGCCCTTTGGGATTCCATTCTCACCCTTAAATCCAATTTGTCGAAAAATCGGATGACACCCTATGTTGGCCTACGCGGCAACTTGATCACCGCACCAGGCCACAACCCTAAGCCGATGTTTGACCATTACGTGGAATACGTCATCGATGAATACCGGAACTATCCCTCAGTCGAACTGCATCCGACGGCATTCCAAGCCCTCGACCGCATTGTCCAGATCTGCCGGCAAAACGGAGTGGAGCTGTACCTCCTCATTACGCCGAGTCATCCGTATGACGATTACCGGATACTTTCGCTTGGATACTGGGGTAAATTGGAGCGATGGCACAGAACGATCGCGACGTATCCGAACGTCCTTAGCGCGTCGCAATACACTGCTCCATTGACTGAGCCCGTCTCCGAGCGAATGGCCTATTGGAACGATCCGGTGCACCCGAGCCTGAGGTTCGGCGAACTTGTGCTTCGGGCGTTCTTAAGAGAGCAAAATCCAGACATTCCCCCCGACATCCTCGTGCCGGTCAATGAAAGCAACGTCGAAGCCGTCCTTCAGAAGCGGAGGAGCGACCTGGAGAAATGGATTTCCGAGAACCAAGATTTCAGCACCAAATTTGAGAAGGCAAAAGATGCGACCGGTACCGGTTCTTCGTCTGTGAACAACTTTTCGACCTTAAGCGAATAGCCGCCATGTGCGGAATCTGCGGCTTTGCCGGCGGCGGATCCCTCGACGACCTGAAGGCCATGACGACGGCGCTGGCGCACCGCGGCCCCGACGCCTCCGGCTACTGGGTGGATTCAGAGCGGCGCCTCTTCCTCGGTCACCGGCGCCTGTCGATCATCGACATCGAGGGCGGCGCGCAGCCGATGTCGGACGCCGCAGGCGGGATCGTCGTCGTTTTCAACGGCGAGATCTACAACCACAACGAGTTGCGGCGCGAGCTTCAGGGCCGCGGCCGCCGGTTCCTGACCGATCACTCCGATACCGAAGTATTGGTGCACGGCTTCGCCGAGTGGGGCGAAGACCTGCCGAAGCACCTCAATGGAATGTTCGCTTTCGCCGCCTACGACCGGCAACGCGGCGTGCTGTTTCTCGCGCGGGACCGTTTTGGGGAGAAGCCGCTCTACTACGCGACCGAGCCCGGCGGGTTCATCTTCGCTTCGGAGCTTAACGCACTGCGGCTTTTTCCGGGCCTCGAAGGTGAAGTGGACCGTGCCGCCTTGAGGAAGCTGTTCGCCTACGGTTTCCTTCCGGCGCCTCTCACGATTTACCGCAACCTGCGCAAGATTCCCGCCGGCGGCTCGCTCACATACGAGCTCGCGGGGCGCCGGCTGGTCGAGCGATCGTATTGGCGCTTCGCCGTCGAGCCGCAGGAGCCCGTGCGGTCCGACGCCGAGCTGGCAGAGGAATTGCGCGAGCTGCTGTCCGAATCAGTGCGCCGGCGCCTGATGAGCGACGTGCCGCTCGGCATCTTTCTAAGCGGGGGAATCGATTCGAGCGCGGTGCTGGCGATGGCAGCGCGGCACCGCGAGCCTGCCGGTCTCGACAGCTTTGCCATCGGCTTCCGCGAGCCGTCCTACGACGAATCCCGCTTCGCCCAGGTGGTCGCCGAGCACGTGGGCAGCCGGCACCACTGCGAAGTGCTGAGCCTCGAGGGCGCGCGCTCGCTGATGCCCGGGATCCTCGGCCGGCTCGACGAGCCGATCGCTGATCCCTCAATCGTCCCGACATGGCTGCTTAGCCGCTTCGCGCGGCGCACGGTGACCGTTGCGTTGAGCGGCGACGGCGGCGACGAGCTGTTCGCCGGCTACGATCCGTTCGCCGCGCTGGCGCCGGCCGCCTGGTATCGCGCGCTGGTGCCCGGACCGCTGCACCGGGGCCTCAAGCGCCTCGTCGAATTCCTGCCGCGCTCGAGCGCCAACATGAGCCTTGACTTCAAGTTGCGGCGTACCCTGCGGGGCTTGTCCTACCCGCCGGAGTACTGGAATCCCGCGTGGCTCGGACCGCTGGAGCCGGCCGAGATCTCGGATCTCATGCATGAGCGCGTCGCGGCGGAGGATCTTTACTCGGAGGCGATCGCCGCCTGGCGCGGCGCCGCCTCGGCGGATCCCGTGGATCGCACGCTGGAGTTCTACACGCGGTTCTACCTCCAGGACGACATCCTGGCCAAGGTGGATCGCGCGAGCATGATGCATTCCCTCGAGGTGCGCGCGCCGTTCCTCGACAATGACCTGGTCGAGTTCGCGCGACGGCTACCCAGTCGCTACAAGATGCGCAGTGGCCAGCGTAAATTCCTGCTGAAGGAGGCGTTGAGGCCGTCGCTACCGGCCGGCATCATCGACCGGTCCAAGAAAGGGTTCGGCATACCGTTGAGCGACTGGATGAAACATCTGCGGCCGCCCTGTGGCCGGCGTATCCCCTTTATCGCTCAAGATGCGTGGGAGCAGCGATGGGCAGCGCACCGCTCAGGCAAAGCTGACTACCGCCAATTGTTGTGGTGCGGCCATGTCCTGCAGCATCATTTTCAGCAAGCGCATTGACAAGGGAGCTTGCCTGGAACTGCTCGACTACCTGATCTGCCCGATATCGCGCGAGCCGCTGCATCGCGAAGCAGACGCGCTGGTCAGCGCGTCGGGTCGCCATCGCTATCCAGTCTCCCCATCGGGAATTCCGCAGTTCGCGGCGCAGCCGAGCTCTGCGGACTCCAGGCGACAGCAGAAGCACTACGACCGGGTCGCCGCGAGCTATCTGGAGAACCTCTCCTATCCCCACACCGAAGAATACTTCCGGTACTTGGATGAGGCGCTCCTGAAAGTCATCGGAAACCATTCTCTGGGGGACGGAGCCGAGATCTGCTGCGGGCGGGGCGAGGCGTTACGCCTGCTCGGAAGCCGGCTGCGCCGCAGCATCGGAGTCGACATTTCGCTCGCGATGCTGGAGTCGGCGCAGCGCGATCTGCACCGCGCGGACCTGCTGTTCGTGCAGGGTGACGCCATCATGCTGCCGCTGCAGTCAGACCGCTTCGATCACGTTTTCATTCTCGGCGGAATCCATCACGTGAACGACCGCGCCGCGCTCTTCCATGAAATCTTCCGAGTCCTCAAGCCTGGCGGCCGTTTCATCTATCGCGAGCCGGTCAGCGACTTTTTCCTTTGGCGCTGGCTGCGCGCCATCATTTACCGCATATCACCTGCCCTCGACGCCGATACCGAGCGCCCATTGCGGCATGCCGAAACCGTGCCGGTGCTGGAACAGGCCGGGTTCCGGTCGAGCGTATGGCAGACCTTCGGATTCCTCGGCGGCGCAATATTGCTCAACAGCGATGTGCTCATCTTCAACCGGGCATTCCGGTTTCTGCCAGGTATCCGGGCGCTCACCAGGATCATGGCCAGGTTCGACGATTGGATGGTAAGCCTGCCCCCGCTACGGCACGCCGGCCTGCAGGTCATCGGCTTGGCCGAAAAGCCGGCAGCCGGATAGAGACGGACATCATCCCAGCTTCAATCGCGACTGATGTTCTTGATCGCGGAAATGGCGATCTTGGGATAGATCCGAGATTTCGGGCCCGCGCAGGACCCGCGCTGACCGGAACGCGAATCAGCCTGACGATCCCTGGGCGACGTGCCGCGATCCCTTCGACAATCGCGGCCGTGTCGTCGCTCGAGCAGTCGTCGACCACGATGATTTCGAGCGGCTCCACGGAACCCGCAGTGCGCTCTTGACGCAATCGACGATTGTCCCGCGCGCGTTATATGCGGGAATAATTACGCCGACGCCGCCTCTTGTCTCGGGATGCGTCACTTGAAGCGGTCCGGTACGTCGTCCCGGAGATACATGACAACGGTACCGGCAGCCGGCGGAAAGAATAACCGGCCGGGTTCAGGAAAAACGTACTCCCGTACCGGGCGAAAGCGGCTTCGACCGCTGTTCAGGTACTCGTGGATCGCCTGGAAGTGCGGCAGAAAAAAATCCGACATCCGCGCCCGGAGGTAAACCTGCTCCGGCGGCTCCTTGAAGGTGACGACTAGCTTGGCCTGTCGTTCGAGATCAGCAATGAACCGTTGACGAGCAGCGGGGTCGGTGGCCACGGCCGGCCCGTCCTGCTGAAGGATTCGGAAAGTCGCTGGATAGCCGCTCGCGTCGGTCGTCATATGGAACTGCAGGATCAATGGCCACCCGGACGCCAGTACGAGGCCGGCGAAGGTATCGTCGGCCGTCAGCTGCGATTTGACGTCGAGCGCGATTTGTCTGATCAATCGGCGGCCCTCGAGTAACCGGCGCACATCGTCTTGCGGCCAGTTCCAAACCCCCAACAGCCCGATCGCCCCCGCCGCGACATAGGACGCCGCGAAGATTGCGCAAAACGAGACCTTGAACAGCCAGCGCTCGCCGAAGTAGCGCCAGAAGAAGGCGAGCGATAAGACCGCGTATATCCAAAACACGTAATACAGCGGCATGCCGAGATAATTGTTCCGGAGTTTTTGAACGTACAACGGCAGCAGGATGCCGGCGCCAAGGAGCGCCAATCCTCCCAGACGCGCAAGGACGACATAGTCGCGATCCCGCCACGCCCTGAAGGCGGCCCATGCGCCGACCGCCAAGACCAGACCGATTACCGGCCACGAAAAGAACAGGGCTGCCGCCGGGAAGTACCGATAAAACGGATAGTGGTGCAACCCGGCTTCGGTCACGGACTTTTCATAGAAGGGCTTCCAAACGTATGCTTCGCGCATATAGTCCAGCACCGCGTTTAGGCCGCCGGCGAGCACCCACGGCAGCAATAAGATCAGAATGGTCAGTCCTGCGTACGCGGCTCGTGTTAATGCCTGTCGGTAAGAATCACGCTGAAGCCAGCAGACGTACAGCAGCGCAAGCCCCCAGCACCCAACAGTCAACGGCCCCACGGTCCCCTTGGTCAGCACGCTCGCGGCAGCAGCGACGGCACTGAATACAAATGTCCTTGTGCGGGCATCTCGACCGTGCATTACCAGCGGAACTACGGACCAAAGCATAAACACATGCGCGAGCGCGTCGGGGCGAGAATCCGCCAGATTCAAATGCATGAGGCCGATCCAATCCAGGCCCAGTTGATAATCGATCGCGAGCGCCAGCATTGGACTGCACAAGGGCAGCAGCGCGGTCGCTACGGCCAGCAACACGGCCACTGTCATATCCGCCGTAGCTCGCGCCACCCAGACTACCAACACCAAGAGAAACAAGACCGGCCAAAACCAGGCGAGGTGAGCCTGGATCTCACCCACGCCGAGGACTGCATAGGTGAGGACGAGGAACCCCGACCAAAGACCCGCGATGAAGCCCAGAAATCCGCCGAAGTACTGTACGGGGTGGTGGATCGCGGCTGCTAGCTGAAAGTATTTGAGCCTCGCGTGGGCTGCGTAGCCAAGGCCGTCGTAGGCCAAGCTTTGCGCGCGCCCCATGGCGGTTGCTACATAGGCCTCGAGCGAAAATACCAGCAACGCCACGAGCAATGCCGCCAGCCAGTCAAGCCGGGTCGGCCAAGACGGGGTAGCGGTGTTGACTGGGCCCGTCAGCGGAACTTCAACGCGGGTCACGATCGGCTAGGAGCCTCGGTTCCGGGCCCACTTGCTAGGCGCCCATTCGTCTCATAGGCAGCAACGAGGAGCTTCTTGTCATGGAACGCCGCGAGGTTACGCGAATCGCGGCGATCAAAAGCCTTGACGACATCGTCGAAGCGACGGATCAGATCCAGCCCATTTTCGGCGCCCAGGCTCGAGCACTCCAGCCAGGTCTTTGCGTCATGATGCTTGACAGATGCCATGCGCGCACCGCCAGCGTCCGCCGAAGCGGGCGGATTCGATTGGGCCCGAGTCAATGACCCAATGAAGTAGCGCATGAGCTTTAAAATCGACCGAAATAAAAACTCGGGGCGCGCCAGAACGCTCAGAAGATGCCACGAAAAACGCCAGCGATTCGATCTCCAAGTCTCCAGTGTCGCCAACGTCTTTCTTTGCCGAACGATCTTCATCGCCTCCTCGACGATGCCGGGATCTTCGCTGCGCAAGAAAATATCGAACGCAACCCGCTCATGCGGTCCCAGAAATGGATTGTGCATGCCAATGCCACGCAGTTCACATTCCACCGCCGCGATGAGGGCCACTGGATCGACGTCGTGTGGGCCAAAGACGTCCGGTAACAGGCGCCGCAGCAGATTCAAAGTCTCTGCATGGCCGTTGCAGTAAGCTTTTATTTTCAACTTGGAGTGCGGATAGATGTCCTGCTGCTGCAACTCGTCGAAATAATCGCGGGCGCGCCGCGCGTTGCCGGTCTTGCCCTGCTCCTTGTCCCACGCGGCGGCATTGGAATCGCGCGATCGCCCACCGTATCCTGCCAGCGCGTCCCAGTAGATATAACGTTTGTCCTCCAGCAGTCCCAGCAAAAGCAGCGGCGCGCTGTAGTCGGGATACGGCGGCCAGAACACCCGGCCCGTTCTTGACACGGCGCGGTTGGCAAGATTGCGCGAGAAGCAGATCCGCGTCCCTTGAGGGAAGCAGAGCGGAATCTCCAGGCAGGCGTAGCTGGCGAACAGAGCTTGCGGATTGATGTCGAACAGCAGTCGCGAGTGCCTGTTCATGAAGACAAAGGTGTTCCGCCCGGACAGGTCCCAGTCGGGATGGAAGTACAGGCCGGCATCCCACGACATCAACGCCGCGTTGAAAGTCGCGGCAATGTCCGCCAAGCGATCGACGAGGTCAGTCAGGAAGGCGTCATCGTCGCCGTTGATGATGATGTAGTCACCGGTGGATTGGTGCCACGCGAACTCCCAGTGGTCGGGCATCGAAAGACGTCGGGCTGTGCGCACGTAGCGCACGCGGGAATCCGCGCTAAAACGTTCGACCACCCGAGCCGTATCGGGCGCGGAAAAATTATCCGACACTAGCACCTCGAGGTTCGGATAACGACATAACAAGCACGCTGCAATCGTCTTTTCGAGCAATTGATGCCGATCGACGGTCGGGATAACGATGGAAAATTTCGGGAACGGCATTGACTCAGCCGGTCCCGCTCAGCCAATCGGGCAGACGGCTCAGCCATTCCGTCGGATGATGCAACTGCGGGTCCTTATAGAGCAGCAGCTTTGGGCTCCTGTCTCTACAAATGCGGAACAGCCCGGGGTCAAGCATCGCGTCGTCCTTCAGCGCCAGCATATTGAATCCGTGAGGTGGCCCATCGAGGTATACCGCGTCCGACGGCAATAATTCGATCAAACAGCCGGCCATTGGTACGTTTGACTGGAAGTCCCTAACCGCGAATACCTTGTATCCGGAGTCGGTAACCAAGCGGACCAAAGGCGTTTTCTCCAGGCCGATTGACCAGTCCACGTAGGAGCGGTGAACCTCGAACACCACGGTGGGCGCCGTGCCTTTCGGCCGCTCGAGAAAGCCGGCGGCGCCTTCCAGCGCCGCCTGCTCGCCTCCCTCAATGTCGAGCATCAGGAGGTCCACGTTCTTGATCCCCCTTTGTTCGGCGTAGGAATCAAGTGTGATGGTGGAAATCCCTCCGAGCGAATTCTCAGCGTTCGCCTTCACCGGGTGCGCGTGGCTGTCGTCACCGACCAAAACCAGACGAGCATCGTTCTCGTTCCACAGACCAAGCTCGCTGATCGTCAGATTCGTTACTCTGTTGTTCGCCGCGTTGCGGCGCATTACTCCCGCCGCCTCGGCGTTCGGTTCGAAGGCGTGGCACATGCCACCGTGGGCGCGCAGCGCGCGCGCAACCAGTACCGCGTGATCGCCTATATATCCACCCCCGATGACCGCTTGACGGGCGCTGCGCGCGAGATGGAGCAGAAGCCGCGTGGTCTGCGGTTCCCAGACGTGATCCGGCTTCGGATCTGGCGACAGCAGGAAGTCGCGAGCGATCTTGGACCGGTACGCAAAATCGAAAACTGCGCCGTCGGCGAGTTCTTTGCGCAGCATTATCCCGGGAATGTGCAGCGCGTCGACGATCGGCCCGGTTATCGTTTCCCGGACGTCGCCATGACGCAGCCCGAAGCGGCGCTCGGCCACGCGGCACGCCGCTACGATCCGTTCGCGCAAATCCTCCTCCACGCCGAGCGAACGGATCGCTCTGGCAAGTCTTGCAAGCGCCTCGGAGGTGACCGCAGTCTCCGCACCGCCCGGGGTGGCGGTCCGCAACGTTTCGTTCACGCGATGCGTCTCAGGTAGCCGTTGGGCCAGTATGTTACAGGCCGGTTCACGAGGCCCTCGTTGAATGGCTGCGGCGGCGGCACCGGTGCGAACTCCGGATGACGGGCAAGGAATTCCTTGACCGCGCTCAGGGGATTGTCCCAGGCCCATTCCGGTCTGGTGCGCGGAGCACCGACAAGCTGTTTCATGATGCCGTCGGCGGCAATAATGTAGGACCCGATCGCTACCAGCGGTCCATAGGCTTCGAGTTCCTTCAGCACATGGTCTTTCGAATGGTTGGCGTCAAGCAGGACCAGCACCTTCTCGCCGGCCGCAATCCCGCTTCTTACCTTGCCGACGACTGCAGGATCGGTCGACGAGCCCTCGATCAGGGTGATCAGGGGATAAAGCGGGTGGGCTTCAAGCGCCGCGCGGTTGTGGCGACGGATCTCGATATCCACTCCGATGACGCGCCCCTTGCCGATCGCCTTGCAGAGCGATGCAAAGAAGACCTGGCCGCCGCCGTGCGCCACGCCGGTCTCCACGATGACATCAGGCTTCACCTGGTAGACGAGCTCCTGCACGCGGATCAGGTCTTCCGGAAGCTGAATGACCGGACGCCCGAGCCAGGTGAAGCCGTAGACATACTTGGTATCCCAGCCGCACCGCAGCCACGCCTCCGAGATGACCGCGAAGGCCTCCGGCGACGCCAGCGGATGAATGCGTTCTCCATCGTTGCCGGTCACCGCGACGGTGCCTTTCTCGAGATCGATCCGAATCACTTGACCAGCATCGCCTTTTTGAATTCGTTCACCAGACCGGGAAGGTCCGCCAGGATGCCCGTCGGAGCGAAGCCGAACTCGCCTCTCGCCCGATCGATGGAAATCTCGGGGAAAACAACGGTCGGGGCGCGCTCCTCGACCTCGACCGTCACCGATGCCAGGCGCGAGAGGCCGGCAAGCAGTTCTCTGTTGCTGACATTGCGGCCGCCGGCGACATTGTACAGTCGTGCCTTGCCGGACAGCACGATGCGCGGCAGCAGACCGACCACGTCCGCGACGCCGACGTAGTCCTTGGCCGAATCGAGCGCGGTGCGCAGCCTGACCACGCCGCCAAGCACCGCCTGGCGCAGGATTTCGGCCAGAAAATTCTGCGATTCGAAATCCCCGCCGTAGACATTCGACAGCCGCGCGATGCGCACAGTGTCGCGGCCGGTCGCCGTGCACAAGGATTCGCCCGTCAGCTTGGAGAGGTTGTAGAGGTCGTCCGGATCTGCCGGATCGACGCTGAGGCGCTGTGCTTCATCTGCCCTGGCGCCGCCTCCGTAGACTCGCGTCGAAGAGAGGTACAGCAGCGATTGAAAATTGCCGGATCGCAGCAGCCGGTTGAGCAGACCCACATGCGCTTCGACTGTGTCGAAGGGCCGGGTGCGAAAATCGGCGGTCAAGCCGGCCGCGTAGATGACATGGCCGAGTTCGCGCCCGAATATCTCGGGCTCGCCGCGCACCGGAACATGGACCTCATTGCCCTGGCGCCGCAACTCGGCGACCAGCCTGCCACCGATGAATCCGGTTCCTCCCAAAATCGTGAACGTCACGTCGCAGCCTGCAGCGCCGGATAGCTCCGGTCGCGCGCCGATACGACCAGCGGCTTCATCGGCCAGGAGATGCCGATGGCCGGGTCGTCCCACCTGATGCCGCGCGCTGCTAGCGGCGCGTACGCCTTGGACATCTGGTAAAACAACTCGGTGCCGTCGGCGAGCGTCTGGAAGCCGTGCGCATAGCCTTCCGGAACGTAGAACATCTTGCGGTTCTCGACCGAGAGCTCCACTCCCAGCCAGCGCTTGAATGTCGGCGAATCCGGCCGGATATCCACCACCACGTCATAAACCGCTCCTGCGGTGCAGCGCACGAGCCGGGCTTCGGCGTGGGGCGGAACCTGGTAGTGCAGCCCGCGCAGCGTGCCGCGGCGCTGGTTGTACGAGATATTGCATTGGACAACGGCGGGGTCCAGGCCATGGGCAGAAAACTCCTGGACGCAAAACGTGCGGGCGAAGAAGCCGCGCTCATCTTCCGCGCGCTCCGGCTCGATGATGAATGCGCCCTTGAGCTCGGTCTCGATGAATTTCATGCGATCACCGGTTCAGATCACAGCGACTTCCGGGATCGGCACGACGAACTTGCCGCCCCAGGCGCGGATGGCGGACATCTGCTCGCAGATCTCATCCTTCAGATTCCACGGCAGGATCAGCACGTAGTCAGGCCGCGTCTCGAGGATCTTCTTCGGCTCGAATACCGGAATGCGGGTCCCCGGCAGCAGCAGCCCCTGCTTGTGGGGGCTGCGGTCCACCGTGTAGTCGAGGAAATCGGTGCGGATGCCGCAATAGTTGAGGAGCGTGTTTCCCTTCGCCGGCGCCCCGTAGCCCGCGATGCGCTTGCCGGCGTTTTTAGCACCGATCAAAAACTCGAGGAGCGCGGCCTTGGTGCGTTTCACCTTTTCCGAGAAATCCGCATAGGCCTCGAGGCTGTTCAGGCGGGCACCGCGCTCCGCGGCAAGAAGCCGTGCCACCCTTGCGCTCGGATTGCGCCGCGCCTCGGCCCGGGCGGCATGTACCCTGAGCGATCCTCCATGGGTAGGCAGCTCTTCGACGTCATGAACCGCGAGGCCATGCCGCGCGAGCACACGTGTCGCGCTGGCGAAGGAAAAGTAGGACAGATGCTCGTGGTAGATGGTGTCGAACTGGTGCTCCTCGACCAGGCGCAGCAAGTGGGGAAATTCGAGCGTGAGCACGCCGCCGGGCTTGAGAACGTGGCACAGCCCCGCGGCAAAATCGTTGAGATCGGGTACGTGAGCGAAGACATTGTTGGCCACCACCAGATCGGCGCGCCGCCCTTCCTTCGCGAGACGTTCCGCGAGTTCGCGACCGAAGAACTCGCTGAGGGTCGGTATACCTCTTTTCTCCGCCGCTGCCGCGACGTTGCGGGCAGGATCGATTCCCAGCACCGGAACCCCCGCCTCGCGGAAGAACTGGAGCAGGTAGCCATCGTTGCTTGCAACTTCGATGACCAAGCTCTGGCGTCCGAGATCGAGCGCCGCGCGCATGGCCTCCGAGTAGCGGCGGCAATGGCCGAGCCAGGTATCGGAATAGGACGAAAAATAGACGTAGTCCCTGAAAATATGCTCGGGCGTCTCGAACTGCTCGAGCTGCACCAGGAAACAGCGCTCGCAGACGAGCGCATGCAGCGGATAGAAGACCTCGCCCTGGTGCGCCTGCGCGGGACTGACGAACGCGTTCGACAGCGGCGACATCCCGAGATCGCAGAAAGTGACCCGCAGTGGCGCAGCGCAGAATCGGCAAGCGCGCGCATTCACGACGACTGAACCTCCATGAATCGCTCGATTTGGGACTCCGCGAGCGCGCGCGCATCGCTTCCTTGATACCAGCTCTTGTACCAGGGGACAGTCCAATCAAGCGCGGCGTCGAAGCCGAGCCACGGCTTCCACGCCAGGCGCCGGTTCGCTTTTCCAGGATCGAGGACGAGCGCCGACGCCTCCCGCGGTTGCGGAGTCGATTCGGGCTCCCACGCGGCGCCTGGTCCCCAAATCCGTGCCGCGCGGTCAGCGATCTCTCCGACCGTGACAGACCCGCCGGGTGGGGGCCCAAAGTTCCATGCTTCTGCGAAATCCTGTCCGTCGTTGGAAAGCCGTTCGGCAAGCATCATGTACCCGGAAAGAGGATCCAGCACGTGTTGCCAGGGCCGCGTAGCGCCCGGGTTGCGAATTCGTGCGCGCCGGCCGGTATTGAAAGCCCGCACCAAGTCGGGCAGCAACCGGTCTGCGGCCCAATCGCCGCCGCCAATCACGTTGCCGGCCCGCGCCGAGGCCACGGCGATGCGGGTTGCGTCCGGCATAAAATAGGATCGCCGATAGGCCGCGGTCGCGATCTCGGCGCACGCCTTGCTGGCCGCGTAGGGGTCATGCCCGCCGAGGGAATCGCCTTCGCAACGCGGTTTTTCCGCAGAGCTTTCTTCGTAGCACTTGTCGCTCGTAACGATGATCACCGCGCGCAGTGCTGGCGCAGCGCGACACGCCTCGAGGAGGTGGACGGTGCCCAGCAGATTGGCCGAGAACGTACCGACCGGATCCTCGTAGGAAGTCCGCACCAACGCCTGCGCCGCCAGATGGAACACAACTTCCGGCGCCGCTTCGCGGAGCCCTGCCCGCAAGCGCTCCAGGTCGCGCACATCGCCCTCCAGGGATCGCAGGGTCTGCGCCACTTGGGCTGCCTCGAAAAGGCTGGGCATGGTCGGCGCGGGAAGCGAATATCCGACTACCTTCGCGCGCAGTTTGTTCAGCCACAGCGCGAGCCAGGCGCCCTTGAAGCCGGTGTGGCCGGTGATGAAGACCCGCCTACCGCTCCAGAACTCCGCCGTCATTGTCGTGAAGGCTTTTCAGTGGCGGTGCTCGGCTCGCTCACAGCGGCTGTATGCCAGTCGAGCCGCGGCCGCACCACACCCGGCACTGTGCCACCGAACTCACCA
>Ga0307469_10000224_pt1 | contig 22014 bp, 22 predicted proteins | sample atmos_gasesAM2C__FD_203084 | JGI IMG/M metagenome (GOLD analysis project Ga0307469, IMG submission 203084) | Hardwood forest soil microbial communities from Morgan-Monroe State Forest, Indiana, United States - atmos_gasesAM2C_515 | ecosystem: Environmental > Terrestrial > Soil > Temperate... | reverse complement strand
GTCGAGATCGGGCATGCCTTCGTTGAGCGCACGACGTTCGTGCTGGCGAAGGACGGCAAGATCGCCGAGACCATAACGGGCGTCGCGCCTGACAAGAACGTCGAGCAGGCGCTCGCGGCCGTCGAGCACCTGGGAAAGCCGAAAACCGGCGGCTGATGCGCGGCCGGCCGGCGAATCACCCATGAGCCGCGTCGCTGCGCCGCCACCGCTGAGCTGATCGAACCGAAGGCTGCGCTCACGGTGCCGCCCGGGCACCGCGGGCGCGGTTTCCGACGTCGCAGCGGAAGGCATATATTCGGGAGCCAACGCGGATCTCAAGGGCGGGTGCGGTCATGCGGTATCGACTCGACATCAATGGGGCCGTTCGTGAGGTGGATGTCCCGCCCGAGATGCCACTGCTCTGGGTGCTGCGCGGGGAGCTCGGGCTGGTCGGCGCCAAGTACGGATGCGGCGCGGGGCTTTGCGGCGCCTGCACCGTCCACGTGGATGGCGCCGCGCAGCGCTCCTGTCAGCTTCCCGTGAGCCGCGTCGGCCAGGCGAGGATCCATACGATCGAGCACATCGGCGCCACGCAGAGCAACTTCCACGACTTCCCGCTGGCGCGCATGCCCGCGACTCCCGAAATCGAGATTGCCTGGGTCAGGTCCGACAAGCCGCCGACGGGACTCGGCGAGCCGGTGCTGCCACCGGTCATCCCGGCGCTAACCAACGCGGTCTTCGCCGCCACCGGCACGCGCATCCGCTCGCTGCCGGTGCGGCTGAAGAGCGCCTGACAGATCCCGCCAGCGACCGATGCAGACAGGCGCTCAAGCGCCGCGAGGCGATGCCCGGCTCCTGGTGGCTTCCGCCGCGGCGATTCTCCTCATCACGATGGGCGCGCGGCAGACGCTCGGCCTGTTCGTGGCTCCACTCAACCGGGCGACCGGGCTCGGCATCGTTGCGATCAGTCTCGCGATGGCGATCGGGCAGTTCGTGTGGGGGCTGGCGCAGCCGATTTTCGGCGCCGCGGCGGATCGTTTAGGCACCCGCAGAGTGCTGGTCGCCGGCGCCCTGACACTCGCGGCGGGCGCCACCCTGACCACGGCGGTCTCGAATGAGCTCGGACTGATCCTCACCATCGGGGTGCTGTTTGCGGCAGGCGCGGCGGCCGGCAGCTTCTCGATCCTGATCGGCGCGACTGCGCGCCATCTCGCCCCTGAGAAGCGGGCGTTCGCGTCCGGCGTCGTCAACGCAGGAGGGAGCCTCGGGCAGTTCCTGCTCGCGCCGATCAGCCAGCTATTGATCTCGAGCTTCGGCTGGGTGGTCGCCATGTACGCCCTGGCGGCGGCGGCACTCGCGACGATTCCGCTGGCGCGCCCCCTGTTCAGGCCCCCGCCCACGGATGAGCCGCGAGCGCCCGGTACGGCACTCTCGCCCGGGTCCCTGCGCGAGCAGCTGCGATCGGCGGGGCGCGACCGCAGTTACTGGTGCCTGCATCTTGGCTTCTTCACCTGCGGCTTCCACATCGCATTCCTGGTGACCCATTTGCCGGGCGAGGTGAATCTCTGCGCGCTGCCGGCGAGCGTGGCCGCAGGCTCGCTCGCGATCATCGGCCTGTCGAATGTCGCCGGGAGCCTCGGGATCGGCTGGTTGGGCGGCGCATTTCGCATGAAGTGGCTGCTGTTTTACGTTTATTTGACCCGTGCGGTCGCCATCGGCGTCTACCTGATGATGCCGAGAACTCCTGTGACGTTCTACGCGTTCGCGGCAGTGCTCGGCCTGACGTGGTTGTCGACGGTGCCGCCGACCGCGGGGCTCGTCGGGAAACTCTTCGGCGTGCGCTACCTCGCGACGCTGTTCGGGCTGACTCTGCTCTCGCACCAGATCGGCGGCTTCTTCGGCGCCTGGCTCGGCGGCATCGCGCTGGTGCGCTTCGGCGACTACGGCTGGATGTGGTATGCGGACATGTCGCTGGCGCTCGCCGCCGCACTGATCAACCTGCCGATCCGCGAAGCGCCGGTGGTGCGCCGGCCGGCAGACCCGCTCGCTTCTTCTGCCTGAGCCGGCGCAACGCGTATCGCAACAAGTGTCAGTCGGGCCTGCGAAGCTCACGCAATCGAGCGGCGCGAGTTATGTCTAGTCCGGCGGGATATGTTCAATCGAGTTGCGGCGCACAACGAGAGGCCTATCCTAACGCGCGCAGAAAAAAGCAATTGTTAAGTCACAGGTCGGAACTTGCAGGGATGTCGGCGGGGAAGTGCGCTATGGATTACAGCGTTGAAGAGATACAGCCGAACGTCTGGCGTGTGAGCATCGGGACTGTCACCCGCCTCGTTCGATTTCGCAGCGACGACATGACTTTTGCGCCCTGGGACGTCACCAGTGCGGAGGGCCAGACACTGTGGAGCGCCTCATCGCTCGCGTCGGCTTTCCGCTGGATTCAGGCGCGCACCGGCTATCCGGTCGAGGCGCTGTTCGCGCAGGCGCTGCTCGAGCGCACTGTCGATCCGGAGCCGGGTCACGGGCACGTTGCTGATGAGTCGGCAGAGACGGGCGACCACGACCAACAGGCGCTCGGCGGCTGACGCCCGGGGGGGCTGCACCCGGTGACCGCGTGAGGGTCGCCGCGGAGGGGTGCGCTATTGCAGTCCGCCGCGCAGCGACGTGATGCGCTCGGTATTGAAGCCCAGCCAGTGCATGCGGCCCACGTAGCGGGCGTGCTCGACCTTGATGCAGCGATCCATCACGACCGCGAGGCCCCCGCGCTCGGCAATGCGCGCGCCTTCCTCATTGATCACCGTGAACTGACACCACAGGCATCCGGCTTTGATCGCTACCGCGTCGGCGGCGATGCCGGGGAGCGCCTCCGGCGCACGGAAGACATCGACGATGTCCACCGGAACCGGCACGTCACGCAGGGTCGCGAAGCTGCGCTCACCGAGGATCTGCGACTCGCGTGGATTGACCGGAATCACGCGGTAGCCGTGCCGCTGCAGGTAGAAGCCGACGAAGTAGCTGGCGCGCAGCGGATTGTTCGACAGTCCCACGATCGCGATGGTCTTCGCGCCGAGCAGCACCCGCTGGATCGTGAGCGGATCCTGATAACGCGCCAGATCGAAGCCGGTCATCGCGCTCCCTCCCCGCCGATCGCCCGGGCGCGCGCGAAGCCCTGCTCGAGATCCCAGATCAGATCTTCGGCGTCCTCGATGCCGACCGAGAGGCGGATCGTTCCAGGACGGACCCCGGCCGCGAGCAGCTCCTGCTCCTCGAGCTGGCGGTGCGTCGTGCTCGCCGGGTGGATGACGAGGCTCTTGGCATCGCCGACGTTCGCGAGGTGTGACCAGAGCGTCACGCCGCGAATGAATTCCTCGCCGGCAGTGCGGCCGCCACGGATATCGAAGGAGAACACGGACCCGGCGCCGCGCGGCAGGTACTTCTCGACCAGCGAGCGGTAACGGCTGCCTGCGAGGCCGGGCCAGGTCACCTGCGAGGCGAGCTCGTGTGACTCGAGGTAGCGGGCGATCCTGCCGGCGTTCTCGACGTGGCGCGCCATCCGCAGCGACAGGGTCTCGAGTCCCTGCAGGAACAGGAACGCGTTGAAGGGGCTCAGGCAGCCGCCGAGATCGCGCAGCGTCTCGGCCCGCAGCTTCATCAGATAGCCGTAGGTGCCGAAGGTCTCGTGGAACTCGAGGCCGTGATAAGCCGGGGAGGGCGCGGCGATCACGGGGAACCGGCCGTTCGACCAGTTGAACTGCCCCGAATCCACGACCACGCCGCCGATGCTCGTACCGTGGCCGCCGATGTACTTGGTCGCCGAGTGCAGCACGATGTCGGCGCCCCATTCGATCGGACGGCTGAGATAAGGCGTCGCGAAGGTGTTGTCGACCAGCAGCGGCACGCCGTGCGCGTGCGCGATGGCGGCGACGCCGGCGATGTCGAGCACGTTGCCTCCGGGGTTGCCGATCGTCTCGCCGAAGAACGCCTTGGTGTTGGTGCGTACCGCTGCCTTCCAGGCGCCGAGGTCGTCGGGATCGACCCAGGTCAGCTCCACGTTGAGCTTGCGGAGCAGGTGCTTGAACTGGTTGACGGTCCCGCCGTAGAGCGCAGCGGAGGAGACGATGTGGTCGCCGGGCGTGAGGAGCGTGAACAGCGCCGCGGCCTGCGCGGCGAGCCCGCTCGCGAACGCCACGGCGCCGCAGCCTCCCTCGAGGCTGGCGATGCGTTCCTCGAAGACCGCGACCGTCGGGTTCATGATCCGCGAGTAGGTGTTGCCGTACTCCTGGAGGTTGAAGTACGCCGCGGCCGAGGCCGGGTCCTCGAAGACGTAGCTCGTGGTCTGGAAGATCGGCACCGCGCGGGCGCCGGTATTCGGGTCCGGACGCTGACCGGCGTGGACCTGGCGGGTCTCGAAGCCGAATTGACGCGATGCTTCCACGGGCGCGGCTCCCCAAGCGCGAAGGACGGCAACGGATCATAGGCTTCCGCTGCGGCGCCTCCAATTGCCGCAGGTGACCGGGTCATAACCGATAAGTCGTGGTGCCCCGCCGACGCCGCTTGTACGCTCGAGAGCCGGAGCGTAGCCTCGGTCGCTCGGCGCTCGCGTGCGAGCCGTAGGCAGGAAGTTCCCCAGTCATTGCGGAGAGACAAACATGGCACAGTCCGGTGTCAATAAAGGTGTCAACAACGGTGTCAACGTCCAGGCGCTCCTCGATGCGAGGGAGGCGCTGAAGAACGCACCCGCGGCCGCCGAGTTCACCTGGCGGGCAAGCTGCAAATGGCAGAACGGCACCCATGCTCATTCGACGGTGCGCGGGTTCCGCGGCCTGGGCGAAGAGCAGTCCCACAAGACCGAGTTCTCCTTCGAGACCGACCATCCGGAGGTCTTTGCCTCCGAGGACCACGGCGCTACGCCGGTCGAGCTGGTGCTCGTGGGGCTCGCGAGTTGCCTGACGGCCGGTGTGGCTGCGGTGGCGCAGAACCGCGGCATTCAGCTGCGCTCGGTGGAGGCGAAGCTCGAAGGCAAGATGAACCTCTACGGCATCCTCGGCATCGACAGCAACGTCCGCAACGGCTACGACGACATCAAGGTGACCTTCCACATCGACGCCGACGCGTCTAAGCAGGACATCGAGGCGCTGGTGGCGCAGTCGCAGAAGCGCTCGGCGGTATACGACATCGTCACCAATCCCACCAACGTGACCGTCGAGGTCGTGAAGCGTTAGTTCCGGCGCGCGCGGCGGACTCCCCATCGAACGCCTCACGACGGTCGTCATCGGCGCCGGCCACGCCGGGCTTGCGATCAGCCGGATTCTCGCGGAGCGCTCGATCGATCACGTCGTGCTCGAACGGGGCGAGGTGGCCAACTCCTGGCGCCGCGAGCGCTGGGATTCGCTGCGCCTGCTGACTCCGAACTGGCAGAGCCGGCTCCCAGGCTATCCCTACGACGGCAACGATCCCGACGGGTTCATGACCATGCCCGAGGTGATCGGGCGCATCTCGGCGTTCGCCGCGGCGACCTCTGCCCCGGTGCGCACGCACACCACCGTCACCTCGGTCAGCCGCGTCGATGGCGGTTATCGGGTTGCCACCGACCGCGGCGAGCTCCGTTGCCTCACGGTGGTGCTCGCGAGCGGCGCCGCCAACACGCCGAAGGTGCCGGCCGTCAGCGCCGGCGTGCCGCCGGAAATCGTCTGCGTGACGCCGTTCGAATATCGCAACCCGGACCACCTGCCGCAGGGGGGCGCGCTGGTCGTCGGCGCCTCGGCGACCGGCGTACAGCTCGCCGACGAGATCCGGCGCTCGGGCCGGCCGGTGACGCTGTCGGTCGGCGAGCACGTGCGCCTGCCGCGCAACTACCGCGGGCGGGATGTGCTCTGGTGGATGGAGGCCGCCGGTGTCTGGAGCCAGCGCTACACCGAGATCGACGACCTCGAGCGCGCCCGCCGGCTGCCGTCGCCGCAGCTCGTGGGCACACCCGGACACCAGACCCTCGACCTGAACGTGCTGCGGACGGCGGGAGTAGAGATCGTCGGCCGGCTGGGCGCCATTCGCGACGGCTGCGCTCTTTTTTCGGGCGGGCTCGCCAATCACTTCGCGCTCGCAGACCTGAAGATGAAGCGCCTGCTGGATACCTTCGATGAGTGGGCCGCCGGCCATCCATCCCAGGCGGACGTTGGGCCGCCGGAGCGCTTCGAGCCCACCTGCGCGCCACCACGCCCAAGCCTGTCGCTCGACCTGCGCCGCGGCGGGGTCCGCGCGATCGTGTGGGCGACCGGATTTCGTCCCGACTATCGCTGGCTGGACGTGCCGGTTCTCGATCGCAATGGCGAGCTGCGCCACGACGGGGGCGTGGTGGCGGAGGCTCCCGGAATGTACGCGATGGGATTGCCGGTACTGCGCCGCCGCAGGTCGACGTTCATCCTCGGCGCGGAGGACGACGCCCGCGAGGTTGGCGGGGAGCTGGCGCGCTACCTCGCATCAGGCGCTCCCGGCCGCTGATCCGCGGCCCGATGCTGTCGCGCACCAGGCCGCTCAGGCCGTGCACCAGGCCGCTCAGGCCGTGCACCAGGCCGCTCAGGCCGTGCACCAGCTCTCAATCCCTGCGGCCCGGGTTGGATTCTGTGAACCGCGCCCTACAGCACAGGCGCCCGTAGCCGCTACAAATGCCTACTGCCCGGCCCTTTTTGCAGGGGGTCGCGCGGATGCGCGGCCGCTGAGGGCACGGCCAGAGGGATAGCTCGGGCGGATGCATACGTCTGTCACAAGGCTCACTAAGGACGAAGAGCAGTCAGAGATTGACCGCCTGCGGGGCGTCGTCGATCGTCTGCGTCACGCCGCAACTCACGATCCACTGACCGGGCTGCCCACGCGCGAGGTACTGCTGGAGAGACTCCGGCGCGAGCTCACGCGCAAGGCCGTCGACGGCGAGCACATTGCGGTCCTGTTCGTCGATCTCGACCACTTCAAACGGGTCAACGACTCGCTCGGTCACGGCAGCGGCGATGAAGTGCTGCGCGAGATGGCCAAACGCATCGTTTACTGCATCGGGGAACAGGATACCGCCAGCCGCTTCGGCGGCGACGAGCTGGTGGTCCTCCATCCCCGGGCCACGGCGGGCTCCGAAGCCGCCCTCGGGGCTCTGATACTCGCAACCACCGCCGAGCCGATCTTCATCTCGGGCAGGGAAGTGGTGGTGTCGGCCAGCATCGGTGTCGCACTGTGCACGCCGGGAGAGAAGAGCGCCGACCAGCTGCTGCGTGAGGCTGACACCGCCCTTTACACGGCGAAGGTCCGGGGTCGGGCGAGAGTGCAGCAGTTCAACGACGAGCTGTTTGCGCAGGCCGAGAGACGCATGCAGATCGAGTCGGACCTCCGGCTGGCGCTGCGCGCATCGCAACTCTTTGTTCTGTACCAGCCGCAGGTCAGCCTCAAGAGCGGCCGCGTCGTCGGGCTCGAGGCGCTGGTGCGCTGGCGGCATCCCGCACGCGGCATCGTTGCGCCGGATGCCTTCATTCCGGTGGCCGAGGAATGCGGGCTGATCGTCGATATCGGACGCCAGGTGCTGCGCGAATCCTGCCGCCAGCTGGCGGAATGGGCGCGACTCGCGCCAGGCCGGCGGCTCGCCTTGTCGGTCAATGTCTCGCCGCGCGAAGTCGAGGCGCCGGGTTTCGTGGACGGGCTCGCTCAGGTCCTCACCGACACAGCCGTCGACCCCACGTCGTTGTGCCTCGAGATCACCGAGAAGGCAGTGACCGGCGCGACGGCGGAAACGGTCAGGGTGCTGGACCAGGTGAGGAAATTGGGAGTCTATGTCGCCATCGACGACTTTGGCACGCAGCACTCCTCGCTCACCCGGCTGCGCGACCTGCCGGCCGAAGTCCTGAAGATCGACCGGGATTTCATCGATGGCCTCGGCGCCGAGCCGGGCGATACCGCGATCGTTTCCTCGATCATGAGTCTCGCCTTCGCCATGGGCAAACACCCGATCGCCGAGGGCGTGGAGAGGCGCGAACAGGCCGCGGCCCTGCTGCGCATGGGCTGCGCAGTGGCCCAGGGTTACCTGTTCTCCCGGCCGGTCGCGGCCGGGGAAGTCGCGCCGCTGCTGGAGCAGACACTGTGGCGGCCCCGCCGCAGCGAGAGCTCGCGGCACGCCGCGGAGGTCGCGGCGGAAGTGCATCTGCGGCAGGGCCACCGATACTTCATCGACGAGTTCCTCGACCACATCGGCGCACCGATGGGCGCGAAGCCCGCAGGCCCCTGATGGACCTCGTCGTCGGCATCGGCAATCTTCTCATCGGCCTGGCCTACACCGGCCTCGGACTGCTGTCGGCGTGGGAAACGTTCAGCCTTCACCGCTACCGTGGCTGGTCGCGGTTCGGGATCGGCTTCTCGCTCATGGCCGCGAGCTGTGGGCCGCATCACCTGGTGCACGGATGGCAGGCGCTCCAGGCGGGGGGTTCTTCCTGGCCGATGCTCGCCGTCACTCTAATCGGGATGCCGGCCGGCTTCGCCTTCGTCGGCTTGCGCGTGGAGACCGCGCTCGGTGGCCGGGGCGACCGATCTTTCCCGCCCTCGCGATACTGGGCGGTGTCGCTGGCCGCCGCTTTCGCAGCCGCGGTGGGTTTGCTCGCCGGCTGGAGTGTGGCTCGCCCGGTCGCGGTGTTTCCTTCGGAGATCATGTGCACGACGCTCGGGCTCGTGCGCAGGGGAGCACCGGGAGCAGGGTTCGACCTCACCTCGACCACCCTCGCAGCGAATCTCTTCGTGGTCGTGACCTACGGCATGGTCGGCTGGTATCTGGCCGACTACCAGGTGCGCCGCTATGCCGCGGAGGGGACGTGGTCGCTGTCGGGCGTGTCGCTCTCGGGTGTGTTCTTCAGCTGCGCGCTGATGCATCTGATCTATGCTACGGCCGAGCGGCACTGTGCGACGCTGCCGTTCGACCTGTTGGGCATTCCCGCCTCGGTCTACTTCCTCTGGATCGTCAAGCGCGTGCACACCGACTCGGTGGTGGACTGGAATCGCCGCCCGCTGGTGGGCGCGGCCGCCACGCCCGAGCGCTCCGCACCCTGGCGCTAGCGGCCCGCCGACCCGCTCACCTCTCCAGCGCCTCGATCTCATCGAGTCATCGGTTCATGCGCGCCGCCACGGCCCGATGAGGCTCCGGGCGCGCGCCGGCGAATCTACCTCCAAAGTATATGGAAGCCGTCTCCCGGCTGGTCTGCGGTCGTTTCCTCTACGGAGATGCAGCCACAGCCGGGCGCCGCTCGTACTCTGTCCGGGAGAAGCCAAGGAGACAGCGATGCTCGTACATGCCGGTTTGAGGCCATTGTGGCCCGTCATTTTGTTCGTGCCCTGGTTCTTCCTGGGTCTTGCTCTGCTTCTATGGCCTGCCCGCAGGTCGCCGATGCCGGCGGAGCAGAGCAGAGCTTCCACCAGGAACCCCTGAGCGAAGACGCCGTGCGACCGCGAGCTGAACGATTCCGCGGAGTCGGCATCTGGGGATTGGCCTGGATCGCCGCCGCGCACGTCGCCCTCGCCGATCCTGCGCGCGAGGCTCAGGCCGCCTGTCAGGTTGCGAGTCCGCAGGAGGCGGGATTGCTTGCCGACAAGCTCTTCCAGAGAGGCGAGTATCAACAGGCCGGCGCGTGCTATCAGGCCGCAGGCGACATGGTGCACGCGAACCTGGCCTTCCTGAAAGCGGCTGGGCCCCGGAGCGAGGACAGCGCCCGGACACTCAAGGCACAGGGGGACGCCGCGAAATCGCTGTTTGCCAGGGTCGGCAGCGCATTCCGCGGCAATCATTGAGCGTGCAGGTTGCCGGCCCGGCATCGACCCGGCCGCGGAATCCCGGTCAGCGCGTTCGCAGAAGTCTCAAAACCCCCGTGCTCGAGAGATCCGCGGCTCGCCCCGGCCGCGGCTGAATTCTGCTTCTCTCCAGCTCCTCCACGGTCTGCGGCCGTGCGAAGTGGAAGCCCTGCGCCTGGTCGCAGCCATACTGCCGCAGCAGCGCCGCCACGGCCTCGGACTCGACGCCCTCGGCCACGACCGTCATGCCGAAGCCGTGGGCCAGCTGGATCGAGCTTCGCACGATGCGCTGATCGGCCTCGTCGGAGTCGAGGTTGACTATGAACGTCTTGTCGATCTTGAGCGTAGAGACCGGCAGGCGCTTCAGATACGACAAGGACGCGTACCCGGTGCCGAAGTCATCGATGGCGAGGCGCACTCCCAGTTCGCGGATCGCGTGCAGCCGTCTGAGGATGGTCTCGGGGTGGCGCATCACGGCGCTCTCGGTGATTTCCAGCTCCAACAGGTAGGCCGGAACTGCGGCAGCCTGCAGCGTCTCGCCGAGCTTCTCGACGAAGGCATGATCCAGCAGATTATTGGCGCTGATGTTGACGGACACGGGCACGTTGTGGCCGACCTCTCGCCAACGGGCGATCTGCTCGACCGCGCTCTTGAGGACCGACTGCGTCAAGGGATGGATCAGCTCGGTGCTCTCCACCAGGTGTATGTATTTCGCCGGCGACACCGGCCCGATCGTGGGATGGGTCCAGCGCGACAGCGCCTCCAGCCCCGTCAGAGTCCCGTCGGACAGACGCACCTTCGGCTGGTAGACCACCCGCAGGCCGCCCTCGCGCAGTGCCCTGGCGAACTCGCCCTTCAGAGCCAGCATCTCGGGAGTGAAGCTGTCCGTCAGCTTGGAATAGCGTGCGTATGGCCTGAGTTCACCCTTGGCCGAATACATGGCGATGTCCGCACAGCGCAGCAGCTCGGTGGGCGTCTGTGCATCCTGGGGATACAGCGCGACTCCCATGCTGGCAGTGAGATCGAGCTCGACTCCGTCGGTGAGGACGGTTCTCCCCAGACACGCCTGCATGCGGGCGCACAGGGTCTCGACCTCCTCCGGAACGCCCGGGGCGAAGATCACCAGCTCATCCCCACCGAGACGGGCAACGAATCCCGCGCCGTCGATGAAGTGGCTCAGCCGCTCGCCCACCTGTGCGAGCACGCTGTCGCCGACGGCATGACCGAGCGTGTCGTTGATGTCCTTGAAGCGATTCAGATCCAGGAGCACGACCGAGAACGGCGGCCGTGGGTTGCTCGCGACGGCCCGCGCGAGCAAGCGCATGAAGGCATCGCGATTCAGCAGACCGGTGAGCGTGTCGTGGGTGGCGAGATACTCCTGCTGCGCCGAGTAGCGCCGTTGCCGCTGCAGAGCCGCCCGCAGCTGCCAGCCGAAGATCACCACGGCAATCATGCCGGTGAGGAATATGACTCCGGGGGCGATCGACTGCTTGAGCCAGGCGGCGATGAGAGATGAGACCGGCACGGTCGTCGTGACATACAGCGGCAGCAGCGCCGAGCGCGAATATCCGTCGAGGTAGATGCCGGGGATCGTCCGCGCCCGAACCGAAGGCGGGAGCTGATTGAGCTCGAGGATTCCGGAGGGATGCCTCGCGGCCAGATCCAACACTTCCTGCGGCGTCCGTCCGGATGGCACTTCGATCGCGTCGCGGCTCGGAACGTAACGGAACAAGCGTGTGCCGTCTGCAGTGACGAAGTTCAGCCAGCTCCCGGGGATGAGCTGCAGGCTCTGCGCCGCGGCAACCAGGCTTCGCGCGGGCACCAGCGCGAACACCACATCCGCCGCGTCGCCGCGCCGGACGGCGAGCGCCAGTGGCAGGTACCAGGCGTCGTCCCCGGGCAGCCTGACGATGGGGCAGGGCGCGATCGCCCCGTTGTCCGGCTGGCAGATCGCGGCCCGCAGTGCGGTTCGGGTCTGCGGCGAGCCGGAGTGTCCGGCCCGGTCGACGACTGCGATCTCCCCCGCCCTCGAGGTGCGGACACCGAGATACTCCGACAGCGAGTCGAAGCGCATCGCCTCGCGCAGCACTGGCGTCAGGCTCGCGGCGCCGGCTCCGGGCTCCTGGGCCATGTCGACACTGATGGCGCGCAGGCTGAATGTGGGCTGCGCCAGCAGGCCGGTAGCGCCTCGTTCCAGCCCGACCGCGATGTTCAGCGCGTTCTGCCTCGCATCCGTCCGGATCCGCTCCCGCTCCTGGGCAACCATGTAGGTCGCAGTCCCGGCCAACAGCAGTAACGCGGACACGAGGTACAGCCTCGCTCGGCGATATTGCGAAGCGACCCTGGCTGGATCGTCAGCATGGACCTCTGCCGGCATGCCTGCCGGCGAGTCTGGAACTGTCGCCACGTATTTCCTGCTGTAAGACGATTGCTGCGCGCACGCCCGTGGGTTTCTTCCCGTCGCCGAGCGTGACTCCACCACTGGGTTTCGGCCCGGGACGCGATTTCTTTACCCGACGCGCCGCCAGGTTGAAGAAGATTTTCCCCAATGGCTTACTTAACATGGATTTCCCAAAGGGAAGAGAAGGGTTAGAAGGACTTCGCGGCCTGTCGATTGACGCAGGGCTCAGGCAATGACCCGACGAGAGCTCATCAAGCTCGCCACCTCGGTGGCTTATGTCCCGCTGCTCGCGGGGGCGCTGGTTTCCGCGGGCTGCGGCGGCGGGTCAGGCGATTCCATTCGTGTCGTGCCAGGCGGCGATGGCTATCCCGGCACGGACGACCAGCTGCTCGATGAGATCGAAGCCGCGGCCTTCCTCTATTACTGGGAGCAAGCGGACCCCGCTACGGGGCAGATCAAGGACCGGGCGCTGGCGAGCGGCAACGACACGCGCACGCTCTCGAGCATCGCAGCCACCGGGTTCGGGTTGACGGCGCTCTGCATCGGTGATCAGCGCGGTTATATGCCGTCGCAGCAGATCGCCGCGCGCGTGCAGGCGACGTTGCAGTTCATCCGCGATCAGCTGCAGGGCCAGAATGGCTTCTTCTACCACTTCGTCGATATGAGTACCGGCGCCCGTGCCGGGAGCTCGGAAGTCTCCTCGATTGATACAGCGATACTGCTCTGCGGTGTTCTCACCTGCAGGGCGCATTTCCCGCAGACCCAGATCGCGAGCCTCGCGACGCAGATCTACCAGCAGGTGAACTGGCCCTGGATGCTGAACGGGGGTGCTACGCTCGCGATGGCCTGGACGCCGGAGAGCGGATTTGCCGCCGGTCGCTGGGATCACTACAGCGAGCTGATGATGCTGTACCTGCTGGCCATCGGCTCGCCCACTTATCCCATTTCCGCATCGAGCTGGAGCGCGTGGACGCGTCCCATGATCACCTATCAGGGGCTGACTTACATTTCAGCGGCTGATCCGCTGTTCGTGCACCAGTACTCTCACGCCTGGTTCGACTTCCGCTCCAGGAGCGACGCATACGCGAACTATTTTCAGAATTCCGTCACTGCGACCGAGGCGCATCGGCTGTTCTGCATGGGCTTGAGCAGCCGGTTCACTGACTATTCCAGCGACCTGTGGGGGATCACGGCCTCCGATTCAGCCGCTGGCTACGTGGTGTGGGGAGGTCCACCCCCGATCGGGCCGATCGACGGAACGGTCGTTCCCTGCGCTGCCGGCGGGTCGCTCCCTTTTGTATATGCCGACACGATCCACGTACTTCGATGGATCCGTGGCCACTACAGCCAGGCCTGGCAGCGATATGGGTATGTCGACGCTTTCAACCCACTGACCGGCTGGTATGACAGCGATGTGCTGGGAATAGACCTCGGTATCATGGCCCTGATGGCGGAGAATCAGCGCAGCGGATTTGTCTGGCAGACTTTCATGAGTAACCCGGAGGTCGTCGCAGCGATGACGCTGGCCGGCTTTGGTTGATTTGCTCTCGAGCGGGCAGGTGCTTCATGACCACGACGGAATTCGATCTGACGCCGCCAAGCCCGGCGCAGCGTGACGCGATCGTTGCCGGCCTCACTCCCGAGGAACACGACGTGTTGCTCGAGCACGGCACCGAAGCCGCTTTCTGCGGCGTGTTTGTGGACAACCACGAGGACGGGATCTACACGTGCCGCTTTTGTGGTTTACCTCTTTTTCAGTCGAGTGCGAAGTTCGACTCCGGCACCGGCTGGCCAAGCTTCTTCAGGCCTTACGACGAAGCACACATCCGGCGGGTGCGCGACACCAGCTACGGGATGGTGCGCGTAGAGGAAGTGTGCGCGCGGTGCGGGAGCCACCTGGGGCACGTTTTCCCGGACGGGCCACCGCCGACCGGCGAGCGTCATTGCCTCAATTCCGTTTCGTTGACGTTCACCGGGAAGGGGCAGTCGTTACCGGATGTCCTCGGGCGCGGGCCCCCGGAAGGCCGGGTGCCGTAGCTCGAGCCCGATCGGGCCATTTGAACGCGGACCGATTCCGCGACCGGTCAGGGAGGCGCCGTACGTTTCGGCTCCCACAGCTCGATCTTGTTGCCTTCCGGATCGAGAATCCAGGCGAAGCGGCCGTTGGAGTCATCGTCGGTGCTCTTCAGGATTGCAACGCCTTTTGCGCGCAGCCGCGCGAGGAACGCGTCCATGTCGTCGACGGCGTAGTTGATCATGAACTGACCGGTCGACGGCGCGAAGTAGTCAGTCGAGGCAGGGAAGGCGCTCCAGATCAGCGCCGGAGGATGGCTGGGCGCGTCGTAACGCAGCGCCGCGCCGCCCCAGGCTTCCAGCGGCAGGCCGAGCACGTCGCGATACCACGCCGCCAGCGCCTTTGGATCCTTCGCCTTGAAGAACACGCCGCCAACGCCGGTGATGCGCCCGGCGGGCTCGGCAGGCGCAGATTCGCCCGGACTTGTCATCATGAGAACCCCCAGGCTCAGAACGACGATCGCCCGCAGTGCCATCGCCATGTTCACGCCGCCATCACCGATCCGAAGTGCGCGAGGTGGTGATCCATGTCGCCAAAGCCAGCGTTGATGAGAGTGAGCCGCTTGAAGTAGTGGGAGGCCGCCATCTCGTCGCTCACTCCCATTCCCCCGTGCAACTGCACGGCCTCTTGCCCGAGAAAACGCGCCGAGCGGCCGACCAGGAACTTCGCCGCCGAGATCGCGCGACGACGTTCCTTTGCATCGCTGACGGCGAGCCTGGCAGTCGCCAGGTAGCTGATCGAGCGCGCCAGCTCCGCGTGCAGCAGCATGTCGGCCATGCGGTGCTGCAGCGCCTGGAAGGTTCCCAGGGGCACGCCGAACTGTCTGCGCGTCCTGACGTGCTCGAGAGTGAGTCCGAGCAGTGCGTCCATCGCGCCCACTGCTTCGGCGCAGAGCCCCGCGATGGCCACGTCGCTCGCCGCTTCGATCAGCGCCGGGCCATCGCCCTCCGCACCGATCAGCGCGTCCGCCGGCAGACGGACTCCATCGAATCTGATCTCCGCGACGCTCGAGCCGTCATGAGTCGTGAGCGCGGTCCGTGTCATCCCCTCGCTCGCGCCCGGGAGCAGGAACAGTGAAATACCGGAGGGCGTCCGGGCCGAGATCACGAGGTAGTGAGCGCCGGCGCCGTCCGTCACCATCGCCTTGTGGCCGTCGAGGACCCAATGGTTGGCCTCTCTCACCGCGCGGCTGGTCACCGCGTCCGGCTGCCAGCGCGAGTCGCGCTCGCCATGTGCGAAGGCAAGGCGGACTTCTCCGGCGGCAACTGTGCGCAGGAGTTGCCGCTGTTGCGGGCTGCCCGCCCGGACGAGGATGCCGGCGCCGACGAGCGCGGTCGAGAGATAGGGCTCGAGGACCAGCGCCCGTCCGAATTCCTCCATGACGACCAGGGCGTCGAACGCGCTTCCCCCGATCCCTCCCAGTGACTCGGGGATCGCGAGCCCGAGAATCCCCAGCTCCGCGAACTGCCGCCAGATTGCCGCGTCGCACCCGCCGCCCGCGCGCACGATCGCTCGTCGCTTCTCCAGGGTGTAGCTCTCAGTGAGAAAGCGGCGCAAGGAATCGCGCAGCTGGTTCTGCTCTTCAGTGAAGGCGAAATTCATGGCTCCTTGAGCCCCAGCATGTGCCGCGCAATGATGTTACGCTGAATCTCATTCGATCCGGCGTAAATGGAAACCTTGCGATAGTTGAAGTAGCGACCGGTGACGCCGATCCCGGCGGGCGGACCTGCCAACGGACCGGTCCACTCCGGCGCCAATGCCTGCGGCTGATGCAGCGGGGCATAAGGCCCGAGTGCTTCCATCGCAAGCTCCGAGATCGTCTGCTGAATCTGGCTGCCCCGGAGCTTGAGGAGCGAGGCCTCGGGACCCGGAGCGTGCCGCTCGCGGTCCGTGGCAATGACGCGCAGTGCCAGGACCTCGAGCGCCATGAGGTCGATCTCTGCTTCCGCGATCCGGTCGCGAAAACGGGGGATTTCGATCAACGGCTGACCGCCGCCGGCGGGCGCCGCCGCGGCGATAGCCTTCAGTTCCCGCAAGGCGCGCTTGCTCGGACCGAGTGCGGCGTTCGACACGCGCTCATGCCCGAGCAGGAACTTCGCGTAGGTCCAGCCCTTGTTCTCGTCGCCAATCCGGTTGGCGACCGGGACCTCGACGTCATTGAACCATACCTCGTTGATCTCGTGCTCACCGTCGAGCATCACGATCGGGCGCACCGTGATCCCGGGCGATTTCATGTCGATGAGCAGGAATGAGATGCCGCTCTGTGGGCGCCCCTCGCTCGCGGTTCGCACGAGACAGAAGATCCAGTTCGCGTATTGGGCGAGCGTCGTCCAGGTCTTCTGGCCGTTCACGACGTAGCTGTCGCCACGGCGCTCGGCCCGGGTCTTCAGCGAGGCGAGGTCGGAGCCGGCGCCGGGCTCGGAATACCCCTGGCACCACCAATGCTCACCGCTGAGAATCCGCGGCAGGAAGTACTGCTGCTGCGCCGGGCTGCCGAAGGTCATGATGACCGGCGCCACCATCCGTGGACCGAAGGACAGCACGGCCGGCGCGCCGGCGAGCGCGCATTCCTCCTCGAAGATGAGCTCGTGCACCGGATCCCATTCCTGGCCTCCAAATCGCCTGGGCCAACTCGGCGCGACCCAGCCGCGCCGGTTGAGGATCCGCACCCAGGTGAGGAAGTCCTCGCGATCGAGGCGTCTGTGGCCGAGCACCTTGTCACGGATCGAATGGGGTAGTTCGGCGACGACGAACGCGCGGACCTCACGCCGGAAGCGCTCTTCCTCGGCTGAAAAATTCAGGTCCATCGGGACTCCGACTCGCCCGGATCAGAGCCTGCCGCGCGCTACTTCGTTGCCGGCGCAGCAGACTCCTTCGACGCGGGCGGCCCGTCCGAATTCCACGTGTCGCGGACATAGAGCCATTTGCCATCTTTCTTCCTCGATACGGAGAGATACTTTCCGGTCTCGATGACGTGTCCCGCCTGGTCCTTCAGCGTATAGGTTCCCGACGACCAGCCCATGTCACCCCGGACGCCGCCAGTGGGCTGGGAGCCGAGCGTAAATTCGAGGCCACCCTTGGTCGCCTCCGGCATCATGTTCGCGAAGAACGCGCGAATTGCAGCTTGGCCGCGCACCTGCGGGGCGCCCGGCGGGAGGAGCACCGCATGCTCTTCATACTGGGCAGCCATGGTGTCGACGTCGCGGGTGTTGAAGGACTTGACCCAAGCATCGTCAACGGCGTGCATGGCTGCCACGTCGGTTGCTGGATCCGCGGCGGCCAGTTGGATGCCGCCAAGCATCAGCACGACGGCGAGACCGAACAGCTGTTTGGATGCTTTCATTGAATGATTCTCCGTTCGCCAGTGTCGTAAAGGCTCAAGAGAGTTTGTTGTTCTCTTCCAGCGCTCAGGCTGCTCTCGGATCTTATCATTCGGCCCGGTTGATGAAAGCTACGGGCCGTGTCCGGAGACCACCTGCGCCGCGCCCCGAGGCACGGAGATTCCCTTTGCAGCCGCAACTGTAGGCGCTGCGGCGTTTCGGCGGACGTCCCGTGGGGGGATGCGGGGAGTCCCGCATCCGCCAGTGCCAGCGCCCGGTCGAAAACAGGATCGCGTCGCGCAATGTAGTCTGCATAGGTCAGGGTAATCGTCTCGTCGGGCGCGAGCGATGTCACCTGCAGCGGAAACAGCCAATTCAGCCAGAAGCACTTGCGCCAGTCGTCACAACGGTGCGCGTAGTCATGCATGCCGGTCGCGTAGTGCACGCAGAGACTGGCGTGTGGAAGACACCCGGCGTTCCCTTCGCCGTAGAACTGCAGCCGATCACCGATCGGTTCGCCGAGGATGAGGGCGCGAGACGGTGCTGCCTGCTTCACGAAACCTATGGTGGTGATTGCTGCGGAGAAGGTCTGCGGCCCCGTCAGGAGGTAAATCCGGCCGCCGGGACGCACGAACTTCGGCAGATGCGAGGCGAAGCGGGCGGCTTTGGTGTAGTCGCCGCCGCTGTTGAATCGCATGTCAAGAATGACGTTGCAGGGGGCGTGGGCGTGCATCTCTTCCGTCGTGTCATTGAGGAAGTCGGCGATGCGCTGCCCACCCGCATCGCCGATCGCCTTGAGCTGCAGGAACAGCGTGCAGCCATGGTTGATCCACGCCCGGCGGAAAGCGCTGTTGAAGTCGCGCAACGGCAACGGCAGCGCGGCGTCATCTGCTAACAACGCACGCCACTCCGTGGGCTCACCCTGAATCGTTTCGGGTGACAACCAGCGTGTCATCTCGCCGAGTGGCTCGTGGGGAGTAGATTCCTCCCCGGGAAGCGTTCGTGTCACCTCGCTGCCATCAGGCAGTCGAAACGTCCAGGCAGTCTGGTCGGGACGCGACCCCAGCCCCAGGCCGTACAGGACCTTCGTCGACTCGATGTAGATCGCGGCGCGCGTGCGCCGCCAGCCTTCTGGCCCACCCTGCAGCCCTGCGAGCCCCGCGAGCACTTCACTCACCGGCGACGCCTCGATCTTTTCGACGCGCGCGCCGAGGAGATCCGCATAGGCGGCCTTCGCCCGCAGAACATACAGGCCGTCGGCGAAGAGCGTCACCCGCACCGGCACCAGGCGCTGCCGGGCGTCCCTGTCGTAGACCTGCGTGTGCCCGTTGTCGGCGAGCGCAGCGATGCGCATCAGGGCCACACGGAACGCACCCGGAGCGAGCGGCGTGCGCCCGGAATTCAGCTCGGCGATCCGGCGGTTGGCCTCAGCGCGCGCCGCCGGCGAAAACGAGCGATCCATCGCGAGCAGGCGCGCGAACTGTTCGACGTCCTGCCGCTCGGCGGCGAGGGCGTCCGCGGCCGGCGGAAAGTCGCTGGGCGGAGGATTCGGGCTGAATCTGTGGAGGAAGCAGAGCGCGATCGCGACGGCGAGCAGGAGCAGGCCGGCCAGCGCGCCCGATCCGACGAGGAGAATCCGCCGCTTCCTCATCCGCATGCATCAAACCTGGGCTGCGCTCACGAGGTGCACAGGAACATGCCGGCCAGAATCGCGGCGATGCAGCCCCATTGCAGCGGCGTTATCCGCTCACGCAGCACCAGCGCCGCGAACGCAAGCGTGACCAGCGGGTAGGCGCCGGTGAGCGGCGTCACGATCGAGATCTTGCCGTAGCGGCTCGCGATCAGCACCCCAAGGTCGCCCGATGCCATCATCCCCATCGGCAGGAACGAACGCGTCCACTCGATCAGCGAGTGCGTACCCGCGCGTCCCTTCCAGAAGCCGTACAGCCCGAGAGTGAGCAGCGCGCCGATGGCGCTGTAGAGCGCCATGTTGGTGTCAGTGGCGCCCAGGCCATAGTCGTACTTGATGACGGTCTGGGCGCCACCCCAGAGCATGAGCGCCAGGAATGCGAGTGCAATCCACGTCCGCCCGGTGACCTTGTTCGCGGCGTCCGCCGGTTGATAGGCGAGCCCGACGCAGCCGCCGATCACGAGAATCACCGCGCAGTACTGGAGCGGCGAGAGTGTTTCGCCGAGGAACCAGTGCGCGAACACGATCGTGACGGCGGGATAGGCGGCCGAAAGCGTCCCGACGATCGTGATCGGGCCGGCGATGATCGACTGGAAATACATGATCCACGCAGTGCCATCGAGCAGGTAAGCGAGCACGCCGAGCGCAAGCACGCCGCGGCTCTGGAGCATGAATTCGGAGGTGGTTGTGTTCGCGAAGAAGTAGCAGAGCATCACCAGTGCGCGGGCGCACGCGAAATAGAGGCAGAACCGCGCCGGGGAGACTTCTCCAATCCACATCTTCACGAAGCCCTGCCCGAGACCATAGAGCAGAACTGCGAGCAGCGCCGGTGTCAGCCAGAGGAGGAGGGATGCAGTGGTCGGTGTGGCGGTCACCGAGCGATGATAGTTGCACTCCCGCCCTTGTGAAATGAGGCCATCCGCGTAACCTTGCGGACGCTCCATGGCACACGACCACGATCAACACCCCGAGCACAGCGAACTTGGCGAGATGGACGTGCGCGTCCGCGCTCTGCGGACCGTGCTCGCCCAAAAGGGCTACATCGATCCGGCCGCCCTGGATGTCCTCATCGAGACATATGAGACGAAGATCGGGCCGCGTAACGGCGCGCGGGTGATCGCACGGGCGTGGGTCGACCCGGTCTTCCGTGAGTGGCTTCTGCGGGATGCGACGGCCGCCATCGCTTCGCTGGGCTATACCGGCCGCCAGGGCGAGCACATGGTTGCGGTCGAGAACACGGATTCGCGTCACAACGTGGTGGTGTGTACGTTGTGCAGCTGTTACCCGTGGCCCGTGCTGGGACTGCCTCCGACGTGGTACAAGAGCGCGCCCTACCGCGCGCGCGCGGTGAAGGATCCGCGCGGAGTGCTGACGGACTTCGGCGTTACTCTGCCGGAATCGACCGAGATCCGGGTATGGGACTCGACAGCCGAGGTGCGCTATCTGGTCGTACCCTGCCGCCCTGCCGGGACCGAAGGCATGAGTGAGGACGAGCTCGCGAGCCTGGTCACGCGGGACTCGATGATCGGCTGTGGGATGCCGAAGGCGCCTGAGGCGCCGCGATGAGCTATCGCTCGCATGCGGACCTCGGCGGGCAGGCCATTCATGACCGCGTGGTTCCCGAGGAAGAGGGCGAGTTGTTCCACGCTCCGTGGGAGCGGCAGGCGCTGGCGCTGACTCTGGCCATGGGTGCGACGGGGATGTGGAACATCGACATGAGTCGCAGCGCCCGTGAGACGCTGCCTGACTACCGCTCGCTCACCTATTATCAGATCTGGGCCAAGGGGCTCGAGAAGCTGTTGACCGAGCACCAGCTGGTCGGGACCGATGAGCTTACCCAGGGCCGGATGCTGCGCGCCGCGGGGCACGTACCTCAGGTCCTGCGTGCATCCGAGGTCGGCGCGACGTTGAGCGGAGGATCACCCACTCTGCGCAGCGGCACGCTGCCGGCCCGCTTTGCCGTCGGGGATGAGGTGCGCACCCGCAGCGCCGAATTCGGCCACCACACGCGCCTGCCCCGCTACGCCCGGGGAAAGATCGGACGCGTCGAGCAGGTGCGAGGCGTGCACGTGTTTGCGGACGCGCACGCGCAGGGAAAGGGCGAGCAGCCGCAGTGGCTGTACAGTGTCGTCTTCTCGGGACGTGAGTTGTGGGGTGACGCCACCACCGCCGGCCTGAGTGTTTCGATCGACGCGTGGGAGCCTTACCTGGAGCCGGTGCGGTGAGCCACGAGCCTGCGAGCCTTGCCGGGCAGCCGCATGACGATCGTGTTCCCGCCTTTCGCGAGCCCTGGGAAGCGGAAGCCTTTGCTTTGACCCTCGCGCTGCACGAGCAGGGTCTGTTCAGCTGGCCGGAATGGAGCCGGGCGCTGGCCGCGCAGATTCAGCGGGCCCAGGCTTGCGGCGATGCCGATCTCGGCGATACCTACTACCGCCACTGGCTCGAGGCCCTCGAGGCGCTCGTAGCTGCCATGGGAGCCACCTCGGTCGACGAGCTGACCCGGTATCAGTTGGCCTGGCAGCAGGCGGCCGATCGCACACCGCATGGGCAACCCATCGAATTGGCGGCGAAGGACTTCACGGGATGATCGACGGGATCGGGTGCTGCCGCGCGAGGGCGGGGCGCAGCGAGCACTGATTTACCTCTAACGGTTGTGTATATAATCCAGCCGTCATCATGGTCAGCCGCGGCACGACGCAGCAGTCGAGCGCTCCCTTCAACCGGCGCATCGTTCTCGATGTCA
>Ga0307469_10000223_pt1 | contig 22048 bp, 23 predicted proteins | sample atmos_gasesAM2C__FD_203084 | JGI IMG/M metagenome (GOLD analysis project Ga0307469, IMG submission 203084) | Hardwood forest soil microbial communities from Morgan-Monroe State Forest, Indiana, United States - atmos_gasesAM2C_515 | ecosystem: Environmental > Terrestrial > Soil > Temperate... | reverse complement strand
GAAACAAGAAGAACCCAAGGTCGTCAACGCGTAAGTTCTACGAACACAAATCAGGGTGCCCCATCCTAAAGCGCGTCCTTTGCGCTTTAGGGTGGGAATCCGTCACTGCAGAGGTCGGCTTCGACTCGCAGGTCGTTGTGCGGACCCTACGCCGCCGCACAGCCAATCAATAACGACCTGTTCTTCAGATTGCCTATCTTCTGCAAGATCCGTTTCCGGTCGTTAATATCCGTGACACCAAGAAGTTCCTCCTCGAGCGACTTGATGGCTTCTGTAAGCCGTGCAGAGCGGTAGGACGGACAATGAGATCCTTGGCCATCTGGAGAAGAAATACGGTGCGAATATTCTCGTCGTTCCAAGGTTCCGGGGATTCAATGTTCTGCTCTGGATCGTACCGCTGGCCGTAGTACTCCTTGCCTTGGCAATCTTGCTCTGGCGCCGCTGGTCAATCGCGTCCGAGGCTCAAGGCCGGTGAGCGGCGAGGCGTCGCGCTCCAGGTCATTCGTAAGAGTTGCGATCGCTCTCGAAAGCCGCGAAACATGCCGACAATTTCGTGAGAGGCGAAAGGTTGTGATTACTCCGCCGCTTCGGCACTTTTCGCCGCCCGCCCTAGCCCTTTAGTGGCCAACCACCGCAGTGGAACATATTCGCTTATAGCTAATTACGCTTGCACCAGAAAAGCGAGAGTGTTCCACCTGGAACATTACGCCAATGTGAATTTCACGTGCCACGCACATTACCGCACGATTACCTATGCCCCATTTTTAGTGCAGGTTTCATCACCCTTTAACATCCAGCCGTTATAACGAAGTTATGAGCGCGGTCGTTTACGACACGCTGATCCTCTCCGACGTGCACCTGGGCGCGGAGGTCAGCCGCGCTTACGCCGCGGCCCGCATGCTGCGCGAGAATTCCTTCCGCCGGCTCATCCTGCTCGGCGATATATTCGCCGATCTCAACTTCGGGCGCCTCAAGAAAGAGCACTGGAAATTTCTCGGCGCCATTCGCAAGCTGTCGAACCCCAAGCGTGGGGTGGAAGTGGTGTGGGTTGAAGGCAACCACGATCTCGGACTCACCAACGTGATGTCGCACCTGGTGGGGGTGCGCGTGTTTCAGGAGTATCGCTGGAAGTACGCGGGCCTGACGCACCTTGCGATTCATGGGCACCAGTTCGATGGCTTCGCGGTGAACAGCGTCCCGCTTAGCAATCTGGGCACCTGGATTTATCTGCAGTTGCAGAAGCTCGATTTTAAGGGCAAACCGTTGGCGCGGCTGATTGACCGGCTGAACACGCGCTGGCTGCGCATGTCGACCAAAGTCGCGGATGGCGCCCTCGCATACGCGCGCGAACGGGGCGCCGATCGAATCTTTTGCGGGCACACGCACGATGCGATGGATCTGGAATGCGACGGCGTGCACTACTACAACTCAGGCGGATGGATTGACTCGCGCCTGACCTACATCACCATTGGCGAGGAAGGAGTTCGCATCCATGAATACAATGAGCGAGCTGACGATCGTGATTCCGGCGAAGAACGAGGCGAAGCTGATTCCGAACTTGCTGCGTTCGCTGGCGACGCAGGACTATTCGAAGATGTCGAGTACGAGAGTGTTGGTGGCTGACGCCAACTCGATGGATGGCACGCCCGAGATGGTCGTCGGCTTCCGCGACCGGCTGAACGTGAGCGTGATTCCGGGGGGCATGCCGGCGGTGGGGCGCAATCGCGGCGCGGCGCTGGCGGAGTCCACTTATGTGCTGTTTCTGGACGCCGACATCGAGTTGGCGCACTCGTCGGTGATCCGGCGCGCGGTCGAGTTGGCGCAGCATAAGCAACTGCACTGCGTGACCACCAACATCGTGTGCCGCGATGGCAGCTGGTTCGACAAGGCTATGTACGCGGGAAACGATGTCTTCCAGTACCTGTCGCGTCTGCACAAGCCGTTTGCGACCGGCATGTTCATGCTGTTCGATCACAAGAAGTTTCACGAACTTGGCGGTTTCCACGAGCAGGCGACGTTTGGCGAAGACTATCTGTTAAGCCAGCAGATCGCGCGCCGGCGCTTCGGGATCGTGCGCGGGGGAGTGTATACCACCAACCGTCGCTTCCAGCGCATGGGGCACCTGCGCGTGGCGCGCTTGTTCCTGCGGACTGCTCTGAATTTCTGGAACGAGAAGTTTTTTCTGCGCGACCACAAGTATTGGGTCGAGGCGAGCCGGCCCTAAATAACAGATCGCGGAAAAACTAGAAGCGCAGCACGAGTCCGGTGGAAGCTCGCAGCATGTTTTGCGTGAGGCCGAAGAGGTTGGTGCGCAGGTAGTCGGCTTGCACCCGGATGGCGAATGGGCCTCGCCACTTGTAATCCACTCCTCCTCCCCCCGCGATGGTCCAGTTGGTGCTGCGGTCAAAGAATCCTGGCGTCGTCACCGTGACCCGGGTCGCGCCACCCATGACGTGGACAAACGGTCGGAAGTTTCCTCGGGTGGTGGAAATTTGCGGGCCGCCCAGCAAGGTGTATTCCTTGGCCCGGGAATTCGGGATCGCCGGTGTGCACACGGGAACGGTCACGCACGAGATCGGGAACTCATTCCAGCCATAGTGCCCGCTGCCATCGGCCACCAGGCTGAGCCAGGGCTTGAGATGCACGCCTTCGATAGAGGCTTCCCACCCGTTGAGGTTGGAGCGCTTGCCCGGGGCGTAGTTGGTGTTGCCGTAGGAGTATCCCGCAAAAATGGTGAAGCGGGGATTCTGGGCGGCGGCGAGACCGCTCAGCAATAGCAGCACCGCGACGACAAGGGCGCGTTTCAACACGAAGGCAATCCTCCTTGGAACCTGACGGCAGCGTGAAGAACTTTGGATGCAAGCGCTTGCCGAAACTTTGCCTGACACAGTGGATCTTGAAGACAAGTTATTTATGAGATTTTTACATGCCTGCGACAACTGCACAACGTCCAATCGGTAGGGTTGAACTATTCCAACAAACATAGATACGCGTCAATCTACTTCCTCCGGGCGCGAAAAAATGAGAGGCCAACATGGAACTGAACCTGGAGAGCTGGGAATCCGGCGAGGTGGCGGTGGTTTATTGCCGCGGCCGCATGGTGTATCGAGAAGAAGCCGCCGCGGTGTTGCGGGTGGTTGAGCAAGCGCTGCTGCACAGCAAGGAAGTGGTTCTGGATCTGACGCAGGTCGAGAACATAGACAGCGCGGGATTGGGCGGGCTGGTCGTGATCCACAGGTCGGCCGCTATGCAGGGCAAGGCTCTGAAGATTGTGGGCGCGAACCGGTGGGTGCGCGACCTGTTCGACCTGACCAATCTGTCCTCCGTGTTCGAGATGTACCCCAACCTGGCCGCGGCGATCGATCCGGTGGATGGTTGGGCGTCTGTGATTTGAGGTTTCAGCCTCCGGTACCTTGGGGAGTTACGGGTAGGCTGACCCGCCACGAAAGTGGCGGGTTATTTTTTTGGCGGATATTCTGCGTCCACGAAAATTGCGGAACGGCATGGGCATGCGACTGAGATCAGCCGCGGCACCGCGCACAGGATTGTGCGCCACACTAACGGTCGCGGAGGAAGCAGTATTGGCCTTTGCGTTCGGTGGCGACTGCTTCGGCGGTCTGCAGGAAGGCGCGCCCGGCATGCGAGAGGCTGGCTTCCTTGCGATAGACCAGGCGAAGCTTCCGGTGGAAGCGTAGTTCGCGAACCGGGATGCTCACGAGTTCTCCGCGCGCCAGTTCGCTCTGCACGCTGATCTCCGGGACCAGGGCTACGCCGTTTCCCATCGAGACAAAGCGGGTGATGGCCTGCAAGGTGGGCAGTTCGACGTCCATGTGAAGAGGCGTTTTGTGCCGGCGAAAGGCCTCGATCACTTTTTCGCGGTAAGGGGACGAAACGATGTGCGCTACAAAGACCTCGGCCCCCAGCTGGCCGATGCTGATCTGCTTTGCACTCGCCAGCGGATGGCTGGGAGGAACCACGAACGTCAACTCGTCGCGGTAGACGACGATGGAACGCAGCCGCGGATCCTGCGGGTCGTAGGTGAGCACGCCCATCTCGACCGTGTGGCGCAGCAGGTCATCGGGGATGTGGCTGCCGAGCGAACGCTGCACCGTGATCTTGATCATGGGATGCAGGCGGCGGAACTCGGCCAGCACGGGTAGCAGGTAGAGGGCAGTGAATTCGTTGGCGGCTATGGACAGCTTGCCCTTCTGGATTTCGCGGAGTTCGACCAAGGCTTCGTGCGCGTCGTTGCGGAGGTTCAGCAGTTTTTCGGCATATTCCTTCAGCGTGTTGCCGGCGTCGGTGAGGACGCCTTCGCGCGAGGAGCGGTCGAACAGCGGTTCGCCGAGTTCGTCTTCAAGTTTGCGGATGGTTTGGCTGACGGCTGATTGGGTGCGGTAGAGTTTTTCGGCGGCGCGCGAGAAGCGGCCTTCGCGTGCCACGGTGAGGAAGACTTCGAGTTGGGAGAGTTCCATGTGGATGTCCTGTGACGAGGCCGTCCCTACGGGACTGCCGTGGGACTCTTTGCATGCGATCTTTCCCAGCACTTCCGTGCGGGGCTTTCCTGTAACGCCGCTTCGCGGCTGGCCCCTTACGGGCCCGGCCCCTGCTGGTTCAGCCGCTTTACCGGGCGGCTGCTCGACCGTACTTCCGGATCCCTTTCGCCGGTTGAAGGCATACGCGCTCCCCATCTCCTTAAGTAAAACTTGCAGCGCTATCAGGGCAGCTTATCGTTCACAGTACAACTAATAATAACTGAAACATTATAAGCTTTGCTTCAGCCGGACGTCCACCTACCATTGGGCTCAGCCTCACGGAGGACATAGGGTTATGGACCGAGTACGGATCACGGTGTTCGATACCACGTTGCGCGACGGCGAGCAGTCGCCGGGTTGCAGCATGAACGTCCACGAGAAGTTGCGCATGGCGCACCAGCTCGACCGGCTAGGGGTGGACGTGATCGAGGCCGGGTTCCCGATCGCTTCCGATGGTGACTTCGAAGCGGTGCAAGCGATTGCGGCGGTGGTACGCCGTCCCATCATCGCGGGGCTGGCGCGAGCCTGCGCTCCCGACATTGAGCGCGCCTGGCAGGCGTTGAAGGGCGCGGCGCGTCCGCGGATCCATGTGTTTCTGGCGACTTCCGACATCCACCTGAAATGCAAGTTGCGCATTTCGCGCGAACAGTGCCTGGAGCAGGCGCGCGCGAGCGTGCGCCTGGCCAAGTCGTTCTGCGAGGACGTGGAGTTTTCTCCAGAAGATGCGACGCGCACGGACCGTGACTTCCTGTGCCAGGTAGTGCAGGCGGTGATTGACGCGGGTGCGACCACCGTCAATATTCCTGACACGGTGGGCTACACGATGCCGGCGGAGTTTGCCGAGATCATCACGATGCTGCGCGAACGGGTACGGGGCATCGAGAACATCACGATCTCCGTGCACTGCCACAATGACCTGGGACTGGCGGTCGCGAACACGCTGGCCGCATTGGGCGCGGGTGCGCGGCAGGTGGAGTGCACGATCAACGGGATCGGCGAGCGTGCGGGCAACGCGTCTCTGGAAGAGATTGTGATGGCGACGCAGGTTCGCCCGGACCGTTACGCGTACGACGTGGCGGTGGCCAGCGAGCAGTTGTACCCGGCGAGCCAAATGCTCAGCGAGATCACGGGCGTGCCCGTGCAGCCCAACAAGGCCATCATCGGGCGCAACGCGTTTGCGCACGAGGCCGGCATTCACCAGGATGGCGTGCTGAAGAACCCGCTGACTTACGAAATCATGACGCCCCATTCGGTGGGCGTCCCGGATTCACGGTTGGTGCTGGGCAAGCATTCCGGGCGGCATGCTCTGGGCCTGCGCTGCGAGCAACTGGGTTATCAGTTCGATCGCCGGGAACTGGACGAGATCTACCGGAGGTTTGTAGTACTTGCCGACCAGATCAAGCACGTGGAAGATCATCATCTGCTGCAATTGATCCGGGAAGCGCGGCCGGTAACGAAGCGCATGCCGCAGGCAAACGTGGAAGCTGTTCCCCCGGCGGTGATCGCGGCGGTGGCCGGGCAGTCGTTTCATGTGCCGAGCCCGATCGAGCGGCATCCGCTGGAGATGAATCTGCACTCGGTGCATGAGCACCACGGGGAGCAGGAAGATTATTTATGGGGTGTGTGAATGTTGGCGCTGTAGTTCGCGGCGGCCCGGCGCAAGCCGGGCCCTTTTTGTTTTTGGATTTCAGCGACGAGATTTCTTCATTTGCAGTTACTCTGACGCGTCGTCTCTTGAGTGCTTCTTTCGAGTCCACGGTTCTCCGACTCTACTCCGTTCGGCATACCAGCCCAACGGCAAATCGGGCCAACTCAGCGAGACTTGGATCGCAGTCGATCGGGTGGTGAAAGCAAGAGATTACGGGACCGCCTCCATCGGACATACTGTCACCCAAAAACTGCCAGGCACCGTCTTCATCGTCGTGTGAGACGTATGTGACTGGCTCAGTCCCGCTGTGGACCTCTCGGAAAGGAAGACTCTTGCAGTGCGGATCGTCTGGGAACATCCAGTTGAATAGGCTGCTTTTCGGATCAGCTGAGGCCCAAAAATCATTCTCGGCCCTTGTCATGGGAGCATCGGTCTGCATCAGAAGCTGCTCAAACGACTTGTCAAATCCCTCGTCCTCGGGGAACCGATTCGGCAGATCGGGATAGACAGCCTGAATTACAGGGAAGTCGTCGCCATCGTAGTACCAGAGCGCCCGTCCCATAAGGTGTTCGACCCACTTTCGGTCAACAGGGCGGAACTCACAATCCACCTGCCCGATTAGATCGCGGTGTCGACCCTCAGTGAGATCGACCCCAGCGCGTAGCAACTTCTCTGCCTCGTTCAACGCAAAGTGTGCGGTTTTCAGGTAACAGACCGACAGTAATAATTTCGGGTTTGCCGCTAGTATCGAAAACGCCCACGGTGTACGACCAGCCGAGGCCGTATTTCGTCCGTTTAACGCTGACAACAGAACAGCCAAATTCCTCGACGTGACTGATCGTGCGCTCGTCCTCTTTGGACAACGTACTAGCTCTGAACCTCCGCGTTCGTGCAGTTTGGAATTTGGTCTTACTGGGAGGCATACCAGGCACCAAGCCTATCATGGCAGTTATTGTTAAAAGGCGCGTTCACACTCAAAACTCCTCGATGCCTGAAATGGGATATCACCAGCAAGCGATGGATGCGGTGTTTTTGTAGAATGCCAGCTTCGCTTAAGAGGTGGGCGCGTGTGGTGATGCGCCGGGGCGGTATGAGGGGAGACTTGTGCTTCTAAACCTGACAGTGGTTGCGGGAGACGGTATCGGGCCGGAGGTGACCGAGGAAGCGATTCGGGTGCTGGAGGTCGTGGCGTCCGGGTTTGGCCACGAGCTGAGACTTGTCCGTAAGAACATTGGCGGGGCGGCGCTGGCGGCGAGCAACGATCCTTTGCCTCCCGACACGCTGCAGGCATGTGTGAACTCTGGTGCCGTTCTGCTGGGGGCCGTGGGATCGCCGGCATTTGACAAGAATCCCGGGCATCTTCGTCCCGAGGCTGGGCTGTTGCGATTGCGCAAGGAACTCGGTGCGTTCGCGAATCTTCGTCCCGCGAAATGCTTTTCGGCGCTGCTCGACAATTCGCCGTTGCGGCCGGATGTGGTGCGCGGCACCGACATCATGATTGTGCGGGAACTGCTGGGCGGAGCGTACTTCGGGCAGCCGCGCTCGATTGAGGGGGAAGCGGGTTCGCGGCAGGCGGTCAACACGATGCGCTATGGCGAGCAGGAGATCGAGCGCATCGCGCGCGTGGCTTTCGAACTGGCACGTGGTCGCAAGAGAAAAGTTCTTTCCGTAGACAAGGCGAATGTGCTGGAGTGCTCGCGCTTGTGGCGCGATGTGGTGACCCGCGTGGGAGCGGAGTATCCGGATGTGAAGCTCGCTCATCAGTACGTCGACTCGGCGGCCATGTTGCTGGTGCTGCGTCCGGCGGAGGTTGATGTGCTGCTCACGGAGAACATGTTCGGCGACATTCTTTCCGACCAGGCGGGCGGATTGGTAGGCGGCCTCGGCATGCTGCCCTCGGCCAGCATTGGGGGACCCGTCGGACTGTATGAGCCGGTGCATGGCTCCGCGCCGGATATCGCTGGGCAGGGCATTGCGAATCCGCTGGGCGCGATTCTGTCGGCGGCCATGCTGCTACGGCATTCGTTTCAGCTGGAGCGGGAAGCCGCCTGCATCGAATCGGCGGTGGAGACTGTTCTCGAAAGCGGACACCGTACGCGCGATCTGGCGCGGGGTGGACAGAGTGCGCGGAGCACGTCGGAGATGGGGTGCAAGGTGGCGGACGCGGCTAAGAACAGCGTTTAGCCGTTGGCTCCTAGCCGTTAGGTTGAATCCCAACCGATTGAGCTAAGAGCCAAATACTAAGCGCGAGCTACTTCAGTGCGGCCTGCAAAGTAGCCTGCTGTGTCCGATGGGGAACATGGTCGCGAGCTTGTGTGGTCTGGTTTTCCTTTGAGCCGGCGGCGGCAACTCTCACCTTTCGCGCCGTCTTCTTCTGCTCAGCCTTCGCTTGTAGCGGATGGCTCGCTTTCGGCGCGGCGGCCCAAGGGTCGTACCAGGTCGGATCGACTTCCTGTTGGGCGAAGGCCGGCATCAGCAAGCTGGGGAGCGCGAGCACGGCCCACAGCAAAGTTTGCGGGGCGATCATTCTGGAGAGCTTCATGCGTTCCTCCTTGCGTTGCTATCGACTGGCTCGCCGGACAACGCTGTGCGAACGTGAAATGAAAAGCAATCTCGTGTCCAAACTCCCAAATTGTTTTTCTTCCAGACAGCTCTCCTCGCTTGATCTGCGGAATCAAGAACATAAAAGCGGACGCCATCTTGAAGGCGATCGGATCTAGACAATAAGCTTGCGTTGCGGCCTCACTCTTCGGTTTGCCGCTCTATCTGATCGGATAGGGGAGCACGCGGTTCCAGGCAAGTGATTCTGCACAAGTCAAGGGTGTAAACTGAAATCACACCCTCGCTTTAGACCGAGCCGCCAGGAGACTGCGATGATTTCGAAGTGCGCGAATCCTGCTTGCGCCGAGCGTTTTCTCTACCTGCACCGGGGAAAGCTGTTTCGCTTTGAGCGCGAGGCGCAAAATGATACGAAGCCCTCCCTGGGGCTCGACCCTAAGCGCAAGCACTCCACGAGTGTGCAGTTCTTCTGGTTGTGCGAGAAATGCGCGGCGTCGTTGACGTTGGTTTACTGCAAAGGGGTGGGGGTTACGACGCACCCGCTCCACCTGATGCTGAAGGCAGCGTCATAGAGTCGCAACCGGGGAAGGGGGCGCGGCGTCGTACTTCCCGGTCATCGAATACCAGCGGACGCGCAGCATCTCCGACAACATCCGCAATCCATCGCGCAAGGGATTGATGCGGGTACCCTCGCTATGCGCCCAGCGCACGGGGACCTCTTCGATCTTCAAGCCGAACTTGCGGGCGATGAACAGGATTTCGGGATCGAATCCCCAGCGCTCGATGTGCTGCAGAGGAAATACTGTTTGCGCGGCGCGGCGCGTGAAAGCCTTGAAGCCGCATTGCGTATCGCGGTAGGGCAAGCCGAGCACGGCCCGCAACATGAGATTGAACACGCGGCCCAGCAACTGGCGGTGCAACGACTGGCGCTGTGTCTGCAGTTCGGTGCGCAGCCAGCGCGAACCCATGGAGATGTCAGCGCCCGAGGCAAGAGCGGCAAACAGCTTGTCGGCCTCTTCAATCGGGGAAGACAGATCGGCGTCGGTGAACAGCAGGATTTCACCTGCGGCATGCAGCATCCCATTGCGCACGCTGTAGCCCTTGCCGCGGTTGCCCGGATTTTCGATCAGCCTGAGATTTGGATGTGCGGCCGCGTATTGGGCAACGATGGGGGCGGTGTTGTCGCTGGAGCCGTCGTTCACGATCAGGACTTCGGCGTCCCATCCGCGATCGCGAACGTAGGCCAGCACGCGATCCAGCGAGGCGCGAATGCGCGCGCTCTCGTTGTATGCCGGAATGACGATGCTGTAGGTCGTTGCCAAGTGGCTCTCAGATGGCCATGAATACGAACACGTCGGAGCGGCAGCTGTGGCGCGGGTCCGCGGCGCAGAAGAAAGTGTAGCGGATTATGCGACCTGGCGCCGCTCCAGCATGGAGAAGAACTGTGCGACCAAGTCTTCGTCCCACAGCCCGGATTGCGCTTCTACCCGCATGGTCAGGGCGGCCTGCTCGTGGCTCAATGCAGGCTTATAGGGGCGGGCAGTGCGCAACGCATCGTATACGTCCACGACCTGCAGGATGCGGGGCAGCAACGGGATCTGGTTCTTGGTCAGGCCGTCGGGATAGCCCGTTCCGTCGGAATGCTCGTGATGGAAGCGAATGATGGGCAGCACGAGGCGAAGTGACTTCAGCGGCTTACAGATGTTTTCGCCGGTCAGGGGATGCTGCTTCATGACTTTCCATTCGTCGGTGGTCAGATTGGAGCCTTTTTTCAGAATCTCATCAGGCACGGCGATCTTGCCGAGATCATGCAGGTAGCCGCCCCGGCGCAAGGCCGTAAGTGATTCTTCGTCGAGGCCGACGTGTCGCCCCAGGGCGACGGCGCGCCTGGAAAGACGTTCGCAGTGGCCCTCGGTATAAGGATCGCGTGCTTCCACGCTTCGCCCGAGCGTGCACAGTACGGACTCGGCGGTCTCGAGTTCGTCGGTAAATTCCTTCAGCTTGAGCAGCGATTTCACGCGCGCGAAAAGTTCTGCGGGGAAGATCGGCTTGTTCAGGAAGTCGTCGGCGCCGGCCTCGATGCCTTTGACTTTGTCCTCGCGATCGCTGAGGCCCGTGATCAGAAGAAAGGGAATCAAACGGGTGTCGGGATCTTCTTTCAGCTGGTGGCAAAGCTCGTAGCCGGAGCGGCCGGGCATCACCACGTCGGAGAGAATCAGGTCGGGCAGGTGGCGGCGCACTTCGATTTCGGCCTCATCGGCGTCGCGCACAGTGACCACATCGTAGCCGCGGCTGGCGAGAAGCTCCCGCATCAGCTCAGCCATGTCGGGGTTGTCATCCACCACCAGGACCCTTGGAACGCGGCGGTGGATCAGGAGCTCGCCCATACCTTGATAGAGTCCGATCCGCATCGATTCGTTGCAATGAGAGAGGCGCGAGCCTCCCCCGCCGGGGCCTACTCAGCGATTGTAAACGAAGTTTATGTCGCGGGCGCTACGTTTTGCCGTGACAAAATCGTTTCCGCCACGCTTTTGAAATTTCCTTCGCGGGAACGGCGCGGGATCAGGTGTGTCCACTAGCCTTGCCTTGGGTCGGTTCGCATGCTTATCTGACTTCATGCGCAGAAATTTGCATACGCTGATTTTGATTGGGATTCTTGTGTGGACTTTGCCCATGTTCGCTGTTCCGAAGCCGCATGTGATTTCGTTTGGCAAGTGGACGGCGGCCAAATGGTACGTGGGGCCGCAGGCGAAGGCGCTGGATGTGAAGATTCGTGCACTCTATGTCGACACGCGGCTGAAGGAGTTCACGACTGGTTTGCCGCACGAAGTCACGGATCGGCTGTTCGTGGTGGCGGCGCATGTTTCGCTTGAATGACACGTTGCCTACGGAGACAGCTGCGACCACGAAATGGACCTGGGAGCGCGGGGGATGGCTGCTGGTGGATCGGGTGACCGGCCGAGTCACGCAAATCAGCCTGCCGGAGTTTGACGCATTCTACTCAACACCCAGCTGGTATCGCGACTACATTGCGTATTGCGGCGCGTCCGATGATGGCAAAAAGCTGTTTGCGATGGTTGCGCAGTTGGGACGCCGGAAGCCGATTCTGAAGAAGCTACTGGGTGAGGCGGATGGGGATGACCTGCCCGATTCGGAGTGTCCGGCGGCGGTGTGGCAGAGACTGCCAACGCGGGTGACATTCGAGCCTTTGGAGAATCAGAAGCTGACGTTTTCGGTGCGGGGGCATGCGGTGGATGTGGTGAATGATGGGGAGGAGGATGAGGAAGGGGCGGAGTGAGGACGGAAAAAGTACGGCGCGCACGAGTGAGAACGCTAGATTCAACATCGAGGCATCCCATGTTCGCCTCCGCTTGGCGCCCATTCCACACATTCCGCGGTTGAGCGCGCCCACGCCAGTTTCGCTTGACTTTGGATTCCGCGCCGGTATCGTGGATGCGAGGCCCGAATCCTCAGGCACAGAAGGACGAATCGCCCGAATCTCTCTCGCGAGCGCTACCTTCGGTGGCAAGACAGGAGGACTCCAAATGGCAGCGAACCCTGTGACACCCAACTCAGAGCTTGAACTCAGTACAGAGAGAAAAGACGCAGAAGTCGTGGTCCACGCCTCGGGCCGGATCACCGCCGCAACCTCCGCAAAACTCCAGAGTACCATTCGCGGTCTCATCCCCGGCAGCAAGCGCGTCGTGCTGGACCTGAAGGACGTCCATTACATCGATAGTTCGGGCATAGGGGCCCTGGTCAGCGTGCACTTGGCCGCCGGCAAAGCGCAGTCTGCCCTGGAACTCACAAATCTTCAGCCCCGCATTCGGGACCTCTTCGAATTGACCCGGCTGATGACAGTTTTCGAGAATCAGGGTGGATATCGTGGTTTGACTCGGGACTAATGAATCCCGAACGATTCAAAACTAACTAGATCGGACCCGCTTACCCTGTTCTCAACAGTTGTCGTCAGACATCAGAACCCAACCCGTCATCGTGGCCGATCTGCTCACCGTGCAGCAGGCGCTCTAAGCGCCCCCGAATGTTCTGTCGAGCACCGACCAGCACACCCACAAGATTGCCGTCCAAGTAGTACGCCACCGCTGGCACATTGAGAACTCGAATCGACTTTGCCAGTTCGGCTTCGCGACCACAATCAACTTCGCCAAAATTTACATGCCCCGCTAATACGTCCCGCCGCCTCACTCATCCTCAGACGAGTAATTGGTCTGTAGCCGACATCCCAGTCGGCGTCGAAATGCACTGCCGCCGCTCTTTTCTGCCTGATGAAGGTTTCGTAATCGTCGCTAATCAATTGCCGGATCATGGCATTCTGATGTCTTTGACAGGTTTGGGATTCGGTTCCAAGCCTAAGACAGGGGGTTCTTGGCGAAAGATCCCCATCTCACCAACGGTGCTGCTAGTAGATCGTGCAGATCATCGTAGCGCAGGCACTCTTACATCTTGGCCGATCCTAAGCGCCCGCAGCTCGATGAGAAGCCGTTGCGGTAAATTTGATGACACTTATCAGAGGCTGAAGCCGCCAGTGGAAGTAGTGCTGTTACGGCTCGGCTAAAGCCGGGCTCTTTCAAAGCTGGATTTTGGAACGTCCTGCTTCCACGCCGGCACAAATTTCTAATTGTGATTGTTGCCGGCGAAGACACTTCGACAAGCTCAGGGCAGGCTGCCGTCGCTCCATCGGCTAGTCTTCGTTCTTCTCTTCGGCTAGTCTTCGTCTAGCGACTCGGCCTCGATACCGATGTTCTCTTCGCCCGCGGCCTTCTTGTCGTGGTACTTCTTCACCCAGGCTGCGAAGCTCTTTCCGGCGGCGGTGTCTTTGCCGGTGAAGGCTAGAGCTGCGATATCGCTGTAGGGGATGCGTAATTTTTCGGGGCGGCCCTTCGGGATCATGCGCACGTTGCAATCTGCGAGCGTGGCGCCGTCGTTCTTGCGATCGAAGATGTAACCCTCGACCTTTTCGCCGTTTTTCAGAGTTACCGTGAGGTCTCCGCGATAGTCGAAGGCTTTCTCAAGAGCCTCGCGAACTTCAGCATCGGAAGCCAGCGTGGGAATCCAGCCCTCCAGATTCTCATGCACCGTGCCGGGCGCGTTCTCAAGTTCTTCGGCTGCGATTTTGGGGACTGGTTCCGTCATGCTTCCTAGGTTTTCGCGGGCGAGGGCCCTTCGACAAGCTCAGGGTAAGCTGCCCGCGCTACACAGTTCTATGCGTCGGGGGCGGCGCCGATCTGCACCAACGGTCCTGTGCTGTGGCGCGGGGTCATGGGCGTGTCGTCGTCGACATCGGGATCGTTGTAACGATCAAATAACGTGGCGCGGACGGTGGCCGCGAAGCCGCTGAGCGATCCGAACGTGTCGTTCACGGCGCTGGCTTCATAGCCGCTGTGCACCATGCAGTTGGCGCACTTCGGGTTGCCGCTCTCGGTCCCGTACTGCTCCCACTTGGTGTCGCGCAACAGCTCCTCGAAAGTGTCGGCGTAACCATCGGCCATCAGGTAACAGGGCTTCTGCCAGCCGAAGATGCTGTAGGTCGGCATGCCCCAGGGCGTGCAACTGTACTCGCGGCGGCCCATGAGGTACTCGAGGAACAGTGGGCTCATGTTGAAGCGCCACCGCTTGCGGCGATTACTGAGAATCTGGCGGAACAGGCGGCGGGTCTTCTTCTTGCTCAGGAAGTGGTCCTGGTCAGGCGCCTTGTCGTAGGTGTAGCCCGGGGAGAGCATCATGCCCTCGACCCCGAGGTCCATCATCTCGTCGAAGAATGCGCGCACGCTCTTGGCGTCGGTGCCGTCAAACAAGGTCGTGTTCGTAGTCAGGCGAAAGCCGCGCTTGAGAGCTTCCTGAATGCCCTCGACCGCTTTGTCATACGTGCCTTCGCGGCAAACGGCGAAGTCGTGGTGCTCGCGCTGGCCGTCCATGTGGACGACGAACGAGAAATATTTGCTGGGCTTGAACTGGTCGATCTTTTCTTTCAGCAGCAGGCCATTGGTGCAGAGGTAGACATACTTCTTGCGCGCCACCAGGCCTTCCACGATCTCGCCGATCTGTGGATGCATGAGGGGTTCGCCGCCCGGGATGCTGACCAGAGGTGCGCCGCACTCATCGGCTGCTTTGAAACACTGCTCCGGAGTCAGGTCGGTCTTCAGGATATGGGCCGGGTACTGAATTTTCCCGCAGCCGGCGCAGGCGAGGTTGCAGCGGAACAGGGGTTCCAGCATGAGGACGACGGGAAACTGCTTCCGTCCGCGAAGCTTCTGGCCCATGACATAGCTGGCCACCGTCCACATCTGTGAAACCGGAACACCCATGCTTTTATGCTTTCCCTCTCCGAATGAGTGACTTGGCCGGATTTCCGGCCCATGGATTTAAAGCTTAGATGATCGCCGTTCCTCTTATGATACTGGATAAATCGAGGGTCGGCCAGTGACTCGGAAGTGAATCTATGGGCCTGCAACTTAATGATCTAGCGTCGTTTACGACAGCCTCCCCTTCACCACAGAGACACAGAGCCACGGAGACACAGAGAACACAAAAGGAAGTTCCTCTGTGTCTCTGTGACTCTGTGGTGAGTAAGTCTTTTTATCGCGGCTTGGTGATGGCACCTTCGGATGCGGAGTGCACCAGGGCCGCGTACTTCGCGAACACGCCCGCCGGGTATTTGGGTTTCGGCGCTTTCCATTCTGCGAGACGGTGCTTCAGCGTCGCGTCGTTGATTTCAATTTCTAATTTGCGCTGGTTGATGTCGATGTGAATGGTGTCGCCCTCGTGAAGGGCGGCGATCGGGCCGCCCAGCGCGGCTTCTGGGGAGACGTGGCCGATCATGAGGCCGCGCGTGGCGCCGCTGAAGCGGCCGTCGGTGAGCAGCGCTACCGCGTCGCCCAATCCCTCGCCAACGATCGCCGCTGTGACGCCCAGCATCTCGCGCATGCCCGGACCGCCTTTCGGTCCTTCGTTGCGGATGACTACGACGTCGCCGGCTTTGATCTGCTTGCCGGTGACGGCGGTCATCGCGGCTTCCTCGGATTCAAAGATGCGCGCCGGACCGCGGTGGGTCAGGCGCTCGTGTCCGCTGATCTTGACCACACAGCCTTCGGGCGCGATGTTGCCGTGGAGGATGACCAGGCCTCCGGTTTTCTTGAGAGGCTGATCGAGGGGCGCGATCACGGGCTGGCCGGGGGTTTCTTTCGCGGCGCTGGCTTCTTCCGCAAATGTTTTTCCCGTCACGGTCATAGCAGAACCCTGCGCCAGCTTTCCGTCGAGCAGTCGCTTGGCGATGACCGGAATGCCGCCGGCTTTGTCGACGTCGGCAGCGACGTATTTTCCTGCGGGCTTCAAGTTGGCGAGCAGAGGCGTGCGCTCGCTTACTTTCTGAAAGTCGTCGATGGCGAGGGGAACTCCCATCTCGCGCGCAATCGCCAGCAGGTGCAGGACTGCGTTGGTCGATCCGCCGGTGCAGGCGACGCCGGCAATTGCATTCTCGAACGCGGCGCGGGTCAGGATGTCTTTGGGCGTGATGCCCTTCTGCAGCAGATTCAGAACAACCTCGCCGCATTTGAACGCGACTTCGTCTTTGCGGGACTCCATCGCGGGTACGCCGTTGAATCCCATCGGCGAAAGGCCAATGAGTTCCATCACGGTCGACATCGTGTTAGCCGTGTATTGTCCGCCGCACGCGCCCGCGCCGGGGCAGGCGACGTTCTCGAGTTCGAGCAGTTCGGCGTCGGTCATTTTGCCGGCGGCATTCGCGCCGACCGCTTCGAACACATCCTGGATCGTGACGTCTTTACCGCGATACACGCCGGGCGCGATCGTCCCACCGTAGAACACGAGGCCGGGCAGATTCATGCGCGCGAGAGCCATGGCGGCGGCGGGGATCGTCTTGTCGCAGCCGACGACGCAGACCACCGCGTCGAAGAGTTGTCCGCGGCACACGAGTTCAATCGAGTCGGCGATCACTTCGCGGCTCACCAGCGAAGCCTTCATGCCTTCGGTGCCCATGGTCTCACCGTCGCTGATGGCGATGGTGTTGAACTCCATGGGCGTGCCGCCAGCGGCGCGGATGCCGTCCTTCACCTTGGCCGACAGGCGGCGCAGGTGGAAGTTGCAGGGCATGGTTTCGATCCAGGTGTTGGCGACGCCGATAAGAGGCTTGCGGAGATCGTCGTCGGAAAAGCCGATCGCCTTGAACATGGCGCGCGCCGGAGCGCGGTCGCGCCCGTCGGTGATACCACGGCTGCGATGCTTGAGATCCATAGGGATAGAAGATTACGACAATGGAGCTGGAAAGAAGAAATCCAATAGATTCGGGCCGAGTCTTTCACCCACCGCAAGTACGGACGTGGTGGCTAAGATTGTTGCCATGGGTACCCTCAAAGACGCCAACCCAAATGCACGCGAATTAGTGACTGAAATCATCGATATGACGCGCTGGTCGAGCACTCTAGGCTTGATTGTTGAGTTCCTCCAGTCTAAACGGGTCGAAAATGCTCTTCTCGAGTTTGGATTCGTTCTGGATCGGGATTCTGCAGGGAAAGCTCAAGCACAAAGCCAGATTGTGCCATTGGCCGATCTGGCGAAAGTGATCAAGAGAGGTTTCGACGACGGAACTATCGAGTGGGCCAAGACTTCAGACTTTCCTTTCCACCCACTTGGTACAGATTTGGCCTTTATGCTCTGCAACGATGCCGATGTTCACTTTGCTTCATCCGATTTATCAGTGCTCATGGAACTAGGTCGAACCATCCGAGATAGCGGCCTCAAGGTTTACGATTCCGGAAAACTCATTTAGGCGACTGCCCGTTGCGGATTTTTTCGATAACGGGGGTTTGATCCTTGAAAATAGCCCGCCAATTCATTGGCGGGTTGGTTCCGAAAAACATCGCCGTCCCGGTAGGGACGGCTGAAAGCCTTGCAGTTCTTTCACGCGTCCCTACGGGACGCCGTCAATGTTCCGGCACCCACCCGGCGCTGAAGCGCCGGGCTATTCTCGGTGGTCCCTCCGGGACGGGCCTTCTCCACAAAGCGTGGAGAACCCGCGGTCTGAAGGCGATTTCAGATTGCAGATTTAAGATTTCAGAATGAACATCCCAACAGCACTGACTTGACTCCAATCTGAAATCGAAAATCTGAAATCCTTTACGCGTTCACGACCTTGGGCTCGGGTTCTTGCGCGGGTTTGGCTTTCTTCGCGTCCTTGTGCAGCCACGACATCATGCCGCGCAGTTTGGCGCCGACTTCTTCGATCGGGTGCATCTTCTCGGCTTCGCGGAGGGCGGCGAATTTCTTGCCACCGGTTTTGTTTTCTTCGATCCACTCACGGGCGAAGGTTCCGTCTTGAATACGCGCCAGGATTTCTTTCATCTTGGTGCGTGTTTCGTCGCCGACGACCATGTTGCCACGGGTGAGGTCTCCGTACTCGGCGGTGTTCGAGATTGAGTAGCGCATACGCGCCAATCCGCCTTCGTAAATCAGGTCGACGATCAGCTTCATTTCGTGGAGGCACTCGAAGTAGGCGACTTCGGGCTGGTATCCGGCTTCGACTAGCGTCTCGAATCCTTTTTTGATCAGCGACGTGAGGCCGCCGCAGAGAACTGCCTGTTCGCCGAACAGGTCGCTCTCGGTTTCTTCCTTGAACGTGGTTTGCAGCACTCCGGCACGGGTTGAGCCGATGCCGTAGGCATAGCAGAGCGCGTTCTCGTGGGCTCGGCCGGTGGCGTCCTGATGAATTGCCAGCAGCGACGGAACTCCGCGGCCCTCGGTGTAAATGCGACGGACTAGATGGCCCGGGCTCTTGGGCGCGATCATCACGACGTCTACGTCGTTCGGCGGCTGAATGGTTTTGAAGTGGATGCTGAAGCCGTGCGAGACGCCCAGCACTTTGCCGGGATGCAGGTAGGGTTTGATCTGCGACTCGTAGAGCTCGCCCTGGGTCTCGTCGGGAGTGAGGATCTGGATCCAGTCGGCGCGCTTGGCGGCCTCGTCGGGAGCGACTACCACCATGCCATCGGCTTTCGCCTGCTGCGCAGAGGGACGGTTGGGATCGAGTCCGACGATGACTTTGTATCCGCTGTCGCGGAGATTCTGTGCCTGGGCGTGGCCTTGACTGCCATAACCCAGGATCGCGATGGTCTTGCCCTTCAGTGCATTCGGGTTTGCATCTTTTTCGTAAAAAACTGTAGCCACGGGAAACACCTCGTTGTGACAAGGGAGACACGAGCAGGCCCTTGTGAAGTATCCGGTCAGGGTAACAGAAGGGCGAAGCGTTAAACCTAAAACCGACCGGTCGGTCGGTGAAAATATGGTAAGGGCGTCGGCGAGGCCTGTCAAGGCCTTCAGGCTTTGGGTTACAGGCTATGGGCTTAAGCGCGCAGGCCAATCGGAATCGAACCCGACGTTGCGCCCCACACTCCTTCCCGAGCCTTGCAGAGCTTAGAGCCTAAAGCCCAGAGCCTGAGGCGTAGCTTGAATTTGTTACCATGTCGCCGTGACCCGCGAAGCCACTCTGGACTCCCGCCAGGACATTCTCCGTACCGCCGCGCGCCTGTTCCAGCAGCGCGGGTACGATGCGACCTCCATGAACGACGTGGCTGCCGCGCTCAAGCTCAGCAAGGGTGGCCTTTACCATCACTTCCAGAGCAAGGACGAGATGCTGTTCCACATCATGAACCACGCCCTCGACATTACTGACGAGCGCGTGGTCAAAGCGGTGCGCGGCATTCAGAATCCCGAAGAGCGTCTGCGCACCTTGATCCGTCTGCACATTGAGGTGGTTCTAAGCGTGCGCGACCGCGAAGTTACAGTCATGCTGCATGAAAATCATCCCTTACCGCCCTCGCTGCGCAAGCAGATCAATTTGCGCAAGAAGGACTACATCCACTTCGTGGAAGGGGTGATTGCCGAGGTGCAGCGGCAAAAAGGATCGAAAGGTAGCGTTTCGCCGCGCGCGGCGGCGCTGGCACTGCTCGGCATGATCAACTGGATTTACCAGTGGTATAAGCCTGAGGGTCGTCTGCAGGCGCAGGACTTGATTCCGCAGTACACGGAACTACTTTTTGCGGGGGCCTTTCTGTGACGACGTTCCACGACCTGCCAACCATCTCTGCCGAGCGCGCCAACACCGGAAAGCTGTACCAGGAATTCATCCGCGTGCCCATGCTGAGCGTGGGCGTGTACGGGTTGCCTGGGGGCGGCACCGATCCGCAAAAGCCTCACCGCGAGGACGAGGTTTACTACGTGGTGCGTGGACGCGCCCGCATGCGGGTGGGTTCGGAAGAACAGGTCGTCAAAGCGGGTAGCGTGATTTTCGTTGAAGCGAAGGCCGAGCACCGTTTTTTCGATATCAGCGAAGAGCTTGAGGTGCTCGTATTTTTTGCGCCGGCCGAGAGCGATCAAAACGGCTTGTGACGTGATCGACCGCGCATGAACGTCGCAGAACCGCCCGCCTTCCGCATCACAGAAATGCAGCCGGAGGATTGGCCCGCCGTGGAGCGCATCTACCTCGAGGGCATTGCCACCGGCAACGCAACCTTCGAGACGGAGTCTCCGGGTTGGGAGGCGTGGGAAGCCAAGCATCACACTCACTCACGATTGATCACCCGTGGCGAGCAGGGCGTGTTGGGCTGGGCGGCGTTGAGCCCGGTCTCTACCCGCCGGGTATATGCCGGCGTGGCGGAAGTCTCGATTTACGTTTCTGACGGCGCACGCGGTAAAGGTGTCGGGAAAGCGTTATTGGGCGCCCTCGTCACGAAGTCGGAAGAGAACGGAATCTGGACGCTGCAAGCCGGGATTTTCCCGGAGAATGACGCCAGCATCGCCTTGCACAAAGCATGCGGATTTCGCGAGGTGGGTATGCGCGAAAAAATGGGGAAGCTGCGGGGCGTCTGGCGGGATGTGGTGTTGCTGGAACGTCGAGCGAAACAGTTTGCTGATGACCGGCCAAGTCTCTAAAGGGCTATGGATAGAAGCCCTTCACGGCCCGCTAAAGCGCAGCCCTGATACGAAACCGTCCGCGACCAGACACCACCGGACCGATCGCCCACGCCCTGACTCACCTACGACGTCACACCTGACACCCGACCTAGCTCTTCGCCGGCTGCTCTTTCGACGGAATCCAGTAAATCTCTTCGCGCAGGAACTCTTTCGTGAAGCCGATTCTTTTCAGGATGCCCTTGCCGTGCTCGATCATCTCCGGATGTCCGCATAGATAGCCAACGCCGTTGTCGCCCGTGACTCCCCACATGTCGGAGTACTTGCGAATCAGCTCATCGACGCGGCCGATCTCGCCTTTCCAGTTCGCGTCGTCCCAGGGGCGGCTCACGGTCGGCACATACTTCAGCCACGGCACCTCGCCCGCATACCTCTGGAGTTCGTCGACGTAGCCAAATTCCCAGGAGCGGCTGGCTCCGTTCAGCAAGTACAGCTTGTGATCGCCCTGGAATTTGCCTTCCTTCCAGTCTTTGTACAAGGTGCGAACGAAACTGATATAGGGTGCAACCCCCGTGACTGTGCAGACCAGCAGATGATTCTTCCGGCCGCTCACGGTGTCGAGCACGAAACGCCCCTTGGACGCCTTGCGCATCAAGAGTTCATCTCCGGTCTGGAGCGCATAAATCTGCGGCGTCAGTTCGCCGTTCGGGACCAGCTCGAAGAAGAATTCGATCTCACGTTCGTAGGGAGACGACGCAATGGAATATGGCCGCTCGGAACGTTTCTCTTCACCTTCTATGCCGAGGGTGGCGTACTGGCCTGGAGTGAACTTGAACTCGGCGCCCGGATCGATGCGAATGGTCCACAACTCGGGGGCCAGATCTACGCGCTTGGTGATGCGCGCCCGGTAGTGCTTGTCGCTGACAGCGGGGGAGGTCATGGTCACTTCCCTTAACAATGGGGGATTAATGCAAGAAGATGTCATATCTTGCACGATACGGCAAACGGCACCCACCGAAAGACCCGCAGGGCCTAATGAGTAGGGCATGGAAAACCGCGCCGCTTGTGTAGTGTAAAAGACAAAGACCTCAGCCGCAGCTGAAGTCTTTGTGCAAAAATCTTAACGCGTTTATTTCTGCGGGTTGCCCGATTGGTTCGTCCACCAATCCGGAACCTGCTGGGCAGCATGCCGATTCGGTTTGGAACTGCTGTCGTGCATCGCCTGTGCCGGAGTGCCCTCCCGCCGAAAGTAAACACGGGACCGACCGACACACGGAAATTCTTCTGGGATACCGGATCCCCCCCGTAAAAATGTTGTGACGAGTGAGAACGTAGTCCGCGGAGGTCCGGAAGCTGACCATTC
>Ga0307469_10000222_pt1 | contig 22144 bp, 16 predicted proteins | sample atmos_gasesAM2C__FD_203084 | JGI IMG/M metagenome (GOLD analysis project Ga0307469, IMG submission 203084) | Hardwood forest soil microbial communities from Morgan-Monroe State Forest, Indiana, United States - atmos_gasesAM2C_515 | ecosystem: Environmental > Terrestrial > Soil > Temperate... | reverse complement strand
CCGACGAAGAACGCAGCTACATCTTTTCTTTTAACTGGGAGCTTCAGCCCTATTACGCGTACAACACCAATCTGGTCAATCCCAAACAGCTAAGGTCCTACTGGGATCTGCTGCATCCAAGGTGGCAAGGAAAGATGGTTGCTCTCGACCCCGCGGTCGGAGGCCCGGTCGCCACCCCGCTCCGCTTCATCTACTACCATCAGGAGCTTGGCCCGGAGTTTCTCAAACGCCTCTTGGGCGAGATGGATCTCGTGCTCAGCCGCGATCTGCGCCAGATCTCCGACTGGCTGGCCACGGGAAAGTTTGCCATCGGCGTTTTTATCGACCCGCCGCGAACCGGCATCGTGGAGGCAAAAGGACAGGGACTTTCGGTCGACTGGTTTGCTCCGAAAAATTTCAAGGAGGGAATTCCTCTGAGCAACGGCAGCGGCAACATCGCCCTCTTCAATCGCGCGCCCCATCCGAACGCCGCGCGTCTGGCGATCAACTGGCTGCTATCGCGCGAAGGTCAGATTGCTTTCCAGAAGGTCTTCGTGCCGCGCCGGCTCTCGACCAATTCCGCCAGAATCGATATTCCCAAGGACGAGATTCCCGAAGAGTTTCGGCTCGTCGAAGGCGGCAACTACGTCGTCACGGAGCGGCCGGAGTGGATGGACATTGCGCCGATCATGAAGCTGGTCGATGAGACTTTGAAGAGGAAGAAATAGCGAGAGAGGAGGCATCGAATGTCCGCGCCTGAAGAGGACTTTGTTCATACGGGACCCGAGACGCCGGCGGGGCGCTATCTCAGGATGTTCTGGCAGCCGGTTTTCCGCGCCGAGGACCTGGCGCCGGGAGACGCGCTGCCGATCCGCATCATGAGCGAGGATTTTACTCTCTATCGCGGCGAAAGCGGCGGCGTTCATCTCGTCGCCTTTCGCTGCGCGCATCGCGGCACCCAGCTCTCGACCGGTTGGATCGAGGGGGAAACGATCCGCTGTCGCTATCACGGTTGGAGATACGATGGCACGGGGCAATGCGTGGAACAGCCCGGAGAGGAAGAAGCGTTCGCAAAAAAAATCAAGATTCGAAGTTATCCCGCAAAAGAGTATTTGGGACTCATCTTTGCGTTTTTAGGGGAAGGCGCGCCGCCGCCGGTAAGGCGCTATCCGGAAATGGAAGGCGAAGGGGTGCTCGAGGTCTATGCTCCCGAAGTTTGGCCGTGCAATTATTTTAACCGCATCGACAACGCCTGCGACGCGGCTCACGTCGTCTTTACCCATCGCGATTCCAGACTCGCGGTGAACGAGCTGCCGCCTCTTCCCGAGGTGACGGCTGAAGAGACCGAATACGGCGTCGAGACGAAAGTAAACACGCCAGGACAGCCGAACGGGTCGCTCCACTTTCTCATGCCCAACACGAATCACTTCAAAGCATCGATCCGGCTGCGCGATCCCGAGGCGCCCAAAGGAACGGTGAGTCGCCTCCTGTGGCGGGTTCCGGTGGACGACGTGACGTGCATCAGCTTTGGGCTGGATTTTGCGACGCTCACGGGAGAGGCGGCCAAAAAATATCGGGAACGACGGAGAGAGATGCGCGCGGCGACGGCCGTGCCGGCGAAGGAGCTGGGTCCCGAGGTGCTTCAAGGAAAGCTCCGCGTCAATGATCTTAGAGATCAGCGCAACCTCAAAAATCTCACGAGCCTGGAGGATTACGTGGTGCAGGTGGGCCAGGGAGCGGTTGCGGACCGGCTCCAAGATCGTCTGGGGCGCATCGATGCGGGAGTGATCCTCTTGCGAAAAATCTGGGCGCGGGAACTCAGGGCGTTGGTTGAAGGACGGCCGCTAAAACAGTGGGAGGTTCCAGCAGTCTTTCCTACGACTGGAGAAGTCTAGCCAATCGAGAGGTCGGCTTGAAAAAGGTGTCTACGAACATGAAAAAAGTAGGCTTTATCGGATTGGGTACGATGGGAAAGGCGCTGGCCGCCAACCTGGTGGCGACCGAATATGACGTCATCGTGTATGACGTGCGCGAGGAGCCGGTTAAAGAACTTGCCGCCTTGGGCGCCAGCGCCGCACGCTCGGTGAGCGAGGTTGGCGCGGAGAGCGAGATCGTGGAGATCGCCGTTGTCGATGACGCCCAGGTGGAACAGGTGGTTCTCAAAGAGGGTTTGCTCGACGCCATGCAGGCGGGCGCAATCATCGTCATCCATAGCACGATTCATCCGAAGACCGTAACGAATGTCGGCCAGGAGGCGAGCCGAAAAGGAGTTGGGGTGCTGGACGCCGAAATGAGCGGAGGCGAGACGGGCGCGAGGGCCAAGACGCTGTGCTTCATGGTGGGCGGCGAAAAGGTTTACTTCGACCGATGTCGTCCCGTCCTTTCGGTTTCGGGGAAGAATATCTTTCATGTCGGCGCGCTCGGTAGGGGAGCGGCGGCGAAGCTCGCGCAGCAGAGCCTCATCTGCTTAAACCGCCTTGCCGCTTACGAGGGGATGGCTTTGGCGGAGCGCGCCGGCGTCGATATGGAAGTATTTCGCCAGATCGTGCATGTAACCAGCGCGCAGAGCCATATCGCCGATCGCTTCGAACAGTACGGCAACATGGACGACTTGACTCCGGAAGAAGCGCGCCGGCGCGCGCACCTTTTCTATAAAGGGCTCTGCCCCGCCCTGGAGCTGGCCCATGAGCTGGGCCTCTCGGTCCCCGGGGTGGCGCTCGTCCAGCAGCGTTTCGATTGGGTTTTGGGCCTTAAGAAAGAATGAAGGGTTGCGAGAGAAAACGTCGATCAGGAAACGATATGAAAAAAAAGTTTTTCTCGGCAGTCTTCATTCTTAGTTGGTTTTTATTAGTTTCGCCATCCATATGGGCGCAAGCTCTGGATAAGATCGTCGAGGGGGCAAAGAAAGAAGGCAGAGTCAGATTGGGCATCACGCTCAGGTGGGAGGTGGCGGGAAAGCCTTCGGGGAAGAAGCTGGCTGAGGCCTTTCAGGCTCATTACCCATTTATCAAAGTCGATTTTGAGCGCGTCGGCGGCACCCGCGAGAGGGAAAAAGTCTTCACGGAAATAGCGGCAGGAAAGGTCCCTTATGACGTTACGGTGATGACTGTGACCCAAATTCCAAATATGCTCAAGGCAAACATCGCGGAGAAAGTCGACTGGCGCGCCCTTGGAATCCAGCCGCAGGATATCGGTGCTCAATCTCTTGGGGTCAACTACCAGCACGTGGTCTTCGGCATCACATACAATAAGTCGCTGATGTCGGATGACATAGCCAGAAAAATGGCCTGGGAGGACTGCGCCGATCCTAAGTGGAAGCGCAGGGTCGCTATGAACGATACGCCGATCCACCTTGAAATCCTCTGGCAGCCCCATGTGTGGGGACGCGATAAGACGCTGGCCCACGCCCGCAAGCTGGCGGCGAACCAGACGATCTTCGAGCGGTCAGGCGAAGACGCCACGCAGAAGGTGGCGCTCGGCGAATACGTTATGAGCTGCGGAGACGTGCACAAAAATTATTTGGAGGAAACGACTTTTAAGGGTGCCGCGACTCTAGGTTTTGTCCTGCCCGAGCCGGTTCCTACGAACACCCGTGGGGTTGTTTATATTCCGCGCGGGGCGCAATATCCCAACGCGGCGCGGCTCTGGATCGTCTGGTCGCTTTCAGAGGAAGCGCAGGCGCTCCTGGACGCCATCGATTTCACCGGCAACCCGGCACTCTTGGCTACGGCATCCGGCAAGATGGCTAAAGGGAAAAAGCTCGTCCGTTATGAGCCTGAGTGGGAATTGAAGGCGCAGGATATCCGCAAAGAAATTCTTGAAGCCACCGGTCTCCCCATCGTGCGCTGAGTCTCTCGGTGAGAGAAAAACTGCCGAGCGGTTCTTTCTTCTTCCTATTTGTCGTCGCGGTCCTTCTCTGGCTCATCTTGGTCCCGATGGGCCAGATGATTTTGTCGAGCTTCCGCTCCGGCCATCCGGCGGCGCCCGGCCCGTTTACGTTCGAGAACTATCTTGTCGCTTATACCAATCCGCTGACTTATCGCATGATCGGCAATACGCTGATCTTCGCGGGAGCGGGAGCGACGATCAGCGTGCTCCTCGCCATCGTTTTCGCATGGCTCATCGAGCGCACCGACTTGCCTTTTCGAAACCTGTGCTGGAGTCTTCTGCTCCTTCCTCTGGCCATGCCCGGTCTGTTCTTCGCCATGGCTTACGTTTTTCTCCTCATGCCCCAAAGCGGCGTCCTCAATCTTTTCTTGCGCGCGTTCTTGGGCCGGCTAGGCATCGAGCTCCATACCGGACCGCTTAACATTTTTTCGCTCTGGGGTATGATCTTGCTCGAGGGCATGCGCGGAGTCACGACGGCGTTTCTCCTCATCGTCGGCGCCCTTCGTTTGATGGACCCGGCCCTGGAAGAGGCTTCCTGGACGGTCGGTGCCGGGCACTTGACGACGGTGCGCAAAGTCACACTGCCTGTTCTCCTTCCCGCTATTCTGGCGGCGCTCCTATATTGCTTCACCTCTTCGATGGAGTCGTTCGAGGCCCCGCTGGTGGTCGGTCTTCCCGGTCAGGTCTACGTCTATAGCACTATGATTTACCTTTCGGCGCGCGGACCGCTCGCGAACTATGGCCTGGGATCCGCTTTTGCCGTCAGCTATCTGCTTCTAGCCCTCGGCCTGGTCTATTTTTATCAACGCGCCACACTGCTTCAGGCGGAGCGCTTCGCGACCGTTACGGGAAAGGGCTACCGCCCGCGCGTCATCGAGGTCGGCCGCTGGCGCTATGCGGCCTGGGGACTGTTTCTTATCTATTTTGTTTTCTCTGTTTTCCTTCCAGTCCTGGTGTTGCTCTGGGCCTCTCTACTGCCGTCTTATCGTTTGCCTTCGCTCGAAGCGCTGGCGCTGCTTACGATCGACAACTACCGGTGGATATTCAACGAGCCGAAGGTTTTCCGCGCCGCCTGGAACACGATTCTGCTTACTTTGTTCACGGCCACGGCCACCATGGTTCTGGCCTTTGCGATCTCGTGGGTGGTCGTGCGAACGAAAGTGAAGGGTCGTTTGGCTCTGGACGGACTCACGTTCGCCTCGCACGCGGTGCCCGGGCTGGTGGTGGCGCTGGCTTTTATTTTTCTCTATCTCCAGCCACCGTTTAAATACCTCGGCCTCTACGGCACGATATGGATCGTCGCTCTCGCCCTGATTGTCCAGTATGTAGCTTTTGCTTCCCGAACGACCAACGCGGCAATCACTCAAATCCACAAGGAGCTGGAGGAGGCCGGGGAAGTCAGCGGCGCCAATCGTCTCCAGATTCTCCGGCAGATAACCCTTCCTCTCATACGCCCGCCCTTCATCGGCGCCTGGATCTGGGTCGCGGCCCACGCCATGCGGGCCTTCGCCATCCCATTTATGCTCTCGAGCCGGGAGAACCAGACGCTCGCGGTGCTTCTATGGCAGTACTGGGACGAAGAGCGCAACCTCGCTCTGGCCTCGGCCTTGGGCGTTATGCTCATGCTGGCGCTCGGTTGCTTTACGCTCTCAGCGAGAGCCATAGTCGTCAGGGGCTTCAAGCAGGGTTGATATGAATACGATTCGATGGCACAGGCAATTGCCGTAAAATTCTTGTCTCCCGCAATCATTCTTGCTAGGGTCGGCTCGTATCTATTCCGGACGCTCGATCGGCGGGGAGAAGAGATCATGCTTCAAAGTCGTGAGGCCGTTTACTCCGTCGAACATTTTTATCCCAAACATCCCGAGCATCCGATCGCGCCGCTCACCGCAGACTTCCACAGTTATTTCCGCGAGGAGGGAATTGAAAAAAGTCACCTAAGGCAAAGGGCAAGCTCCCTAAAAGCCATTCGGTGGAGCAGGTGCTTCGGAATGAGCCTGCGATGGAAGCCCTGGCGGCGCTGGGCTTTGGTGATCAGTCTCGGGGCGGTCTTTTCATAATGGGGAAAGATGAGAGTCGCCGCCGGAATCTATAGCCTCTTTCTCCTCTTCGTCCTTGCGTCGAATTCCCCAGCGCAAACGAACTGGAGGAACGAGTGGGAAAAGCTAGTGAAGGCGGCCAAGGAAGAGGGGCGGCTTACCATCTACGGCGTCACGGTCTTCGAGGATGTCTTCAAGTATTTTCAGAAACAATATCCGGAGATCAAACTCTCCTACGTGGTCGGCCGTGGCGCGGGAATCGCGCCGCGTTTAATGCAGGAAAGAAGAGCCGGGAAATATCTTGCCGATATTTACGTGGGCGGCATTCATAGCGCCTACGAGCTGTTCTATCGCAGCAAGGTGTTGGACCCGATCCCGCCCGCGCTCATTCTGCCGGAGGTGTTGGACGAGTCCAAATGGTGGCGCGGTAAACACCACTACGTGGATCACGAGAACCAATATATCTTCGTCTTCGAGGGCAGCGTTCAGGGCGGCGGGATCTCTTACAACAAGAAACTGGTAGATCCCAAGGAGTTTAAATCCTTTTGGGATCTATTGAACCCGAAGTGGAGGGGAAAGGCGGTGATTCTCCATCCCCGCACGCCGGGAATGATCAGCCAGAGTCTCACGTTCATCTACCATAATCCAAAGCTCGGCGCGGAATACATCAGGAAACTCTTTGCGGAGATGGACGTTACCGTGAGCCGGGACGACGCTCAGATGGTGGACTGGCTGGGGTCGGGACCATTCGCCCTCAACTTTTTTGGGCGCGGCATCGGCACGGCCGAAGGCATCGGGCTGCCGGTGCGTGAATTTTACGCCGGGAGTTTTAAAGAGGGAGCGTTCGTCAATCCTCTGAACGGCTCCGTGAGCCTTCCCTCTCAGGCGCCGCATCCCAACGCCACCAAGCTTGCATTGAACTGGCTCCTCTCCCGCGCGGGACAGATCGCTTTTCAAAAAGCCACCAACGACCGCGCTGGCAACATAGGAGCGGATTCTCTCAGAGAGGACATTCCCAAGGACGATGTCTTCCCGCCGCAAAGGCGCGCTCCGGGAATCGAGTATCTCGTCACCGCCCGACCCGAGTTGATGAATATGAAGCCCATCATCGATCTCGCCGAAAAGACATTGAACGAAGCGCAGAACCGATGAACAACAAAAAGGAGGATAGCCATGAACGCAGCCGATTTTAATCCCAACGCTCCGCTTCACATTCGTTCCGTTAGCCACCTGACGATGCCGGTTAAAGACCGGTATAAGGCGGCGCGCTTTTACGTGTTCGTCCTCGGCGCTGAAGTGCACCACGAGTCGGCGCCCGACAACGTAACAGCGGGACGATCGAGGTCGCTCCAGGTGGGCGTGAGAGTCTGCCCCGGTTTAGAAGTCGATCTGTTCGAGCAGGACTACGGGCAGCCCGACTGGGACCAGTCCCATCCCCACCTCGCATTGGACATTCCCACCGAGGACATGGACAAGTGGGCGACGCATTTTAAGAACTGGCGTGTGCCGTTCTTCGGTCCGATGACCCGGGGCAAGAGCGGCAGCGGAGAGATTTATTTCAACGACCCCGACGCCAATAACCTGGAGTTGAATTGCCCCAAATATCCGGGCGCCGAGAAGCTCCATTCGGGCCCCTATGATCGCCAGTTGACGATCCACAAAGAAGCTTGGCCACCGCTGGAGCTGGAGGCGGAAGCCAATCGTTTTTTCGAAGCCTCTTTGGAGCGAGCTCGAAAGCGCCGGATGTGAGTCGATCGCGATGGCGGAAATGTACCCTTACCCCCGCTTTTCTCTGGCTGAGCGGGACCGCAGGTGGAAAGCGATCCGCGAGCTGATGGCCCGGCAGGGCATCGATGTCATCGTTGCTCCCAACAACAGCGGCAACTCGACCGACTTTCAGGCCGACTCGCGCTACTTGACCCACTGCGGCGGCGGCGGCGACGCCGACGTCGCCGCGGTCTTTCCCTTGGAGGGCGAGGTCACGGCGATCGCGACTTCGGCGAAGCTTCGCTGGCTCGCGGTGCAGGAATGGACTCGCGACGTGCGCGAAGCGAATCGCCGCTATGGGAAGGTGATCGTGGAAAGGCTCAAGGAGCTTGAGCTCGTGAACCGTCGCATTGGGATCACCGGATTGGGAGACGTCGACGGCACCCGAACGCCCGAAGGGACGATTCTCTACCGGGTGTGGAAGCAGGTCCGCGAAGCTTTTCCCGACGCCGAACTGGTGGATGCGACGCCGATACTCAATCAAGTACGCTACGTGAAGAGCCAGGAGGAAATCGACGCCCTGAGTAAATCGATGGCGATCATCGAGCTGGCTTATGAAGCCGAAGCCGAGGCCGCCCGGCCCGGCGTCAGAGATTGGGATGTCTGGGCCGCTACGATGTACGCCCTCATGCGTAACGGCTCGGAGTTTCCCGTGCACTACAACTGGGTGTCGGGGAAAAATCCGCCGCGCACACTCACGCGCCCGAGCCTGCGAATCCTCGAGCGTGGCGACATCATCATGAACGACCTTGAGGCCTCTTGGATCGGCTACCGCGCCCAAGGAGTACAGCCGGTTTTTGTCCAAGAAGTTGACGCGGTGTATCGCGAACTCATCAACGTGCAGCGCGAAGTCTTCAATCGCGTATGCGCCGGCATGAAGCCGGGAATTACCGCCGGCGAGTTAGGCAAGATCACCGAGAGGGCGGGAAAAGAAGCGGCGCCTAAGAGCGGTCCCGCCACAGGCGCCAGCGCGGCGCTTACCATGCACGGCCGCGGGGCGGGAGACGACGGCCCGATCGTCATCCACAGCACCAGTACTCCGCGTCAGCTCGACGTCGAGTTGCTCGAGAACATGGTCTTTATCTGCAAGCCTTCCGTAACTACGGCCGATCGAGCGTATCGATTGACCTGGGGCGACACCGTGGTCGTCACCGGCCGCGGCGCGCGTCGCTTGGGAAAGAGAGCGCACGAGATCGTTATCGCGTAAAGCCAAGGTTTCTTTGCTCGCTTCCAGAGCGTATGAACGCGATTATAGAAAAGGATGAATCGCGGGGATGCTATTTGACGAAGCCATCATGTGCCGATTCTTTCAACGATGGGAACGCTCCCGGCTATTAGTATCTGTTGCGCGGGTCTATCTAGTTTTCGTCTTCATCCTTTTGACCTGCGGGAGGGTTTTCGCCCTTGAGGATTTTCTCATGGGCATTTCCACCAAGCACATCAGCATCGCCTATCTCTACATTGGCAAGGAGCGAGGGATTTTTGCCGAAGAGGGCATCGATCTGAAACTCGTGCTCATTCCGGCAAACATTGCGCGCACCGCCTTGGTCGCGCGGCAGCTCGACGGCATGGAATTCGGCGCCACCGGCATCACGCTCCGCGCGAATGGGGCGCCGGTGGTCAAAATTTTCTCCCAAAGCCAAAAGCCCGGTTGGTTTCTCTTGGCCAATCCTTCGATCACCGAGCTAAAGCAACTCGCCGGGAAGGCGCTTACGGTGGGCGCGCTGGGGTCCGGCTCTCATGTGGCCACGGTGGAGATTTTAAGAAAGGCCGGTGTAAGTCCGGATTCAGTCGTTTTCATGGGAGGCATCGGCGGCTCGGATGTCCGGCTCCAGATGCTTGCCAGCGGCACAGTGCAGGCGGCAAATTTGGTTTCCCCCTATAACTTCATAGCTGAAAGGATGGGGTTTCGAAATCTGCTTTTCTACGGCGATTATTTCGACATGGCGCAGTTCGGGCTGGTCGTCTATGAGCCCGCGCTCGAAACCAGAAAGCCCTTTTTCAAAAAAGTCCTGCGCGCCTTCCTGAGAAGTCACCGCTACACCTTGGAACACCAAGAAGAGGCGCTGCAATGGGTCTTGAAGAATCTGAAGGTTGAGAAAGGCGATGCCGGCAAAACCGTGGATGTCCTGTTGAAAACCGCGGCGCCGCTGGGAATCGCTACGGACGCCGCAATCCAGAATGCCCTTGATCCTTCGGTGAAAGGTGGAGCCGCAAAGAAGGTTAACTTGGTGGATTACACGCTGCTTCGAGAAGTGCATCGGGATTTAGGCATCCGGTAACGGCGCGGCGTATGCACATATATTATTAAGGTTGTAAGGAGATTCGGATGAAGATCAAGTTTGGCCTTATCAGCGCTGATTCGCACGCTCAGCTCGACCGCGACGCCTTCACGAGCCGCATGTCGAAAGAAAAGTGGGGCGAGCGGATTCCCGAAGTCGTGGAGGTCAAAGACGAGCGATCGAAACAGACGGTGGAGCGCTGGAGAGTCAGCGGGAGGGTTATCGGCAGCTACGTCGCCAACTGCCCGGCGGTGATGAACGACCGTAAAGTCAAATACTATCCGCAGCGCTGGGAAGAGGTTCCGGCCAAGGTGTACGAGCCGCTCGCGCGCGCCAAGGCGCTCGACGAAGACGGCGTCGATGGCGAGGTGTTGTTTCCCAACACGCCGGTGCAGAACTTCGGCTTCATGCAGGCAAAGGACCCCGAGTTCGAGCTGGCGTGCGTCCGGGCGTACAACAGCGCGCTCGCGGAATGGCGCGAAAAGAGCGACCGGTTCGTGCCGCTGGCCCTTATTCCTTATCTCGGCGGCATTGAGACCGCCGTAGCAGAGGTCGAACGTGCGGCGAAGATCGGCCACCGCGGCGTCACGCTCTTGTGCGAGCCGAGCACCTTGGTTCCGACCCTGCCGCACATCAACGATCCGTACTGGTATCCATTGTGGGAAGCCTGCCAGGCGGCCGATTTTCCCGCCCATCTGCACGAGTCCGGCGGCCTGGCGTCGGCGATCAGTTTTCCCCGCTGGGACGGATTCACTCCCAACCAGGCGCACTCGGCCCTCACGGTCCCGACCGGCGCTTTTCCCGCTGAGTTCATACCCAATCTCATTTTCTCCGGCATTCTCGAGCGCTTTCCGGGCCTCAAGTGGGTTTCAGCCGAAACCGGGCTCGGTTGGGTGAATTACGTTATCGAAGGCTGCGATCACGAGTGGGAGCGGCGCCGTCTCTGGAATCACGGCGTGCCGACGCGCCCGAGCGAGTTGTTTCGCCGGCAGATCTACGTCAACTTCTGGTTTGAGAAGGTCGGCATCGCGCAGCGCGACAAGATCAGCCCGGACAACATCATGTGGGAGTCGGATTATCCGCACACGGCTTCGACCTATCCCGAGTCCTGGAAAGTAATCGAAGAGACGCTCGACGGCGTCTCCGCCGAGGAAAAGCGGAAGATTCTCTGTGACAACGCAAAGCGCGTCTACCATCTGGAATAGGCTATGAACGACGGAAAAGAAAAAATCGGCATGATCAGCGTCGACGATCACGCCCAGGAGCCGGCGAATCTCTGGACCGATCGGCTTTCTAAAAACCGCTGGGGCGAGCGCATCCCGCATATCGAGCGCCGGCCCGACGGCACGGAGCGTTGGCTCGTCGACGACCGTGCGCCTGAGCTCGGCGGCGTCGCGTCGGCGGCCGCTCTCATGGACGATCGCAACACCGAGCCGCAGCGCTGGACGGAGGTGCCGCGCGCGGTCTACGACCCGACCGAGCGGCTGAAGGCAATGGATGCTGACGGCATCGATTGCTCGGTTTTGTATCCGACGATTTCGGGGGTGGGCGGCGAGGTTCTCGGCCGTATCGCCGATCCGGAGCTGGAGCTCGCCTGCGTTCGCGCCTACAACGATTGGCTCATCGATGAATGGGCGTCAGCGAGCGCGCGTTTCATTCCTCAATGTCTCGTGCCGCTCTCCAGCGTTCACGCGGCGGTGAAAGAGATCGAGCGCGCCGTCCGAAGGGGACATCGCGGTGTAATCTTACCGGGCATACCGATGGAGCTGAGAGACGTCCCGCACATCAACGGCCCCGAGTATGATCCGTTGTGGGCGGCGTGCCAGGATTTGGCTGTGCCGATCTGTTTTCATGCCGGCGCGTCCGCCGCGACGCAGCTCAAGCCGTATGCGGGATTTTCACCTGCGGTGGCCAGCGCGTTCGCAGCGCTCACCCGGCCGGCGAGCACGATCTTCGTACTGGTCAATTTCCTTCTCTCGCGCATCCTGTTCCGCTTCCCCGAACTGAAGGTCGTCTTTTCCGAGAGCGCGCTCGGCTGGGGCAGCTATCTCCTCGAATACGCCGACTACCAGTTTGCCAACGATCGCATCCACCTCGAAGGCTATCCGCTGAAGCCCTCCGAGCTGTTCCGGCGCCAATGCTTTGTCACGGGCTGGTACGACCGCGCAAGCTTGCAAGAGCCCGGGCTTGTGGGTATCGACAATATTCTCTGGTGCGCGAATTTTCCTCTCGCCACCTCGACGTGGCCCGACAGCCGAAAGTTCGTCGAGCGGAGCTTCGCGGGTCTTTCCGACAGCGCGCGCCGAAAGATTTTGTGGGACAACGCGGCGGCGCTCTACAAGATCGACGCGAAGAAAATCGGATGAGAAATATTTTTTCCGCGTTCCTGGCGCTGCTCATCCTCGCTCTCTCGCAGTTCTCGATTCTCCACGCGGGGGAAGCGAAGCCCGCCTGGCAGAAGGAATGGGGGGAAACGATTGCCGGCGCCAAGCGCGACGGACAGCTCGCCATCTACGGCCAATCGGGCGATGAGAGAATCTACGTCGAGGCGTTTCAAAAAGCTTTCCCGTTCGTCCGCGTCGCCTACACCAGCGGCCGGTTGAGCGAGTTGGTCTCGCGAATCATGACCGAGAGACGCGCTGGCAGGTATCTCGCGGATCTCACGATCGGCGGGACCACGATTCCGCTAGAGACTTTGAAACCCGCCGGAGTGCTCGAGCCGATCCGCCCGCTCTTGATTCTTCCGGAGGTTTTGGACGGCGCCGCCTGGTTTCAAAAGAAGCTCTGGTTTGCCGATTCCGAAAACAAATACGTGCTCATGTGGCGCGGCAGCGTCGTGCCGCTCTTTGCCATCAATACCAAGCTCGCGAGTCCCGCAGAGTTTAAATCCTATTCCGATCTGCTCAACCCGAAGTGGAAGGGAAAAATCGTCGCCCTCGATCCGCGCCGGCCGGGCAATGCCGCCAACCTGACCGTCTTTCTGTATGCCACGCCGAGCCTGGGACGTGATTTTCTCAAGCGCCTCTTTGGTGAGATGGAGGTCGTTTTTTCCAACGACCGCTACCAGATCGTCGATTGGCTGGCGCGCGGCAAATTCGCCGTCAATCTTTTTTCGCCCGTCAGTAAAGAAGATATGAAGGCCGGCCTGCCGCTCATGGACGTGAAAGTGGACGGACCCGCGCCTCTGGGCGCCGGCGCCGCCTCCGCGTCGCTCCTCAACCGCGCGCCGCATCCCAATGCGGCGCGGTTTTTTTTGAACTGGCTGCTTTCTCGCGAAGGCCAGATCGCCTACCAGAAGGCGAGCGAGAACAACTCGCTACGCATCGACATCCCCAAAAAAGGGATCGTCGAGCCGGACGAGATTCCGGAAGAGGGGCGCGAATATTTTTTCTATTCGCTTGAGGAGAACGACAAGAAGCAGCAGGACAAAGAGTTCAAGCAGTTTTTAAACGAGATCATCTCACGGAACTGAAAAAAGAGTCTGTACGAGCTGCTGCGCCCCGGACCGAGGATCGGGACATCCTTTTGGCCAGCATTTTTTTTCCGAGCTCCAGAGTCAAAACCGGCGACTCTTCCATGTTTCCTCCTTCTTCAACGCTTTCCGTTCAAATCGTTGCCCCGCGGCGCGCTCTAATTTCAGGCGGGGCACAAACTTGGCGCCGGCCAGGGGCGTGTACTCTACTTTGATTCCGGGAAACGCCTTCTCGAAAAATTCGACCAACGGCGCGCGCCGATAAGCGCCGGGTGGCCCGGCCACCTGCACGACGCCTTCCTTCTTTGCCGCTTCCACCGTTCGTTCCCACTCGGCCGGACTGGCCGGTCTCGCCTCGGAAGTCGCGGCTTCGGGCTTAGCCGCAAAACCCTGTAAGAGAACAACGCAGAGGATAAAAGCACAACCGATCTGCCAGCGTCTCATCGGCTCATACCTTCGCTTGCGCGGAATTTTGCGGGCGAAATGGACAATCTGTCCTGCGCAGAAACTCTTCGTTCAGGGGAGCATGCGCGCCGGTTGCACGAGTTTCTTGATAGTATACGGTTGCTGAGACTTTCAAGTTGCCGCCATGGTTTGCCTGGGCAACGAGCCGTCAGCAGAGAAAAAAGGGATGGATGGAACGCGCGTTCCGAAGAGCGCACGCGGCAAAAAGTCGGCTTCCGGCGATGTACTTCACTAGCGAGTTTGTTGAGGCTAGCGGTCTAATGTCCTATGCACCTGACTAGGTTGACTTGTACCGCCGCGCCGCGACCTATGTGGACAAGATACTAAAAGGCGCCAAACCCGGTGAGTTGCCCGCGGGCAACCGAAGAGGTTCGAGTTCGTGATCAATCTCAAGGCTGCAAAGCAGATTGACGTAACGATTCCACCAAGTGTGCTGGCGCGGGCGGACAGGGTGATCAAGGAGCGTCGGCAATAAGCCGGAGGAGGGTAGCGAATGAAAGAGTCGTACAAGGTAAGACCTAGCAGTCGCCTTGGCCTCGAGTGATGCGTTGTGTCGGGTAACTGGCAGGACGAAGCGTTCACAGAGGTACAACCGGGCGGTGTATGGAGCTCCGAAAACACCCTTGTGAAGTGGCCGACCTTGTCTTGATATGGGGAAGGCAATAGTCATGTCGGACGATTATGGCGAGTTCGATGAGACCTGCACGGAGTCAAAGACCACTGGCACGGTTGGAAACTCTCCTCACGGAAGCCGAGAGACCCCGTTAACATCCGTTTCTTTTATGGGAGCGGATCGGTCGGAGAAGGCGCGAGGCCACAAGTCCGACATGGACGTTGGCGGGGAGTCACACAGTTTCATAGTACCGAAGAAGCCAGCGAACAAGGGCCGGTTCCAAAGCCTGCGGAGTTGGTGGAGGGAAGGAGACTGACCGAGGAGAACACCGAGCAATCGCTACTGGACCGAACACAGAGCCGGAAATCGGACGGGAGACCGTTTGAAGCCAGGTCGCGCGGATTGTTGGGTGTACGTGAAGCCGTGAGGTTTGCACGTCAACATCCGAGGTAAGAACCGTATGCGGTAGCTCCGCACGTACGGGTCTGTGCGGGGGGCGGTCAGAAAGGCCGTCCCTACCGCGATTGAGCAAATAAACTGCAGGCGGCGTTGCTACGAATTGATTTCTCCTTCAATTCACTCCGCGAAAATGTAGAGGACGTCTTTGGCGCCTGCTCGGGTCCACTGGTCTTGGCTGCGCCGGGCTCCTCGCGACCGGCTGAGATTTTTGATCGGTTTGTCTTAGTCAACTATTATAATCATTCTTCGCTTTGCCTCTGCTAAAAAGCTTTGGTAAGCAATTGGCTCGACCAAGGAGCGAAGCAAAGAGGAGGCCTCCATGTCGCAACCGGATCCTAGCGATTTCGTTCATACAGGCCCTGGCACGATTGCGGGACGCTATTTAAGGCGTTTCTGGCAGCCGGTCTATCGCTCGGAAGATCTTCCGAAGGGGCAGGCGGTTCCGATCCGGATCATGAGCGATGACTACACGCTCTACCGTGGTGCGAGCGGGAAACCCTACGTGGTGGCGTTTAGATGCGCGCACAGAGGGGCGCAGCTCTCGACGGGATGGGTGGAAGGAGACTGCATTCGGTGCATGTATCATGGCTGGAAGTATGAAGGCAGCGGACAGTGCGTGGAGCAGCCTGGCGAAGAGGAAGGTTTTGCCGCAAAGATAAAGATCCGAAGCCATCCGACGGAAGAATACCTGGGACTTGTTTTTGTTTATTTCGGCGAGAGTGAGCCACCGCCGCTTCCAAGACATCCCGACTTCGAGCGCCCGGGTGTCTTGGAAACCGGGTTGCCTGAGTACTGGCCATGCAACTATTTTAATCGTCTCGACAACGCCTGCGACGTCGGCCACGTGAGCTTTACGCACAGAGAATCCGCGCTCCGCGCCGGCCGGCAAGAACAACTCGCCTTAAGAACGGTTTCCTCGTCGGAGACGGAGTATGGAATAAAAACGACCGTGAGCGTTCCGGGAAGATTACCGTTTCATACTCACCTTCATATGCCCAACACCAATCAGACCCGCTCTAAAGCGAGAATCGAAGGTTCGTTAGAAGACGCAGCGATACTCTGGGTAGACCGGCTCTTTTGGCGCGTGCCCGTCGATGATGAAAACAGCGTGAGCTTCGTGATTGACTGGATGCCGCTTACGGGAGAAGAAGCCGAGCAGTATAGAGAGCGCAGGCTTCAAGCCCGCGCTCAGGTCCGAGTGTCCCCAAATGAATATGGCGAACGCGTTCTGGCGGGGAAAATGCGGATTAGAGAATTGGATCCGGCCATGAGCACTTACTATCTCTTTTGGATTGAAGACTACACGGTTCAGGTCGGGCAGGGTAAGATCGCAGACCGCTCGAACGAGCATCTCGGCCGCATGGATGTCGGTGTGATTCTGTTAAGAAAAATTTGGCAGCGCGAGCTTGGCAATTTGGCGGAGGGAACGCCGCTCAACGTATGGGTGACACCGGCGGGACTGAATGACTAAAGCGAGCGAGGATGGAAAATCGAGAATCGATGGTGGCGATGACAGTTTGCAGCGGAGAACAAATTTGATGAATAAGTTTGTTAGCGTCATTTGTTTAACCTTCGCTTTGGTTGGCGTGAGCAATGCCGCCGAGAAGGGATCCTGGCAGGTGGACTGGGCAAAGGTCGTCTCTGCGGCAAAAAAAGAAGGGCAACTGGATCTGTTCACCAATCCCAACCCGACGTACCTTCAGGATTTTCAGAAAGCGTTTCCGGAGATCAAGGTGTCCGATCTCGCGCTCGGCGGCGGTTCTCAGGCGCGGCTCAAAGTATTGGCCGAACGGAGGGCGGGAAAATACCTTGCCGACGTGGACGTCGGAGGTCCGGACACTCCAATTTCGATTCTTTATCCCGCAAAAGCTCTCGATCCGATCCAGCCATTGCTCTTGCTGCCCGAAGTCACCGATACCTCGAAATGGTTCGAGCGGAAACATCATTACATTGATCCCGAAGGACGGCACATTCTCCTCTTCGAGGGAACGGCCCAAGCATACGTCGCTCACAACACCGATTCGGTGAAGCCGGACGAGATTCGCTCTTATTGGGATCTCCTCAATCCGAAATGGAAAGGCAAGATCGTCGCTCAGGATCCGAGGTTTCCAGGCACGGTTTCTCAAGGATCGCGGTTTATCTTTTACCATCCCGAGCTCGGGCCCAAATACCTGCGCCGGCTTTTGACCGATATAGATCTCGTTCTCTCACGGGACAATCGCCAGATGGTCGATTGGGTGGCCGGAGGGAAATACGCTTTTAGTCTTTTTTGCCGAACAACCGAAATCTATCAGGCGATGAAACAGGGATTGCCGTTTAGATTAGTCGGAACTTACGATCTGAAGGAAGGCGCGAGCATTGTCCCCATTACGGGCGCCATCAGTCTTTTCAATCGCGCTCCGCATCCCAACGCCGCTCGTCTTTTTATCAATTGGTTTCTCTCGCGTGAAGGACAGATGGCTTATCAAAAAAGCAAGATCGGCTTTGGGGGAGCCGATTCCTTGAGAGTGGATATTCCGAAGGACGATGTACCACTCGAAGCGCGACGCCAACCCGAGGGAAAGTACCTGATGATCAACAAACCGGAATGGTTTGATATGTCCCCGATCATGAACCTGGTCAAGGAAGTTTTAGGCGAAGCCAAGCAAAAATGAATGAAAGCTGAAACGGTTCAAAAGTTCAAAAGTTGAAGGTTCGGGCGCGTGTTGAGGATATCTTGGAACATTCAACTCTATGAACAAGTCCGCAGCAAGCTGTGGGGTATCAAAATTCTGCGATGAGATTTGTCTTCAAGGCGTCACCCCCGAATGTTTTATTGGGGTCCAGTTTCCAACACCCCTGGATTCCCGCTAAAAACATGCGGGAATGACGGACTTCGGAAAGGCAATTTACTTAACGCAGCAAGGCGCGGGAAATCGACCACAGAGATTGAACCGTTGAACAAATCGGTGGTTGTAAAAGGTAGAGGCTTGGTATGATCACGAAAGTAGGACTCATTGATTTGGGTAACATGGGGAGTGCTCTTGCGCGCAACGCTCTTCAGGCGGGATTCGATCATATGGTCTATGACGTTTGCGAAAAGCCGTTGAAAGATCTCATCCGCCTGGGCGGAAGTTCGCCCGCCGAGTCGGAGCATATGGAGACATCATCGGCGGTGGTCGACGGCGCTCGAGCTGGCGCACGATGTGGGTTTTTCCGCTCCCGGAATAGCGCTCGTCATGCAGCGCTTCGAGTGGATTCTCGGCCTGAAAAAGATTAAGGCTCTCGATGAGAACGACTCCATTCTCCCGCCGATTGCCAGTAGATCGAGGCTAACTTGGGTCGGATTCCATTCTTAGCCGTCGCTCTGGTGCACGGGTTTCAATCCAAGCCCGGTGCCGTTTTCTCCCGAAGTATTCTTCTCGTGTAGCCGGATTCACTTTTTCATAGCTAACTTTGAAGGCCAGAAAAACGGGGAATCGCGCGCACTAATCATCTCATCTGTGATCAGAAACTTAAATCTCAAACATTTTACGTGCAAATCTATAAGCCATTGAATATATTTACTTTTTTAACAAATATTTCTTGCTTTTTTCATGCTGAGGACTATGAGTAATGGCAAAAGTCCTTCAGAGGTGACGCGTGTTGACTAAAGAAGAGAACGACCTTTTTATTCGCGTCGGTCCGGGAACGGCAGCGGGAGAGTTGCTGCGCCGCTACTGGTATCCAATCGCTGTGGCCAGCGAATTGACAGAGGAAAACCCGACAAAGTTTGTGCGGGTGTTAGGTGAAGATTTAGTGCTGTTTCGGGACAAGCAGGAAAGAGTGGGTCTTCTGGCCGATCGCTGTTCGCATCGCGGCGTCTCGCTCCTCTACGGCAGAGTGGAGGAGAGAGGGATCGCTTGCGTTTATCACGGCTGGCTCTACGACATCGAAGGCAACTGCCTGGAGTGCCCTGCAGAACCACAAGAGAGTCGGTTCCATCTGACGGTAAAGCACCAGGCCTATCCAGTCGAGAAGTTTAGCGGCCTCTACTGGACTTACATGGGCCCGAAACCTGCGCCGTTGATACCCAAGTACGACGTGTGGGTGAGAAAAGACGGAATAAGAAAGATAGTCGTCTATCCGCTTCTCGACGCGAACTGGTTTCAGGCGATGGAGAACTCTGTCGATCCAGCGCATTTACAGATCCTGCATCAGGACACCGCCATGAGAGGAAGAAAACCAGTGAACACGACGCGCGGTTTTATCGACGACATTGAAAAGACGGAGTTCTACGAATTCCCTTTCGGCATCATGAAAAGAAGAACCTACAAGAGAGGAGGCGTCGATGAGCATCCGCTCATCTTTCCCAACATCCTACGGCAGGGCGATGCTACCCAAATTCGAGTGCCCATGGATGACACGCACACGCTGATCTTCTTCATCCATTTTATTCCTGGAGGGAATGGCAACGGAGATGGCGAGGCAGAGCCCGAGGTTCTTTACATGCCGCCCTTCAAGGATCCGCCAAACGGTCTGCATCCGTTTACCCGATTTAGGACGGATTTGGTTCTGGCGCAGGATCACATGGTCTGGGAGACGCCAGGTCCGCTCGCGGATCGGACCCGCGAGCGGCTCGCCAGTTCAGATCGCGGCGTTGTCATGCTGCGAGAGATTATGATGAGAGAGATTCGCAAGGTAGAGCAAGGACTCGATCCCATTGGAGTGATACGCGATCCCGCGCAGGATGTGATGATAGACACCAAGCTCGCGGAGTCCTTAGAGGAGATGAAAGCAAGAGGGCAACCTGCCGGAGGACAAGTTACGGCTCTAACAGAAGCCGAGCGCGCGTTAGGGAGATCATGAGTACAAGGTTTCAAGTATCTCGCGTGCGAACATCCCTGATGTCATTCATCCCTTCGTCCGCTTGAGAATGGACGAGAGCTAGGCGCAGATCACATCGCCTGGGAAACCCGAGATCCTAGTGCGCCGCAATCGTGAGCGAGGAGGCAGGATGCTCCATTCGTTTCGCCAAGGAAGACAGTCAGCGATCTATCCGCTACCTCTCTCGCTTGCAATCACCTTCCATGCCCCTGCCCAAGCGGATTGGACAACAAATTGTGTGAAACCGATCTTTAGCGCAGTATCTGGAGCGTTACGAATCTTTGTCATCGTCAACTTGCTCATGGTTCAGGAGCTCCGAGGAGCCTCTTTGACAGAGTGGGAACAAACGGTTAAGGCGGCGGAAAAAGAGGGTCAGTTAACGGTCTATATCTCCGGCTATGTCGCGCTGCTCGACGGCGGCTATTTTCAGAAGGCTTTTCCGAAAATTAAAGTCACCGGCGTAAGCGGAGAGGGAAGCCAGTTAGCTCCTCGGATAGTCTCTGAGAGGAGAGCGGGGAGATATCTGGCAAATGTCTATAGCGGCGGAGGAAACTCTATCTATCAGGTTCTTTACCTGGGAAAAATGCTCGATCCGATCAAGCCTGCGCTTCTCCTTCCCGAGGTCGTTGATGAATCAAAGTGGTGGGAGGGAAAACACAAATATGTGGATCGAGAGCGCCAGCATATGTTTGTTTACGAAGGCAATGTCTCGGCCGGCGCGACTCCTGGTTACAACGTCAATCTCCTGAACCCTAGGGAGTTCAAATCGTACTGGGACTTTCTCAATCCCAAGTTGAAGGGAAAGATCGTCTCCATAGACATAAGGCAAGTCAGAGGCGCAGGCCTGCCTTGGCAATATCTGTATTATAACCCCGAGCTCGGTCCGCCTTATCTCAAGCGGCTATATGGCGAGATGGACGTGACCATGACCGGGGATATACGCCAGGCGATCGACTGGCTGGCCACGGGAAAATTCACCCTCTGCATCCCCTGCCGCAACGTAGCTAGAGGTAAGCATCAAGGACTGCCCATAGACGACTTTGAACCGTATCACTTGAAGGAGGGCATCAGCCTATCTTCAGCGTATGGCCAAGTTGTCCTTATGAACCGCGCTCCTCACCCTAACGCAGCTAAGGTTTTTATTAACTGGCTGCTCTCTCGCGAAGGCCAAATTGCCTTTCAAAAGGTTTTGAGCCTGCCCGAAGACCCCAAAGACTCGCGCAGGGTGGATGTCCCAAAGGACCATATTCCCCTGCAGGATCGAAGGAAGGACGGAATGAAATATTTTGATCTAGACGATCCTGACACAAAAGACATCAGGCCGGTCATGAAGCTTCTCGATGAAGTGTTGGCGGGAAAGAAATGAAGGCCGAAGGCGATTTTTGTCGCGATAAAAATGGCTCGTATAGTTTACTCGCAATATTTCGAAGCATGAAAACGTTAGAGACAAATTCTCGGAGTTCGGCTGTGTAAGAATCCAAAATAGCCCAATGGAGGATACGCCATGGCCGCTGCAAGCAAAGCTGATCTCTGGTCGCTGACGCCCTTTGAAAGATGGGTGGATGAGGAGGGGCTGCCGGTTATTACCCAGCAATACATCTATGACATCCGCGAAGTCGAGTTGGCGCCCTGGAAGCGCACAGGATGCGGCGGCGTAATCCTGGACATTGAGGCCGACCCTATTCCCGGGGCAAAGGTCAATCGCGCAGGAACGATAGCTTACCTCTGCGACATCGCTCCCAAAGGTACGTTCAAAGCCGAGAAGCATCTTTACGAAGAGCTGATCTACGTAGTTAAGGGAATGGGCGCGGCCTCCATCTGGAACGAGGGAGGAAAAAAACACACCTTCGAATGGCAGGAGGGATCGCTCTTTTCGCCGCCGCTCAATGCCTGGCACGAGCTATATAACGGCCAAGCGAATGAGACTGCCCGATTGCTTGTCTTCACTAACGCTCCTGCAGCTATCAATCTCTACCGGAGCCGAGAGTTCATATATAACGACGCTCACATCTTCTCGGAGCGATTCAGCGGAGAGGAGAGCGATTACTTTAATCCTAAGGGAAAAAAGCTTGAGGCGAGATTTTTAGAGACCAATTTTGTCCCGGACTTGAGAAGCATCCAACTCGACGGCTGGTCTGATCGCGGACCTGGAGCGAATATGATGTTCCTCATGTCCGACAACGCCTTGATGGCCCACGTGTCGGAGTTGCCGCCGGGGACTTACAAGAAAGCGCACAGCCACCATGTTCAGTCGAGATTCGGCAGCGGCAGCACGGCTCTGATTTTGATCTTGAGCAGCAAAGGCTATGACCTCCAGTGGCCCCCTACGGAACCA
>Ga0307469_10000221_pt1 | contig 22148 bp, 25 predicted proteins | sample atmos_gasesAM2C__FD_203084 | JGI IMG/M metagenome (GOLD analysis project Ga0307469, IMG submission 203084) | Hardwood forest soil microbial communities from Morgan-Monroe State Forest, Indiana, United States - atmos_gasesAM2C_515 | ecosystem: Environmental > Terrestrial > Soil > Temperate... | reverse complement strand
TGGTCTTCCGCCGCGTCGTTCCCGTGCCGCCCGTGATCGATTCGCTGCACCTTCCCGAAGCCGTGAAGCGGCTCGCGACGGAACCACGCGGCCTCGTCCTCGTCACGGGCCCGACGGGTTCGGGTAAGTCGACGACGTGCGCGGCGATGATCAACCAGATCAATGCGAACCGAGCGTGCACGATCGTGACGCTCGAAGATCCGATCGAGATCATGCACACGGACAAGAAGGCGCTCGTCAACCAGCGTGAGATCGGCACGGATACCGCCTCGTTCGTGACGGGGATGAAGCACGTGCTTCGGCAGGACCCGGACGTCATCTTCGTCGGTGAGATGCGCGATCAGGAGACGGTGTGGGCCGCGCTCTCTGCGGCAGAGACCGGACACTTCGTGATCTCGACGCTCCACACGACGGACTGCGTCGAAACGGTCAACCGCATCGTCGAGCTCTTCCCCGCCGAGCGTCAGGCGCAGGTGCGACACTCCCTCGCCGGTGCGCTGAAGGGCATCGTCGCACAGCGGCTCCTCGCACGGAAGGACGGCAAGGGACGGATCCCGGCCGTCGAAGTGCTGGTGGCGAACGGGCGGGTCTTCGAGGCGATCATCGACCCGGGGGAAACACGGATGATCCCCGACATCATCGCCGAGGGTGACTTCTACGGGATGCAGACCTTCGATCAGCACCTCCTCGAGATGTTCGAAGGGGACCTGATCACGATGGACGAAGCGCTCCACGCGTCGTCGAACCCGCACGACCTCCGGCTCGCGATGCGCAAGGCCGGCGTCGCGTAGGGCACGCTCCTCCGCACCTGCTGAGCCAAGTGCCTCGTGTCCCCCTAGCCTGGATGCGTGACCAAACTCCCTGAACTTGTCGCGGAAGGAACACTCGCGCGCGAGCTAGGCGAGCGTTTCGCCGCGGCCTCCTACGAGACGTGGCTCGTCGGGGGATCCGTCCGGGACTTCCTCCTCGGCGCCGGCTCACCCGACCTCGACGTCGCGACGGACGCGAAACCGTCGGAGATGCTCGGCATCCTGCGGCCCTGGGCCACCCAACTCTGGCTGCAAGGCGTGAAGTTCGGGACGATCGGCGCGCTCGTGCGCGGCGAGCGCATCGAGATCACCACGTACCGCGAAGAGTGGTACGTCGAAGACTCGCGCAAACCGGAGGTCCACTTCGCGCCGGACATCCGCTCCGATCTCTCGCGACGGGACTTCACCGTGAACGCGATCGCCGTGAAGATCCCGTCCGGCGAAGTGTTCGACCCGACGGGAGGCCTTCAGGACCTCCGGCAGAAGCTCCTGCGCACACCGTCGTCACCCGAGCAGGCCTTCACGGACGACCCGCTCCGCATGCTGCGGGCGTGCCGTTTCGCCGCGACACTCGGGTTCGACGTCGCGGACGAGATCGTCGAAGCCATCCACACGATGCGTGAACGCCTCACGATCGTTTCTCGCGAGCGGGTGCGAGACGAGCTGTCGAAGCTCCTCGTCGCGAAGCAGCCCGCGCGCGGGCTCGATCTGCTCGTACGCACCGGGCTTGCCGAGGAGGTCATCCCTGAGCTCCCCGCGCTCGCGATGGAGCAGGACCCCGTGCATGGCCACAAGGATGTGCTGACCCACACCTACGCCGTCGTCGAAGGGATGCCGCCCACGCTTGTCGGTCGTCTCGGCGCGCTGATGCACGACATCGGCAAACCGGCGACGCGTGCGTTCGGCCCCGAGGGCGTTTCGTTCCACCATCACGAGGTGGTCGGTGCCCGCATGACCGTCGAGCGGTTGCGTGAGCTGCGGTACTCGAATCAGATCGTCGAGGACGTCCGCAAGCTCGTATTCCTGCATCTCCGTTTCCACACGTTCCGGCTCGGGTGGACGGACGCGGCCGTCCGGCGCTACGTCCGGGACGCCGGAGGGCTGCTGGACACGCTGAACCAACTCGTGCGCGCCGACTGCACGACGCGCAACAAGGCGAAGGCGAACGAGCTGCGCGACCGCATCGATCAGCTCGAAGCGCGTATCGCCGAACTGACGGAGCGCGAGGAGCTGTCGAAGATCCGTCCGCCGCTCGACGGCCACGACGTGATCGCGTTCTTCGACCTGAAGCCGTCGCGTGTCGTCGGCGACGCACTGAAGTTCCTGACGGAGCTGCGGATCGAGCGCGGTCCGATGGGACGCGGTGAAGCGTTCAAGGAGCTCGAGGGCTGGGCGGCGGAGCGTGACCTCAAGCCCGCACGCACGATAGAGGAAGCGACAGAGATCGCCGAGGCATCGCGCGCTGCGGCCGACGAAGACGAGTCGTAACTGGCGGACGAAGCGCTTCGTCCGGCAGGCTTTCGCCCGTGAGCGGGCTCGCGGTCTCTTTAGCGCCGAGCGGTTTGTCCTTCCACGACAACCTGGCGTTCGCGAAAGAAGCCGAGGAGTTGGGCTACGACTCGGCGTGGGTACCGGAGGTCGGCGGGAACGATGCTTTCGCACTCGGCTCCGCCGTCGGCGTCGTCACCGAACGCATGCGGATCGGGACCGCTGTTGTCCCGATGAACATCCGCGGCCCGGCGATGCTCGCCATGGCCGCGTCGACGATGGACGCGATGTCGCAGGGGCGTGCGATCTGCGGGATCGGTGTGTCGTCGCCGCAGATCGTCCACGACTGGAACGACGCCGACTACGACAAGCCGTTGCAGCGCGCGCGCGAAACGATCGACGTGCTGCGGCTCGCGTTCTCCGGAGAGAAGGTCACTTACGACGGCGAGTGCGTGAAGGTGAGCGGCTACCGGATGCTGCCGGGACCACGGAAGCCGATCCCCATCTATCTCGGCGCGTTGAACAAGCGGATGCTCCGACTCGCCGGCGAGCACGCGGACGGCGTGATCATCAACATGCTCGGCGAACGGTTCGTCCCCGAGGTGGTGGGGGAGATCCGCAAGGGGGCCGAGCGCGCGGGCAAGGACCCGAACGACATCGAGGTCGTGATGCGGGTGCAGTGCTGCGTCACGGACGACCCCGCTCCGATCCGGGAAGCGTTCGCGAACTCCTTCTCCGCGTACATCGTCGCGCCGGGTTACGACACCTTCTTCACGTGGCAGGGCTTCGGTGATGTCGTCGAAGGTGTCCGCGCCGCGCGGCAAGCGAAGGACCGCGCCGCGTCACGCGCGGCCGTCAGCGACGACATCCTCGATGCGCTCGTCGTGGCCGGCACCGCGGACGAGGTTCGCGGGCGGCTGAAGAACTTCATGAACGCCGGCGTGACCACGCCGGCCGTCCATGTGTTCTGGCCCGATCCGGCGACGGCGTGGCGCACGATGCGCGAGCTCGCGCCCCGCTCGTAGCGAAGCGCGCTAGATCTTAGGGCGAGACGAGTGGCGTGGCCGTGGGCGGAAACGTAGGCGGCAGCGTCACCACCGGGGTCGCCGTGGCCGCCGGCGTTGGAGTCGCGGTTGCCGTCGGCGCCGCTGTCGGTGCAACGGTTGGAGCCGGTGTCGGCGGGATGGTCGGGGACGGCGTGACGACAACACCCGCACTCACGGGACCGATCGCCGCGTCGTACCGTCCGGCGACGACGTCGCGCGCCTTGGCGCCCCCGATCCATCCGATGACGGCGGCGACGATCGCGACTGCGACACCCCAGGCGAGAGTCTTGCCCGGCATCATGTGAACTCGAAGTTGTTCGTCTGGATCACGAACGTGTTCCCTTCCTTCGTCCCGTTGATCAACTGCACCTTGCTGCCGGTAACGACGAGCGCGGAGTCCGCATCGCCTTGCAACGGGAGCCGGATCGTGACCGGAGAGTTGAACGTCGTGTTGTTCGGCTCGAACGTGTACATCGTCACCTGGCCGGGCTGGAACTCTTTGACCTCGCCGTTCTGCCGGGTGAGTCGAACGACCTGGTTCAGCTTCACGCGCCGGATCGTGATCGTCGTCGCGGTGGACAGCGCACCGCGCTGGATCTCGAGCCGTCCCGAGCCGTCGAAGCCGATCGCTCCGCCGTCCGGACCGACGAGCGCACGGGCGACTGTTCCGCTCGGGTTCGGCACCCGCGTCGAGTAACCGAGCAACGCCGCGGCGATGAACGCGAGGACGACGATCGCGACGGCGAGTCCCGTCGCGCGCCCCGCGCGGGGATCGGGTGGGATGTCGAGGATCTCCGTGTGCGATTCCGGAAGCGGCGCGGCCGGATCGTAGCGCCGCGTCGGGAACTCGTCCGTGCCGCCGGGCATCACGTGCGTCGTCTCATCGTCAAGGTCGGCCGGATCCATCCGCTGCGTCGGCGGACCCGGATCGTCGTCGTAGCGCGTGTCGTCGTCGGTCATGTCGTCAATGGCAGATGATGACGATGCCACCAGGTTGCCCACTGCACTGGCAACCCGCCGGGCAGTTGCCGCCGCCGCCGCCGGACCCTCCGCCGGACGTCCCACCGCCCGTTTCGGTCGGCGCAGGCGTCGGAGATGGCGTCGGAGCCGGCGTGGCCGGGAGGGATACGACGCTGAGGCGTACGGCCGACGGTTTCGGCGGTGGCGCGACCTGTCGCGCCACCACGAAGCCGAGGATCCCCGCGAGGAGCGCGACCACGAGCAGCAGGACGACGAGCCCGGAGGTCGCGAGGTCGCGGATCATGCCTTCGTCTGCTCGTCGAAGTGGAGATCGTGAACGGCGATCGTGACCGTCTCGCGATCGGGGTCGACCGATCCACCGAGGATCACGATGTCGTTCGCGTTGCGCGCGAAGGCCGTGCCGTTGCGCGCGCCGGCCGGCAGCCGGAAGACGATGTGGACGACCCGGTTGAAGACGACGGTGTTCGGCCCGAAGGTGTACGCGTAGAGGCCGCCGGGGTCGAAGACCTCAGGGGTCCCCGCAGGCGGCAGCACGCGGACGCGGTCCGCGAACGTCGATCGGCGGATCACGATCCGCGTCGGCTGCGCGAGGGCGCCGGCCGGGATCTCGATCTGTCCGTCGTCGAAGCGGATCGTCCCGCCCGAGGGCCCGACCACCTGCTGAACAGCGACCGTGCCGACGGGCGGCGGCTTCGGACGTGAGCCGGCCGCGAGGGCGATGCCGATGAGGAACCCGGCGGCGGCGACCACGCAGAAGACGAGGGCGAGGTAGGTGGGACGGAGATGCGTACGCGGCGCATCGAACGTGACCGTGTCGTCCGCGCGAGTCTCCGGCGGTGCCGGTGCGATCTCTCGCGTCTCGTCCGTGCCGTCCATGTCCACGAGACGGTCCCCGGCCTGCCGCCTCGGGAAACTAGTCGGGGACGGGGGTACGGGTCTCGGTCTCGATGAAGTCCTCGGTCATCGAGCGGGCGACGTCGTCCGGGTACTGCACCGGGGGCGACTTCATGAAGTACGCGCTCGGGCCGACGAGGGCCCCGCCGACGCCACGGTCGATCGCGAGCTTGCAGCAACGCACCGCGTCGACGACCACGCCGGCCGAGTTCGGCGAGTCCCACACCTGGAGCTTGAGCTCGACGGACATCGGTGCGTTGCCGAAGCCATGTCCTTCGAGGCGGATGTACGCCCACTTCTGGTCGTCGAGCCACGGCACGTGGTCGGACGGACCGATGTGGATGTCGTGATCGGCGATCTCCTGCGAGACGTTCGAGCGGACGGAGTTCGTCTTTGACAGCTTCTTCGATGCGAGACGCTCACGCTCGAGCATGTTGCGGAAGTCCATGTTGCCGCCGAAGTTGAGCTGGTACGTCCGGTCGATCGTGATGCCGCGATCCTCGAAGAGCTTCGCGAGCTGACGGTGCACGATCGTCGCACCGACCTGCGACTTGATGTCGTCTCCGACGATCGGGAGGTTCGCTTCCTTGAACTTCCGCTCCCACTCGGGGTCGGAGGCGATGAACACCGGCATGCAGTTCACGAACCCGACGCCGGCTTCGAGGGCACGCTCCACGTAGTGGCGCGTGGCGCGCTCCGAACCGACGGGCAGGTACGAGACGACGACGTCGATGTTCCGCTCACGCAGTTCCAACGCGACGTCGACCGCGGGCTCCGTCGACTCCTCGACGACGTCGCGGTAGAAGGTGCCGAGCCCGTCGAGCGTTGGGCCGCGCAGCACGGGTGCGCCGAGCTTCGGCACGTCCGCGAAACGCATGGTGTTGTTCGGTTCCGAGACGATCGCTTCGCTGAGGTCGCGTCCGACCTTGTTCGCGTCGACGTCGAAGGCGCAGACGAACTCGATATCGCCGACGCCGTACCCGCCGAGCACGTTGTGCATCAGCCCGGGGATCGGCTCCTCCCCACGAGCATCCCGATAGAACTGCACCCCTTGCACGAACGAACTCGCACAGTTGCCCGCACCCACGATCGCTACTCGGATCTTCGCCACGTCGGTTACCCCCTTCGTGCGCTGCCGCTCTCCCCTGCAGCGGCAGCGCGTTCCTGATCGATGAGTCCCGCGAGCCACGCGATGTCCTGCTCCGTCGTCTCGACCCCGTGGTCGATGAGCGACCGCGAGTAGTTGTCGATGCGTTCGCGCGTGGCGCGCAGGGTTTCCTTGAATTCGGCGAGCTTCTCCTCGAGGTAGGCCTTGCGATGCTCGAGCAGCCGGACGCGTTCGTCCGAAGGGAGGTAGCGGAAGAAGGCGAAGCGCGTCTGGAAGCGGTCGGTGTCGTAGATCGCGCCGAGCTCGAGCTGCTCGAAGAACAGGCGCTCGCCCTCGGGGCTGATCTCGTAGACCTGCTTACGTCGGCTCGAGGTCCGCGCCGTCGGCTTGGGTTCGCTCTTCAGCCGCCGCCGCTTGGGTTCGGGGCGCTCGACGGGGGCGACGACCAACCCGGCCTTCCTGAGACGCTTGAGGCACGGGTACAGCGACCCGTAGGACACGGCGTAGAGCGGCCCCAGCGTGAAGGTGAGGCGCTTGCGGAGTTCGTAGCCGTGCATCGGGCCCTCCTTGAGGAGGCCGAGGACGGCGAGTTCGAGGGACGAGGCACTCATCGCGGATGTAGCGTACCCGATATATCGAATCGATATATCGCTGTGCAGAACGCGGTACGTCTTGCCCGTGCGGGGGGCGTGGAGCACAATAGCCGCCATGCAGCCTGGGAACGGAGCGAGGGTCGACTACTCGCTCGCCCGGAAGGCGGTCCTCCGGGCGTTCGACGGCGGACGGCTGTCTCGCTACGAGATCTGCGACGCCCACCCGGACCTGATCCGCGCCGCGAACTACTGCGGCGAGGCGACGACCGAGGCGTGCCCGGTCTGCGAACGGGGACCGGTCGTCCTCGTCAGCTACGTGTTCTCGGACGAGCTCTCGAAGATCGAGAACGGCAAGGTCTGGGACCGGACGAACCTCAACCCACTGCTCGCGTACCGGGAAGCCCGTGTCTACACGGTCGAGGTCTGCCGCGACTGCTCGTGGAACCACGTCAGGTCGCAGGTGGTCGTGGGCCATGGCCGCTCGGCGCGACGCGCTCCCAAGCGCGGCCGGCGGGCGTCCACCTGACGTCACAGCAGCTCGCAGATCCCGCTCGAGCGCGTTCGGCCCTCGCCGGGGCGTCGCTCGCGGCATGCGCCGTGGGTCTGCTCGGGGTCGAGGGCGGCGTCATCTGGGTCGTCGCCGGCGTCTGGACCCTCCGCCTGCTGTGTGGCGACGAACCGGGCCTCGCATGGGGTATCGCCTGCGTCGGAGCGGCGATGCGGTGGGGCGCGCTCTCCATCGGTGACGTCGAGGTCGCCACGAGGTTGCTCGGCGCCTCGGCCCTCGCCGGACCGGTCGCCGTGAAGGCCGGCCTCGCCTTCGCGCTCGTTGCGGCCGTGGCCTCGGAGGCCTCGATGGACGGCCTGCGGGCCCGGACCATCCCGCAGCAAGCGGCTGCCGTCGCTGCACTCGTCGCGATTGTCCCGCTGTTCGTGATCCGGGGCGGGACGAACCTCGCCGTGCCGCGGTGGGTCGTCGCGTCGGGTGTCATCGCGGCCGTCGTTGCCGCCGCGACGCCCTACGCACGGCGCGTACCCCGCTGGGTGGCGCCCGTCGTCGCGTCCGCCGGCGTCGTCGTCGCGATGCTCGGCCGATGACGCTTGCGCTCCTGCTTGTGGCCGCCCTCGGCGCGGCGGTCGGCACCCAGGCGGCTGCGCTCCTGCTCGTGGGGGCTGCGGTTGCAGCGGCTCTCACCACGGCGCCCGCGGTCGTCGTGGTCGGTACGTGGACCGCGGCGCTCGCTGCGGGCGCCGTGTGGCTGACCGGCGTGCCGCGTCGTTTGGCCCTGCCGATCCTCGGCGCCGCTGCCGTCATCGCTGCTGGCCGAGCGCCGAACGCCGCCGCGATCCTCGCCCTATGGACGCTCGGGAGCGTCGCCTTCGTCCTCGGCGCCGACGCGCTGGGATCGCCGGAGGCGCGGCGGTGGGGTGTCGCCTTCCTCGCCGCCGACCTGCCCTTCGCTGTCGGCGTCGTCGCCGGCGCAGCGAGCGGGTTCCAGGATTGGCCGTCCGGGGCGCGAGGTGTCGTCACCGTCGCGCTCGCCATCGCCGCAGCGGGCAAGGTCGCCCTCGCGAGGTCGCCGACCGCCCCCACCGAACCCGCCACGCTGCTCGCCGCCCGGACGCAGGCTCTCGTCGCAGTCCTCATGGCCGTCCGCTCGGCGCCGCACGGTGTCCTGCAGGCCGTCGTCGTTTTCGCCGGGATCGCGTTCGCCGTCGTTCCCCATCTCGCCGGCGACGTCGTGGTCGACGTGGCCCAGGAGACCGCGCTCTTCGCCCTGGCCGCTGCGTCTGCCGCGGTTGGCTGGGGTCCGCGCGGCTGGACGTGGGCGGTGCTCGCGGCGGGAACGCTCATCCATCACTTGAGGCTCAGCACACGGAAGGGTTCGCTCGGGACGGTTGCCACCCTCCTGACCAGGGGCGGGTTGGTCGGGCTCGCGTATCTCCCGATCGTTGTGGTTGAGCTTGAGGGTGCGGCTCGTGCGCGACCGGCGGCTGGCGCCGTCCTCGTCGTGACCTTGCTGTACGGATCGGCCGCGCGGTCGCGCCCCGTCCCACGGGCTCGCCTCCGCCGCGCCCCGCGCCCCGCCGAACTGGCGCCGCTGCTGGTCGCCGCCGGGGCGTTCGCCGCATCGATCTGGGCGCCGTTGCTGTCGTCGCCTCGGCCCCCGGCGGGCGCCGCCGTCGCCTGGCTGCCACCGTGGGCGGCGGTCGCGATCGCCGCCGCCGCCGTCGCCGGCGGCTTCGTGCCCGGCCTCGTCCGGGGTCCGGCACGGGTGTCATCCGCGTCGCCGCTCACGCTTCCCGCGCTGCCGCTCCGCGATTTCGCCGTCCGTCCCCGCGTACTCGAAGGGCTCGGCGCGATCCTCGCCACGGTCGCCGCAGCGATGTGGGTGGTGGGTGCGATCAGAGGCTTCTTGTAGCCGAGCAGAAGATAGAGTGTGGCCGTCCGCACCCTGAGAGCCACGGGAAGCCGTCCATGACAAGAAGGCGCTGTGTCGTTCTGTTCGTCGCCGTCGCGCTGCTCGCGACGGGGCTGTCCACCACCGCCTTCGCCTCGGGCCGCGTCGGTGACTACATCGTGACGCTTCGGTCGGGCGCCGGGACCTCCGGCCCCGCGATGTCGAAGGCGTACGGGGGGTCGTCCGGGCTGGTCTTCGACGCCGTCTTCCAGGGATTCGTGTTCCACGGCCCGGCGTCTGCCGCGAACCGCCTGTCCGGCGATCCGCGCGTGGCCGCCGTCGAGCGGGACGGAACGGCCCACACGGTGGACGATGCACCGCCCGGGGCGACCCAGCTCACCGTCGACGACGCCCACAAGGCCCGGGACGGCTACGGCGGCAACGGGCCGTACACGGGCGACGGCGCGGCTCAACGGACGCGTATCGCGATCGTCGATACCGGCGTCATGTGGAACCACCCATACTTCAAAGAGGACGGCGGCAACGTCATCGGGCGGGGCTTCGGCGGGTGCGTGGGCGCTCCGAACGCCCGCGACCTCAACGGGCACGGCACGGCCACGGCGAGTAACGCCGCAGGTCAGGCCGGTGTCGCGAAGGACGCGAACATCATCGGCGTCAAGGTCTTCCCCGGCGGGAGTGACAACACGTCGTGGTCGGCTGTGATCTGTGGGCTGAACTACGTCCTCAAGTACAACCGCAAGCACCCCACGCTCGCCGAGAACATCGACGTCGTGAACATGAGCATCGCCGGCTCCGGTTCGCCGGCCCTCCACCGGGCCGTCGAGGCCGTCATCAAGCACGGGATCGTCGTGGTCGCCGCGGCAGGAAACGATGGAGGCCGGGTCCAGGCGCCTGCGCAGTACGCCGGCGTGATCTCGGCGTCCGCCCTCAACCACACGGGCACGGCATTCGCGCCCTTCAGCGCTCGACATGCGGACGTGGCCGCGCCGGGCGTCCACATCTTCTCCGCGAACCTGAACGGCGGCGCCGACACCAGCCGGTCGGGGACGAGCCGGGCGGCGCCGCAGGTCACCGGCGCCGTTGCGGTGATCCTCGCGATCAACCCGGCGGCGCCCGTCAGGCAGATCCTCGTCGAGTCGGGACGCTGCCCGAACGGAACCGAGCGCGGAGCGAGCTCCTGCGGCGCGTGGTCCGGCGGCGGTGGATCGAACGAGCCCCTGATCGACACCTACTGCGCTGCGATCGACACCGACGTCGCGACTGACCCGGTGACGTGTCCGGCTGTCACGTAAGTTGCCGGTTGTTGCGTGAGTGACGGGACTTCTGCCGCCTGACCTGGTACAACGGGAGCAGTAGGCGGCAGGCGACCGACCGCTTCCGGATCAGGCTTTGACCGGCGTCTGCGGGGTTCGGTAACCTTCCGCCCGATGTGGGACGAAGGTCCCGCGTCTTTGCTTGCGTACCCGTACGACCGGGTAGTGCGGAGGTTGGAAGGTGAGCACGAGGTTCGCGTTGAAGGCGGCGATCCTGGCGGCTGTGGCCGCGGGGTTCGTCTGTGCCTTGTCCGCGGCCGCTTCCGCCAAGGTCGTCGAACCGGGCTCGGCGTACCAGCCGACGACGGTCGGCCTTGCGAAGATGGCCGTCGACGCGAGCGCGCCGTCGACGAACCCCTTCGCAGCGCTGTCGACAGCTCCCCAGATCCGTAAAGCCGATCCCGCACCCGCAACGCCGGCTCCCGAGCCGGTCGTGGCGCGCGTGCAGCCGGCGATGAGTTCGAGTAGTGCCCAGGTGCAGTCGACGAACCCGTTGGTGCGGGTCACTCGTCCGCTGCGTCGGGGCGTGCAACGGTTCGGGTCGTACCTCGAGCGGGTGGTCAGTTCGTGCCCGGTGGGGCCGGTGTCGGCGACCGGAGGTCCGGTCATCGCCCTGGCTGTGCTGTGCTTCGGACTTGCCCTCAACCGGCGCTGGGTCCTGGCAGCCCAGCCGGCCACCGACGAGCGCGTCCCGGAGCTCCTGTTCGCATGGGAGCTGACGCCTCCCGGATGAACGGGCGCGCGATCCCCGATCACGGGGATCACGCGAGCGGTACCCGCAGTCCAAGCAGTTTCCGTCGATGTAGACAAGGAGCAAAGGAAATGTCGAAGAAGCTCAAGATGCTGGTGGTCGCGGCTGCCGCGACCCTTGGCCTCGGCTTCGGCGCCTCTGCGTTCGCGCAGATGCCGAACCTGCCGGGCATGGGCACGACGGGCACGGGCGGTCTCACCGCTCCGGCCGTCGGCTCGCTCGGTGACACGTCGCACGGTCCGTGCGTGGAGCAGCTGCTCAACATCCCCGCGCTGAACTCGTGCCGTGACGCCAACGGCAAGGTCATCATGGACCTCCCGGCCCTGCAGCTCGTGGGCCCGGCGGCTCCGAAGAAGCTCCCGGCGACCGGTATGAACGCCGGTGACTTCGCTGCCATCGGTGCGGCTGCGCTCGCTTTCGGCGCCGTCGTCCTGCGTCGGGTTCGTCCCGCGCTGGTCAGCTAAAGCACCAAAGATCCACGGAAAAAGGGGCCCTTCGGGGCCCCTTTTCCTTTCTCCGGACTCGATCTATCGGCCCGACCTGGTGAATCACAACGTTGTCGTCAAGAGGTTTGACCGTGTCGGTGTGCCTGCGTAGACTGACCCGCAAGTGGGTTGGGTCTGTTAAGTTTTGGCGAAAGGAGTTAACTGATGGTGAAGCGGTTCCGAGCCCTTCTGCTGGTGGGTCTCGTCGCAGCCTTCGGTTTCGGTCTCGCCGGGATGGCTTCTGCACAGCAGCCGATCCCGCCGGGTGCCTCGAAGGACTGTGTCACCGAAGTGATGAACCTCCCGGCACTTAACGTCTGCAAGGACGCTCAGGGCCGGAACATCCTCGAGCTTCCCGCCATCGGCGAGCTCCGGGAACCGTCGACGCCGGCACCCGCGAAGAGCGGGACGCTGCCGAAGACGGGTATGCACACCGAAGACTTCGCGGCGATCGGTCTCGCGGCGCTTGCGGGCGGCGCGGTGCTCGTCCGCCGGATGCGGTTGGCAGTGGCGTAGACCGAACCCACGCTTCGCAAAAGAAGAGGGGCCCTACGGGGCCCTTCTTCTTTTGTCCCTATCCGGTGGTACGTTCGGCGGGACGAGGCGTCCACGTGGACGTACTTCCCTCTCGACGTACAGGAAGGGGATCTAGATGGCGGAAGGGAACTCTGTAACGCTGATCGGCAATCTCACCGACGAACCGGAGCTGCGCTACACGCCCGCGGGCGTTCCCGTCGCGAATTTCACGATCGCGATGAACCGCCGGACGCGCGACCCGGTCACGAACGAGTGGAAGGACGGCGAGACGTCGTTCCTGCGCTGCAACGTGTGGCGTCAGCAGGCGGAGAACGTCGCGGAGTCGTTGTCCAAGGGGATGCGCGCGATCGTCGTTGGGCGCCTTCGCCAGCGCTCGTGGGAGACACCGGACGGCGGCAAGCGCTCGACCGTCGAGGTCGAGGTGGAGCACGTCGGCCCGTCGCTCCAGTGGGCGACCGCGAGCGTCACGAAGTCGGCTCGGAGCGACGGCGACACCGCGCACGCCTTCGCCAGCGCACCTTCGAACGGCACCAGCAACGGCGCGCCGATCGACGAAGAGCCGCCGTTCTAGCAAACACCAGGCTTTCCGGGGCCCGATCGGGCCCCGGAAAGCCTGGTAGGCTCGTCCCTTGCGCTTCCTGCTCTACGCATCAGGTCGTAGAGCCGCATAGACCAGAGGAGGCTGTTTGCGTCCGTACGAAACGCTGTTGCTCGTCGACCCGCGTCGAACCGACCAGGAGATCGACGAAACCGTCACACGCTTCAGTTCTCTTGTGACCGAGCGCGGTGGCGAGATGTCGAACATCGAGCGCTGGGGCCGTCGCCGGCTCGCCTACGAGATGGATGGGCTCACCGAGGGGTACTACGCGGTGTGCACGTACAACCTCGACTCCGCGCACCGCAAGGAGGTCGACGAGGCGTTGCCTTTCGTCGAGGGCCTCGTCCGGGCGAAGACCGTCCGGCGCGACGTCCGTACGAGGAGCGTGTGACATGCCGCGCGACAAGGGATCGAAGGGCAGCCGGGACCGCGACCGCGACAGGGACCGCAACAAGGACGCGAAAGGTGGATTCGGCGGTCGCCGCGGACGCCCCAAGGTGTGCCACTTCTGCAAGGAGAAGATCGCGTACATCGACTACAAGGACACGGCGCTGCTGCGCAGGTTCGTCTCCGACCGGGGAAAGATCCGCGCGCGCCGTGTGACGGGTAGCTGCGCACGGCACCAACGCGACATCGCGCTCGCCGTGAAGAACGCTCGAGAGATCGGCCTGATGGCCTACACCGTGAGGTAAGCCGTGGCGAAGATGAAGATCGTTCTCAAACAAGCCGTTCCGAACCTCGGCGACGCCGGGGACCAAGTGAGCGTGGCCGGCGGCTACGCGCGCAACTACCTGATCCCGCGCGGGGCTGCCGTCCCGGCGACGAAGGGCAACGTCGCGCAGGCGGACACCTGGCGGAACTCGAAGACGGCCAAGGACGCACGCGAGCGCACCACCGCCGAGCAGCTCCGCGCCAAGATCTCGTCCGCGCCTCTCGCCGTGACGGCGCAGGCCGGGCCGGACGGGCGGCTGTTCGGATCGGTGACGGCGGCGGACGTGGCCCAGGCGATCAACGGGCAGTTCGGTGTCGAGATCGACCGTCACCAGGTCGAGCTCGAGCCGATCAAGCACCTGGGCGTGCACGAGGTCAAGGTGACCCTGCATCCCGAAGTGAGCGCGGAGATCCCGGTCGAGGTCCTCGCCGCGAGCTGACCCGGTTATCCACAGGCCGTCCACAGATTTTCGGGTCGTTCCAGGGCGCGTGTCCTCTTGCGCGTCCACAGGGCGGACCCCCACTCTGTCGAGGGTTCTTGTCCCCGCCACGGGGCAAAATACCTTGTTGTGATTCCGGACGTACGTTCGCGCCTCGACGGAAGGGACATGAAGGCCGGGATGGGCAGATGACGCTAGCGACGCAGAGTCCGCATCGCGTACCTCCGCATTCCATCGAGGCGGAAGAGTCCGTCCTCGGGGCGATGCTGCTCTCCGAGGCGTCGATCTCCGACGTCTTGGACAAGCTGCGCTCGGACGATTTCTACAAGCCCACGCACCGCAAGATCTTCGACTCCGTCGTCGCGCTGTTCGGACGGGGCGAGGCCGTCGACTCCGTGACGGTGTCCGAGGAACTTCGCCGCGGTGGGATCCTCGAGGATGTCGGCGGCAAGCCGTACCTGTTCCATCTCGTCAACTCGGTCCCCGCGGCGTCCAACGCTTCGTACTACGCACGCATCGTCGAGGAGACGTCGCTCCTCCGCCGGCTGATCGAGGCGACGCAGGAGGCGGCTGCGCTCGCGTTCGAGTCGACCGAGGATGTCGACCACATCGTGGATCAGGTCGAGCAGACCATCTTCAACGTGGCGCAGAAGCGCCTCGGCGACCGTTTCTCACACATCCGCGAGCTGCTGCACGATCACCTGGAGCACGTCGAGGCGCTGTCGACCCGAGGGGGCTCGATCACCGGCGTGTCGACCGGGTTCATCGACCTCGACAATCTGACGAGCGGCTTGCAGGAGTCGAACCTGATCATCGTTGCCGCGCGTCCGAGTTTCGGGAAGACGTCGTTCGCGCTGAACATCGCGCAGCAGGCAGCGACGGAGCATGGCGTGCCCGTCGCGATCTTCTCGCTCGAGATGTCGAAGATGGAGCTCGTCCAACGTCTCGTATGCGCCGAGGCATTGATCGACGTGCACAAGTTGCGCACCGGCAACCTGAACGACCAGGACTGGTCACGTCTCGCCACGGCCGTCGGGCGCCTGGCGGACGCACCGATCTACATCGACGACTCCGAAGCCGTCACCGTCCTCGAGATCCGCGCGAAGGCGCGGCGTCTCAAACAGAAGTCGGGCCTCGGCCTCGTTGTCGTCGACTACCTCCAGCTCATGGGCGGACCGCGGCGCAACGACAACCGCCAGCAGGAGATCTCGGAGATCTCGCGTTCGCTCAAGATCCTCGCACGCGAGCTCGACGTGCCCGTGATCGCGATCTCGCAGCTGAACCGCGCGCTCGAGTCGCGGCAGGATAAGCGTCCCATGCTCGCCGACCTCCGCGATTCCGGCGCGATCGAGCAGGACGCCGACGTCGTCGTCTTCATCTACCGGGACGAGGTGTACAACCCTGACTCACCGGAGCGAGGGACAGCGGAGATCCTCGTGGCGAAGCACCGCAACGGCCCGGTTGGACGACTCAAGCTGACCTTCCTGGAGAACTACACCAAGTTCGCGAACTACATGGGAAGCTGACAACCCCGCCCGTCCGGTAACTTCGCCCCATCGTGACCTACACCCTCCGGACATCACCACGCGACCTGTCGCTCGTCGCGCGCATCTTCATCGCCCTAGCCATCTTCCTCAGCGTCGGCATCTTCGATCTCGGCGCGCAGAAGCCGTTCGACATCGTGAAGTTCGCGACGGTGTGGTTCTTCGGGTGGCTCGCGTTCGGAGCATGGCTCGCGCAAGTCGTCCGCAAGCGCGAGCGGACGGGTCGCTTCCTCATGGGCTGGCTCGCGCTCGGGTTCGTCGTCTCGAGCGCGGTGTCCACGGTGCTCTCGCGTTCGAAGCTCACGGCGCTCCTCGGTTGGTATGGCCGCTACACCGGACTCGCGACGATCTGCGTGCTCGTCGCGGTGTTCTTCGTCGTCTCGAGCATCTACCGCGAGCGTTCCGACCGCGTGCGCGAGCTGATCTGGGCGCTGTCTGCGGGAGCGATCGTCCTGATCTTCTACATCCTCCTCCAGTGGTTGCACGCCGACCCGATCAAGTGGGCCACGACGGCCGGCACGATCCCCGGCCTCCGCTACTTCGGCACGATGGGCAACGCCGACTTCGCCGGCGGCTACATCGGACTCACCGCGCCGTGCGTCTTCTATGCGTTCACGCGATCCGACAGCACATGGAAGCGCGTGCTCGTCGGCGTCTGGGGCCTCGCGCAGTTGTGGACACTGTGGCTGACGTCGGCGCGGAACGGCATCGCTGCGTTCGGCCTCGGTGCACTCGCGCTGCTCTTCTTGTATCGAAAGTCGTTACCACGGCTGCTCCGCTGGGCCGCGCTCGCGGCCGTGATCGCGGTCGGCGCGCTCGCCGTGGCGATCGTCGTGGGCGCCGCCGGGAGCGCGGTGCGTCGTCCGGCGGCGAGCGTGCTCCGGTCCGACACGGTGAAGGTGCGCGCGTACTGGTGGCTCGCCGGGCTCCACGTGTTCGAGCACCATCCGGTCTTCGGCACGGGCCCCGACACCTTCGTCAGCGAGTACGAGCGCTACCTTCCGGCGAACGCGGCGCAGGTCGCCGACTCCGAGATCGCGGACAAACCGCACAACGTCTTCATCGACCACCTCGCGACGCAAGGCATCGTCGGGACGGGCCTGTATCTCGCGCTCCTCGTCGTCGCGTTCGTCCGCGGGTACCGCAGGCTGCGGGACGGACCACCGGCGTCGCGCCCAGTCGTCGCGACTCTGCTCGCGCTCCTCGCGGCGTACGTCGGTCAGGCGTTCTTCTCGATCGATGTCATCCCGCTCGCGCTCGCGGGATGGGTGATCCTCGGCGCGCTCGCCGCACTTGCCGATCCGGTGCCGGAGCCGAAGGACCGCTCCGTCCGGACGGTGAAGCGGACGGCTCTCGTCGGCGCGATCTGCGTGCTCGCCGTCGTGCTCGCGACGATCGGTACGTTCCCGCTCATCGCCGATCACGAAGCGCACACCGCGACGCGTGTCGCGAACGCGCAGGGTGGGTTCGACGAGGTCCTGCAGCACTACAAGCGCGCACGGAGATGGGACCCCTTCGAACCCATATATCCCGGGAGTGAGGGCGACTTCCTGCAGCGGACCGCCGACAACGAGACGGACCCGACGAACAAACGCGATGATCTCGTCCTCGCCGTCGCGGACTACAAGAAGATGCTGTCACTGCAGCCGAGCTACCACCTGTGGATGATGACGTTCGCACGCGGACTTGGTGATCTCGCGACGGTCGGTGGTGCGTCCTTCACATCGTCCGAACGGTGGTTCGAGCGTGCGCTCACGGTAGCGCCGTACGACTGGCGCGTGCCGACGGCGTACGGCGACATGTTGTTCTCGTGGGGGACCGAGCGGCGCAGCGTGTCGCTGATGTGTCGCGCGCAGGGCGAGTACATCCGCTCATCCAAGCTGCGACGCAACGAGCCGACGACGCTCGTCGGGCTCGGCAAGACCTTCCTCGCGCTCGGCAACCTCGAGCACGCGGTGCCCCCGTTCCGTCGCGCGGCGCGCTTCGACAAGCTGGGCGTCACGAACGCGAAGAGCCTGCTCTCGTCGACGCAGGACCTGATCAAGAAGCACACGGCAGTGAAGCTCGTGAACTGCTAGTTCTCGACGCGGACGAGACGGTCGATCACACGCGCCGCGCGTTCGGCGTTCGCGGGGTCGGGTCCCGATCCGTCGAACGCCAGCTGACGGAGGCCCGCGGTGAGCGCGATGGCCGGTGTGCGTAAGCGGAGTGCGGCCCGCGCGTCGGAGTGCGGACGACGGACGCGACGGACGTTCAACGGATCGCCGGACGCTTTCGCCGCGGCGGCGATCGCCTGCACCAGCTGATCCGGTGTGCCGGGGTGCGAGAGGTGCGCGGTGAAGGGCGACGCGACCATCTCGCCGGAGCCGAGCGCATCGACCTCGACGACCCAAGCGTCGCGGAGCTCACGCCGTCGCCGGAGGAGTGCGACGAGGCCGTAGCTCCCCGACGTCCCCGCTCCCGTCGCGGCGATCCACACGTCGTGCAGGGGCGGCTCTTCGGCCACGAGTTCGGCGACGCGCAGGAGCGCGATGATGCCCGACGTGTTGTCGTCCGGCACTTCGGAGGGTGTGGTGAGCTCGCGCCGCGCGAGCCATGCAAGGGTCAACACCGCTTCGGCCGCGACGAGCGCGGTCACCGGACGCCACGCTCCCGAGCGGTGGCCGACGATGGCGGCGGCGAGGATGAGGAACCCCGAGAGCGCCGAGATGAGCTCGTGCGTGCGTGTCATCGGACGTCCCGCCGTCGAGTGCGTGTCGAGGTGCGCGGTGACGACGATCGGGCGGATGGAGCGGTCCGTCCCGGCCTTCGACGTGATGACGTTGTGGGTCGTCGCGCCGAGGAGCGGGACGAAGCGCACGAGGCCGCCGACCTGAGGCAGCCCGGCGGCGATCGCGATGGCGGCGAGTATCCGCGCGCCGAGGGGCATCTCGGCGGCGAGGAACGCGGCCGCCCAGACGCGGCAGAGGGCGCGGATGAGTGGGATCCACGTGGGGCTCGTCGGCGCGCGAGCGGGGATCGTCCGGGGGCGAAGCCCGAAGCGCCGGAGGCGGGAGGCGACGGTGCGCGCGGCGTCGCGTTCGGCGAGGGAGCACGGGGGCCTGGAGGCGGCGAGGTCACCGGCGGCGATCATCGAACCGAGCCCGACCGTAAGCTAGCGGCGGTTGTGCCACGTCGGAGCGGAGCGGAGGCGGTTGTGCCACGTCGGAGCGCAGCGGAGGCGGCGGTTGTGAAAGGGACAGGCATCTTTCCGGCGGGGCAGCTCATGCGCGAGATCATCCTCGCCATCGGGGCGGCGCTCGTCGTCGGCAACATCGCAGTCATCGTGAACGAGCGGCGTCGCAAGCCGGACGATAAGCGGCCGAAGCCGAATCTGAGGGTCGTCGCGCTGAACATAGTGATCGGGCTCGTGCTGACGATCTGGGGCCTCGCGTCGCTGCTAGTTGGACACAGCTGACGGCACGCCGCCGCTCGGGAGCTTGATGAGCGCCGCTGCCGTCTGGCGGTAGCCGGAGGTGTCGTTCACAGACTCGGCCGCCTGGAGCTGGGTGTCGAGGCACGCCGGACACAGATCCATCAAGTGGTAGGCGTTCGCCCCCGTGACGAACATCGCTTCCTTGCCGTGCTCGAGCGGAACCCGCTCGCCGCAGAGGGCGCAGTCGATCGTGATCTTGCGCATGCCGGCCTCCTCTCGACACCGATCGGAGCGGGTGAGGGGAATCGAACCCCCGCCTGAAGCTTGGGAAGCTTCCGTTCTGCCATTGAACTACACCCGCGGGACCAGGATCGGCCCCAAGGGCCGCCCCTACGACAGGATCGGCCCCAAGGGCCGCCCCTACGACAGGATCGGCCCCAAGGGCCGCCCCTACGACAGGATCGGCCCCAAGGGCCGCCCCTTCGATCGGCTTATCGTACGACGCCCGCCGTCCGGTCGGCTGACGAAGCTAGAGTTGACCGATGTCGAGGGGCGAGGGTGTCTATCCGTCGCAGTGGATTGTCAAGGCGATCGGTGACGACACGATCCGCTCCCGTCTGAAGCTGCCGGACGATTCCGTCAAGCAGCTACAGCCCGCGAGCCTCGACCTGCGCCTCGGCGCGAAGGCGTACCGCTTGCGGTCGAGCTTCCTTCCCACGGACGAAACGGTCGACTCGAAGCTCGAACGCTACGCCATGGGGGCCGAGCTCGACCTGCGTGACGGCGCGATCCTCGAACGCAACACGCCGTACCTGATCCCCCTCGAGGAGTCGCTCGAGCTGCCGGGCGACGTCCGGGCAAAGGCGAATCCGAAGAGCTCGATCGGACGGCTCGACATCTTCACCCGCGTCATCACCGACCGCGGCGCGCGTTTCGACGAGATCCGCTGGGGTTACACGGGCGCGCTGTTCCTCGAGGTGTTCTCGCGCACGTTCACCATCAGGGTCCAGAGCGGGCAGGCGCTGAACCAGCTGCGGTTGATCCAGGGCCGTTCGCGCCTCGCCGACGAGGAGATCCTCGCGCGGCAGGAGCATCGTCCGATCGTGGTGAACGACGCAGGTCCGATACGTGTCGACAGCGGACTCTTCCTCTCGCTCGACCTCGACGGCGACGAGCGCGGCTTCGTGGGGTACCGCGCGCGGAAGAACTCGCAACTGCTCGACCTCACCGTCATCGGCGGCGCCGATCCCGACCTCTTCTGGGAGCCGGTCCGGACGGAGAAAGGAAGCTCGCGGCTCATCCTCGAGCCCGAGGAGTTCTACCTGTTGATGTCGCGCGAGGCGGTCGCGATCCCGCCGGACCTCGCTGCGGAGATGAACGCCTACGATCCGACGTCAGGTGAGCTGCGCACGCACTACGCGGGCTTCTTCGACCCCGGGTTCGGGTATTCGGACGAAGCGCCGCAGCGCGGCTCCCGGGCCGTGCTCGAGGTTCGCGCGCACGATGTGCCGTTCGTCGTCGAGCACGGGCAGCCGATCTGCACGCTCGGGTTCGAACGGATGCTCGAGGAACCGCAGATCCTGTACGGCGAGGTGATCGGTTCGTCCTACCAGGGACAGGCAGACTTCCTCAGCAAGTACTTCCTGCGCTAATGCTCGTGCGGAGTTGCCACCGGCTCTTCGGCCTTCGCCGCGCCGTCGAGTGATCTGAGGAGTACGTTCGCGACGTCCATCACCTGGACGTGCTCGGAGGCCTCGCCCTTCATCTGCAGGTCCTTCACGCCGTCGTCGAGCATGACGAGGCAGAACGGGCACGCGGTGCCGACGATGTCCGCGTTCGTGCCGACGGCTTCTTCGATGCGTTCGGAGTTGATGCGCTTGCCTTCGGTCTCCTCCATGAAGAAGCGCGCGCCGCCGGCGCCGCAGCAGAACGTGCGTCGTCCGCAGCGGTGCATCTCTTCCTGACGCGCTCCCGTCGCCGTGATGACGCGACGCGGATCGGTCATCACGTCGTTGTGGCGCGCGAGGTAGCACGGGTCGTGGTATGTCACCGTCGCGTCGATGGGCGTGGTCGGCTTGAGCTTGCCCTCCGCGACGAGCTGCGCGAGCAGCTGCGCATGATGGACGACCTCGTACGTGCCGCCGTAATCGGGATATTCGTTCTTGAACGTGTTGAAGCAGTGCGGGCACTGCGTGATGATCTTCTTGACGCCCTTGTCGTTGAACATCTCGACGTTCTGCTTCGCCATCTCCTGGAACAGGAACTCGTTCCCGATGCGGCGCGCGGGGTCGCCGTTACAGACCTCTTGGGGGCCGAGCACCGCGTAGCGCACGCCGGCTTTGCTGAAGAGTTCGGTGAGTGCGCGCGTCGTCTTGATCGCGCGGTCGTCGGACGCTCCCGCGCAGCCCACGAAGAACAGGTACTCGGCATCGTCCGGCACCTTGCCGTTGACGAGGGGCACCTTGTCCTCGATGCCCTTTGCCCACTGCATCCGCGCGTCGCCCGACAGTCCCCACGGATTGCCGGACGATTCGACGTTGTTCAGCATCCCTTGCGCCTCGCGCGGGAAGCGCGACTCCATCATCACCTGGTTGCGGCGCATATCCATGATCATGTCGACGTGCTCGATGTCCACCGGGCACTCGTAGACGCACGCCCCGCATGTCACGCAGGCCCAGAGCACCTCGTCGTGGATCACGTCCGGAACAAGCGACTGTTCGCAGGCGAGCTTCGCCTCACCCGTCGCGTTCTCCGCCGTCGTTTCGCCGATGAGGACGGGCATCTTCGCTATCGCGTGGTCCCGGAGCCCCATAACGAGCAGTTTCGGGTTCAGTTCCTTGCCGGTGTTCCACGCCGGACACACCGCTTGGCACCGTCCGCACTCCGTGCACGTGAGCATGTCGAGGAAGTGCTTCCATTCCATGTCCTCTATGTGACCTGCTCCGATCTTCGTATTTTCGTCCATCGTCTCGATGTCGATGTGTTCCGGACGCAGGCGACCGAGCGCGATCG
>Ga0307469_10000220_pt1 | contig 22157 bp, 23 predicted proteins | sample atmos_gasesAM2C__FD_203084 | JGI IMG/M metagenome (GOLD analysis project Ga0307469, IMG submission 203084) | Hardwood forest soil microbial communities from Morgan-Monroe State Forest, Indiana, United States - atmos_gasesAM2C_515 | ecosystem: Environmental > Terrestrial > Soil > Temperate... | reverse complement strand
GTCATTCACGACGGGTTCAGCCGCCCTGCAAGATACTCACACTCGCACCGGTTGCGCGTGCTCCCGAGCCGCCCACCTTTAAAGCGCGGGCACATTTGAAACAGGCACGGATTTGAGCACGCGGCACACCGGTGCTGCTTTATCCCCTCCTCCCCGCCCCCAGTTCCCGCGCCGCTTCCGCTATCCTCTTGCATCCCTCAGGTTGGCGCGGGAGGCTCACGTGGAAATCACCGGCGGCTGTCTCTGCAGGGCGGTGCGCTACACGATCCGTGCCGCTCCGGTCGTCACGCGCACCTGCTGGTGCCGCGTGTGCCAGTACATCGGCGCGGGCAGCGCCACCGTCAACACCTGCTTCCCTGGCGAGGCGCTCGAGGTGACGGGCGAGCTCAAGGACTACCGCATGATTGCCGACAGCGGCAACGTCTCGCACCGGCGCTTCTGCCCGGCGTGCGGGACGCACCTCTTCAGCGCCTCCGAGGCGCGCCCACACCTGGTGTTCGTGCGCGCCGGCACGCTGGACGATCCGGAGATCGCCCGCCCGACGGTCACCATCTGGACGGCGAGCGCGCCCAGCTGGGCGTGCATGGATGAGAGGTTGCCGAAGGTCGAGCGCCAACCGCCACCGGCGGCGTAGACCGATCGGGCCACGCGCGCCGGCGGCCTCTCCTACTTCAGTCCGAGGGCCTGGCGCAGCTGCGGCGCGGTCATGAGGCGAGTGTAGACCGGGGTCCCGACGTCGAACTCGCGCGCGCGTGATAGCGGGCCGACCACCACCGGCGCGAATCCGGCGTCCCGCACCAGCCGCTCCGCCACGGCGAGCGCCGGTGCATCATCGCCCGCGAGTGGGATCGCGATCGGCTCTCCCTTGCGATGGGCCTCGCTCGCGAGGTCCCCGGAATTGATGGCGTTGAAGGCGCGCACCAGCCGCACGCCCGGAAGGAACTGCGGGTCCGCCACGCCGGTGCTCACCTTGCGCGCCTCGACCGCCATCTCGCCGTCGCGCGAGGGGTAGGGATTGCAGGTGTCGAGCACGATCTTGCCGGCGAGCTCCGCCCTGAGATCACGGCCGACCTGCGGCAGCGCCCCATAAGGGACGGACACCAACACCACCTCGCCGAAGGCGGCCGCCTCGCGCGGCGTGCCGACCCGGGCCCTGGGACCCAGGGAAGCGGCGAGCGGCTTGAGCCTGTCGGGATGGCGCGAGGAGATCAGCACCTCGTGGCCCGCCGCCACCCAGAGCCGCGCCAGCGTGCCGCCGATTTCGCCGGTGCCGATGATGCCGATCTTGAGCGGCGCCGCGGGCGGCGCGGCCGCCGGCGGTCCGGCGGCCGAAGCATCCGCGGCGATGAGGCACAACCCGAGCAGCCCGAGCGCTACACGCGCGCCCGCCGGCCGTCTCATTTGGGCGAGAACTCCACGTAGGTCTGCCAGCGCGGCATGCCCGGATTGTCGGTATCGACCACGAGCGTACCGTGAGCGCGCTGCGCGCTCGACACCAGGGCGAGTTGCGCGCTCTCGCCGCAGGACGCCTGCAGCGGCAGCGGAGTCTTCACGGAGATGGCGCGCGCGGCGGCGACGTCCTCCGCCGAGATGCTCGTCGGCTCGATGCGCGCCGCGGTGATGTCGGTCACGGGCACGGTAGCGAAGCGGTAGCGGACTACGCCCTCCCACTCACCCTTGCCGCCGCCCTTGCCCTTGGGGCCCTTCTCGTTCGGCTTGCCGGCGGTGTCGAAGCCCTCCTGCTTGGTGAGCGGCGGCTCGGTCAGCTTGATCTGACGCGGCTGCGCCGGCACCACGATGTTCTTGGTCGCGAGTCCCTGCAGACGCCACACCGCGAGGATCTGCAGCGGGAAGCTGCTCTGGCAGCGCACCGAGTACAGGCCGTGCCAGCCGGAGCCGTCCGAGTTGAGGCTCAGGGGAACCTTCTGGTTGTCGCCGATTGCAAACAACACCAGCGAGCCCGGCGTCACCAGCGCCCCCTGCGAGGCGGTCGCGGTGATCTCGTACATGCCGATGTCGTTGTTGGCCTGGTACTGGGCCGGCGTCGTGTCGTTCACCTGCACGTCGCAGGCGCTCAAGGCGAGTGCGGCCGGAATCCAGGAAATCCGGATCAGTTTGTACATGCTGCCCCCTTCTTCTGGCAGAGACAGTCGCGTCGCAATCGGCTGGAGCGCCAGGCCGGGGGCGCCGCAGCGCGGCCCGGCGGCAAGGCGCGCTCCGCGCCTTATTTCTTGCGCCGGGCCCCTGACCGCTTCGCCGCTCTGAAGGAGATCCCCGAGCGCATCGCCTTCTGCTGAACCGCCGCGGCCGTGCGTCCGAGCTTCTTCGCGACCTGGCTCGTGGGAGTCCCCGCCTTCGCGAGTGCCTTGAGGGTCTTCAGTTCACGCGCGCTCCAGGACGCGCCGTCGTTCGGTGGACGTCTTGCCATCTCGGTACTCCGCTATCACCCGACTCAAGGGCCGGGCTTGGGATCATACACCGATTGGCCGGCGAAGCGCGCCCCCGAAAACGATCGGTAACATGTTGGAAAGGACCCGGGGCCGCGCACCGCGGGTACGCATGTTGCTGCAGCGCTCCGTGACGACACTAACTTGCAACAGCGTCGCGATGATGCGTCGCTGCGGGTCGGAAGCGTCAGCGCGTCAGCAACACCTCTAGCGCTGCTCTGTCAGATAGGCGATGACGTCCGCCCGGTCCTGCGCGCTCGGCATCGCGAAGAACATCTTCGCTCCCGGCACCAACGCCTGCGGGCTGGTCAGCCAGCGGTCGAGCGTCTCCGGGCCCCAGACGATGTGAGAGTTCCTGAGCGCGGGCGAGTAGGCATAGCCGGGCACCGTCCCGGCCACGCGCCCGACGACGCCCCGGTGATGCGGCCCGACGTCGTCCTCGTCGAGCGAATGACACCCCATGCAGACCTGGTATACCGTCTTGCCGCGTACCGGGTCGCCCGGGGGCCGCTCGGGCGCCGCCACGGCGAACACCGATGCCGCCGACAGGGCGAGGACGGCGGTTGCGAGTGTGAGTCCCGCGGCCCACCCATAGACGTCGATGGAGCTCTTGCGATGTCGCTTCACGATCGCGAATCCCCCTTCAAGCCAGCGCCGTGTCGGCGAGCACCAGCGATTGCGGGTGCTTGCGCACCGAGACGCTCGTGACCCCGAGGCGATGCGCCAGCTCCTCCGCCGGCACCTTGAGTGGCCCCGGCCCCGGACCCTCGCCGGGAGCCGGTTGCGGGTAAGCGGTGGACCGGGCGGTGTGGAAGGTGATGTTGCCCTCCACTTTCTGCACGATCTGGTGGATGTGTCCGTTCAGTACCGAGACGGAGCCAAAGCGGCGCAGCTCCCCGAGTAGCGCCTCCGAATCGCTGGTGCGCCAGCCCCAGGGTTGGAAAATGTCCCAGAGCGGCATGTGCGCGAAGACCACGATGGGGGTGCTCGAGCTGCGCCCCTTGAGGTCCGCCTTCACCCACGCGAGCTGCTCATCGCCCAGGTAACCCGAGCCTCCGTCCTTCGCCTGGAGCACGTTGACGAGCGCGACGAAATGCACGCCCGCATGATCGAAGCTGTAGTAGCCGCGGCCGGCGGAGGCTTTGCCGAAGCGGTTGAAATACTCGGTGACGGTGGCATCTGCCACGTCGTGCTCGCCCGGTACGGTATGCAGCTCGCTGACACGCAGCCGCCCGAGCAGTTGCTGCGCCAGGTCGAACTCCTCGGCCTTCGAGAGGTGCGTGATGTCGCCGGTGTGAAGGATCAGCGCCGGCTGCTCAGGCATGCCATTCACGAGATCAATCGTCGACGACAGCGTCCCGTTCACGTCCGGATTCGCGTCCTTGTGAAACCCGATGTGGGTGTCGCTGATCTGCACGAACAGCGGCTTGCCGGGCGCGGCGGCTCCCTTCGGGTCAGTGGCGGCGCGCGCCAGCTGGACCGGCGTCAGTACGCCGCCCGCGAGCACAAACAGCGTGCCGGCGCCGCCGTAGGCCATGCACTTGAGCGCAGCGCGTCGCGATACCAAGCGAGTCTCGTCCGACATGTCAGTCTCCTCACGGTCCAGGTGTGACGAGGAGACCCGGCGACGATCGGGTTTATTCCCGGGAACGCCTCGAGAGGTCAGCGCGTGTCGCGGACCGCCAGGTCGAGAAGCAGCTGCCGGAGGCTCGCGAGCTCCTCCCAGCCGGCGTCCGACACCGTGCAGTAGCCGAGATCGCCGCCGCGCCAGCAGGCGAGGTGATAGCCGCGGAGGCTGCGCTCTGCGGGCAGTGCCTCGCGGCCCGGGAGGAAAGCGAACACATTGATGACGTGTGCGCCGTGCTCATACACCAGCACCGCCATGCGCTGGTGATCGACGTAGTCCGCGCGGCCACCGACCAGGCGGTAGCCCTGCGCGCCGAAATCGGCGACCACCGGAGAGACATCCGTGCGCCCTGCGAACCACGGCTTGACGGTGTGGCGGTCGGTCGAGATCACCGCGGTGAGCCGCCCGGACTCGAGCGAGCGCAGGTGGGCGCCGATCAGCTCATCGGGGAGCCTCGCAAACACCAGCGGCGCGAGCAGCACGACGGCGAGACTCGCCGCCAGTGCCGCTCCTGCCCCCGTCAACGTGCCGAGCCAGAACGGGCGCGCCCGCCAGGCCGGCCGCACCGACGGCCGCGCTGCACGCCGCTCGGCGGCCTCTTCCGCATCCAGCATGCGCGCAATGCGTCCCCGCAGCTCCGGCGAGGCGTGGCCGTAATCGAGATCACGGCGAATGCGCGCGCGCGTCTCCTTGAGATGCTCGCGGAGCGCCTGGCACTCGGGACAGTGCTCGGCGTGACGCTCGACGGCGGCCGCGGACACGGCGTCGAGCTCGCCGTCGAAGGCGGCCTGGACCCGGAGAGTCTCAGCGCACTGCACGTGGCTCTCCCTGCGCCTCGGGCCAGAGCGCCTTCAGTGCGGCCCGCGCGCGCGCCAGGCGCGACATCACCGTGCCGATCGGCACCTCAGCGACTTCGGCGATCTCGCGATAGCTCATGTCCTCCATCTCTCTCAACACCAGTACCTCGCGCTGCTCCTCGGGGAGCGCCGCGATGAGGCGGTGGAGCGTGCGCCGCTCGTCGCGCTCGATCGAGGCGCTCTCCGGATCGGAGGGCGCCGCTGCGGCGGCCGCCACGGACTGCTGCGCCTCGTGCTCCTCGGTGAGCGGCTCGTAGGCCCGCCGCCGCCCCTCGGCGAGCGCGCTCAGGTGACAGTTGCGCACGATGGCGAGCAGCCACGCGCGTGCATCCGGGCTCCGCAGGCTGTCGAAGGCGCGGTACGCGCGCATGAACGCCTCCTGCACGATGTCGTCGGCGTCGCCCGGCGAACGGCTGAGCCAGCGCGCCAGCCGATGCGCGGCGTCCAGGTGCGGCAGCACCCGCGCCTCGAAGCGACTGCGTTTGTCATCCATCGATGGAGCCCAAACTGCCTCGCCGGGGAGGGCCGCCCGGAGCGACTTGTGAAGGAGACTGCCCTTGGGGCAATTTTATTCCCGGCGTCCGGCCCTGAGCGTAGCCGCATCGACGGTATTGGAGAGCAGCATCGCGATGGTCATGGGGCCCAACCCCCCCGGGACCGGCGTGATCCACCCGGCACGCTCGGCGGCGCGCTCGAACCCGACATCGCCCACGAGCTTGCCCGAGGCGGTGCGGTTGATGCCGACGTCGAAGACGGCCGCTCCCGGGCGCACCCACTCCCCGGGAATGAACCCCGCCTTGCCGACCGCCGCGACCAGGACCTCGGCCCGCTCGACTTCCGCACGCAGGTCACGCGTTCCGGTGTGGCATACGGTCACGGTCGAGCGCGCCAGCAGGAGCTCGAGCGCCATCGGCCGGCCGACGATGTTGGACGCCCCGACCACCGTGGCGCGCAGCCCCGTGAGGGCGATTCCGTACGCTTCCGCGAGCTTGATCACGCCAAACGGCGTACAGGGCCGCAGCCGCGGCCGCTTCTGCGCCAGGAGCCCCGTGTTGACCGGGTGAAAGCCGTCAACGTCCTTGGCCGGGTCGACCGCGTCCATGACGCGGTCAGCGTTCACGCCCTTCGGCAGCGGCAGCTGGATGAGAATCCCGTCGACGCGCTCGTCGTGATTGAGCGCGTGCACCAGCGCAAGAATCTCCGGCTCCGGGGTGGACGCCGGCAGGTCGTGAGCGAAGGAGACGATGCCGGCCTCGACCGAGGACTTGCGCTTGTTGCGCACGTAGACGCTGGACGCCGGATCTTCGCCCACTTGCACCACCGCGAGCCCGGGCGCGCGCCCGTGGCGCGCCGCGAATTCGGCCGAGCGCTGTGCAACGGAGGCGCGCACCCGTGCGGCTACCGCCTTGCCGTCGAGGAGGATGGCGCCGCCCGCGGCGCGTGGCAGGTCCGCTCCGGCCGGACCCGCAGCGGTGCCCTTGGTCGTCGCTGAAGCGCTCATCAGTAGCGGTAGTGATCGGGCTTGTAGGGGCCGGCGAGGTCCACGCCGATGTAGCGCGCCTGGGCGTCGGTGAGCTGCGAGAGCTCGACGTTGAGCTTCTTCAGCTGCAGCCGCGCCACCTTCTCATCGAGGAGCTTCGGCAGCACGTACACCCCGACCGGGTACTTGTCGGTGTGGGTGTAGAGGTCGATCTGCGCGATCACCTGGTTGGCGAAGCTCGAGCTCATCACGTAGCTCGGGTGTCCGGTACCGCAGCCGAGGTTCACCAGGCGCCCCTCGGCCAGCAGGATGATCCGGCGGCCGTCGGGGAGGATCACGTGATCGACCTGCGGCTTGATGTTCTCCCACTCGTATTGCTTGAGGCTCGCCACATCGATCTCGCTGTCGAAGTGGCCGATGTTGCAGACGATCGCGTTGTGCTTCATGCGCTTCATGTGATCGTGCGTGATCACGTGGAAGTTGCCGGTGGCGGTGACGAAGATGTCGCACCTTTCGGCCGCGTACTCCATGGTCACGACGCGATAGCCCTCCATGGCCGCCTGCAACGCGCAGATCGGGTCGATCTCGGTCACCCAAACCTGCGCCGACAGCGCGCGCAGCGCCTGCGCGCAGCCCTTGCCGACGTCGCCGTAGCCGCAGACGACCGCGATCTTGCCGGCCACCATCACGTCGGTGGCGCGCTTGATGGCATCCACCAGCGACTCGCGGCAGCCGTAGAGGTTGTCGAATTTGCTCTTGGTGACCGAGTCGTTGACGTTGATCGCGGGGAAGGCGAGCTTGCCCTCCTTCGCCATCTGATAGAGGCGCTTCACCCCGGTGGTGGTCTCCTCGGTGACGCCCTTCACGTGGCCGATGCGGCTCGAGTACCACTTCGGATCCGTCTTGAGATGAGCGCGGATCGAGGCGAACAGCGCCCGCTCCTCGTCGTTGGCGGCCTTCGCGATCACTCCCTGGTCGCTCTCGGCGCGCACCCCGAGGTGCAGCAGCAGCGTCGCATCCCCGCCGTCGTCGAGAATCATGTTGGCGTTACCGCCCGAGGGCCACTCGAAGATGCGGTGGGTGTACTCCCAGTAATCATCCAGCGACTCGCCCTTCCAGGCGAACACCGCCGTGCCGCGCGCGGCGATGGCCGCCGCGGCGTGATCCTGGGTCGAGAAGATGTTGCACGACGCCCAGCGCACCTCGGCGCCGAGGGCCTGCAGCGTCTCGATCAGCACCGCCGTCTGGATCGTCATGTGGAGCGACCCCGCGATGCGCGCGCCGCGCAGCGGCTGGGTCGGCGCGAACTCCTCGCGGATCGCCATGAGGCCCGGCATCTCGGTCTCGGCGATCGCGATTTCCTTGCGGCCCCAGTCGGCGAGCTTGAGGTCGGCGACCCGGTGGTCGGACGTGGGCGGGGTGGGTTTCAGTGTGGCGTTCATACTCGGTACTCCGTAGTCAGAGCGAGCGCCGTGTTGATGACAGCGGCCACTGAGCCTGGCAGGCGCAGTGGCTTGCCACCGGCCCGTCGCAACGCTCCTCAGCGTGCCGTGTGCGCCGCAGTGCTGCGGCTTCGATCACTGCCTCAGGCCGCGCGCGCTCCCTTGGCCGCATCGGCCAGCGCCGCCGCGCGGTCGGTGCGCTCCCAGGTGAACTCCGGCTCCGTACGGCCGAAGTGCCCGTAGGCGGCGGTCTTCTGGTAGATCGGGCGCACGAGATCGAGCATCTCGCGCAGCCCGTAGGGCGTCAGGTCGAAGTGCTTGCGGACCAGCTGCGTCAGGTGCTCGCGCGACAGGCGCGAGGTGCCGAAAGTCTCGACCATGATCGAGGTCGGCTCGGCGACGCCGATGGCGTACGACACCTGCACCTCGCAGCGCTCGGCGAGCCCGGCGGCGACGAGGTTCTTGGCGACATAGCGCGCGGCGTAGGCCGCCGAGCGGTCGACCTTGGAGGGATCCTTGCCGGAGAAGGCGCCGCCGCCGTGGCGGGCATAGCCGCCGTAGGTGTCGACGATGATCTTGCGGCCCGTGAGGCCGCAGTCGCCGACGGGTCCGCCGATGACGAAGCGCCCGGTCGGATTGATGTGGTACCTGGTGCGCTTGTCCACCCATTTTGCGGGCAGGACGGGCTTGAGGATCTCCTCCATCACCGCCTCGCGCAGCGCCTTGGTCGAGACCTCCTCGCTGTGCTGGGTCGAGAGCACCACGGCTTCAATCCCCACCGGCTCGTGATCCTCGTAGCGCAGCGTCACCTGGCTCTTGGCATCCGGCCGCAGCCACGGGAGCTTGCCGGCCTTGCGCACCTGCGCCTGGCGCTTCACCAGGCGGTGGGCGAGCGTGATCGGCGCCGGCATCAGTACGTCGGTCTCGTTGGTGGCGTAGCCGAACATCAGGCCCTGATCCCCGGCGCCCTGTTTGCGCTCATCCTTCCGGTCGACGCCCTGGGCGATGTCGGGGGACTGCTTGCCGATGATGTTGAGAACGCCGCAGCTCGCCCCGTCGAATCCCATGTCGGAGGAGTCGTAGCCGATGTCGAGCACGGTCTTGCGCACCAGCGCTTCGACGTCGACCCAGGCGGAGGTCGTGACTTCGCCCGCCACGACGACGACGCCGGTCTTGACGAGCGTCTCGCAGGCCACGCGACCGCGCGGATCTTCCCTGAGGATCGCATCGAGCACCGCATCCGAGATCTGGTCGGCGACTTTGTCCGGGTGGCCCTCGGAGACGGACTCGGAGGTGAAGAGGTAAGCGTTCGACATCTCTTTGGATTTCCTTGATTTACGCGCGCGTGCTGCCAAAACCATTATTTTAACCCAGGCGGCAGGGTGCTTGCGACGCGGGTCTCGGCGAGACGCTTATCGAAAGCCGCACGCGTGAAATGATGGTTCTGCGTGCCGCGCGCCTCGATCTTGATGGCCCCCATGAGCGAGGCAATATGTCCGGTCGTGTGCCAGTCGAGCCCGTGCAGCAGCCCGTGGATGAGTCCGGCGCGGTAGGCATCGCCGCAACCGGTGGGGTCGACCACCGCACGCGCCGGCGCGCTCGGGATCTCGATCGACCCGTCCCGCGTATGGAGGGTGGAGCCGGCCGCGCCGTGTGTGACGATGAGGGCGGAGAGGCGCTTCACGAGCTCGCCGGCCGTCCAGCCGGTCTTCTGCTGAACCAGCTGCCACTCGTAGTCGTTGAGCGTCACCCAGGTCGCCTGGCTCACGAAGCGCTCGAGATCCTCGCCGCCGAACATGGGCAGCCCCTGCCCGGGATCGAAGATGAAGGGGATGCGCGCCGCCGCGAACTGCTCGGCGTGCCGGATCATGCCCTCGCGCCCGTCGGGCGCCACGATGCCCAAGGTCACGTCCCGGGCGTCGCTGACCTGATTCAGGTGCGAGTGCTGCATTGCACCGGGATGAAACGCCGTGATCTGGTTGTCGTCGAGATCGGTGGTGATGAACGCCTGGGCGGTGAGCTCGGAGTCGATGGTCCGCACGTGATCGGCCGGAACCCCCCTCATCTTCATCCACTCGTGGTAGGGACCGAAGTCGCGCCCGACCGTGGCCATCGGATAGCCCGCATCCCCGAGGAGCGCCAGATTGTAGGCGATGTTGCCGGCGCAGCCGCCGTACTCCCGGCGCAGCTGCGGCACCAGGAACGAGACGCTCAGCATGTGGATCTTGTCGGGCAGGATGTGATTGGCGAAGCGGTCGCCGAACACCATGATGGTGTCGTAGGCGAGCGAGCCGCAGATCAGCGCCCGGCCCCGGGTGGGCGTCGTCACGCCTTGGCGCCGGACGCGGGCGAGGCCGACGCGGCGGACGCGCCGCCCGGCGGCGCTTTGGCCGCAGCGTGCAGGATCCCGACCGCCTCCTTCGCCACGTCCGAGAGCCCGGCTCCCTGGCGCTGCTCGTAGTAGGCGAGCATCTGCGCGCGCATGCGCGGCTCCCAGTAGCGCCTGAGATGGGTGGCGACGTCTTTCGCGGCCTGCTCGCGCGGACTTGCGCCGGTGAAGAAGTCGCCGATCTCGTTGGCCATCTTGACGAGCAGATCGATGTTCATGGTCAGGAGCCCGTTGATCTCTAAGGAAGCAGCCGCCCGGGATGCGCGTACACCACGTGCTGGTCGCGCCGCGCGAAGGCGACCAGTGTAACGCCGGAGCGCTCGGCGAGGCGCACCGCGAACGCCGTGGGCGCCGATAGCGCGGCGAGAAACGGAATGCCGACGGTCGCGCACTTCTGCACCATCTCGTAGCTGGCGCGGCTGGTGATCAGCATGAAGCCCGCGGCGAGATCCGCGCCCGACCGCGTCAGGGCGCCGATCGTCTTGTCGAGAGCGTTGTGGCGGCCGACGTCCTCGCGCACCACGCGGATGCCCTCCCCCGGCACCACCCACGCCGCCGCGTGCACGCTCCCGGTGCGGGCGTTGATCGGCTGACGACCCGCGAGCTCCTCGATCGCGGCGTGGAGCGCGGCGGTCGTGACCTCGACGCCCTTTTGCACCGCGGCCGTCTCGCGAATGGCATCGGCGGCGGTCTCCGCGCCGCACAGGCCGCAGCCGGTGCGCCCGGTGAGATTGCGCCGCCGCTGCAGCAGCTGCGTGAAGCGCTCCCACGCGACGGTGATGTGCACGTCGACGGAGGCCGCGCCATGGCGTACCTCGACGCCGCGGATCTCCTCGGCCCGCGCGACCAGCGCCTCACTCAGCGTGAAGCCTACCGCGTAGTCCTCGAGATCGGCCGGCGTCGCCAGCATCACGACGTGCGGCACCTCGTGGTACACGAGCGCGACCGGCATCTCCTCGGCCACCAGGTCGGTCGTGCGGGTGGTGGCGCCGCGCGACCAGCGGTCGACGCTGACTTCCGCGCTGACGCCTCCCGGGGCTGCGGGTTCGGCGCTCGTGGCTGCCCTCATGGGCTCCGCGCCCGCTCAGGCGGGCGTCTTCTCCGGGGCGCGCTCCCCGTGGCCCTGCCGCGGCAGCGAGCGCTCTTCCTCGGCGCGCTTCTGCCAGGCCTCCTTCTGGTTGACGAACACCACCTCGACCGCCGTCACCTTGTACTCGGGGCAGTTGGTGGCCCAGTCGGAGTTCTCGGTGGTGACCACGTTGGCGTTGGTCTCGGGGAAGTGGAAGGTGGTGTAGACCACGCCGGGCGCGATCTTGGCCGATACCTTGGCACGCAGTACGGTGTCGCCGGCGCGGCTGGTGAGCCCCACCCAGTCGCCGTCACTGATGCCGCGCACCTCGGCGTCGTGCGGGTGGATCTCGAGCACGTCCTCGGCGTGCCACACCACGTTGCCGGTGCGGCGCGTCTGCGCGCCGACGTTGTACTGCGTGAGGATGCGGCCGGTCGTGAGGATCAGCGGGAAGCGGCTCGTGACCTTCTCGCTCGTCGGCACGTACTCGGTGGTCCAGAACTTGCCCTTGCCGCGCACGAACTGTCCGACGTGCATGGTGGGCGTGCCCTCCGGGTGCTCGTCGTTGCACGGCCACTGGATGCTGCCCAAACGCTCGATCTTCTCGAAGCTCATGCCGGCGAAGGTCGGCGTGAGGCGCGCGATCTCGTCCATGATCTCGCTGGCGTTGCGATAGTTCATCGGATAGCCGAGGGCGTTCGACAGCAGGCAGGTGATCTCCCAGTCCTGGTAACCCGGGACCGGCTCGATGATCTTGCGAACGAGCGAAGTGCGCCGCTCGGCGTTGGTGAAGGTGCCGTCCTTCTCGAGGAACGAGGAGCCCGGCAGGAACACGTGGGCGAACTTCGCCGTCTCGTTGAGGAACAGGTCCTGCACCACGCAGCACTCGAGCGAGGCCATGGCGGCGCTCACGTGATGGGTGTTGGGATCGGACTGCACGAAGTCCTCGCCCTGCACGTACATGCCCTTGAAGGTGCCATCGAGCGCCGCCTCGAACATGTTGGGAATGCGCAGCCCCGGCTCCGCCTGGAGCGCGACGCCCCAGTCGTCCTCGAAGGACTTGCGCACCACCGCATCCGACACGTGGCGGTAGGCGCTGAACTCGTGCGGGAACGAGCCCATGTCGCACGAGCCCTGCACGTTGTTCTGGCCGCGAAGCGGCGACACGCCCACCCCCTCGCGGCCGAGGTTGCCCGTGGCCATGGCGAGGTTGGCGATGCCCATGACGGCGGTCGTGCCCTGACTGTGCTCGGTCACGCCGAGGCCGTAATAGATGGCGCCATTGCCGGCCTTCGCATAGAGGCGCGCGGCGCGGCGCACGCGCTCGGCGGGCACGCCGGTGATGCTCTCGGAGGCCTCCGGAGAGTTCCGCGGCTCGGCGACGAACGCCTTCCATTTCGCGTAAGAGTCCGCCTCACAGCGCTCGGCGACGTAATCCTCGCGGGTGAGCCCCTCGGTCACCACCACGTGCGCGAGCGCATTCAGGAGCGCCACGTTGGTGCCGGGCTTCAACTGCAGGTGCTCGTCCGCCTCGACGTGCGGCGAGCGCACGAGTCCCGTCTGGCGCGGGTCGGCGATGATGAGCTTCGCGCCCTGGCGCAGGCGCCGCTTCAGCTGCGAGGCGAACACCGGGTGCCCGTCGGTCGGGTTGGCGCCGATTATCATGACGCAGTCCGCCTTCATGACCGAGTCGAACGCCTGGGTGCCGGCGGACTCTCCCATCGTGTTCTTCAGGCCGTAGCCGGTCGGCGAGTGGCACACGCGCGCGCAGGTGTCGACGTTGTTGTTGCCGAAGGCGGCGCGCACCAGCTTCTGCACCAGGAACGTCTCCTCGTTGGTGCAGCGTGAGGAGGTGATGCCGCCGATCGAGTCGCGGCCGTACCTGGCCTGGATGCGCTTGAACTCGCTCGCGGCGTAGCCGATCGCCTCTTCCCACGAGACCGCGCGCCAGTCGTCGCGGATGCTCTTGCGGATCAGCGGCTTCAGCTGCCGGTCGGGATGCGTGGCGTAGCCCCAGGCGAAACGGCCCTTGACGCAGGCATGACCGTGGTTCGCTCCGCCTTCGCGGTCGGGCGCCATGCGCACGATCTCGGCTTCGGCGCCCTCGCCGCGCACCTCCGCCATGAAGCTGCAGCCGACGCCGCAGTAGGCGCAGGTGGTCTTCTCGGTGCGCTCGGTCGGTCCGAGTGCGATCAGGGACTTCTCGGTGAGCGCGGCGGTCGGACAGGCCTCGACGCACGCGCCGCAGGAAACGCACTCCGATTCGAGGAACGGCTGGTCCTGGCTGGCCGCCACCTTGGAGGCGAAGCCGCGGCCCTGGATGGTGAGCGCGAAGGTGCCCTGGGTCTCATCGCACGCCCGCACGCAGCGCGAGCAGACGATGCACAGATTCGGGTCGAAGGTGAAATACGGATTGCTCTCGTCCTTCGCCTGGCCGAGGTGGCGCTTGCCATTGGCATAGCGACTCGACCTGACGCCGAGCGCCTGCGCCATGGCGTGGAGCTCGGTGCGCGTCTCCACCTCGGTCGGCGCCCGCTCGATCGGGTAGTCGGAAAGATAGAGCTCCATGACGCTGCGCCGCAGCTGCGTGAGCTTCGGCGACTCGGTGCGCACTTTCATGCCCGCCGCCACCGTCGTGGTGCAGGAGGCCGGGTAGCCCTTGCGGCCGTCGACCTCGCACAGGCAAAGCCGACAGGAGCCGAAGGCCTTCAGCGTGTCGGTCGCGCAGAGCTTCGGCACCTTGACGCCCGCGAGCGCCGCGGCGCGCATGATGGAGGTGCCCTCGGGAACCGTGACCGCGCGGCCGTCGATCTCGACGGTGACGCTGCCGCTCGCATCGGCCGGCGCCGGAGTACCGAGGTCCTGGTAGTCTTTCGCGTACATTCTGCCCTCGATGCGCGCTATTGCCGGGTGCGCGCGCGAAAATCTTCCCTGAAGTGCTTGAGTGCGCTCTGCACGGGAAATGGCGCCATGCCCCCGAGGCCGCAGAGCGACCCCTGCACCATGGTGTCGCACAGCTCTTCCAGCAGCTGCACGTTGCGCTCTCCGTCGGTGCCCGCGAGGATCCGGTCGATGACCTCGACGCCGCGCGTCGAGCCGATGCGACACGGCGTGCACTTGCCGCAGGACTCGATGGCGCAGAACTCCATCGCGTAGCGCGCCATCCGCGCCATGTCGACCGTGTCGTCGAACACCACGATGCCGCCGTGCCCGAGGAGTGCGCCGATGCCGGCGAGCGCCTCGTAGTCGACCGCGGTATCGAACTGCGACGCCGGCACGTAGGCGCCGAGCGGGCCGCCGACCTGCACCGCGCGGATCGGCCTTCCCGAGGCGCTGCCGCCGCCGTAATCGTAGAGGAGCTCGCGAAGGCTCAAGCCGAAGGCGCGCTCCACCAGGCCGCCGCGCTGGATGTTTCCCGCGAGCTGGATGGGGAGCGTGCCGCGCGACTTGCCGGTGCCGAAGTTGGCGTAGGCCTCGGCGCCGTGAACCATGATCCAGGGGACGGAGGCGAGCGTCACCACGTTGTTGACGATGGTCGGCTGGCCGAAGAGTCCCTTGATCGCCGGCAGCGGCGGACGCACGCGCACCTCGCCGCGCTTGCCCTCGAGGCTCTCGAGCATCGAAGTCTCTTCACCGCAGATGTAGGCGCCGGCCCCGAGCCGCACCTCGAGATCGAAGCGCCTGGCTGAACCTGCGACGTCGGGCCCGAGGTAGCGGGCCTGGTAGGCCGCGGCGATCGCGGTCCTGAGCGCGCGATGGGCGTGCGGGTACTCGGCACGCAGATAGATGTAGCCCTGGGTGGCGCCGACCGCGATCCCGGCGATCGTCATGCCCTCGATGAGCGTGAACGGATCGCCTTCCATCAGCATCCGGTCGGAGAAGGTGCCCGAGTCGCCTTCGTCGGCGTTGCAGGTGACGTATTTCTGCGCGCTCGCCTGGTCGAGCACCGTCTTCCACTTGATGCCGGTCGGAAACGCTGCGCCACCGCGCCCGCGCAGGCCCGAGGTCGTGATCGCCTGCACCACCTGAGCGCCGGTCATGGAGAGCGCACGCGCGAGCCCCTGGTAGCCGCCGTGCGCCACGTAGTCGGCGACGCTCGCGGGATCGACGATGCCGACGCGCTCGAACGTGAGGCGCTGCTGGCCCGAGAACCAGGGGAGGCTCTCGGGGGGGCCGAGCAGCAGCGGGTGCTTGCCACCCTTCAGGAAGTCGGCCGCGAAGAGCCCCGGCACATCGGACGCCGTGACCGGGCCGTAGGCGATCCGGCCGGCCGGCGTCGTGACCTCCACGAGGGGCTCCAACCAGTAGGCGCCGCGCGAGCCGTTGCGGATGAGCTCCACCGCCGGTGCGCCGCGGCGTGCCGCTTCCTGGGCGATGGCGCGGGCGGTCTCGTCTGCGCCGACGGAGGTCGCGCCTGCATCACCGGGAACGTAGACGCGCACGGTCATGGGCGCCTCGCCTCATCCGCGATGAGCGCGTCGAACCGCTCGGGGGTCACGCGGCCATGCAGCCGGCCATCGATCATGGCCGCCGGCGAGCAGGCGCAGTTACCGAGACAATAGATGGGCTCGAGAGTGAAGCGGCCGTCGCGTGTCGTGCCGTGAAAGTCGACGCCGAGCCGCGCCCGCGCGTGGTCCGCGAGCGCCCCGGCGCCCCTCGACTGGCAGGCCTCGGCCTGGCAGAGGCTGATGGTGTGTTTGCCCGCGGGGCTGTCGCGGAAGAAGTGATAGAAGGTGACGACCCCGTGCACCTCGGCGCGCGAGAGGTTGAGCCCGTCGGCCACCAGCGGCACGGCCGCGGCGGGTACGAACCCCAGGGCAGCCTGCACGGCGTGCAATACTTCGAGCAGGGGGCCCGGTCTTCCCTTGAGCTCGGAAACGATGCGCCGCACGGTGGCGGTGTCGCCCGGATTCAGCGTCTGCATAATAAGACCGCCAGTATACGTCCGCGGTCTTTGGGGCGCCTTGTATAAGCCCGTCTGCATGGTTGAACAGGCCCAAACTTGATTGTTTCGAAACGTTTCGGGGCGGGCCCGGCGTGGGCGTTCGCGTGCGCCGTGGCACTGCTGTGGCCGCACGTCGCCCGCTGCCAGAGCGACCCGGGCCCGATCGGCGGCAGCCTCGCAACGACGAGTGACTACATCTACCGCGGCGTATCCCAGAGCGACGGCCACGGCGCGCTGCAGGCGGACCTGCACGCGAGCAGCTCCTTCGGTCTCTATGGCGGCGTCTGGGCTTCGACCCGCGACAGCAACCTCGAGCCCGGCGCCGACGGCGAGATGCAGATCTACCTGGGTCAGCGTTTCAGCCTCGGCGGCGCCTGGAGCGCCACGGTGAGCGGCCGCGCCGACTACTTCGTCGGCGGCGCTGCCCGTCATTCCGACGACTATCAGGAGATCTCCGCTGCGCTCACCTGGCTGGACCGTTACACGCTGTCCTTCACCGCGATCCCCAATGCGGTGCGCTACACGGCCGTCGTGTTCCAGTACGGGGGTAACCTGTACGAGTACTACCAGCTGTCTCGCAGCCCCGCCTTCGTCGCGGACGTGGCGACCCAATGGCTGCTGCGCGAGGGGGTCTTCGGCGGCGCCGGGCTTTACCTCACGGCCGCGGCCGGCTACTACTATGCCAGCCGATCCGATCACCACCCGCCGCCTGCCGTCGATTATGTTTACGGCAACGCGGGCCTCGCCCTGGAGTGGCGCAGCTGGCGCATCGACGTCGGCTATTTCGCGGCCCAGCGGCAGGCCGCCGAGCTCTTTCCGTACCCGGTGGCGAATCGCCTCGCGGGAACGATCAGCTGGCAGTTCTGAAGGAGGAAGCCGACCGTGCTGGTAGTTGAACCCCTGCCGCCCTCGTGGACACTTACCGCTAGAGGCGCGTCGACAATTTGAGTGGTCACAACGACATGGCGGAGATAACCCCGCGCGGCAGCAGTGCAACGGCGCGGGAGGTCGAGCTCATCGAACGGATCGCGCGCCGCGACCGGCGCGCGTTCGAGGAGCTCTACAACCTCTACCATCGCCGCCTGGCGCGCTTCCTGACACGGCTCACCCGGCGCTACGACCTCGCCGAGGAGATCATCAATGACACGTTCTGGGTCGTGTGGCGCGGTGCGCGCGATTTTCGCGGCGACTCGCAGCCCTCGACCTGGATACTCGGGATCGCGTACCGCAAGGCACGCAACGCGTTCCGCAGCGCCGCGCGCGCGCGTGCCCGGGAGAACCTGCAGGCGCCCTCGTTCCCACTCACGACCGAGGAGCCGGCACGTGCCGAGGAATTGCGCGACTGGCTCGCGCACGCGCTGAGCGAGCTCCCCGTCGAGCAGCGCCTCGCGGTCGAGCTGTGCTACGAGCTGGGACATTCATGCGAGGAGATTGCAAAGATCATGGGATGTCCCGTGAATACCGTTAAGACCCGCCTGTTTCATGCGCGCGCCAAGCTGCAGAAGCGCCTGCCGGAGCTGTCCGGCGCGCCACGCGGCAGCGCCGCGGAGAGCGACGCCTCATGAGTGCGAGCCCGGCTTACTCCCACGAAGAGTCCTGGCTGATGTTGCCGTGGCTCGTCAACGGCCGGCTCGACGGCGCCGAGCGGATCCGCCTCGAGCAGCACGTGCGCGGCTGTGCCGAGTGTGCGCGCGAGGTGGCGCTGCAGCGCCTGTGGTGCGAGACGCTGACCGAGCCGGAGCGCGTGACCCACGCCCCCGGCCCCTCGTTCCGCAAGCTGATGGAGCGGATCGATGCCGAGCCGCCGCAGCGCGCGGCGGCGGGCGCGCCGGCGATGCGCGCGGAGCGCGTGAGCGCGGCCTGGCGGCCGCCCGGTCTCGCCTGGGCTGCGAGCTTCGTGCTGTGCGTCGCGCTCGGCACCCTGGCCGTCACCGCGGATCGCTGGTCGCAGCCGCTGTTCCACACGGCCACCGCGCCTGCGGTCGCCGAGCCTGGGGTGCTGCACATCGCCTTCGAACGCTCGCTCCCCATCGGTGAAGTCGAGCAGGTGCTGATCTCCGCGGGGGCCCGGGTGGTCGAGGGGCCGGACGCGAGCGGGGTGTTTGGCGTCGCACCGGTGGGCCCGGCGGCCGCACCTGCCGAGGGCGCCGCCCAGCTGCGCGCTCTCGCGGACCGCCTGCGCAGCGACCCCCGCGTGCGCTGGATCCAGCCTCTTTAAGAGTTGCGCATGCGCGCGCGCCCCCACCAGTTCCTCACTCTCCTGCTCGCCTGTGCGGCGGCCGGGGCCTACGCGCACGTCGCGGTTCCCGCCGCGGAGCCTGCCGCGGAAGCGGCGGCCGGCACTGCACCCGCGAGCGCGCTCCCGCGGATCGTCGTCGCCTTCGCCAACGAGCCGAGCAGCGCTCCGGGACCGGCCGGCTCGACCGGACGGCGCTACACCGGGGACGGCTACCGCGTCTCGCAGAGCGCCGAAGAGAACGCGCGGCGCGTGGCAGCCCAATACTCGTTGCGCGAAGTGGCGAGCTGGCCGATCCGCGAGCTCGCCATGCACTGCGTCGTGTTCGAGATCACGAGCGGCCGGCCGGCCGCGGACGTGCTCGCCGCCCTCGCCCATGATCCCCGCGTGGTTCTGGCGCAGCCGCTGCACGAGTTCCACACGCTGACCTCGCCGTCCGCCTCCGCCACCTCCGCCACCCCAGCCGCCTACAACGATCCGCTCTATGACCTGCAGACCAATCTCCCGGCGCTCGGCGTCCCGGAGGCGCACCGCCGTGCCCAGGGAGCCGGCGTGCGGGTCGCGCTCATCGACACCGCGGTCGACGCGCACCATCCCGACCTCGACGGCCGCATCGCCCACAGCCACTCCTTCATCGGCGGGAGCCGCGGCTCGGGTGGCTCGCAGCGCCACGGCACCGCCATGGCGGGCATCATCGCGGCGGTCGCCAACAACAACATCGGCATCGTCGGCATCGCGCCGCGTGCGCAGCTCGAGGTGTTCGAAGCCTGCTGGCAGCTCGCGCCCGACAGCGACGCCGCGGCCTGCAACACCTTCACGCTCGCCAAGGCGCTGGCCGCGGCGCTCGAGTCCGGAGTGCCGCTGGTGAATCTGAGCGTGGCCGGTCCGTCCGACCCGCTGCTCGCTGCACTCATAGAGAGCGGCTTGAGGCGCGGGGTGGTGTTCGTCGGTGCGGTCGACGCCGAGGGTGGTTTCCCCACCGCGATCCCCGGGGTCATAGGGGCCGCGGGCAGCGAGAGTGTCGTCCCCCCCGGCGCCCTCGCTGCCCCGGCCCGGCACGTGCTGACGCTGCGCCCGAGTGCGCAGTACGACTTCGAGTCCGGAAGCTCGGTGGCCGCCGCCGAGATCACCGGCGTCATCGCGCTGCTGATGTCCGCGACGCCTGCGCGGCTGACGAGCGATGCGATCCTCTCGCTCCTCAGGCCCGCCCCGACCGCCGTATCGAATACCACCGCCAACCCCGCCGCGGTCAATGCCGCCGCCGCGCTGGCGCGGCTCGATCTCGCGCGGCGCGGCACCTGCACCGCTTCGCGCGGCGGCGCGGCCGATGCGGGCGGCTGCCCGGCGCTCGCCGGCCGCACGCTTGACGGCCGGTAAGCGCGTCCCCATGCTGTCCCGGGCATGGGCAGCGAGCCACCCGGCCTCACCTGGGCGCTGATCGAGGAAGCGCGGGCGCGCATCGCGCCGTTCATCCGTACGACACCGGTCGTCACCAGCACCACGCTCGACGAGCAAGCGGGCGCGCGGCTCTTTTTCAAGTGCGAGAACTTCCAGAAAGGCGGCGCCTTCAAGGCTCGCGGCGCCTCGAACGCGGTGTTCAGCCTGCCCGGGAACCAAGCCCGCCGCGGTGTTGCCACCCACTCCTCCGGCAATCACGCGGCCGCGCTGGCGCGCGCGGCACAACTGCGGGGCATTCCGGCCTACATCGTGATGCCTCACAACACTCCGCTTGCCAAGCGCGCCGCCGCGGAGCGCGACGGTGCGATCATCACGCTCTGCGAGCCGACGCTCGCGGCGCGCGAGCGCGCCGCCGCCGAGGTACTCGCGGCGACCGGCGCCATCATGGTCCACCCCTACGACGACCTGAGCGTGATGGCGGGACAGGCAACGGTCGCCGTCGAGCTGCTCGAAGAGATCGAGGGGCTCGAGCTGCTGCTCGCGCCGGTGAGCGGCGGGGGACTCCTCAGCGGCATTGCGGTCGCGGCGCACTCGCTGCGGCCGCAGCTGCGGGTGCTCGGCGTGGAGCCGGAGGGAGCCGACGATGCCGCGCGCTCGCTGCGGGCGGGCAGGATCGTGCCGTGCGAGCATCCCGAGACGATCGCCGATGGCCTGCGCGCCACGATCGGCGTGCGGCCGTTCGCCGAGATTCGCCGTTACGTCGAGGACATCGTAACCGTACCGGACGAGGCGATCGTGAGCGCGATGCGCCGCATCTGGGAAGTGATGAAGATCATCGTCGAGCCGTCCGGCGCCGCAGCCTACGCCGCCATCACCACCGGGCGCGCGCAGGTGCGTGGCCGGCGTGTGGGCGTGGTCCTGACCGGCGGGAACCTCGACCTCGAGGCGCTCCCCTGGATCAAACGCGCTCGAGAATGACCGCGATCCCCTGGCCGACGCCGATGCACATGGTGCACAGCGCATAGCGGCCGCGGGTCGCGGTGAGCTGACTCACCGCCGTGGTGGCGAGGCGCGCGCCGGACATGCCGAGCGGATGGCCGAGCGCGATGGCGCCGCCGTTCGGGTTTACGTGGCTCGCGTCGTCGGCGAGCTTGAGCTCGCGCAGCACCGCGAGCGCCTGGGATGCGAAGGCCTCGTTGAGCTCGATCACGTCCATCTGTCCGAGATCCAGGCCCGCGTGCCCGAGGACCTTGCGTGTCGCGGGCGCCGGGCCCATTCCCATGATGCGCGGGGCGACGCCGGCGCTGGCCGCCGCAACCACCCGCGCGCGCGGCGTCAGCCCGTGGCGCCGCGCGGCCTCCTCGGAGGCGATGAGCAGCGCGCAGGCGCCGTCGTTGACCCCCGAGGCATTGCCCGCCGTGACGGTGCCGCCCGCTCGGAACGGCGTCGGGAGCGAAGCGAGCTGCTCGAGCGTCGTCTCCGGGCGCGGATGCTCGTCGCGCCCGACCACCAGGGCCTTGCCTTTGCGCTGCGGGATCTCGACCGGAATCAGCTCGGCGGCGAAGAAGCCGCGCCCGTACGCCGCTCCCGCGCGCTGCTGGCTGCGCAGCGCAAATGCGTCCTGGTCGGCGCGCGAAACGCGGTACTCGGCCGCCACGTTCTCGCCGGTCTCGGGCATCGAGTCGATGCCATAGCGCTCGCGCATGCGCGGGTTGACGAAGCGCCAGCCGATGGTGGTGTCGTAGATCTCGGCGTTGCGGCTGAACGGCCCTTCCGCCTTCGGCAGCACGAAGGGCGCGCGCGACATCGACTCGACGCCGCCGGCGACGACGAGCTGCGCTTCACCGACGCGCACGGTGCGCGCCGCCATCGCCACCGCATCGAGGCCCGAGCCGCACAGGCGGTTCAGCGTGGCTCCGGGCACGGACACCGGCAGCCCCGCGAGCAGCGCCGCCATGCGCGCGACGTTGCGGTTGTCCTCGCCCGCCTGGTTGGCGCAGCCGAGCAGCACCTCCTCGACCGCGGCCGGATCGAGCGCCGCGTTGCGCTTCAGGAGCGCCGCGATCGGCAGCGCCGCGAGGTCGTCGGTGCGCACCGCCGCGAGGACCCCGCCGTAGCGCCCGATCGGAGTGCGTACGGCATCGCAGATGAAGGCCTCGCTCATGGTCGCATCATATCGCCTCCCGTGGCGTACCGGCGGGTGCGCCGGTACAGTGCTCGGCGCGCGCGGTGCAGGCGTATCTGATCTGGCCGCGACGGATGCGCCA
>Ga0307469_10000219_pt1 | contig 22169 bp, 20 predicted proteins | sample atmos_gasesAM2C__FD_203084 | JGI IMG/M metagenome (GOLD analysis project Ga0307469, IMG submission 203084) | Hardwood forest soil microbial communities from Morgan-Monroe State Forest, Indiana, United States - atmos_gasesAM2C_515 | ecosystem: Environmental > Terrestrial > Soil > Temperate... | reverse complement strand
GCTCGTGCTCCACGAATTCCGCCGCTACGTGCGCATCCCGGTTGTGACGGAGGTTGCGGTCCAGGTTTCCGAAGGCAGAAAGTTCACGGCCACCAGCATGGAAGTAAGTTCCGGCGGCATGTCGATCAAGAGCGCCGAAGAGGTTCGACCGGGCTTGCAAGTCGAAGTGTCATTCGCGCTGCTGACCTTGCCGCGCATCTGGGTTCGCGGAAGCGTCACCTGGAAAAAGCCCAAACATTCCTTCGGCGTCCGCTTCGACATCAGCGATGAACGCCGCCGCAAGCTCAAAGAGTGGATCGACGCCTACCTGGAAAACTAGCCAGTGGGGCGCGGACACTCTTGTTCGCGAACCGTGTCAACCGCAATAACTCTAACCCCCAAGCACTCCGTCGGCTAGCAGAACCCGAATCGTTCCTGGCTTTCCTAACCGAACAAGCCCTCATACCTCCTGCCGATGCCCCAGGTTCGCGTCCGCCTTTTGGACGCTAACCGGGGAGCGTCGCCCTCCCTCACATTTACAATGGCGGCGTGAGTGCCGCACCTCCTCCTCCTATCGATGATGAAGCGATCGACCCCGTCACCGGTCGGGTTCCATTCACGCACTGGCAAAGAGTGCTGCTCACGCTCATCTCCTGGGCCACCACCATCGCCGTCCGCCTGATCGGTCCCACGATGAAGTTCGCGGTCTCGTGCGAAGAGAATTCTCCCCTCAGTCTCGAGCAACGCCCGTTCGTCTATTCCTTTTGGCACCAGTGCACGTTCGCGGCGACCTATTTATGGCGCGATCTCGATATCCGAGTCATGAGCAGCACCAGTTTCGACGGAGAGTTCACCGCCCGCATGATCCGCCGTTTCGGCTTTGTTCCCATCCGTGGCTCGAGTAGCCGGGGCGCGGTGCGCGGCCTGCTCGGCATGCGCAAGGAAATCGAGGCGGGGTACACGGTCGCCTTCACCATTGACGGACCGCGCGGCCCACGATTCGTCACAAAACCCGGTCCGGTGCTGCTGGCGCGCTCGTCGCGAGTGCCGATGGCGGTGTTCCACATCGCCATCGACCGCGCCTGGACTTTGAATACCTGGGATCGCCTGCTGGTGCCGAAACCATTCTCGCGAGCGCTCATGCGCGTGGGCACGTTGATCCCGGTGCCGGAAGACATGCCCTCGGAACAACTGGAGCACTACAACGCGTTGCTGCAGTCGTCGCTTGACCGCGTGAAGGCGTATGCGGAAGCCAATGTCGACAAGGCGGGGACGGCCGAATACCCGTTTTTTAATCGCCTCGCCCATGGCGGGACTTTCTGAGCCGTCAGTGTACTCACCCAAAGATGCAGATCTTCGCTGCGTTCAGAATGACAATGCTTTAGGGTGGTGTTGCGTGCGCTTGGGGGTGGCGCTGCCCTTATCGAGGGCCACCCGCCGAGCGGGACTCGACAGAGTAACCACCAGGTCGGGTAATTGTCCTTCTTACACCTTGATCGGCAGGCATTCCGAAGATAAAGTTCCTTGCCGAGGTTCCCCCATGGATTTCCGATTGCGCTTGCTCCTTTGGATTCCAGCTTTCGCCTATGAAGGATTCTTGTTGTCGGGCGGGAGCAGATCAGCCTCGCTGGGTCAGATTGCGACGTTGGGGTTCCTCGGGGCTTCCGTGGGGTTCCTTCTCGCGACTATGTTCACCATCCGGCAGTGTCGGCGACAGAAAGTGCGATTCTGCCGTTGAAGATGGGGCGGTACACTGACCGTTGAACCGAACACTAGCGGGCGAGGGCGCTCGCGCCACACGCTCCCTGTCGCGTTTGACTTCCCCACGTCTGCCAATTAAATTTCCTGAACACATCTTTTCAGATCTTTCAAATTGGTTCGCGCATTCCCGTCCGCTCGGACGGGAATTGGGAAGCGGGTGCAAATCCCGCGCTGCCGCGCAACTGTAAGCGAGGAAATCCGCCGCCGGTCACTTGGAGAAGTCCAGGGAAGGCCGGCCGCAGAGGTTCGAACGCTGCCGCGTTCTTACTCGCAAGCCAGGAGACCGGTGCGAACCGCCACACCAACAATCCCTTTCGCGTGACAAGGAGGATTGCATGCGCGCTGTTCGCACCATCGCTTCTTTCGTATTTCTTTCAACGTTTGTATTCGCTTCCGACCTGAAAATCAGAGTCGCCGATCCAAATTCCGCCGCCGTTTCCGGCGCACAGGTCTCGGTGTTTCCCGGAGATGCGTCCACTCCGGCCGCCGTCCGCAAAACTTCGGGCGAAGGAATGGTTTCCTTCAGCGGGCTCGCGGATGGGCACTACCGGGTGCGGGTTCTGGCGCCCGGCTTCGCGCCGCTGACTGCTGACTTCACCGTCCCGCAGCCCTCCATGCTCAGCGTGCAACTGGCCGTGGCCGGCACGTCGGAAATCGTGGTCGTCACCGCCACCCGCACGCCCTTTCCCGAGCAGGAGTCTGGCGCCAGCGTTGCGACTCTCGAAAGCGGACAACTGGAGGTGATGCAACCCGTCGCCGCCTCCGACGCCATCCGGTTCCTTCCGGGCGCCGTGGTGAACACAGTTGGCCAGCGAGGCAGCCAGTCTTCGCTCTTTGTCCGCGGGGGCGATTCCCGCTACAACAAGGTCCTCATCGATGGTGTCCCCGTCAACGACCCGGGCGGCATCTTCGATTTCGGCACCGTGCCGCTTGCCGGCGCCGATCGCCTCGAATTCCTGCGCGGCGCTCAGAGCACTCTCTACGGTTCCGACGCCATGACCAGCGTCGTGCAGATTTTCACCCGCACCGGGTCCACCGAGAGTCCGGAGGTCCGCTTCGGCGCCGACGGCGGCAATCTCTCGACCGCGCACGGCTACGCCTCCATCGCGGGCGCCGCTGATCGTTTCGACTACAACGTCTTTGGCGACCAGTTCAACACCCAGGGTTCCGGTCCCAACGACGACTACTCCAACTCGCTGCAGGGTGCGAATCTCGGGGCCCGTCTCGGCAGCCAGGCCACGCTGCGCATTCGCGCCCGCCACTCCAATAGCCGCACCGGCATTCAGGGGGAGTGGTATTTCAACGGCCTTCCGCCCCTGCCGCCCGAAACCAACGAGCGCGCCCGCCAGAACAATTTCTTGGGCAGCGCTGAACTCACTATCGCCGGGCCTTCGCGCTGGCAGCATCGCCTGACCGCATTCGAGTACAACCATCGGACCTTGAACCAGAACGATGTCATCGATCCCAACCGCGTTTCGCCCTTCGGCGAGATGGATTTCATGTACCGGAACACGTTCCACTCCAATCGCGCCGGATTCGACTACCAGGGCGACTACACCGAGCGCAGCTGGGCGCACACCACCTTCGGCTACGAGTTTGAAGATGAAAATGCGTTCCTGACCAGCCTCTTTTCGAGTTCCCAGCACGGATTGCGCCTGAATCACGCGGTGTACGCCGAGCAGGTGCTCGCCGGCGGCCGGTTCTCCTTGATCCTGGGAGCGCGCTTCGTTCACAACGAAACGTTTGGTAACAAGGGCGTGCCCCGTGCCGCCCTGACGGTTCAGGCATTGCGCGGAAATCATTTCCTGTCGGGAACGAGGTTGCGGTTTTCCTACGCAACCGGAATCAAGGAGCCGCGCTTTGAAGAGGTCTTGCCCAGCTTGCCATTCGTGCTGGGCAGTCCGAATCTGAAGGCGGAAGAAAACCGCGCTTTCGAGACTGGCTTCGAACAGTCCTTCCTGGATGGCAAGTACTCACTCTCGGCGATCTATTTCAACAATCACTTCCGCAACCAGATCGATTTTCAGACCCTCGATTTCACGAACTTCGTAGGCCAGTACGTCAACATCAACCAATCCATGGCTCACGGCGCCGAGGTGGAACTCAAGGGGCGTCTCACGAGCCACCTCATCCTCAACGGCGGCTACACCTACGACTCCACGCAAGTCCTCGAAGCTCCCTTTGCCTTTGATTCCTTCCACGCCGCGGGCGCCCCGCTGCTGCGGCGTCCCAAACATTCCGGCAGCGTGCTGCTGAGTTATCTCGGAAGCAGGTGGGCAGCCAATCTCGGCACCAGCGTCGTCGGCCGCCGGTCCGATTCCGATTTCTTCGGCTTCGGCATCGACCACGCGCCAGGATATGCCCGCGTGGATCTGGGCGGATGGTACGCCGTCACATCGCACATCACTGGCTATGCGAACGTCGAGAACGCGCTGGATAAGCAATACGAAGAAGTGGTGGGATATCCTGCGCTCGGTATCAACTTCCGTGCCGGCCTCCGCTTCCGCTTTGGGGGAAGTTAAGAGTAGCGCCGGCATCCTGCCGGCAGACGTGAGGGCGTCCCGCCCTCACCGCCGATGGGTAGCGCGGGCGTCCTCGCCCGCGTCACGGTCGCAGCCGAGTAGCTCGCACCCAGTGAAGTGAGCTATTGAGTTTTTGTTGTGGCGTCTTGCTGAATGTAGATCAGCCGTCCGATCGTGGCCGACCAGCTACTGGGACACGCGCTTCCGCGAAACCGTTTCCATTCCTGAATCCGATTCCGCCGTGGCTTTCTTCTGCCCGTTTCCATTCGTGGACGCGGGACCGTGCATGGATGCTTGCGCTCCGCCCATGTACTTGGCTCGTGCCACGACCAGCTTTTCCAGTTCCGCACTGCCCAGCGGTTTTTGCTGTCCCAACTGGTGAGTCACCAGCGCAATGCGCGCGAAGTGCTCCACTGTTTCCATCTTCATGTAGGCCTGCTCAAGATCCGTGCCGTATGCCACTACCCCATGGTTCGACATGAGGATCGCATCGAATCCCGGAACCAGCGGCTCGAGCGCATCGGTCAACTCGGCCGTTCCCGGCGTGCCATATTTCGCCAGCGGAATCGAGCCCAGCCCGATCACCACCTCACACACCAGGGGCTGGTTCAGAGGCACGCCTGCGGCCGCGAAGCCGGTCGCCGTTGTCGGATGCGCATGTACGATCCCCTTCACGTCCGGTCGCAGCCGGTAGATGAGCAAGTGCATCCCGATTTCGCTCGAGACATTGCGCTTGCCTTCGACCAGCCGCCCTTCCATATCCACGATTACCAGGTCCGACGGGCACATTTCTCCCTTGCTCATGCAAGTGGGCGTCGAAAGAATCCGGTTCTCGCTGAGGCGAACGGAGAGGTTTCCATCGGTCGCGGCCACGAATCCGCACTGGTGCAGCATGCGGCCGTAGCGCACAATCTGGTCCCGGTATTGGCGCTCAGTGGCCATGGGGATGGACAGGACAGAAGGGGGGCCTGACTCGCTCATGGTACCGCACCTTTTCGCCTTCCGACAATGCCATTTGTCGGTTTTCTGTCATATTTGCGTGTGTTTCCAGAATTCGTGTCAGCTTGTGCGCACGACCCGGGGCGGGGAATTTCCTCGTCGCCAGCCCCTTATAATTCAACCCGGTGCTTGTCTCGGATTTTCACTTCGACCTGCCGCAGGAACAAATCGCCCAGGAACCCCTGGCCGATCGCGCGGCCTCCCGCATGCTTCACCTGTATCGTGAAACCGGCCAGTTCGCCGACCGGGTCTTTCGGGATTTTTCTACGCTCCTGCGCGAAGATGACCTGCTCGTCCTTAACAACACCCGCGTATTTCCCGCTCGTCTCTACGGAAGCCGGCAGGGCAGCCGATCGCAGCCGCTAAGCCCACACAATCCCGCTTCCCGGGAATTTTTACAGGGAAGAATCGAGGTCCTGCTGACTCGCCAGGTCAGCACAGATCCGAATGAATGGCAGTGCCTGGTCCGTCCCGGCCGCAAAATCGGCGTTGGCGAGTGTCTTTACTTCGGGGAATCCCGCGAATTGCAGGCGGAAGTCTTCAGCCGGGGCACGTTTGGCGAGCGCCGCATTCGCTTCGCGCCCGTCGACGACTTCTTTCAGACGATCGAAAAGCTCGGACACGTTCCCCTGCCGCCGTACATTTCCCGCTCCGACCGTCCGGCTGATCACGAACGCTATCAAACCGTCTACGCCCGCGAGCGCGGTTCGGTCGCCGCGCCGACCGCCGGATTGCACTTCACCCCGGAGATTCTCACCCGCCTGCGCGAGCGCGGAATCGAAACCGCCCAACTCACCCTGCACGTCGGCCTGGGGACGTTCCAGCCAGTCCGCGTGCCAATCGTCGAGGACCACCAGCTCCACAAGGAGTCGTACTCCATTTCGCCCGAGAACGCGGAAGCCGTGAACCGTGCGCGTAATCAGCACCGCCGCATCGTGGCTGTCGGCACAACCACCGTGCGCACGCTCGAGTACGCACTCGCCCAGTCGCGGGACGGTGGCCTGGAACCGGGCCAGGGAGAAGCCGACATCTTCATCTATCCGGGCTACCAGTTTCGCGCGGTTGACGCCATGCTCACCAACTTCCACTTGCCCGAATCAACGCTCCTGATGCTGGTTTGCGCTTTCGCCGGACGCGAGCGCGTGCTCGATGCCTATCGCCACGCCGTGCAGAAAGGCTATCGGTTCTATTCCTACGGCGATTGCATGTTTCTCGAGTGAGACCAAGATTGCCGTTGCCCCCTTCGCTGGCGATTCCCCGAGCGAATATACTTCTTTGGGAGTTGTTATGAGTCTGCAGGCTGCTCAAAAGCTCGTATCTATTCAGGACTTCGTAACGCAGTTGCGCACGTTCCCGGCGTCAGCCTTCGAGCACACCGCCGAACTGGTCGCGTTTCTCACCAACACCGGCGTGGACCCCGCGACGCTGAATCCTTATTTGAACTGGGATCGCCAGCACTACACCCGCAACCTGATCGACAAGAATCCGCTCTATGAACTGGTCGCCATCTGCTGGGAAGTTGGCCAGGCCAGTTCCATTCACAACCACCGCGATCAGAATTGCTGGATGGCTGTTCCCATCGGCCGCTTGCTGGTCGAAAATTATCGCGTCGTGTTCCAACAGATCGAAGAAGGCCGCTGCGAGTTGGAAACGGCTGATACCGTCGAGATGAATCCCGCTCATCCCTGCGCCGTCGATCCGCTGGAACCCGTGCACCGCGTGCTCAATCCCCGCGAATTCAACCAGCGCGCGGTCAGCCTGCACGTCTACTCCCGCCCGTTCGATACCTGCGTCGTCTATTCGCCCGAGCAGGGCACCTGTGGCGAAATCAAACTGCACTACACCACCCAGTTTGGCCAGCCCAGAACCAAATCCTGAGAGCGAAGGTGTTACCTGAGCCAGTCTTTAATCGGACGACGGAAAAGGCGGAAATGCTGAAATCGTCATCACCGCGAGACGGAAACGCAAACATTCCCTACGATGTCTCCGTGTCTCCGTGCCTCCGTGGTAGGTGTTCCGCTGGAAACTTGCACTGCACCGTAATTGCGCTGCTGCTCGCCGGTCTTTCGGTGGCCTGCAACCAGAAGCCACATGGAGGCGCGAAGTCAACGCTCAACCCCCTCGATCGCGTGGACGCCGTTCGCATCAAGCCCATCAACTTCCTGCACAAGACGTTCACCGTGAGAAAGTACGCTCAATTCCTGGTCGAGGTGCCTCCCCATACGGTCATCCCCCGTATCCACGGGACGTTTCAATCGTTCGTTCCCCAGCCCGGCGGCGACAATCTCAGTGACGACTCCACCGACGTCAGCTTTCTCCTGATGAACCCGACTCAGTTCGCTGAGTACGCGCGAGGCAACGGCGGCGCCACCGTCCTCTACACAGTCGAGCCTACCCACGATCACGAAGTCGAGTTCGCCCTGCCCCCCACCAACGACGTACCCGAGAAATATTACGTGGTCTTCGTCAATGAGCCCGGAGGGCGGCCCGTCAAATCAGTAACCGCCGACTTCAGCCTCTCCTTCGGCTATTGACGTACACGCACTCGTTCCTCAAAGTGCTTGTCACGCCGCTGAACGCTCGTCAGGTTTCTGGACGTCTCGCCACTTTCTTGACCTCTTGTCATCCTGAACGAAGTCGAAGGACCTCTGTATTTGCGGCGAACGGCGCAGACGCCGCAAAGCATTTCCAATACGTACCGTTGCCTCCAATAAATGCAGCTCTCCCATAGCTGCTAAAATCATCTCTTGCCCGCTCGTAAAACAAGTTCGCTGAAGCAGTCCGAGCCCAACTCCGGGCCCGTCCCAGCCCCTACTGCCGCAGGCGTTAAAGACCGCGTCTTCCTCATCGACACGATGTCCTTCATCTTCCGCGCCTATCACGCCATGGCGCGCCAGCGCCCGATGTCGACCAAGACCGGCCTGCCCACCGCCGCCATCTACGTCTTCGTCAACATGCTGCGCAAGCTGCGCGAAGATTTCTCCCCCGAATATCTCGCTGCGGTCTTCGACGTGGGCGGCAAGACTTTCCGCGATGAAGAAGCTGCGGCCGTCACCACCGTCAAGAAATTCGATTTAAAGACGCAGACCTTCCAGGAAATCCAGTACCACGGCTACAAGGCCAACCGTTCCGAGATGCCCGAGGATTTGGTCCAACAGGTCCCCTACATCCGGCGAGCGCTTGAGGCGTACCGCATTCCGATCCTCGAGCAAAAAGGCTTCGAGGCCGACGACCTCATCGGCACGCTCGCCCGCAAGGCCGCCGCCGAGTCTTATCTCGTGTACGTCGTCTCCAGCGACAAGGACATGCTGCAGCTCGTTACCGACAAAGTCCTCGTCCTCAACCCGCCGAAAGACAACCTGATTGCCGACGCCGCCAAAGTCGAAGAAATCCTGGGCGTACCGCCCGAGCGAGTGGTCGACGTGATGGCCCTGCGCGGCGACTCCATCGACAACATTCCCGGAGCCCCCGGCATCGGCGACAAGGGTTCCGTCGAGCTCATCAAGCGCTTCGGCAGCGTCGAGCAGGCACTTGAGCGCGCCAGCGAAGTCGAGAAGAAGGCGTACCGAGAGTCTCTGCTGAACAATCGCGAGATCGTTCTCTTCAGCAAGCGCATGGCGACCATTGACTGCAACGTTCCCGTCGAACTCGATCTCGATGCCATGAAAGTGGGCGCGCCCGACATCGCCACGCTGCGTTCGCTCTTCGCGGAACTCGAATTCACGTCGCTCCTGAAGGAATTGCTGCCCGTCGTCGAAGTCACCGAAGCCCAGTACACTGACGCCAAAGCCTCCACAGACGTGGAAGCTGTGTTGGACCGCATTCCATCAGGAGGTTCGCTGACCATCGCCGTGGAAGCCGCTGCCCTTGCGAGCGAAGAAGAAAGAGAAGAAGCCGAAGCACTCGAACCGGAAGAGGGCATGCTCCCCTTTCAACTCGGCACTGCGCCAGTGGTCGCACCCCCGGTGACGCGCAACGTCGCGATTTCTGCGGGTTCCGGAACCGCCACCATCGTCCCTCTCAACTCGGAAGCGGGATCGAAGCTGAAATCTGCACTGGCCAACGAGCGTCTCTCAAAAGCTGTGCACGATTACAAGGGCGCGCTCCATGCCCTCAACGCCGCAGCCATCGAGCTTTCCGGAGTGCGGCACGATTCGAGGCTTTACTCCTACCTGCTCGACCCAACGTATTCCTCGCACGGGCTGCCGGAAGTGGCTCTGCGCCGGTTGAATTTGAAGTTGTCGGGAAATCTCGCAGAATCCGCCGACGTCACCGGACGCCTCGCCGCGGTTCTGGCTCGCGAAGTCGAGCAGGATGGGCTGAAAAAAGTCTACGAGGAAATCGATCTTCCACTGGTTCCCGTGCTTGCTCGCATGGAGGAAGCCGGCGTCAAGATCGATACTGAAGGACTCGCCCGCATGTCCACGCGTCTGGAAGGCGAGATCGACGCCAAGGCTGAAGAAATCTACGGACACTGCGGCGTGGAATTCAACATCAACTCCCCTCGCCAACTGGGTGACGTACTCTTCAACAAGCTGAATCTTCCTAAACCCGTGAAATACGGGAAAGGCAAGACCATTTCCACTGCCGTCGACGTGCTCGAAGGCCTGGCCGCCGAGCATGCCGTTCCGCGTCTCGTGCTCGAATATCGCCAGCTCGCAAAGCTGAAATCGACTTACGTCGATACGCTTCCGGCACTGCTGAGTCCCGCCACCGGACGTCTGCACACTACCTTCGACCAGACCGGCACAGCCACTGGGCGTCTTTCGTCTGCCAATCCAAACCTGCAAAACATTCCGATCCGCACCCAGGTCGGACGCGAGATTCGCGCCGCCTTCACCGTGGAACCCGGGCACGTGCTTCTCGCCGCCGACTATTCGCAAATCGAACTGCGACTGCTCGCCCACTTCTCAAACGACGCGCTACTGGTCGAAGCCTTCAATCGCGGTGACGATGTGCATACGCTCACCGCCTCGCAGGTTTTCGGCGTCCCCCCGCTGATGGTCACTCCCGAGCACCGTCGCGCCGCCAAGGTCGTGAATTTCGGAATCGTCTACGGACTGTCCCCCTTCGGCCTCTCGCAAAATCTCGGCATCGAGCCCCGGGAAGCCAAACAGTTTATCGACGCCTACTTTGAGAAATACTCCGGCGTGCGTGCCTTCATCAACAAGACGCTCGACGATGCGCGCCACGTGCAGCGCGTGAAAACGCTGTTCGGCCGCATCCGCCCTATTCCCGACATCAACGCCAAGAACACGAATCAGCGGGGCTTCGCCGAACGCACTGCCGTCAACACTCCGCTGCAAGGCACCGCCGCCGACCTTATCAAGATCGCGATGATCCGCATCGACGAAGCCATCCGCGACCGCAACCTGAAATCTCGCATGACCCTCCAGGTCCACGATGAACTGGTCTTCGAAGTCCCCGAAGAAGAACTCGACGTAATGCGCTCGCTGGTCAAGGAATACATGGAAAAGGTCCACCTCCTCGCCGTCCCGCTGGTTGTAGAAATAGGAATAGGAAGAAACTGGCGCGATCTCGACTAAGCATTCCGAAAAACGCACTCAACAAACTCTGCCGTGAGATTCCCGAATCTGAGGTGCGTAGACATCGGCCGGCGCAGTGTAGCCGCAAGGCGGCGCAAGAATAAAGCCCACGGCGTGCCGTGGGCAACCAACAAAATCAGGTCAGCCCCGAAGGGGTGAAAGAAACTGCGTGAAGAGTGGTGCGAGCGTTCCGGCCACGAACCCAGTCGCAGCTTGAAGCGCTTGCAGTCCACATACGCTCGGAGTCCGCTGAACAAGCGGCTATCCCGAACCAGTGCTAGAATCCGGCGCAGTGTCCAAGCGTGCTCGGAACGCAAGCTCGACGAAGAGTGATCGGCTCGCGGCCCCATCCAGCTTCGCATGTCCTTCCTGCGGTACTGAGACTCTCGGGCGTTTCTGCAGCCACTGTGGCGAAAAAGAAGTAAGCGCTGAGGATTACTCCATCCGACACTACCTGGAAGAACTCCTCCTCGCTTTTACCCTCCTGGAGTCGAAGGTTCTCCGAAGCATATGGCTGGTCATGAGCCGGCCCGGCTATCTCAGCAGCGAGCACTTTCACGGACGTCGCATCCGCTACGTCAAACCCATTCAGCTATTCATCCTGATGAATGTCGTCTACTACTTCTCGCTCACGCAGTTTGACGCGACCACTTTCACCACGCCGCTCGCCACGCAGCTTCACATGAATAATTACTATCCTGGCTTCGCACGTTTGCGGGTTGACCAAAAACTGCAAAAGGAGAAAATCACCTACCAGGAGCTGGAGACCAAGTACAACCAGAGAACCAGTGTTCTCTCAAGGACGCTGATCTTCCTGCTCATCCCCATTTTCGCGTTGCTGTTTTATGGGCTGTTCTTCAAGAAGAGAAAGTGCCTGGTGCAGCACGCGGTGGTGGCCACGCATTTCTGGGCATTCAACCTGATAATGCTGGGTGTGATTCTGCCGCTCGTTTCGGTGTTGCTCATCCGCTTGTGCAAGGGGCTGAACGTCTCGGCGGCGCTTGTCACCCACGACGGCGTCGTCTCCGCTGCTCTGCAAGTCTGCCTTGCGACCTATCTCTTTCTGATGCTCCGGCGCGCCTATGTCGCCAGCGGCTGGTACTGCGCTGTCGCTGCCCTGGCGATTGGCTGGTCTTTCTTCCACATTGTGTGGCTCTATCGATTCTTCCTGTTCAATCTGACTCTCAGTGTTGTCTAGCCACCAAGGGCATAAATCCCGCAAAGACGGAAGCCGTCGAAGAATAAGAACAGCTGCCGCGAACGCGGCTGCAACAATCACTGTCCCGGCCGCGAAGCGGCGCAAGAATAAAGCCCACGGCGTAAGCTGTGGGTACAAAGTGCAAACCGAGCTAGCCTCGAAGGGGCGGAAGAAACTTCCGGTGGAGCGACGGGCAGTCCTGCCCTGAACTTGCCAAGGGTCCCCTGCCCTCGGGCGTGGCGAATCGCCCGCCGCGCCTCACTTGCCCTTCGCCGTCTCCTTCAAATACCCCGCACTCAGCGTCCCTTTGTCTTTCGCGACGCTTAACAGCGTCGGATAGAACTGCACAAATGTCGTATCGACCGCACCGTGCTCGGAGTGGCATGAATAGCAATCCGCAGTCGTGGGCACCAATGTGCCGGTCTGCTCGTCACCGAACGCGAAGAACGCCCACTTGCCCGGGAAGTGCGCCTCATCCTTCACATGCACTTCGCGCGCCATTACCGCGCCCTGATAGTTTCCTTTTTGATTGATTGATCCCTTGCCTTCCGCCATGCGGGCTTCGAGCACCATGACCGTCTTGTCGGGCCACGTGCCGGTTTCCAGAAACTTCTGGTAAGCCTCCGGATTCACGAACACGTTGTCGAACATGTGGTGGTCCATCGAGGAAAGCGTCGGGTTGTAGTTCATGTCGAACCCGGTGGTCAGGTACACCCATTGGCGATAGTCTTTGGGCAATTGCATCTGTCCCTTGCTGTTGTACTCGGAACTGGCCTTGGGCTTCGAGTAGTCCTGCCCGAACAGCAGCAGGCAGGCAAACACTGTCATCCCCACACATGCAGCGGCTTTGGTTTGTTTGTTCATGCGCGCTAGTATCTCCCGGTAGCGGTTGCGGCGGGAGTCCCCCGCCTGCAATTTAGCGTTGTTTCGCTGCATTTCTCGCCACGAAGCGGCCCGAAGCCCGATACTAATCAAGATGGACGTTCAGCCACCAACCCGGCCATCCAACTCCTGGCGCTGGATCGCCCTGCTCTGGCTCGGCTTCGCGCTGGTGAATGCCACCCAGATCGTCGCCGGCATGCGCGCGGTAGGCATGCAGCATCCCTGGTCGCGCCTGTTTTTCACGGTGCTGGCTTCGTGGATTGTCTGGCTGTTCGCCACTCCCCTCGTTCTGCAGCTGGGCCACCGCTTCCCGCCCACGCGCTGGCGCCCAATGCATACGTGGCTTGTTCATCTAGCCGCCTGCTTCGCCATTGGCGCGATTTATTCTCTATGGGCCGCCGGCCTGCAAATGATCCTGCAGCCCTGGGGATCCGTCCTGGTCACAGAGTTCGGCAAAACCGCCTTCTCCACCTTCTACGGAGAATTCCATCTCTTCTTGATTCTTTACGCCGCGATTCTCGCGATTGACTACACGCTCGAATCGAAGCGACAGCTTGCGCAGCGGGAGACCGAGGCCGCACGGCTGAGCGAGCAACTCACGCGTACGCAACTCGCCGCGCTCCGCCGCCAGCTCGAACCGCATTTCTTCTTCAACACTCTCAACGCGATCGCGGGGCTGGTGCGCGAGAACCGCAACGACGATGCCGTCAGCATGATCGTCGGCCTCAGCGACCTGCTGCGCCGCGTGCTCGACGATTCCGGCAAGCAGGAAGTCTCACTGGGCGAAGAAATGGAATTCCTCGAAACCTATCTCGAGATTCAGAAGACTCGCTTCGCCGAGCGCCTCCGGCTGAGTGTGAACGTCCCAAAGGAATTTCTTTCGGCCAGCGTCCCCAGCCTCATTCTCCAGCCCATGGTGGAAAACGCCATCCAACACGGCATCGAAAAGCGGGCCGCGGGAGGCTTGCTTCGGATCGGAGCTGTACGCGACAACGGCTTCCTTACCCTGATCGTCTACAACGAAGGCCCGCGTATTCCTGACGACTGGGAGCAGGGTCACGCCGGCGTGGGCATCGCCAACGTCCGTTCCCGCCTGCAGACTCTGTACGGCGAATCCAGCAAACTGAATATCCAGAATCGTGAGCAGGGCGTCGAGGTCCAACTCTCGGTTCCTTATAAACCCAAATGAGCTCCGAGGCCGCTCCCGCCAGAATTCGCGCTCTGGTTGTCGACGACGAACCCCTCGCCCGCTCCAACATCCTGCACTTGCTGCGCGCGAAACCCGATGTGGAGATTCTCGGAGAATGTGATTCGGCAACCGCCGCCCTGGACGCAATTCGCACGAGCAAGCCCGACCTGGTCTTTCTCGACGTCCGCATGCCCGAGTACGACGGCTTCGACATTTTGGAAATGCTCGGCGTGGACGCGCCCCCGGCCGTTATCTTTGTCACAGCCTATGATCAGTACGCCCTCAAGGCCTTCGACACCGGCGCTCTCGACTATCTGCTCAAGCCCTTCAACAACGCCCGTTTTGCCCGCGCCCTTGAGCGCGCGAAGCAGCGCATCGCGCATCGCCGCCAAGCCCCGGCGAGAATGGACCGTCTTACCATCAAGAATGCCGGTTCCGTTATCTTCCTGCCCACCACTGACATCGACTGGATTGAAGCCGCCGACTATTACGCCTCGCTGCACGTCGGTTCGAAGACGCACCTCCTGCGCCGCAGCATGAACGATCTTGAGTCCGATCTCGATCCCGCCCAGTTCTGCCGCATCCACCGCTCCACCATCGTGAATCTCGATCGCGTCCGCGAACTCCGCTTCGACAGCGACGCCGAATACGAACTCGCGCTCGCCGACGGAACCAAGCTTCGCCTCAGTCGCCGCTACCGGAAGGACCTGCAAGCCGCCTTGGGCAGTCTGTAGATCTAAAAGTCCCGCTGTAGATCTTCGAGTTAGCGACCCTCGTGTCCCGGGCTGATACTTAAGCGCACACTTGACAATTGCGGATTGTCTTGCAATACTTAAGCAACCACTAAAGTGATGGGCGTTGTCAGTGGGGCGGCGGGCGTCCTCGCCCGGCGGGCAGCCATCATAGAAATGAGAAAGGAATCGTATGGCCAAACTCAGCGTCTTCAACAACATTTCCCTCGACGGCTATTTCAGCGGCAAGAACGGTGAATTTGCCTGGGCCAAGAGCCACATGGATCCCGAGTTCAACGCCTTCGTCGCCAGCAATGCACAAGGCGGTGGCACGCTCGTGTTCGGCCGCATCACATATGAACTCATGGCCGGCTACTGGCCGACGCCGCTAGCCATGAAGTCAGATCCCATCGTTGCCGAGCGCATGAACAACCTGCCGAAGATCGTGTTTTCCCGGACGCTCTCCTCGGTAACGTGGAACAACACCAGGCTGGTGAAAACCGACCCGGCAGCCCAGATCCGCAAGCGCAAGAGCTCCTCCGCGGACGACATGGTCATCCTGGGCAGCGGCAGCATCGTCGTGCAACTCGCGAAGGCCGGCCTGGTCGACGAATTCCAAATGGTCGTGAATCCCGTCATTCTCGGGGAGGGCCGCACCATGTTCGACGGCCTCACGCATTCCCTAGGCCTCAAGATGACCAGGAATCGAATCTTTGCGAGCGGCAACGCCTTCCTCTGTTACGAGCCGGCCGCCTAAGGAGCACTTCATGGCAGAACGATCCGTAATGCACAGCACCTTCGTGATTGAACGCAATTATTCCGTCGCGCCGGAACGAGTGTTCGCCGCCTTCTCCGACCCCGCCAAAAAGCGCCGCTGGTTTGCCGAAGGCGACGAGTTCGAAATCGAGCACTACGCCCTCGATTTCCGCGCCGGCGGAACCGAGCAAGCCCGTTTTAAAGGAAAGAACGGATGCACCTTCACGAACCAGACCACGTTCCAGGACATCCTGCCCAACCGCCACATCGTGTTTGTCTACACCATGAGTATGGGCGACAAGCGCATCTCCTCCTCGCAGGCCACGGTCGAATTCCTGCCGAAAGAAAAAGGCACCACCCTGGTCTTCACCGAACAGGGAGCTTTCTTCGAGGGAGCCGATGGTCCGAAGATGCGGCAGGAAGGCTGGAGTCTGCTGCTGGAAGCGCTCGGCAAGGAATTGGTTCGGGCGTAACGCGAATTTTTGGGGGGGAACCAACCCATGCTGCCTCAACGAGCCCGGGTCGACCGTGTTTTCCACGCGCTCGGCGATCCCACGCGCCGCGCCATCGTCGAGAAGTTGAGCACGGGCGCCGTCTCCGTCTCCAGCCTCGCCAAGCCTCTCGACATCACGCTGGCCGCCGTCGTTCAACATCTCCAGGTACTTGAAAAAAGCGGCCTCGTCCGCACCACCAAGGTCGGACGCGTCCGCACTTGCCGCATCGATCCCAAAGGCCTCACCGTCGCCGAGCGCTGGATCGAAGATCGCCGCGCTCTCTGGGAACGCCGCCTCGATCGCCTGGGAACGCTGCTCGAAGGCGGGGAGCCTTAACCGCGGTGCGCATGGCCCTCAACTGTCGGGCTCAAATTGACTTACTCCGCTCGTCGCCCTACGATCTCACTCCTGTGATTGGCAAACCGTTTCGCACTATCGCATCCTCGAAATAATCGGCGTCGGCGGCAGTTTTGGTGAGTGTGGCGCGGACGCTCCTGTCCGCGAAACTTACGGTCGCCTCAAATTCCACAAATCTCACCTGTGGGTAAGCCGCTTATAATCAACTAAATAACTGGCCATTCCACCACTTCAGCGAAGCCCCTCAAAAAAACACTTGCCAATAATCTAGTGTTGTAGTTAACTATAACACTAGATGACGAGGCCAGCCCAACCTGCCGGACCTCTTCATTAAGAAATTAGGGAAGTTTTGAGGAGAATCAACATGAAAACCCTCCGTTTTGCGCTCGCCGCTGTTTTGATATCGCTCACCACCGCAGCCTTCGCCCAACACGACGCACCGATGTCTGAGGCACCGAAATCCGACGCCGAAAAGTCCTTCGACAAACTAAAAACTCTTGCCGGTTCCTGGGAAGGACGCGTGTCAACCGTCCCGCCGAAAGCCGAAATCGAGGGCAAGGCCATGCAGGTCTCGCTGCGCGTGACTTCCATGGGGAACGCGCTCATGCACGAGATGACGGGAGCCGGACGACCTGACGACCCGATCACCATGCTGTATCTGGACGGAGACCGTTTGCTCTTGACGCACTATTGCGACGCCGGGAACCGGCCGCGCATGGTGGGCAAGATCTCGCCGGACGGGAAGACCGTGGAGTTCGATTTTCTCGACGTCGCCGGCAGCACCCAGTACGGACACATGCATCATGCCGTGTTTACCGCGATCGACGCCAACCATCACATCGAGGACTGGACTTACATGGAGCCAGGGGACAAGCCAGTCCACGCGCATTTCGACCTCACGCGGAAGAATTGACGCGATCGTATCCCTGGTAAGGGCTATCTGGAAAATCTGATGGACCGTGAATGGAACGACAGTCAGCCGATTTACCGCCAGCTTCGCGATCGCGTGGTCGCGATGATTCTCGACGGCGTGCTTAAGGAAGGCGATCCGCTGCCCTCCGTGCGCACGGTCGCCGCCGAATATCGCGTGAATCCGCTCACGGTCCTGAAGGGTTATCAGGAACTGGTCGACGAGCAACTGGTGGAGAGCAAGCGAGGCCGCGGCATGTTCGTGAACGCTGGCGCACGCAATCTGCTTCTGCAGGCCGAGCGCCAGAAATTTCTCGCAGAAGAGTGGCCCCGGGTTCACGCAACGATTCAGCGCCTGGGATTGAGAGCGGAAGAACTGCTGGAGGCAGCCGCCCCCCGGCAGTCGCCAGAAGCCCCACAGAAGGAGCCGAAGTCATGACCGTCATCGAAGCTCGCGGCCTGCGCAAGGCCTTCGGCAAAACCATCGCGCTCGACGGCGTGGACCTGCGAGTGGAAGAGGGCCGCATTCTCGGGTTGATCGGGCCTAACGGCGCCGGCAAGACCACCGCACTCGACGCCGTCCTCGGCCTCATCCCCTACGAAGGCAACCTGAAAGTCCTCGGCCGCGACCCCTGGAAAGAACGCGACCTGCTCATGCGTGATGTCTGCTTCATCGCCGATGTCGCCGTCCTCCCGCGCTGGATCAAGGTCTCGGAGGCAGTCGATTACGTCGCCGGAGTGCATCCCCGCTTCGATCGCGCGAAGGCAGAAGTCTTTCTAGCGAAGACCACCATCCGGCACACCAGCAAGGTGAGAGAACTGTCGAAGGGCATGGTCGCCCAACTCCACCTCGCGCTGGTGATGGCCATCGACGCACGACTGCTGGTGCTCGACGAACCGACGCTTGGCCTCGACATCCTCTACCGCAAGCAGTTCTACGATTCCCTGCTGAACGACTACTTCGATCGGACCCGCACCATTGTGGTGACGACCCATCAGGTGGAAGAGGTTCAGCACGTACTCACAGACCTGATGTTCATCAACCGCGGCCGCATCGTGCTCAATTGCAGCATGGAGGAATTTGAGACGCGTTACGCGGAAGTCACCGTTCGTCCCGAACAACTAGCCGCAGCCCGCGCGCTCAAGCCGATCCACGAGCGCCAGGCGCTGGGCCGCAGCGTCCTGCTGTTCGACCGCGTCGATCGACAAAAACTCGCCGCGCTGGGCGAAGTGCGCACCCCCGGCATCGCCGACTTGTTCGTGGCGGTGATGGGAAACAACCCGGGCAATCCGGCCGGCCAGGCCCAAGGAGCAGCCCAATGAATACTCCATCGAACGCCGTGCCTGAGTCTTTTACCGACGCGAAGGTTACGCCTCCAGTGACGCGGGCGACCCGGCCCTTCTACTCCTCGGTCAAACGCGAGTTGTGGGAGTACCGATCCATCTACCTGGCGCCGCTCGCCATCGCCGGCGTGATTCTACTCGGCAACTTGTTCGTCCTGGGCGCGGTCCCGCGCGCCCTTCGCAATGCATCGCTCGATCCCGCCCTGCAGCGCGAAGCGCTCGCCCGCCCCTATCACTTCGCAGCCGCCCTGATCATGGGAGTCGCTTTCATCGTCAGCATCTTCTACTCGCTCGACGCCCTTTACGGAGAGCGCCGCGATCGCAGCATCCTGTTCTGGAAGTCGCTGCCGGTTTCCGATCTCACCACCGTGCTGGCCAAAGCGACCATTCCGCTCCTCGTTCTGCCAGTGGTCGCCTTCGCGATCACCGTCGTGACCCAGTCCATCATGCTGTTGCTGAGTAGCCTGGTGGTGCTGGCCAGCGGCTTGAGCGTGACGACGCTCTGGACACAGATCGCGGTTTACCGGTCCTCAATGATGCTGCTCTACCACCTGGTGACTGTGCACATGCTTTGGTACGCGCCCATCTATGCCTGGCTGTTGCTGATCTCTGCCTGGGCGCGCCGCGCGCCATTTCTGTGGGCGGTGTTGCCGCCCCTCGCGATCGGTATTTTCGAGAGGATCGTCTTCCATTCCTCACATTTCGCGGCGCTCATGCACTACCGCATCGGCGGCGGCCGGGAGGCCGTCGACTCCATGCAGGGCAACTCTCCACTCGATCCCCACATGCACCTCACGCCCGGCGCCTTCCTGGCGACGCCCGGCCTGTGGATAGGTCTCATCTGCGCCGCACTTTTCCTGATCGCTGCGGCCCGCCTGCGGCGCCATCGAGGACCGATCTGATTCGCCGGCTGATTGAGCCTCCACTGTCTCGTGTAAGGAGAAACGATCATGAACACAGCTGCAATGACGGAACGGATCACGCCAACCTCGTCGCGCCTGACGGCCAGACTCGCCGGCCTCTTTTATTTGCTTACCATCGTGACGAGGATGTTCGCCGAGATCTTCGTTCGCAACCGGCTGGTCGTATCGGACGACGCCGCGGCAACCGCGGCTAACATCATGGCGCGCGAGTCATTGTTCCGGATTGGCTTCGCAGCCGACATAGTCGCGTTCGCTGCCTATATCGCTCTGACGGGCCTGTTGTACGAGTTGTTCAAGCCCGTGAACAGGAGCCTCTCCTTAGTCGCAGTTTTTTTCAGCCTCGCGGCGTCCGTGGTTCAGGCGATCAGCAGCCTGTTTCATCTCGCTCCCCTGATCCTATTGGGGAGTGCGCCGTACTTGCGCGCCTTTACGGTGGAACAGTTGCAGGCGCTGTCACTCATGTTCCTCAAACTGCGGGCCGCAGCCTACCACAACATCGGCCTGGTATTTTTCGGACTGTATTGCCTCCTCGTCGGAATCCTCATTCTCAAGTCCACGTTTCTGCCGCGCGCCCTTGGAGTGCTAATGGCACTTGCCGGTTTGAGCTATGGACTGTTCTTGTCACCACCGCTGGTCAGGGTTCTGCAGCCTTACATTCTGGTTTTCCCCGGCGTTGGACAAATCGCGCTGACGTTGTGGCTTCTGACGATGGGTGTGAGCACTGAACGATGGGAGGCCGAGTTCAGCGCTGCTTCATGACCAGCCCAAGGAGCGAACAACTATGCGATTCTCACCCATTCTGCTTTTTCACATCAGCGCTGGAACCCTCGGCTTGCTCGCGGGTGCGGTGGCAATTTTCTTGCGCAAGGGTTCACTCCGGCACGCGATCGTTGGAAGAGTATTTGTCATCGCCATGTTGAGCCTGGCTGCCAGTGGAGCCTACATGGCGGTCCTGAAATCCCAGCCGGGCAATGTGGTCGGCGGCACGTTCACGTTCTATCTGGTGGGCACCGCCTGGCTTACCGCCCGACGCGGAGATGGAAAAACGACTCCACTCGATTGGGGCGCGCTGCTGATTGCCTTGTTGGTCGCCGCTGTCGACATGACTTTGGGCGTGCAGGCAGCGAATAGCCCGACCGGCATGAAGTACGGATATTCCCCCGGTCCCTACTTCTTCATCGGTTCCGTGGCGGCGCTCGCTTGCATTGGCGACATTCGCATGCTCGTGCGCGGCGGCGTCTCTGGCACACCACGAATCGCCCGCCATCTCTGGCGCATGTGTTTCGGATTGTTCATCGCCTCGTCGTCCGTATTCCTGGCGCGGCAACACCTGTTCCCGGCGATCTTGCGGACCACCGGAGTCCTCATTTTCTTGAGCGTCGCGCCGTTGCTGTTGATGGTCTTCTGGCTTCTGCGCGTTCGCTTTTCTAAGGCGTTCCAGGGACAGTCAATTCCCCCCCGCGGCAGAGATGTTTTGTCCGATCGGTCCTGGACTTCGAAATCTCCCCACCACGTAGAGGCCCCTGCAGTGGATTCAATCGCCAGCTAAGGAGTTATGAGTATGAGTACGAACACGAGCACAGCCGTATTCGCCAGCCGCCTGGAACTGAGTTCCGTTGCCGACAGCGCGTTGAAAGCATCCGCACGCTTCTGGTTCGCGGTGACCGTGATCGGCCAGTTGGCGTTCGCCTTTGCGATCGCGTCCTTCTTCGGTCTGACCGCGCTGCGGGGAGACTTCCACGGTTGGAGCAAATTCATCACCCATGGTTACGTCCCGGGAGACACCATGGGCAATCTTGCCGTGGCCCTGCACGTTGCTTCCGCTGCCATCATCATGCTCGCCGGGGCGGTTCAATTAGTTCCGGGCGTTCGCAACCGTTTCCCCGCCTTCCATCGCTGGAACGGACGCATCTACATGCTGACCGTCGTCACCCTCACCATGGCCGGCCTCTATATGACCTGGATTCGGGGAAGCGTGGGCGGCCCTGTGCAACACCTGATTTCGACCCTGGGCGCAGTCCTGATCTGGCTGTGCGCCGCCATGGCGCTGCGCCACGCGCTGGCTGGTGATTTCAAGACTCACCGCCGCTGGGCGTTGCGATTCTTTCTGGTGGCCAGCGGATCATGGTTTTTCCGGCTGATGTTTTTCCTGTACATGCTCGTCTTTGGCCCGGTCGCCCTCGATCCGACGACTCTTCAGGGCCCCCTCCTCACTTCCATATCCGTCGCACAATACCTGGTGCCCCTCGCCGTTCTCGAAATTTACCTGCGCGCGAAGGACGGCGGTAGTGCGCCCAGACGACTCGCCACCGCGGCCGGTCTATTTGTTCTCACCCTCGCGATGGTCGCGGGAATTTTTGCTGTCAGCATGGCGATCTGGATCCCTGACGTCAAAGCCGGCTTCGATACGCGTCGACCGATTTCCGAAACTCTCTCCGCAACTATCGCCTCCAGCGGCATCGATCAAGCCGAGAAGCAATACCACGAACTGAAAGCCACCCAGCCCGCCACCTACAACTTCGACGAAGATCAACTCAACTCCTTGGGCTACCAGCTCTTGAACACCAGGAAGTTCACCG
>Ga0307469_10000218_pt1 | contig 22180 bp, 26 predicted proteins | sample atmos_gasesAM2C__FD_203084 | JGI IMG/M metagenome (GOLD analysis project Ga0307469, IMG submission 203084) | Hardwood forest soil microbial communities from Morgan-Monroe State Forest, Indiana, United States - atmos_gasesAM2C_515 | ecosystem: Environmental > Terrestrial > Soil > Temperate... | reverse complement strand
CGGGCCAAGCCTGGAAAGCAGAACGTCCTGCAACGCCGGGCCCGCGACCTGGGTCAGCTCGCCGAACGCGCGCACGATAGGACGCCGCTCCTCTCCGATCACCATCACGGGGTCGCAATTGGACGCCCACAGGATCAGCTCGCCCGGTGTCCCCGCGATCGATGCGCGCAGGTCCTCGATCTCTTCTTCGGTCCGTCCGAGCGACGGGATCACGGCGCCGATGTGCGGGTGTTCGATCAACGCTTTCGCGATCGCACCGACGGCGAACGGACGCGGATCGACGACACCGCACCGGAAGCGTTTCGCGGCGACGGCACCTGCGCCGGCGGACAACCCACCGAGCAGAAGGCTCGGGGCGTCCTCGACGATGACGACGCTCCGATCGCCGAGCGTGTTGGTGGGCTGCACGCCGACCGCGAGGTCGGCGAGCAGCACGACGGCGTCAGGTTGCGCTGCGCGCACGAGCGACTCCGTCGCTCGTGCGCGCTCCCCCGCCGAGTCCGCCTTCGTGAGCACGTACACATCGCCGTCGCGGATCTCATGCGGATCGCGCAGACAATCGATCGCAACGACGTGCACATCCGGCTCAACCCACGGGGCTGCCGCGCCGCCGCCGTCCCACACGACGACGTTTCCTTCTCGCGCAGCCGCATGCAGCACTCGCTCGGCGTCGAGCCCCGTCGCGACCGGCGCGCGCGTACCGACGATCGGCGCGAGCTCTTCATGTTCGTCGATCGGCCGTGCGACGCGGACCTCGTCAGGCGAACGCACCACCGACACATCGAACCGTCCCCAGTAGAGCAGTGACGCGATCGGATGCCGCGCGACGGCGACGTCATGCCCCGTGGCGCGAAGCGTCCGCGCGATGCGTCGCGTGAGCGCGGTCTTGCCCGAGCCGGTCGTCGTCGAGCTGACCGCGACGACCTTCGTACCCGGCGGTTTCGCGACCATCGGAACCGTTGTATCGATGAGATCGATCCCGCGCGCCGAAGCCCACGCTTCGATGCGCGCACGCGAACGCGCTTCGCACGGGACCAAACGCACCACGTCGACGACTGGTTCGTCCGGCAATGCTTCGATGTCGAAGACCGGCACGCCGGACGGAACCGTCGTCGACTCGCCGAGTCCCTCGCATGCGAACGCGACTGCATCCGGGCTCGATGCACCCAGGACGAGAACGCTTCCGCCTTCACCCGCGATGAGTTCGCGCACAGTTGTCCATCCTAGATACGCTCCGCGCCATGGCTGATGGGCCCGTACTCGTCACCGTCGACGGACATATCGCGACGCTGACGCTCAACGTCCCGGACAAGCGCAACGCGATGTCCGAGGAGATGACGGACGCGTTCCCGCACGCGGTCGCGTCGATCGCGGCGCACCCGGACGTACGTGCCGTGATCGTCACCGGGAACGGCACGTCGTTCTGCGCCGGCGGCGATCTCGACTTCCTGCACACGGGCGACCGCAACGTCGTCGCGCTGCGGGAGAAGATGACGACCTTCTACCCCAAGTTCCTGACGCTGCTCGATCTCGATGTCCCGACGATCGCCGCGATCAACGGGCCGGCGATCGGCGCCGGCCTGTGTCTCGCGCTGATGTGCGACATGCGCGTCGCCGATCAGGACGCACCGATGGGGATGACGTTCGTCCGCATCGGGATCCACCCCGGGATGATGGCGACGGCACTCTTGTCGCGCGCCGTCTCGCACACCTGGGCGGCCGAGCTCTTCTACACCGGACGCATCGTCACGGGGGCCGAGGCGCTGCACATGGGGCTCGTGAACCGCGCCGTTCCGAAGGACCGGTTGATGGCGGAGACGCAGGCCCTCGCCGAGCAGGTCGCGGCGAACGGACCCATCGCGCTGCGCTACGTGAAGCAGGGCATGAAGGAGCTCTTCCGCGACGCGGCGGAGAAGGCGTCCGCGTGGGAGGGCTACGCGCAGCCGGTCACGATGGCGACCGAGGACGTGCAAGAGGGCCTCCGGGCCGTCCGCGAACGGAGGCCGGGCAACTTCCAGGGCCGCTAACCCACCGCTCGGGACGATGTTTCCGCGCGGATAGATTGGTACGTGGCCGCCACATCGCCGTTCACCGTCGAGACGCCGCGTCAGATCCCCGTCACCAAGCGCGGCGAGCATTGGTACGCGGACCTCGCCGACCGCGAACTGAGGCTCTCCAACCTCGACAAGGTCTTCTGGCCGGACGAGGGCTACACGAAAGGCGACCTCCTCAACTACTACTTCAACGTCGCGCCGACGATGCTCCCGTACCTGAAGGACCGTCCGCTCACGATGAAACGCATGCCGGACGGCATCAACGGCACCGAGTTCTACGAGAAGAACGCGCCGTCGCACACGCCCGACTGGATCGGCCGGTGCCCCGTCCCGAGCGAAGAGGCGCGTGACGGCCTCATCAACTACCTCATGGCGAATGACGAAGCCTCGCTCCTCTTCGTCGCGAATCTCGGGTGCATCGAGTTCCATCCGCTGCACTCGCGGTGCGCACGTCCCGACCTTCCCGACTACCTCTTCTTCGACCTCGATCCCTTCGATCCTCCGAACGGGTTCGCGGACGTGCTCGCGATCGCGCACCACGTCCACGCCGCCCTCGAAACCCTCGGTCTTCCCTCGTACCCGAAGACCTCCGGCGCGACGGGGATGCAGATCTACGTCCCGATCGTCCACGGTCCGAGCTACGAGGACATCAGGAGCTTCGTCCGGGTGATCGGGCAAGCCATCCGGAGCGTCGATCCCGAGCGAGCAACGCTCGAACCGAAGATCGCGAACCGGACGGGCAAGGTGTACATCGACCACAACATGAATCGCATGGGCGCGAACATCGCGGCCGTCTACTCCGTGCGACCGGAGCTGCACGCGCCGGTGTCGACGCCGCTCACATGGGACGAGGTGGCCGAGGGCGAGGTTCGTCCGCAGGACTTCACGATCGCGACGATCCACGAACGCCTCGCGAAGATCGGCGATCTCTTTCCCGGCTTGCTCAACGAACCCGTCGACATCCGTGCGGCGATGGAGAAGCTCGGGATCGACACGTCGAACGTCGGCGAACGCCTCGCCGAATACGACCGCAAGCGTGACTTCGAGCTGACACCCGAGCCTGGGCCCGAAGCTTCCGAAGGCTCTTCTGGCGCCTCCGCTTCGCTCCGGCGTGGTGGGAACCGCTTCGTCATCCAGAAACACGCGGCGCGCCGATTGCACTACGACCTCCGACTCGAACGCAACGGCGTCCTGCTCAGCTGGGCGGTCCCGAAGGGACTCCCGCCGGTATCCGGCGAACGGCGTCTCGCCGTCCGCACGGAAGACCACCCGCTCGAATACCTCGACTTCGAAGCGTGGATCCCGAAAGGCAACTACGGCGCCGGCGAGATGCGCATCTTCGATCACGGCACCTACGAGCTCCTCGAAGACGAACGGAAGAAGATGACGGTGCGTCTGCACGGCGAACGCGTACGCGGCGAGTACCACATGGTCAACACGTCGTCCGACCAGTGGTTGATCTTCCTCTCGCGGAGCTCGGAGTCGCTCCCGCCACCGCCGCAGATGAAGCCGATGCTCGCGGAGGCGATCGACGAACCGTTCGACGATCCGAAGTGGACCTTCGAACCGAAGCTCGACGGCGTCCGCACGCTCGCGTACGTCTCGACCGACCACACGCAGCTCTACTCCCGGACGGGACGCGACCAGACCGGGCAGTATCCGGAACTCGGCAACCTCGCGACGTACGTCAACGCGATGCACGCGGTGCTCGACGGGGAGATCGTCGTGCTCGGCCCGGACGGACAACCTTCCTTCAACCTGCTGCAGCAACGGCTCGGCCTCAGCTCACCCGTCGAGGTCGATCGCATGCGCAAGACCCATCCCGTCGTCATGTACGTCTTCGACATCCTGTGGGTCGACGAACGGGACCTCACGGACCTTCCACTCACGGAGCGGCGCGAGATCCTGCACGAGACGGTCACGCAGAGGGGGCCGATCGCGTTCGCCTACAACGTCGACGGCGACGGCCGAGCGTTCTATGAGGCGGCGAAGGGCCTCGGACTCGAAGGGATCATCGCGAAGAAGCTCGACAGCACCTACGAGCAGGGCCGGCGCTCGCACAACTGGAAGAAGGTCAAGGCGCTCCGGTCGGTCGATGCCGTCGTGATCGGCTGGACACCTGGTGGCGGCTCGCGCTCGCACACGTTCGGCGCACTCCTGCTCGGCGCCTACGACGACGACTCGCGGTTGCGCTGGATCGGACAGGTCGGCACGGGGTTCACCGGCCGCGTCCTCGACGACATCCAGTCGAAACTCGATGCGATCGAGGTAGACGAACCCCCGTCGGACGATCCGCAGCTGCGGGAGGTGAAGGGCGCCAGGTGGGTCCGTCCGGAGCTGGTGGCCGAAGTGCTCTACCTCGAAACCACGGTCGGCAACAAACTCCGGGCCCCGACGTTCCGGGGGCTGCGTCCGGACAAAGACCCGTCGGATTGCCTTGCGAGGCAGCTGGTTGGATAATCCGGCGACCGTGCGGACGGAGCAACGGAAAGCTGCACCGGACAACGAAGGTCTGTCCGACGCCGCCCTGGGCGCGCTTGCCGACCTCGATCTGAGCGAAGCGGCGGCGCGCATCATCGAGGGGGTCTGCCGTGCGCTCGGCTGGGATTTCGGCGCTTACTGGGCGATCGACGACACGGACGACGTGCTCCGCTGCACGCAGACGTGGGCCCGCGACCCGGAACGCTTCGCCGCCTTCGCCGACGCGTCGCGAAAGCTGTCGCTCCAGCGTGGGCAAGGCCTCCCTGGTCGGGTCTGGGAGGCGGGTGCGCCGACGTGGCTCTTCGACGTCGTCGTCGACGCGAACTTCCCTCGCGCCGCCGCAGCCGAAGCGTGCGATCTCCACGGCGCCTTCGCGTTCCCGATACGCATCGACGACCGGATCGTCGGCGTCATGGAGTTCTTCAGCACGGAGACGTACACAGCCGACACGCAGATGGGCGACGTCCTCGATGCGATCTCGGCACAGATCACCACGTTCATCGAGTGGGAGACGGCCAAGCGCGAGCACGACTTCCGGCAAGCGCTCCTCGAGTCGGTGAGTGAGGCGTCCATCGACGGCATCGTCGCCGGAAGCCTCGACAACCGCACGCTGTATTACAACCGCCGGTTCATCGAGATGTGGCAGGTACCGGAGGGTCTCATCGGGATCGGCAACGACGGACAAGGCGTCATCGAACATCTCGCCTCGATGACGATCAGCGCCGAGACCTACATGGCGGTTTCGAACGCGATGCGCGCGGATCCGGACGCATCGCGTCGCGACGAGATCAACCTCAAGGACGGCCGCATCTTCGACCGCTGGACGACCCCAGTCCGTGCGGCGAACGGAACGATCATCGGCCGCATGTCCACCTACCGCGACGTGACCGACCAGAAGGAGGCCGAACGCTCCCTGCGCCGGAACGAGCAATGGGTGTCGTTCCTCGCGGGCGTCAGCACGCTCCTGTCCGAGTCGCTCGACTTCGACACCGCGCTGCAGCGGTTCGCCCAGCTCGCGGTCCCGTGGATGGGCGAATGGTGTGCGATCCACGTCGTCGAACAGGACGGGACCATCACGCCCGTCGCCGTCGCGCACGTCGACCAGAACCGGGTCGAGGAGGTGATGGCCCTCCAGGAGCGCTACCCGACCGACCCGAACAGCGAGACGGGGCTTGCGAACGTGATCCGGACACGCACACCAGAGCTCTACCCCGAGATCACCGACGAGATGATCGTCGCCGGCGCGCGCGACGAGGAGCACCTCGCCGCGATCCGCGACCTCAACTTCAAGTCCGCGATCGTCGTGCCGATCGTCGCACGAGATCGCGTGCTCGGAGCGCTGACGCTCGTCTCGTCGAGCCCGAACCGCTTGTACACCGACGAGGATCTCAAGCGGGCGGAGGAGCTCGCGCTCCGCGCGGCGTTTCCGATCGACAACGCGCGCTTGTTCGAGCAGAACCTGCTCATCGCGCAGACGCTGCAGCGGAGCCTTCTGCCGCCCGCGCTGCCGAGGATCCCCGGGACGGACATCTCGGCGCGGTACGTCCCCGCCGGACAGGGCGTCGACGTCGGCGGCGACTTCTACGACGTGTTCGGCACGGGCAGGAAGACATGGACGATCGCGATCGGCGACGTCACGGGTAAGGGCGTCGAGGCCGCGACCGTCACCTCGCTCGCGCGCCACACGATCCGCACCGCGGCGATGACGACGTCACGGCCGTCCGAGATCCTCGGGATCCTCAATCAGGCGCTGCTCGAAGATCCGTCCGTCGAGCGTTTCTGCACGGCGGTCGTCGCGACGGTCACACCGAAGTTCGGACGCGTACACGTCACCCTCTCCTGCGGGGGCCACCCTCACCCGTACGTGATCCGGGGCGACGGCACGATCGAGGAGGTCGACGTCGCCGGGACGCTTCTCGGCTTCATGCCGAACGTCCCGCTCGCCGACGCGAAGCTCGAACTGCAGTTCGGCGACAAGCTCGTCCTGTACACCGATGGCGTGACGGATGTACGGATCCGCGGACGCACCACAGGCGAAGAGGAGTTCGTCAAACTGCTCGAGCAGTGCGCGAAACGCGGAAGCGAATCGACGACGGACTACATCACGCGCCAGGTCATCGAGAAACAGGGCGGACGGCCGAGCGATGACATCGCACTGGTCGTGATCGGCGTCCGCTCGTCGATCTTCCGTTCGGGCGGCTGGTCGTCCTCCGAGGAAGACGGCCCGGCGGACTAGCTCGCTTCGTCCAGGACGAGCAGTGCACCGCCGACGATCCCGGCATCCGCACCGAGGGCGGCGGCGAGCAACTTCGGCACCGGACGCATCGAAGATGCCTCCATCCGTTCGCACATCGCGTCGTGAGCGACGTCGGCGAACAGGTCCCAGTCCCGGACGATGCCCCCGGCGATCGCGATGCACTCGGGTTCGAGCACGTTCACGAGGGAGCCGAGGCCCCAGCCGACCCACTTCGCGGTCTCGTCCACGATCTGTTTCGCGAACGCATCTCCGTCACGCGCCGCGCGTGTGATCGCGGGGCCGCGCAGCGGCGTCACCTGACGGAGCGAGCTTTCGGGGTGCGCGGCAACTTCCTCGCGCGCAACGCGCTCCATCGCCAGTCCCGAAGCGAACTGCTCCCAGCAGCCGCGACGCCCGCATCCGCACGGGGGCCCGTCCGGATCGACGAGCACGTGCCCGATCTCTGCGGCTCCCCCGTGCGCACCGCGGTACGGGCGGCCCTCGATGACGAACCCGCCGCCGATTCCCGTGCCGAGCGTCACGCACATGAAGTTCCGCGTGCCTCGTCCGACACCGAAGCGGTGCTCGGCCCACGCGGCGCAGTTGGCATCGTTGTCGAGATGCACGGTCGCACCGGTCTTTTTCGCGACGATCCCGGCGAGATCGATGTCGTGAAGGCCGGTGTTCGGGCCGAAGGTGTAGTAGCCGGTCGAGAAGTCGACGATGCCCGCCGCGCCGATGCCGATCCCGAGCACCTCACCGGCGCCGAGCGCTTCGACGAGCTGCGCGATCTGATGCGCGACGGCGGCCGCGTCGTCGAGGGCCGACGGCATCTCGTGCCGCGCCGAGATCTCTCCGTCCTCGTCGACGACCCCGGCGGCGATCTTCGTGCCACCGAGATCGATGCCGATAGCGCGTTCGCTCCGCTCCCGCGTGGTCGCGCCCTTCAAGTCTTCGGGGTCTCCCGACGGATCGGGATCGCCTGGATCGTCTCGGACGGTTTATTGGTCGCCGCGCTCCGCTCCTCCATCGTCTTCAGGAACGCGTCGAACCCGTCGACGAAGCTCTTGAACGCGCCCAGGAGCTCGCGGCCTGCGCGGATGAGGTGCTCGGTCGCGTCCGGTGCAGCGCCCTGCACGGCCATCGACGCCGTCCCGATCGGGCACGCGTAGCACTCCGGGACGTACCGCTGTTCAGCGGCTTCGTCGCTCATCGCCATCTCCTTTGAATGTGATCTGAAGTGCCGGACCGTCGAACGTCGCGTCGACGACCTCACGCCGACGAAGCGATTGTGGCAGGAGGATCGACCGGCGGTAGGAGCCGACGGTGATGATCAGATCGTCGTCCCTCCGCGAGAGATCGAGCCGCCCGTCAGCGTACGGGAGTTGGAGCTCGAGGACCATCGCGCCGTTCGACGCCCGCACGACCATCGGCTCTCCCGAGTGGAAGATCGCGGACGGATCACTTTCGCCGTACACCTCCGCGCAGAGCTCTTGCAGCAGATCCGGTCCGACCATCTCCTCGTCGTACAGACGCGAAGTGAGTACGGGGATCGGCGCGAAGGACTCACGGATCTCGTCGAGATGCGTCGCCTGGATCTTCTTCCACTTCGCGAAGTACGGATCCTCCACCTCGTCCGGAAGGATGCGGTTCGCGATGACCGCATCGACCTGATATCCGAACAATGCGAGGTAGGTGAACAACCGTCGCGCTTCCGCGATCACCATCTTCTCGGGGTTCACCACGATGCGGATCGACGAACGCGTGCCGTCCGTCAGGATCTTCCCGACGGCGTCGAGGTTCTCGTGCAGACGCTGCACGGATCGGAACACCTTGTCCGACGCGATCGGCATCGACGTCACCCGCTCGAGCACCGGACGAACCACACGCACGACGCGGCGTTCGATCGGGAAGATCCGCTCGATGTACCAGCGGGCGATCTCGGGCAATGACAGCAGGCGCAACGTCTCGGCCGTCGGTGCGCAATCGACGACGATGCAATCGAAGCCCCCTTCGTCCGCATGGCGGCGGAGGTCCGTCAGGCTGAAGACCTCTTCGATCCCCGGGAGCGCCATGATCTCCTCCGCGGCAACGGGGTCGGCTCCCGCCCACGACAGGAACTGCGTCGTGAACTCCTGGATGTCGCCACAGTGCTGTTCGAGGCGCTGTTGCGCGTCGATCTGCTGACCGAAGAGTCGCGGTGCGATCTCCGTCAACTCGGTGCCGATGGCCGTCCCGTACGAATCGGCGAGGCTGTGCGCCGGATCCGTGGACATGACGAGCGTGCGTGCGCCGGCACGCGAGATACCGAGCGCGGTGGCCGCAGCGACGGATGTCTTGCCGACCCCGCCCTTCCCGGTGAACACGATGATGCGCACGGACGCATTGTTACACTTCGGGTGTCACATTTCGGAGACAGGCGGAGTTATGACACTCGAGATGCGTATCGACGACCTCGCGCAGCGTGCGGGCGTTCCGACGCGCACGATCCGCTACTACACGCAGCAAAGCCTCCTGCCGTCTCCGACGCTGCGCGGCCGTGTCGGGTACTACGACGAGAGCCACCTCGACCGGTTGCGCCTGATCAAGGAACTGCAGGAGAAGCGTTACCTGCCGCTCTCCGTCATCCGATCGATCGTTCGACATTTCGAATCGGGCGCCGACCTCGAGACGATGCTGGCGCCGCTCGACAAGGTGTTCCAGCCGCGCTGGGATGCGTCCGAACGGAGCGAACTGACACGGACGGAGCTCGCGCGCGAAGCCGGCGTCGAAGCATCGGTCGTCGATGCCGCCGAGAACATGGGGTTCCTCTTCCCCACCGGACGGGGCCGCGAGCGCCGCTACACCGCCGACGACGTGCACATCCTCGCCGTCGCGAGCGAGTGGTTGCAGCTCGGGATCCCCGTCAAGCTCGGGCGGCTCTACCGCGACTCACTCGAGGAGATCGCGCGGATGCAGGTGCAAGCCTTCCGCGAAGCGGTCGTCGAGCCGCTCGCGCGCGAGAACATCGGCCCGGACGAAGCACGCGAGCGTCTGCTCGAGGGCTACCGATCGATGGGAAGAGTGTTCGAGCAACTCGTCTCGATGCTGCACCGGAAGGTGTTGCAAGCGTCGGTCGAGAAACACTTCGCGGCGGAAGCGGACGCCGAGGTCGCGAGTTAGTTAACTCGCTTCGACGTGCTTCTTGAGTTCTTTCAACGCGACGCGTGTGATCTCGCGTGCCGCGCGCGCCTTCACGAAACCCGGTAACGGCAGTTTCCCGGGATCGATCGCGAGGTTGTACGTCACTTTCGCCCGGCCGTCGAGATCGGTGAGGGCGTACGAACCGTGGATGTCGCGAAGGTCGCCCTCGACGTAGTCCCAGGCGATGCCTGAGTCCGGATAGGTGTAGTGCAGGATGTAGCGCATCTGCGGCAGCGGACCGGGGGCGACGTGGAACTCGACCTTCGTCGCGCGGCCCTCGCCATCCTTCTCGAGCACCGTCGCTTCGCGGATCGAGCGCGCCCACGTCGGATACGCCTCGAAGTCACAGAGCACGTCGAAGACGCGCGCTGTGCCCGCGTCGATCTCGATCTCGGACGCGACGGTCTCTGTCATGCCCCTCCGCTTCGCTGCGGGGTGGCCTCATGGTCCCAGGCCTGACCTGTCGAGCGGTAATAAGCGCCGATGTTCCGCACCTGCGTGCCGCCGACCAGCGTGTCCGCCACCTTCGGCTGGTGGACGTGGCCGTAGTACATGTGCGTCGGACGATGCTCGTTGATGTAGTCAAGCAGCGCCTCGCTTCCGGGCTCGTTGTACTCGGCGACGACGTCGAACGTCAGGTCGTCGATCGCCGGCGGCACGTGGGCGCACAGCACGTCGACGGGGCCGAGACTCGCGACCCGCTCCGCGTACGCGTCCAGCTGCACTTCGCCCGGGATACCCACCTTCGGGAGCCCGCCACCGACGAAGCCGAACCGGACGTCGTCGAACGTCAGCACCTCGGCCTCGACGAAGCGCACGGTCGAGGGGAGGTACTTCCGGACGAGATCCGGCACGTCGACGTTGCCGTAGGTCACGACGACGTTGTCCGGCACCTGCTCGCAGAAGTCGCGCGTCTGCTCGTCGATGCGCTTGAACATCAACGCTCGGAACTCCTGCTCCCGTCCTTTGCTCGCTTCGCGAAGGATCGCACGCGATGCCTCGAAGTCGCCCTCGGCCCGCATCCGGGACCACTCGCGTACGGTTTCGCTCCCGTACACCTCGGCGAGGATCCCGCCGGCGTTCGAATAGTCGATGACGTTGATCAGATCGCCGAGCAGGAGGAGGACGTCGCACGCCGCGGCTTCCTTCAGGACAACCTCGAGGTCGCCGTGGACGTCCGCGATGACCTTGATCCGCATAAGCAGGGATGGTACCAGCGGACGATTCCCGCTCCGCTTCGTGCGCGGTGGCTATCCTGCAACCGATGTCCCGAGTCCTTCGTATCGCGGCGGTGTTCGTGCTGCTCGCGGCCTGCGCTTCGTCCGGCCACATGAGCATCGCGAGCCGTGCGCAACGCATCGAAGGCCAGGTCTGGTCGCCGTACTGCCCGGGGAAACTGCTGATCGACTGTACGACGACGCAGGCCGGCGAGCTTCGCGCTCGCATCGTCGCCGAGCTCCGCCGCGGTCGGAGCGACGCCCGGGTCCTGCGCGGCATCCGCGAGGACTTCGGGAGCACCGCACTCGCGCGACCTCCGTCGGGCGGTGCCGGCGTGGCGATCTGGTTCGTCCCGATCGTCGTGTTCGTTATCGGCGCGTCGATCGTCGTGTGGCTCGTGCGGCGGCGACGCCCGAAAGCCGGAGCACCGCCCGCGGCCGGAACACCCCCGGGACCGGCACTCGACAAGCTCCGGGACGAGGTCCGTCGCCACATCTGAGCAGCTGCTAACGTCACCTCCTTCGAGGAGGAGACGACATGGCGATCCGGAGCGCGGAAGCGGTGTGGGAGGGCGACCTCCGCGGGGGCAAGGGGACGATGCGATTCGGCGGCGGCGCGTTCGAGGGTCAGTACTCGTTCTCGTCACGCTTCGAGGAAGGCGCGGGGACGAACCCCGAGGAGCTCATCGCTGCAGCCGAGGCCGGGTGCTTCTCGATGGCGCTATCCGGGGCGCTCGGACGGAACGAGACGCCGCCGACGCGCGTCGAGACGACGGCGAAGGTGCACCTGGAGCCCGCCGAGGTGGGATTCCACATCCCGCGCATCGAGCTCTTCACGACCGCCACGGTGCCGGGGATCGACGACGCCGAGTTTCAGCGCATCGCGCACGACGTGAAGCAGACGTGTCCGGTGTCGAAGGTGCTCGCCGCGGCGGAGATCACGCTAGAAGCGACGCTACAGAGCTAACGTCGTCGCAGTCGTCGAGCGCGTCGATCGCGGCGAGCGCTGCGTCCGCATCGCCGGTGAAGTTGTCGCGGAACTTCCGTTCGACGAGTTGCTTCGTTTCGTCCCACGGACGTCCGGCGCCGCCGAGCGGTACCTCCTGCAACGCGGTATAGGTCGCGCCGCTCCTCGTCGTCACCGTGACCTCGCTCGGGAATGCCATCACGTAGCGCTCGAAGTCCTGCCCGGCGAGCGTCTGCGCACCGAGGAGCGAGGTGACCGACGTGCCACCTTCGCCGGCCTTCGCGCCGATCTTGTCCATCTCGGTGTCGTAGTTCATCGTGACTTTCGCCGCGCCGGCTTCGATGGCTTCCCGGTTGTTGTCGAGATACTTGTGTGAGAAGAAGCGCGGCTCGAGCGACCCGGCCTGCAGCATCAGGCCGATCGACAGCGCCACGGAGAAGTTGATCGAGATCGGTTCCAGCCGGTCAGCGCTGCGGTAGGAGGTGGCGAAGCCCTCCATGCCCGTCGTGAGGAGGCCGCACCGGACCGAGATGCTCGCGATGTCATCCGTCGTGAAGGGGCCGTGCTCGCGCGAGATCTTCGTGAACGCGTCGATCGCCGTGTCGATGTACGCGCAGCCGGGGACGATCTTGTAGCAGAGCGAATCGGACACCCACGCTTCACCGAGCCCGGACAACATCCACGTGAACGCGTTCGCGTTGTAGCGGTGGAGGAACCCCTCCTTGTCCTCGAGGATCACGTGCGAGCCCGTCCAGCCCCGCGCGGCGAGCTCGGCCGCGCGACATCCGTCGATCGTCGTTGTGGCCGGGATCAAGAGCTTCGAGTCCGGCCCCATGAACGCGGGCATCAACGGATACGGCGGTTGCGTGAAGGCGATGCCGATCGCGTTGGCGGTTCGTCCGGCGTCGAGGTGCAGGGAGCGCGATGCGACGCATGCGCCTTCGAGGACGTGGATGTACGACCACATCTGTCCGTTCTGGGGGCCGAGGAGGAGGCAGCCGCCGAGACGTCCGCCGACCTCGTTCGCAACGGCGATCGACGCGAGGACGTCCTTCCCGCTCGCGCCCTCGGATTCGCCGTACGCGAACGACGCGCACACCGCCGAGTGACCGGTGTGCCCGAAGCAGAGGTAGTCGTCGAAATCGAACGACACCGACGCGATCGTGTTCGCGAAGATCGCATCGTGCCGCCGGATCTTCTCCTTGCTCCCGAAGACCGTCGCTTCGGACGGACCACCCCACGACATCGCGACCTCGCGGCCCGAGGTCGCGCCTTCGGAGTGTCGTCCGGCGTGGATCGCCGCGATCACCGAAAGGATCTGCGCCTTCGACTTCTCGTGGATGCGCGGCGGGATGTCCTCGTAGCGGAGCGACGACGCCCACTCCGCGATGTCGACGGTTGCGGTCACTGTCCCGACATGCGCTCGACGATCGGTCCGAACGACTCGAGCAACCCTTCGGACAGCGTGTAATACGAGATGTTCCAGCGCTCGCGGCGTGCGATCAGGGTCTCGCAGATCTGGTCGACGGTCCCGACGAGTCCGAGCGGTACCTCGAGGCCCTGTTCCGGCGTGAGACCGAACATCGGGGCGAAGTTGCTCGCCGCGCCGAGCGCATCGTCCGTGATGATGCCGATGAAGATCAGGGTGCTGAACTCGATGTCGTCGAAGCGGTCACCGGCCGCCGCTCGGGTCCAGCGGAGCTTCTCGTCGAATCGTTCCGCCGTTCCGTCCTGCCCGACCTCCAGGTTCACCTCGCCCGGCGCGAGGTTCGGATTGACGCCGATGATGTCGGCCTCGCGCGCCGCGATCGAGAGCATGCGCTTGCCGCCGGCGCCGATGAGGATCGGCGGGTTGGGCTTCTGCACCGGCTTCGGGAAACCTTCGTAGTTCGTGATGGCGTAGTGCTTGCCCTCGAACGAGAACGGCCCGTCGCTGAAGGCGCCCTTCAGGACCTTGAGTCCTTCTTCGAAACGGTCGACGCGGACCTTCGGCGGGTCGTAGGAGATCCCCGACTGGTCGTAGTCGGTGCGGAGCCACCCGGCCCCGATGCCGAGCTCGAGGCGTCCTTCGGAAAGGAGATCGATCGTCGCCGCCTCCTTCGCCAGCACGACCGGGTGCTTGTAGTCGTTGTCGAGCACGAGCGTCCCCACGCGGAGGTCGGAGTTCTCGACAACGGTCATCAAGGCGGGGACCGGGCCGAGCTGTTCCCCGAAGTGGTCCGGCATGAAGATCGAGCTGTAGCCGAGGTCCGCCGTCTTGCGGATCTTCTCGAGCCAGTCCTTGCGTGAGGTCGCGTTCGAGATCTGAACGCCGAAGCGGAACCTGCGTGGATGCGCCATGGAGCCTCCCCGTAACCTGGTTGAGAAAGGAGTGTGCCATGCCGCTACCCCGCTCGGTCCTGCGAATGACCGACGGCGAGCTCGAAGCCTTCCTCGCGACCGAACGCACCGCACGGGTCGGCACCGTGTCGCAGGACGGCGAGCCGCACGTCGCGCCGCTCTGGTTCGTGTGGCGCGACGGCAAGATCTACTTCAACTCGCTCAAGCGTTCACGACGTGATGCCGACCTGCGTCATGGTTCCCGCGTCTCGGCGTGTGTGGACGCCGGTCACGAGTACGGAGAGCTCCGCGGCGCCGTGCTGTACGGTGTGCTCGCCGACGCCGGCGACGTGCCGGAGATCCGTCAGGCCTTCGGCGACAAGTACTGGAACGGGATGGAGATCCCGGAAGTGAAGTCGCACCGCTGGATCGTTATGCAACCGGACAAGGTGGTGTCTTGGGACTTCAAGAAGATCCCCGCGAACCGCGACCGCCGGCTCGAAGCTATCGAGCAACAGCAGTCGTAGCGCTCCTCGTCTTCGCGTCGTGCTCGCACACGACGGCGTCGCATCTCGCGTCGGGTTCGGCATCTCCGACGCCGTCGACCTCGGCGGCGTCACCATCGACCGGTCCGACGCCGACGCCCGGGACGACGAAAGCGCCGGCGTTGACGCAGCCGCCGACGACACCCGGACCGACGGCGACGTATACGGCGGACAGCGGCGCGGACGGGAAGGTCACCGCGGGGCCGACGTGTCCCGTCGAGCAGGCCGGACACCCGTGTCCACCGCGGCCTGTGACCGGCACGACGATCACGGCATCACCCGGCGGACGCACCACACAGACCGACTCGACCGGCGCGTTCAAGATCGCGCTGACCCCCGGCACCTACACACTGTCCGTGTCGTCGAAGGGCATGACGCGCTGCACCGACCGGACCGTGAGCGTGCAAGCGCACCGCTACACGTATGTGACGATCAGCTGCGACACGGGGATCCGCTAGACGAGCGCCTCGTTCTCCCGGCGCAGGATCTCGTCGACGGTTTCGTCCGGCGTTTGTTCTGACGTGTCGAGCCAGAGACCGATGCGCGGCGTTTCGCGCCGGATGTAGGTGTCGAGATCTTCGATCGTGGGTCCGTCCGGTTGATAGGCGGTCTTCGGACGGAGCTCTTCGCGCGTCGTGACGACGTCGATCCGCGGCACGAGCACGATCACGTGCAAGGGCCTGGCCCTGATCCAGGACACGTAATCCGCGAGGGACGGACCCATCACGATGTCCTGTACGACCACCGTGAAGCCCGCATCGAAATACGCGTCCGCCGTCTGCGCGCCGAGCCGTTAACGGAGATCGAGCTGCTTGCGCGCTTCCGGTGGTGCGTCGTCACGCATGTGGACCCTTCCGGACACCACCATCCGACGGAACACATCGCCCTTCACGTGGACGGCGTAGTCGAGACGTTCCGCGAGCGTCTGCGCGGTCGTCGACTTCCCCGCGGCGGAGATGCCGGTGATCAGGAAGATCTCGGGCACAGGAACTCGATGCGGTTCCCGAAGGGATCGCTCGCGTAGAAGCGGTCGTATCCCTCGAGGGGTTCGTCCTCCCAGACCTCGGCCCCCGCCGCTTCGAGCCGCGACTTCAGCGCGGCGAGCTCCGGAACCTGCAACGCGGGGTGCGCCTTCTTAGCCGGCGCGAACGGCTCTTCGACACCGAGGTGCAACTCGACCGCGTCGCCACAGAACCAGCAGCCGCCGCGCTGCTCGAGGTTGGGCGGCTTGGGAACCCGCGTGAGTCCAAGGAGGCCCGAATAGAAGGCTTCCGCATCGTTCTCACGCCCGCGCGGCATCGCGAGCTGCACGTGGTGCAGCTTCAATAGACGGGTATCGACGGATCCACTTCCTCGGCGTAGCCGTTCACGCCGCCGCGCAGGTTCCGCACCTTGCGGTAGCCGATCGACTGCAGGAACTTCGTCGCCTGCGCGCTCCGCGCACCGGTACGGCAGTACACGACGATGTCGTCCGCGCTCGAGAGCAGATGCACGCGCGCGGCGAGCTCGTTCAGCGGTATGAGCGTGGACTCCCACGGCAGGTTCGAGATGTCGGTCTCGAACGGCTCCCGGACGTCGACGAGCACCGGCTTCGCTTCTTCCTTCATCGCGCGCGCCAGCTCTTCCGGTTCGACGGTCGGGACTTCGTTCATGAGTTGCACATCTTCGTCGCCGCGTCCGAGCCCGCAGAACTCGACGTAGTCGATGAGCTCCGTCACCGTTGGGTTCTCGCCGCAGATCGGGCAGGACGGATCCTTCCGCACCTTGATGGTCCTCAGATCCATCTCGAGCGCGTCGTAGATCTTCAGTCGTCCGATGAGCGGGGTGCCGCTGCCGATGATGAGCTTCACGGCTTCCGTCGCCTGGATCGAGCCGATCGTCGCGCAGAGCACGCCGAGGACGCCGCCCTCCGCGCAGGACGGAACCATCCCGGGCGGCGGCGGTTCGGGGTACAGGCACCGGTAGCACGGACCCTGGTCCGCCCAGAACACCGACGCCTGGCCTTCGAAGCGGAAGATCGAGCCCCACACGTACGGCTTGTGCAGCAGGACGCACGCGTCGTTCACGAGGTAGCGGGTCGGGAAGTTGTCTGTGCCGTCGACGATGAGGTCGTAGGGCCGGATGATGTCGAGCGCGTTGCTCGAGTCGAGCCGCGTCTCGTGGAGGATGACGTCGACGTTCGGGTTGATCTCGGCGATCGTCTCCTTCGCCGACTGTGCCTTCGACTTCCCGACGTCCGACTGGCCGTGGATGATTTGGCGCTGGAGGTTCGTCTCGTCGACGACGTCGAACTCGACGATGCCGATCGTGCCGACGCCCGCGGCGGCGAGGTACATGAGGACGGGCGAGCCGAGTCCCCCGGCGCCGATGCACAGCACCTTCGCAGCCTTGAGGCGCGTCTGCCCCTCCATCGCGACCTCGGGCATGATCAGGTGCCGCGAGTAGCGCCGGACCTCGTCGAGGTCGAGTTCGGCGCGCTGCGTAACGAGTGGTCCTAGCTTGTTCTCAGTCATGGTTCCTCACGAGTCATGCGCTGCTCGGGGGATGAGAGGAACCCGACCGACCCCGGCTCGGATTCCCTTCGAACAGCCTATCGCGACGGACGTCTCCGCCGAGCCGGTGGCTTCTTCCGCGGCGGCCGTTTGCGTGCGGTCGACCTCGACGCCTTCCGCTTCGCTTTCGGGGGAGGACGACGCCGGCGACGCGGACGCGGCGCTTCGAGCTGCATGAGCGCGGCAGCATCGTCCGCATCGATCTCGCCCGTGTCCTCGGGAGCGTCGATCCGCTCGGGCTCGTCGGCGTCCTGCATCGGCCACCATCCGAGCTGTCCGGCGAGACGGTTCCGCGGCAGGATCTCGCGGCGCCCTTTGTAGAACTCCCACTCGGCCGTCCGGCGTTTGCCGCGGTGATTGAAACGCAGGAAGACGCGCCAGCCGCCGGCGCGCGCCAGGCGGGCGTCCCATGCGTCGTCGAGGCGTTCGATCGTCTCCATCGGCGCGCGGCGCTCCTTCAAGTTGCGGCGAACCGCTTCACCGAGCGGCAGACCCGAGGGCCCGAGCCGCGGACGAGGCATCATCGCGTTCTGCGCCATCCGGACGACCCCGATCCGCTCGGCGATCACCGGTTCGGCGAGGCGCTCGACCCATTCGCGGGACGTCTTCGACGCGTCGGCGACGCTGTTGATCGACCGCCCCTCGCGGAGCAGGTGCTGGATCTCACGCGGACGCATCCCGCCGGCGACGGGGGATCGCCCGACGGGCGGGAGCGGTCGTCCCGCCTCGCCCTCGGCGATAGCCGGTGGCTCGTCCTTCACCTTCTTGGACTTGCCCTTGCCGCCCTCGGCCTTCTGCGTGCGCGCGCGGTCGAGTTTGCGGATCGCGTCGTTGAAGGCGTCGTCGATGGGGATCCAGACGGTCGCCGTCTTCGCGCCCTTGCGTTCTGCGAAGACGACGCCCTTCAGATCGTGGGTGAAGCCTAAGAGGTAGAGACGTTTCATCGGTCAGCTTTCCCCACGTCGCGCGCCTACTCGTCGAGCGGCGAAAGCATATCCGTGGCCCTTCGCACCCACAAAGATTGTTCGTGTGTGAATCGCGCCCGGCTCAGGCGCTCCGGTTCCGCCGCATCTTGATCTCCGGGATGAGCCCGGCGCTCGCGAGCTCGCGGAGCGCGCGCTCCTCGTCGGCGTCGACGACGAGGGCGATCTTGCGGGGGATCGGGTCGACGAGCACCGAGACGATGCAGTCACGGCAGTGGTCCGAGTGCCGCATCACGCAAGCGTCGCACTCGATGCTGAGCGTCGGTTCTTCGTCGTCTTCGAACATGTGTTCGTAGACTACCCCGGCCCAGTGACACGGAAAGTCGAGCTACGAGCGGTCCTCGGCCCCCTGGACCTCTTCGATGTTCGCGGCGGAGTTGCACCAGCGGCAGCGGACCTCCTCGACCTCGCGCTCGAGGACCTCCTCCTCGTCGACAGAGAGCAGGCCGCCGAGCGTGTAGTGATAGAAGGACCGCGACCGTTTGCGCTCCACGACGTCGAAGCGCGTCAGGTTCCCACAGAGCGTGCAGCGGTACCGAACCGCACCCGCAACACGCTCCGGCGTCGTCAACGTCGGATCGCGGGCCGCTTGATCTCGTGAATCGTCGGATCGCTCGCCGATGCCTGCACGTTCTTGAAGATCGCCACAGCGCGCTGACCCTCGGTGATCTCGAGCAGCCGGACGAACGCGGGCGCAGAGTCCGGGAAGACGAACGTCGGCACACCGAAGATCCCGAGCTCGTTCGCCTCGTCGTGGTCTGCGCGCGCGGCTTCGAGCCACTTGGGGTCGCTCGAGATCTCCTGCACGATCGCGCCACCGTCGAGACCGATGCCGTTCAACACCTTGGCGGTCACGTCCGGCTCGCCGATCTTCTCGTGATCGACGTGACGCGCGTCGAACATCGCCTTCCAGTACGAGATCGTCTTCTCGTTCGCGTTCGTCTGTACCCACTTCGCGGCGGCGGCGGGATACAGCCCGCGACGCTCGGGGGCCGTCGACCAGAGCTCGTCGGCCGATCCCTCTTCGGGGAGATTGATGTTCTCGAGCGAGAACGTCTTGAACTCGATCTCGAGGCCGAGCTCCCCGGTATCGGCCACGTTCATGATCCAGTGAGCGCCGATGCGCGCCCACGGGCAAAGGAAATCCGTCCACACCTTGAGCGTTCCGTTGTTCGTCATATATGCACCTCCCGCACAAACGTTACTCGTTCGACGCTCGGTTCCTCGCCGCCGTCCCTGCCGGGTGATAGAACATATGTTCGATGCGTCCCGCCTTCGGCAACCGCCAACGGAGCTTCGACGACCTGGAGATCCCGCTCGCCGACGTGACCTTCTGCGCCGTCGACCTCGAGACAACGTCCGGCTCGTGGCGCGACGGCGAGATCGTCGAGATCGGTGCGATCAAGTCACGTGGGGGCGACGTGCTCGGGACGTTCGAGACGTTCGTCCAGCCCTCGGTCGACCTGCCCGTCGAGATCCAGATGCTCACCGGCATCACGCCGAGCCACCTGATCGATGCTCCCCCGCTGCCTGCCGTGCTGCCGGCGTTCATCGAGTTCTGCGGCACCTCGGTGTTCGTCGCACACAACGCGCGCTTCGACAAGTCGTTCATCGACGTCGCGTGTCGGCGACTCGACTACGAGATCTCGGCTGCGCCCGTGGTCGACACCGTCCGCCTGGCGCGCCGCATCCTTCGGAACGAGGTGCGCAGCAACGGCCTCCACACGCTCGCTGCGCATTTCCGGACGGACCACAAACCGTGTCACCGCGCGTTCGCCGACGCCGCAGCATGCCTGGAGGTGCTCTGGGCACTCATCGAACGCAGCGCCGCGTACGGCATCACGACGCTCGCCGATCTGTTGCAGGTGCAGAGCGTCCGTTCCAACCCGCACTTCGAGAAGGTGAAGCTCGCGCGTTCGCTTCCGACGACGCGCGGCGTGTATCTCTTCGAGAACGCGCGTCGCGAGGTGATCTATGTCGGCAAGGCCGCGAACCTGCGCGCACGCGTGCGCTCGTACTTCACGCAGGACGAACGAAAACGCATGGCCGACCTCCGAGCCGAAGTCGCGAACGTTCGTGTCGTACATTGCGACACCGAGCCGCAGGCCGCCGGGCTCGAAGCGCGACTCATCGAGCGCTACAAGCCGCGCTACAACCGCGCCGGCATCAGACGTAAACCGCCGGTGTACCTCCGCCTGACGAACGAACGCCATCCGCGCTTCGCGGTCGCGAAGTCACCGAAGGAGGACGGCAGCATCTACATCGGCCCGTTCGCCTCGCAGCAACGCGCACGCGCCGCGGCGACGACGCTCTCGGGACTGTTCGGCCTCCGGACGTGCACCCTTCGCCTCGGCGGTGAGACGCACGAACCGTGCGCGCTCTACTCGCTCGGTTCCTGCCACGGGCCCTGCACCGGCATCGAACGCGACATCGACTCCCACGACCGCGCCGTCGACGCGCTGCGCACCGACATCGATCGTGGGCTCGAACTCGCGCGGGATCTGCTCGCGAGGAAACTGTCGAGCCTGTGTGCGCGCGCGCGGTTCGAAGAGGCGAGCGAACACCGCGACGCCTTCGACGAGATGACGCGAGCGATCGATCGAGCGTGTCGCCTGACCGCGCTCCGCGAAGCAGGCCGCGTCGACCTCGCGACCTCCGATGGTCTCGTCGCGCTCGACGAAGGACGACTGGTCGACGCCGACGATCCCTGCCCGGCGGACCACGGTCTGGCGCTCGCCGCGCCGGGGCTCCTCGAACGTCAGGCGATCGCGTCGTGGTTCGAGCGGGCGACGGATGTGCGGATCGTCCGGACGGAGCGGCCGCTTGCCTTCAGGTGGCCGAGGACCGCCCCGCTCGAACGGATCGAGATCTAGGTCGGTTTGACTTTCGTAAGAGTCTCGATATATTTCGTAAGAGTTGCGTAACAAGACGAGGCGGTTCGGGCATGGTGAGCTCCACCTGGCGCTCCTGGCGCTGCTGGCGGGTCGGCCGATGCACGGCTACGAGCTCATGAACGAGCTCGCCGGGCGCATGGGCGACCGGTACCGGCCGTCGCCGGGGAGCATCTACCCCGCCGTCAGCGCGCTCGCCGCGGAGGGGCTCGTCGACGCGTCCGACCATGGGGGGAAGAAGGTCTACAGCCTCACGTCCGTGGGGTCCGACGCCCTCGCGACGCGTCTCGAGGAGCTGGCGCGGATCGAGGAAGACCTCGGCGTGCGCCTCTCGGACGGCTCGGCGGACGCCGCCCTTGCCCGCTTCTCGCGCCGGGCCCGCGAGCTCGCTCCGCGCGTCGAGGCGGCCCGCTTCGAAGCGACGCTCGACGACACGATCGCATCCCTTGAAGGTCTGGTGAAGGAGGAACAATGACGTCCGACCCGTTCGAACGAGCCGCGAGACAGGAGCGGGCGACCGCCCACCAGCGTGCCGGCTTCCGCATCCACTTCGGCGTCTTCGCGGCGGTCAACCTGATGCTGTTCGTCATCTGGGCCGTGACGCCTCATGCTCACCAGCCGCTGCCGTGGTTCCTCTACCCGCTGATGGGTTGGGGCATCGGGATCGTGGCGCACTTCCTCGCCGTCCGGGGATGGGCGTCGCACCACGACTGAGGACGCCACACGGACGGCGTCTCCTGCCGAAAACCTGT
>Ga0307469_10000217_pt1 | contig 22180 bp, 23 predicted proteins | sample atmos_gasesAM2C__FD_203084 | JGI IMG/M metagenome (GOLD analysis project Ga0307469, IMG submission 203084) | Hardwood forest soil microbial communities from Morgan-Monroe State Forest, Indiana, United States - atmos_gasesAM2C_515 | ecosystem: Environmental > Terrestrial > Soil > Temperate... | reverse complement strand
CCTCGAGATGGCGAAGAAGGGCGAGAAAGCACGTAGCACGCTCTATCACAACAATCACGACGGAACCTTCACCGATGTGACCGACAAGGCCGGCGTTGCCAGCCCGTGCTTCGCCAACGGGGGCGCAGTCGGCGACTACAACAACGACGGCTGGCCCGACATCTACGTCACTTGTCTGGGCGGCAACGTTCTTTATCGCAACAATGGCGACGGAACGTTCACGGATGTCACCGCCAAGGCTGGGGTCGCTGACGGTCGCTGGTCAACCGGCGCCGCCTTCGGCGACTTCGACGGCGATGGTTTCCTCGACCTGATGGTCGCGAACTACGTTGAGTTCGATCTCGCCAACCCGCCCGCGTTCGGCAAAGGCATCAACTGCAAGTACAAAGGCATCGATGTGCAGTGCGGTCCGCGCGGACTGAAGGGTTCTGGCGATTCCCTTTTCCACAACAATGGTGATGGGACGTTTACCAACGTCTCGAAAACTGCGGGAGTGCAGGATAGCGGCGGATATTACGGGCTAGGCGTGGTGTGGGCAGACTTCAACAACACGGGCAAGCCTGACATCTATGTCGCTAACGATTCGACACCCAGCTATCTGTATCGCAACGCGGGCAAAGGCAAGTTCGAGGAAATCGGCCTCGAGTCCGGCACAGCGCTCAGCGAAGACGGCAACGAACAGGCATCCATGGGAATCGCCATTGGTGATTATCTGCACAACGGCCGCCCTTCCCTCTACGTCACGCATTTCGCCGACGATTACGACACACTCTATCGCAACGACGGTAAATGGGAGTTCCACGACGTCTCTTATCAATCGGGCGTGGCGCTGCCTTCCATCCGCTGGGTGAAATGGGGCGATGCTTTTGTCGATCTCGACAACGATGGCTGGCTGGACCTGATCGTGGTGAGCGGGCACGTGTATCCGCAAGTAGATACGCTCCCCTCGGGCGATCGTTACCGCGAACCCAAGCTGCTCGACATGAACCAGGGCAACGGCACCTTCTGCGACGCCCACGACCAGGCAGGACCTGCGCTCCAGCAACCGCACGCTTCGCGCGGCCTGGCCGTCGGCGACCTGTTTAACAACGGGAACATGGATGTGGTCATAGAGAATCTTGATGGCACGCCCACCATTCTGAAAAATCCCGGAATCCCCGGACGGCACTGGGTCAGCTTCGAACTGCAAGGGACCAAGAGCAATCGATTGGCAATCGGCGCGCGAGTGAAGATCTTGGCGGGCGGCGTCACGCAGACCGACGAGATCCATAGCGGTGGCAGCTACCTTTCGCAAAACGATCTGCGCGTTCACTTCGGCGTGGGCGACGCTTCCAAGATCGACAGCGTAGAAATTCGCTGGCCCTCAGGGGCTGTCGACACGCTAAAGGATCTGGCCATCGACAAGTTTTATGCCGTGCTTGAGGGAAAGGGAGTTGTCTCCTTCGACGAGATTCGGCCTCCCTCACAGAAATCCCCAACCTAACATCGCAAAGGGAGCGACGTTTAGGATGGGGCATCCTCGTATGCTCGTAACTGCGCCTTCCCGGCAGCTCCCTATTATAGCTGGGAGATAACTTTTGGACAGGAGGACTTATGGGCACCCCCGATGGACTGGCCGCCCAAAAAACCATACCCAGCCCCATGGAGTGCGCGCTGGGGCCCTCTAATCGCCAATTACAGGCATTCTACGACTTGATCGAGAGGGTGTTTTGTATACTCAGCCACCCCCTTGACGAACTTTCAATGGCTTAGCTATGAGTGAATCATGTTGAGACAACGAAGAACCACGGCCTCGGCTGGGGCCGCAGGCATCATGGCTGATTGCACAGTGCGGCTACGCCAGAGATGTCCACATCCGCGCATGGTTCAGGCACGTACAAAAGGTTTGGACCCCCGGAATGCGTAGTAGACGATGTAGAGATAACAAATCGCGGGCAGGATGAAAGAGTGTTGCAACCCGATGCGGTCGGCGAGCACGCCAACACCCAGCGGAACCAGCGCACCGCCCACGATCGCCATGATCAATAATCCGGAGCCATCGCCCGTACGCGGCCCGAGTTCGGCAATGCCCAGCGTAAAGATGCTGGGAAACATCACGGAATTGAATAGGCCGACGAGCAAGATGCTCCAGAGCGCGACTTGGCCTGTCGTCAGCATCGAAACGCACACCAGCGCGCACGCCACGAGAGCGGCGATACCCAGGAGTTGACCCGTGCGGACTTTCCGCAGAATTGCTGACCCGATGAACCGGCCCACCATGGCGCAGAACCAGTAGGCAGAGAGGTAGCGCGCGGCCTGGCTCTCGGAAATATTTCCGATGTTGGCCTGGCTGAAGTAGTTGATCAGGAAGCTTCCGATGGAAACCTCGGCGCCCACGTAAACAAAAATCCCGACCACCCCGAGCATCAGTTGGCGGTACTGCCACAGGCTGCCAGCGGACTCTCCCTTGTGATGTTGGGCGCCCGGCAATGGTGGAAGTTTGAATGTGGAGATCAGGACGCCGAGCGAGACCAGAGCGAGACCGATGGCCAGATACGGCAGTTTCACAGACGCTGCTTCATGCACGCGATAGGTCTGCAACGTTTCGGGCGACATCTGATGCAGCGCATCCATGCTCTTCGCAGCTGCATTCAGGATGAGGTATCCGCCCAGCAGGGGCGCGATGGTGGTGCCGAGCGAATTGAAAGCCTGCGCGAGGTTCAGACGACTGGAGGCAGTTTTCGGCGGCCCCAGCACCGCTACGTAAGGATTCGCCGCCACCTGCAATAACGTGATGCCACCGGCCAGTACCATGAGGGCCGCGAGAAACAACGGATAGGAAGGGACCATGGCCGCGGGAAGAAACAACAAGGCGCCGATCCCCATCACCATGACACCGGTAACCATGGTCCGCTTGTAGCCAATGCGGTCAATCAACTGGGCGGCTGGAATAGAGAATAAAAAGTAGGCCAGGAAAAATGCGAACTGAATGAGGCTGGCCTTCGCGTAGTTGAGGTCGAAGATGGACTTCAGGTGCGGAATCAGGACATCGTTGAGCGCGGTGACGAAGCCCCACATGAAGAACAGGGACGTTACAATCGACAACGCCGCTCTGTTGGACGACACGGGCGGGCCCCCCGCGGGAGTGGAAGTGTCAGCCGGAGCGATCGCCATGATGGTTTGTATGATAGAGCGCGGCCGAACGTTCGCAGCCCGGAAGGAACGAGGGGTGCGTCGGGCGCAAGCATCATATCATCATCGGAAGCGCCATTTGGGCGGTTCATACTCCTTGGGTAATCGATTATCTATTGGGATATATCGTTAACTTTCACTTGACACGAAAAGTCGGGGCAGCGCGCACACTTCGCGGAGTTTCCCGATCCGTTTTTGAGGGTGAAAGCGGCTAGCAGGTTCGAGCCTGGCGTGCAGTCACAGCGCGCGGACGTCCTTCCGCGAAAAGAAAGCGTGGCTATGAGCAGGCAGTGGATTTTTGTTTCCTGGCTAGTTTGGGCGTTGGCCCTCGCAGTGGTTTCGCCGGCCCAGACGGCGTCTACCCTCGTATTCCAAGAGTCGGGATTTCCGACGGCCGACTCCGCGGCCTCCGCTTCGGCGCAACTCGCTTCCCTGCTGCCCGGCGCCCAAGGGGTTTCTGCGGAGCAACTGGACACCGGACTGCGCGCCAACACCACTCGGCTGCTCGTGCTCCCCTATGGCTCAGCCTTTCCGGAGGCATCGTGGCCCGCGATCCAGGCGTTTCTCGAACGGGGCGGGGACCTTCTGGTGATCGGCGGGCGTCCTTTTACGCGCTCGGTGTTTCGCGATATCACGGGCTGGCATTTGCGCGACTACAGCGTGCGCTTCACTCGAGCACTGATGATCGATCAGTACCAATCCACCCCCGGTTCGGAAGGCCTGACGTTCCAGGCGAATGTGGATATTCCGATCCAGATTTCGGCCTTTTCCTGGAAGGCTGCTTACAGCCCGGTGATTCGCTTGAGCGCGGTCGATCTTTATCCCCGCGGCGGCGCGGCGGGCGCTATGGATGCGCGAGTCGATGCCCTTGCATGGGGCACGAGAGAGGGGCGGAAGATAGCGGCTCCGGCCATCGAAATCGACCACCTGCGCAATGGGTTCGACGGGGGCCGGTGGATCTTCGTGAATGCCGATCTTCCCCAGAATTTCTATGCGACGGACGCGGGGGGACAGATGGTTCGCGCGCTGGCTGCGCGTGCCCTGCTGGGCGGCGAGGAATTTAGTGTGCGTCCCGTGCTGCCGTTGTACTTGGCCGGAGAGCCCGTGGAGCTGAACGTGAAGTGGAGCACGACCCAGCCGGCGGCGGCTCCCCTCACCGTGAAGATCGCAATTTTCCCGGAAGATCGCCCTGCGGAGCGCTCGGAAATCAAGGCAACACTTCCCGCGACCGAACCCTTGTTATTGCCGGTTCCCGGCGGCAAGGGTCTCTACGTGGTCGACGCGGAAGTCATGGAGGGCGAGACCGTTCGTGCGCGCTATCACTCCGGTTTCTGGATTCGCGACGAAGACTTTCTTCGCTCGGGCTCGCGCCTTACCGTGAACCAGAATTATTTCGAACGCGATGGCAAGCCGTTCGCGGTGGTGGGCACCACGTACATGTCGGGCGAGGCGCAGCGACTGTATTTCGAATATCCCAACGTGTATGTGTGGAATCAGGAGTTAGGCGCGATTCATGCGGCCGGACTCAATATGATCCGCACTGGCTGGTGGACGGGTTGGGATAAGTTCTGCAACGAGAATGGCGAGCCCTACGATCGCACGCTACGCACGCTGGAGGCGTACCTGATGACAGCGCGCAAGAACGGGCTGCCGGTGCAGTTCAACTTCTTTGCCTTCCTGCCGGAGGTTCTGGGTGGTGTGAATCCATATCTCGACCCGGAAGCAGTGCGGCGGCAGCGTACTTTGATCACATCGGTCGTGACGCGATTTCACGATGTTCCTTTCCTCGCCTGGGACTTCATCAATGAGCCCAGCATCTCGCAACATCTCTGGACCACGCGCCCGAACGGCGATCCCATCGAGTTGGCGGCCTGGAACGAATGGTTGAACAAGCGCTATCCCGACCGGGCGGCGCTGGCAGCTGCGTGGAATTTGCCGGTCAGCGCGGTGGAAGGAACGATTCCGCTTCCTGAGGACATTGAATTCACGCTGCGCGGTTCCTACGTTGGACGGAATTCGTTGAAGGTCTATGACTTTTTTCTCTTCGCGCAGGACGTGTTCGCCAACTGGGTGCGCACGATGCGGGACGTGGTTCGCGGAACGGGTTCTCGTCAACCGGTAACCATCGGACAGGATGAGGGCGGCATTCAGGATCGGCTGTCGCCGGCCTATTGGGGGCAGTACGTGGATTTCACCACCAACCATTCGTGGTGGCAAAACGACTACGTGCTGTGGGACTCGTTACTGGCCAAGCAACCCCGCGAGGCGATGCTCATCCAGGAAACCGGTCTGCAACGGGAGTTGAGCATGGATGAAATCGCGCGGCGTGATCCGGAGCACGAGGCATCCCTGCTCGAGCGCAAGGTGGCGGCGGCTTTCGTCCAGGGAGCCGGGGCGATCGAGTGGTTATGGAATACAAACTCGTACATGACGGAGAGCAATGAAACGCCCATCGGGCTCATTCGGCCGGATGGAACCGAGAAGCCGGAGGCAGCTGTGATGCGAGCGATCGCTACGTTCGCACCGGCTCTCGACGAGCACCTGCGCAATCCCGAGCTACCGGCGATTGCGGTCGTCACGTCGCAGGCGGCGCAGTTTTCCGTGCTGGGCGACTTGCAACTGGAAGCACAACGGAAAGCCGTTCGGGCGCTCGCGTATCACGACCATCTGACGCTATACGCGATCGCCGAGAACCAACTTACCAAGCTGGGGAATCCCAAGCTCGCGATCCTGCCTTCCCCGCAAGCGCTGACGGAAGGGGCTTGGCAGAGTCTCCTGAAATATGCCAATGACGGCGGGACCCTGTTGATCACGGGCCCGGTGGATCGAGACGAGCACTGGCACCTTCAGCAGCGGAGTGCGGCGCTTAAACTGAACGCTGAAGTCGAGCCGCTGATGTTTCATACAGCGGTGATCACAGCCGGTGGCCACGAGATTTTACTTTCTTTTAATCAGGACAAGCAGAATCTGGTCGAGGCGCTGCGTTTTCGTGATGGTTCGACGCTCAAAGAGGTGCCTTATGGAAAAGGGCGAATTTTCTGGGCAGCTTACCCGGTGGAGTTGGCCGATGGGACGGATGCAGCGGCCGCGTTGTACAACCACGTCGCTGGAAAAGCGGGGATCACTCCGATGTTTGAGGCTCCAGCCATTTCGCCGGGAGTGCTGGTTTTTCCCATCGTTCTCGAGGATTCCGTGTTGTACGTAATGGAGTCGGAGTCTGCGACCGATCCCAAGCTCGATCTACGTGACAAGAGCACGGGTGTGCGGCTGAATTTGCAGCTTTCTTCTCAGCATGCGGCAATCGTCCTGTTGGGAAAGCATTCCCATGCGGTCGTGGCGAAGTATGGGTTCTAGTTTGGATTGAGAGTGGGTCGGGATTTTTCGCGCACTCTTGGGCTGAGATGGGCGGAAAATCCCCTCAATTGCAACAGTCGTGGAATCCCACCCTAGCGCAAAAGGCGCGCTAGGATGGGGCACCCGCGCTTAAAATCCCTCAGTCGAAGCATTTGTGGAATCCCACGTTTGCGCACACACCGCGCAAAGATGGGGCACCCTCGGCCGGTGCCGTTGCCGCGGAAATGCGTGGGTCCTTCGCTTCGCTCACGATGATAGCGTTGGAGTGGAGCTGGTCGAACAGCGTCAGACCAGGACAGGGACGTTCGCGACGCCGACGGTTCCGAAGATTTTTCGGTAGCGCTCGATTTCGGCGGGCGGGCCCATGGCCTTGGCGTAGTTGTCGGAGAGTTTCACGGCGGGCCGGCCTTCGACTTCGTGCACCTTGCAGATCAGGCTCAGCGGATCGAACCCGGTGCCGGCTTCGGGATCGCAGCCGCGGAAGTCGTTCGTCAGCAGCGTGCCCCAACCGGCGCTGAACCGGATGCGGCGTCCGGGCACCCACTTGCGCAGGTCGCAGAAATCGGCCGCGCTGCGAAAGTCAGCGGTCGTGGTTCCCGGCTGAAGGCTGCCGGAGAAATAAGCGTGCAGGCCAAGAATGTCGTCGACGTCGAGGCCATCGGAGGCGATCAACAGCTTGTCGCGGGGATTCTTGCCGTGCTCCTGCAACCATCGAATGTACTCGTCGCCGGCGATGATGGGATCTTTGCTGTCGACGCGCTGGCCGGTCCAATCAGCGGCCCAGGCAGGCGCGTTCTGCAGAAACTGGGTGGTTCCGTAAGTGTCGGGCAGCATGATGAGCAGCGCTCCATCGTAGGTTCCCTGCCACAATTCCAGAACCTGATATTGCGAGGCTCGCATTTCCTCTTCGTCGTTGGCGAGAGCCGCCGCCACCATCGGAATTTCATGAGCGTTCGTACCGATGGCTTCCAGGTCATGTTTGTGAGCGAGGAACGCGTTCGACGTTCCGATGAAGGCGTTGTCAAGATTCGCCGCCATCGCGTCGACGACGTATTCCTGCCACAAGAAGCTGTGGCGGCGGCGTGTGCCGAAGTCGGCGACTTTCAGTCCGGGAACGCCGCGTAATCTTTCAATCTTGTTCCACAGCTTTGTTTTCGCGCGAGCATACAGAATGTCGAGGCCGAATTCACTCAGCTTCTTCAAACTAGCGCGTGTCTTCAATTCGTTCACAATGGAAAGCGCGTAGAGCTCCCACATGGTGGTTTCCGGCCAGGCTCCTTCGAACTGCATTTGCAGTTGACCATCCTTCACCGACAATTCGTAATCCGAGAGCCGGAAGTCCTGCTCCAGCCAGGTGAGGAACTCGGGCGTGAAGATTCCACGGCGCCCATAGAACGTGTTGCCGGCCAGCCAAACCAGTTCAGATCGCCGGAAGCGCAGGCTGCGCGCGTGCTCCATCTGCGCGTGGATTTCCCCGATGGGAATCATGTCAGCCAGTCGGACGGAAGAGGCGCGATTAAAGAGCGCGAACGACACCTGTGTCTTGGGGAAATGCTTCCAGATGAACTGCAGCATCAGGAGTTTGTAGAAATCCGTGTCGAGCAGCGAACGGGTAACCGGGTCGAGTTCCCAGTTGTGGTTATGCGCCCGACGGGCGAAGTTCACGATCATCGCGGAGCATCCTCGGAATGTGGGGACGGCGGTTGGTACCCCGACATCTGCTTTCCATCATAAATGGCTCTCGAGTTTCTGTCTGAGATGGGCGCGGGGTGGAAACGTTTCGATGACAGGCCGCCTCCCGAGTTGCTGACTTCGCTTTTTGTTCGCTAGAATGAACCCGTCATGAGTGGGTCGGCCATGCTGCGGGCTGAGCTTTCGGAGCGCGCGCGAAGATATGCGGCGGAGCACGCACTACCGTATTCCCTGACCTATGGAAGCGACCCGGTCGTTTGTTTCGAACCTTTCGGTAGCAGCCTTCACGGCAACTTCTATCCTGCGAGTTACCGGGCGATCCAGTCGAAGACAGCCTGGCGCTCGCGTGTGACGAAAGTACACACGACCGCGCGCCGATGTTTGCCACGTTCGGAGAAAGGCACGCGCAGCGAATTAGATTCCTGCATGAGCTCCGACGCTTTGTTGATGAACATCTTCTGCCATCCGAGCGTCCCGTGCAGCTTCGCGATCCGCCGGTTGCTGGCAATCGACTCGACGGTCCTTCCCGAGTTTGGGCTTCGGGCACGAGTCCCGGTGGTGTGCGAGCGAGTGGATGCAACGGAAGTCGACATGAGAGCTGGGAGCTTGCTGCTGGAAGCGAAACTAACGGAGACTGATTTCCAGAGCGCCGAAAAGCGACAGGTTTTACGCTATCGAGACTTCCTTCAGGTGTTCGACCATCAAGGACTGCCACAAACCAGTAGCCATTACCGCGGCTACCAGCTCATCCGGAACGTGCTGGCCGCGCACGATCGGGGATGTTCCTTTTGCGTGGTCCTCGACGCACGAAGACCCGATCTGCTCGAGGCCTGGTACGAGGTGATGCGTTGCATCAAACCCGTCGAGTTGCGGACGGCATGCAAGGTTCTGACCTGGCAGGAACTGGGGACGGCCCTGCCCAGATCGTTGCAGAGCTTTCTTTCCGAGAAATACGGAATCGACTAGGGGCGTGAAAATCGGCGGACGATGGTTGCAATGGGAAAGCCCACGCAGAAGATGTGGATGATTACGCCGATCATCATCATCTTGAATGAGAAGGGATATTTTCTCGCGAGGGAGAGGGGCACGACCACGCGGTTCATGAAGAAATACACCGCGATACCGTAGAGCACGCCCGCAAGCACCGCGTGTTGGATCAGGAATGGAATGCGGCGGCTCATCAGGAAAAACACAGCGGCCGCCGATAATGCGATGACGAAATGACAGATCAGTCCGAGCGCAGCGGTCGTGATCCCTCCGTCGTAAGCACGCGGACCTAACAGGCCCCCGGCGATGCCCTGCAGGATTCGGAGCGGGACGGCTCCGAAATAGCCATACACTAGAAACGCAGCAGTGATATCGAGCAGGCCAGCCGCAATACCGGCCCAGAGAATGGCTTTCGCGTTTGGCGAACTCGGTTCAACGATTCTGATGTTAGCCAATGGCTCCCCCCCGACGGGCGGAACAGAAGCCCGGCAGAATCTCCCCTGAAATGCCCCTGCGGTTTACGACAGGTCGGCACGATCTTTCAAGCGGAATCGCAGGGAGGCTTCACCACTTCTTTACATCTGCGGGTTCCGGATGCAACACATCGACCTGCGATCCTCGGCTAAACTTCTCTGCATGCTTCTAACCCATGATCACGGGAACGTGCGGGAAATTCAGTTGAACCGGCCGCCAGTCAACGCCCTGACGGCGGAGTTGCTGGTTGCTTTGCGGGATAACATTGAGCGAGCGGCGCGAGATGACTTTCGCGCGGTCATTCTTTCGGGAACTCCGGGAAGGTTCTCGGCGGGGCTCGACGTGCCGTTGCTATTGGAACTCGACGCTCCGGCGATCACGTCTCTGTGGCGTGCCCTGTATGGCTTGCTGCAGTCCATCGCATTGTCGCCGATTCCGATCGTGGCGGCGATCACCGGTCATGCGCCAGCGGGCGGAACCGTACTGGCCCTGTTTTGTGACTGGAGGGTGATGGCGGAAGGCGATTACAAAATCGGACTGAATGAAGTCCAGGTGGGGATTCCTTTGCCTCCGGTCATATTGGGCGGATTGCAGCGCCTGGTCGGTCACCGCCGCGCGGAGCAACTCGGCGTCAGCGGCGCGTTGATTTCGCCGCGCGAGGCTTTGGGCGTTGGACTGGTGGATGAACTCTCTCCCCTTGAGGAAGTTGTGAAACAAGCACGGCAGTGGTGTATGCGCACGCTGGCCTTGCCTCCGGATGCCATGATCCTTACCCGTGCGGAAGCTCGTGCCGATCTGCGTCGCCTCTTTCAAACTGGGATCGATGCCGAGTTGGAAATCGTGATTGCAAATTGGTGGGCGCCGCCTACTCAAGAGACTTTGCGGGCGCTGGTGACGAGATTGAAGAAGAAAACAAACTGAGAGATGTGTCCCCGAGATGCGGGGCCTAGGCGAGATCGAACGCTCCGGTGTACTACTGTGTTCGCATTCAGAGGATCGATTTGCTAGGGTGAATTCAGGAAGTTCAGGTTTGACGGGAGTACCACTCGAGGGATTCCCGGCGCGAGCAAGAACTGACTACCAAATTACTAACCTCGAGGGGGCTTGGATGTTGCTTTTAGGCGTTTTGTTTTTGGGGCTTTGGCTCGGTGGACTGATCACTTCTTATACGCTGGGCGGTTTTATCCATGTGCTGCTGATTCTGGCGGTGATGGCGCTTCTCAGCTGCCTGATCCGCGGCGGCAACTCGAACCGGTTGGCCGAGCTGCGCGCTGCGGCTGAGCCGTCTGGATACACGAACGAACAATAGCGAATTCTTTCCTCGGCTTGGTCACCCATCTTCTACACAGGCCGATGCACACGAGTTTTAGTCTGAGGGCTTCTCACAGGCCAGACCGACTACGGATTACGCGGGCGGTCTGGCTTGAGGTCTTGTTGTCCTGCCAATCCTTGCTCTTGCCGCAAGCCTGCTGCTCTTGCGATCCGCGACATGTTGGGAATATCGGGTGAGTCCTGCTATGTCAACACGCAATCGCCCGGTCAGGAGTGACCCAGATCATCGGCTCAAACAGCGTTTCCTCCATCGTCTTTGACGATCCGCGAACGGCAGCCCTCACGCTCTCAGCCCTGAAGAACTCTCGGAACATCGCATCCGCCGCCATCTTCGAGCTGGATCACAAGCCCCTGGCGCAATACTCCCGGGATCCCGTTGACACAGTCCTAACGCACCCCGAATTTCCTCCTGACCACTTTGAGACGCACTGGTTTCAGGGCCGGCACCTGACCCTGGTGCGGCAGATCGTATCGGACGGAAAGACCATTGTCTTTGTCTACCTGCGAGCCGACCTTACCGAACTGGATCGGCGGCTGAAGCGTTACGCCCTCATTGCGTTCTCGGTCTTGTTGATTTCGCTGGCCGCAGCGATTCTGGTATCGTCGGGCTTCCGCAAGTCGGTGGCGCAACCGATCGTCCAACTGGCGAAACCCGCGCAAAGGGTTTCCCGGGACAAGGATTTACAGCATCCGCATGGCTCCGACCGTCGAGAAAGACGAACTGGCCGTGCTGGTCGGCTCCTTCAACGAAATGCTCACCGAATTGCAGAAGGCGCACGACGAACTGGAGCAGCGGGTTCAGGAACGCGCGCGAGAACTGGTGGCCGCGAACCGGGAACTGGAAGTGTTTTCCTATTCGGTATCGTATGACTTACGCGGCCCGCTCGATTCGCTGAACGGCTTCAGCTACCTGCTGCTGAAGCAGTACGGGACGAACCTCGATTATCACGCGCACGAATTGATCGAACATATCCGCTCGAGCGTCAAGCGCATGACCGAGTTGATTGACGACCTGCTGAATCTATCCCGCGTCACCACCAGCGCGATGCACATCGAGCCGGTGGATTTGAGCGCCACGGCGCGCGCCATCATGGGAGAGCTGTGCCACTCTGAACCGGCTCGCAAACTGCATTTTGACACTCCGCCTGCGGAAGCGGCCTACGGAGATCCTCACTTCCTGCGCATTGTGATGGAGAACCTTCTGCGCAATGCGTGGAAATACACCTCCCACCATGATGAAGCTCGCGTGGAATTCGGTCAGGCCCATAGAAACGGCCGGACGGCGTTCTTCGTGAGGGATGACGGCAGCGGGTTCGACCCGAAGTCCGCTAGCCGTTTATTCAAGCCCTTTCAGCGTCTGCACTCCACTGATGAGTTTCCCGGTAACGGCATTGGGCTGGCCACGGTCAAGCGGATCGTGCAACGGCACGGAGGAGAAGTGTGGGCGGAGGGCGCGGTCGAGAAGGGCGCGACTTTTTATTTCACCCTGGGACCGGAGCGCGCAAATCCGGGCAGGGCAGCAAGTTAAGCTTTCATCCGCCGTTTGCACGGCTAAGGTGGGTTCCAGTGAATGTCCGATAAACCGGAACTAGATTGGAGAACGCTGGCGGAGTCGGCGGCCACGGAACAAGATCCCACGAAGCTGCTGGAGATCGTCTCCGAGTTAAATGGCGTTCTTCTTGAAAGAGAACGACAGCGCGACGGCAAGCCGCTCCTTAAGCGAGTGCTGGTCGTCGATGACGACCCAAATCTGCAACTCACGCTGCTGCCCATCCTGAATGGCAGCGGCTTTGACGCCCAGATGGTGCAAACCATTCCCGACGCGTTGCATGAGATCGAAGCGAACCGGTGGGAGATCCTGATTTGCGACCTGAATATTATCGAACCGGGAGATGGCTTCAAGATCATCACGGCAATGAGGAAGCTCACCCGCGCAGCGTGATCGAGCTGCTTACGGGACATCCGGCGTTCTACAGCGCCGTGAAAAGCGATCCGGCACGAGATCAACAGCTACGTCGTAAAGCCGGCAGACTATGGCGCGGTGATTGGATTTCTGGAGGAGCGACTGCTCGCGAAGCGAGGCTTGAAATGACCGCCGTTTTAGGGTTGCGAGCCTGAGGACGGATCCGAGCGAGACGCGATCCGTTTTCGACAGCTACAATGTGTTGGAGAAATGCGGCCGCCTCAGCCCGGGTGGCGAAATTGGCAGACGCACGGGACTTAAAAGAGTCTGCTTATCTCGTCGTTGGGCGGGCAAGTCTTTTGCATCAGCCACTTAGTTCTTCCCTTCTCTTTCGCCCCTGCTCGCTAAGTAACGGTCGGTGATGATCCGTTTAGGTTGGTGAGTCACGTTCCAGTCACGCCCGTGTGTGGCGCGAACTGGCTCGGTAGGGGCATCCCACGCCTCGCCTAAGCCTCAGCAAACACGCCCGCTAGCGCCATAGCGTGGACTTCGCGGATAGTCGCTGAACGTCCGCTAGCAACGGAATGACAGCCCCTACTTCGGCGTGCCTGACAGCGGCATAGAGCTTGTATTAGCGAGCAGTCTCGGCATCAAGCGTGATCTGCATTGCGGAGCGAGAATCAGTGGTAGGCTTTTTGTTGGTCAAGTTTGCACCTCCAGTGTGCGATGTTGGTTAGCGCTGGCCGGGTGCTTGATCCACACGGCTGGCGCGCTCTCGAAAGTCACGGTAGCATCACGCGGAGCGCAGCACAATTGGCGAGAAAATTATCGAGGAATTGTTTTTGGCACACGCACTAGACTCAAGCAGTGGCGAGCCTTAAGAGGGTTCCAGTAACTTAGTGGACAACCGGCTAAATTGGCACACACCTTATTAGTGCAGGGTAATTCCCGCCTTCTCCAGCTTCGATAGAAACATCAGTCCGTACTCGATAACCATGTTTCGAAGTAGGCGAGCATACTCTCGCCCGGCAATCAGCGGATGCACTCCTTCGTCGCTAATGAGCGTGTACAAGGAGGTCGCGAGACTCTCTTCCTGCACGGACAGAAGCTTGTTATTACGCAGCATTTCCGTAGATTTCCCCCACTTCTTTGGGACAACCGTTCCGGCCTTTGCCGCGAAAGGCTTACACGCCTGCTCGTGAAGTCCTTCCAAAAAACTGCGCAGATGTCCGAGGCAATTCTTCAGCTCGAACGGTGTTGCTGACCCGCGAAAGTCCTGTTCTGCAGCATTTAGCGCTTGCAGCAACAGCCCGCTGAACCCAAGGCTTTTCAGGTAGCCCTCGACCCTCGTCTTGTCGAGGTTAATCTCTAAGTTCGCATTCTGCTGGAGCGCGCCCTTCAAGTACCAGTAGCGTGCCTGCTGACATTGCTGAACCAGAGCATCACATGCTGCGACTATTTGTTTGGCTATAGGAGCGAGCCACGCGTCGTATTCAGGATTGGGTGTCCGAGGATCACCCTCGCGGCGTGGGCGACTGGATTGGTATGTCTTCGCGTACGCCTTTGCGCGCAACCCTCGCAATGTGGTTGCCAGCTGCTCCAGTTCGTCGTCCGAGAAAAGATTGAAGTTCAGGGCAATTGTCTCTTCCAGGCGCGTCAGTACAGACAACAGTCCCGCCGTGAGCGGCGATCCGTCTATTGCACGAATCAGTTCCTGCTTGTAACCGAGGCGGATACAGAATTCGGTAACGAGTGGAAGGTCATGCAGCTTTTTCGACTCGGGGATACGGCTGAGCAGGAAGTTGATAAACGCGCTCCGGTCGTTGTCAGAGACTTGTGAAAAGAGCGCCAGTAGCAGCTCATAATTGATGCTCTTCAACTGGAAATCGTCCGAAGATTCGTGTACGGGACGTGGTCGCTTGAGTCGTTCTGTCTGAAGGTCTTGCTGCCGCGCAAAGGCAACTATCGCTCCGCCCAAGTCTCCGTTGGGCGTTGCAATATAAAAAACGGTCGGGCGGTCCCTCTCTTCGTCGAGAATCTGAGCGGCCTTGCGAATAGCTTCTGTAGGTTCCATCGTACAGAAATCATAAGGGCTCACACGGCTGCCAGGAAAGTAGCGCTAGACTTTGAGCGAACTCTAGTACAATCCCCTGCCATGTCCAATCTAACGTCAGCACTCAACCAGCTGCAGCAAGAACGCAGCCGTCTCACAGCTCAGCTCGAACGCCTAGGCAACGCGCTCTCAGCGCTGACCGGCGTGAGCAAGACCCGGTCGGGCAGAGCTATCTCCGCCGCAGGTCGTGCCCGGATCGCAGCCGCACAACGTGCTCGCTGGGCCAAGGTCAAGGGACAGAAAGTCGTTTCAATCGCCAAAGGTGGAAGACGCAAGATGTCAGCGGCTGCAATAGGGCGAATCCGCGCGGCACAGAGGGCCCGATGGGCGAAGTGGAGGAAGGCGCAGAAGACAGCCTGAGTGGGCTAGAATCGAAACGTATGAACGCCGCCCCAAAGGGCTGCCATCACCAACTCAGGCGCCCTCCAGATCTCGTGACCGACGTTGAGGGCACCCTGTACCTGGTCTTCGAATGCTTGCTGTGCGGTTGTAGGACGAGCCTTAGACTCAATGCGGAGAGCCAGATCGAGGGCGAGTTCATCACCCCAGCTGCTCGAACGTGCGCCTAGCCAGCTATGAACTATCTCTTCTGCGGAGTCGTTGAGGTTCGAGGGTTGCAGGATCAGCTTGGCACAGCCTGTGGCCGCTCTGCGAAGACCCTCTGCTACGACTGCGGCACGTCGCTCTGTCCGTCTCATGCCCAACGGTGCGACCTGTGCGCTGAAACATTCTGCCCCTCTTGCCTCTCATTTCATCAGAGCGAGCATCCGAAGCCAGCCGAGCGAGAGCAACGAGGGCAGCAGAAACGAAAGAGCGCCTAGAAGGCGCGAAGGTATGGGCCCTCTTTACCCCTTCTCCGATTTCTTCTGGCGTGGCCGAACCAGTTCGCCCTGGCCAAAAAACTTGTGCAGGTCGGCTAGCGCTGATCGGAATGCCTCGTAACGGATGACGAGGAAAAGGGACGGCTTGTTCATGAGGTAGCTCAGGAGGTGGGGGAGACCATCCATCCCCGAGACATTTGCAAGCGCGTGCAGTTTCTTTTGCTGAGGTTCCGCGAAAGTATCCCTGAATGCCGTCTCGACGTGTTTTATATCCAGATTATCCGACTTCTTTCGCAGGACGAGCACGTCATGGGGATCAGCAACCTCGACAATCTCACGCGCTTTTCGGATGTTCTCGACAGTTGTGCCCGATCGTAGCCGCCACAACTCTGCGGTTGTCACGATGATCGGAACGATGACAAAAATGTGAGTGTCATCTCCGACGGAGCGAAGCATTATGAGTTGATGCTTGATGCTATCAAGCACTTTAGCGGTCACGGCGTATCGAAGCTGGCGCCAGGCCTGTTCGATTGTCTTCGGGTTTGAATCATCCTGGAGAAGTTCGATTCCCTTTTCGCACATCGGGTAGGTTTGGCCAAACTTGCCCAGACTATCTAGATCAATCCGTTTGTCCGCGCAGCATTGATCAGCGGTGTCGGCTGCGCGACTTGCCCTTCGTTGCTGGTCACTAGCAAGCAAAGCAGGATCAGGGGTGCCAAAAATCGTCTCATGATGGACTCCGACGGGAATCTCATCATGAAACAAAAGGGGAGAACAGGTTACGGCGGTCGCGGACCCTCGGCCCGAATGCGGCAATGTATTCAGTCGTCGCTTTGAAGCGCCGCCTTGGAGATTCCCATCAGGGCGGTGTGCTCAGGTAAGCGGACGGGAAGACTAGGTGGACTTCTGCGCTTTCCGCCACTTCGCCTTTGCCCATCTTGCCCGTTGAGCGGCGGCGATCTGTGCGCGACCCGCAGCCGAAGCGCCAGGCCTTCGCTGTGACAGCCGTACCTCTCGTATGTGACCGAAGAAAGGGACATAGACGACGCTGCTCACAGGCTGTTGCACGGCCCCGTTACCCGTAGAACGGGCTTCTGGTTACCACGCCTGAGCGAAGGGCGGGTCGAGACGGCGAGGCCCTATCCCAGCTTCCACTCAAGCTATGGAGTCTTGCAGAACGTACTCCCTAGCTTGCGGACCGCGCGAATCAAACTTGGAGACCTGGAATCCCGATTGACAGCCCTGCCGGACGGGAGCAATTCAGGAGTATGATTCTTGGGCCATGACGAAATCCCCCGTCCCATTCGCTACGCATCGCAGACGTGGCAATCCAAACTGGGGAAAATTCATTCCGCCTATTCCTGCTATCGCTACTCAGTTCGAATTACAGGTTAGACGGTTGGGGCTCACCAAGCAGACCTATACCACTTCAGCCCGGCTACGTGCCTGGTGTGAACACAACAAGAATCGGTACTACATACCAGAATGGCTGCTCGAAGAGTGGAAAATCACCGTTGGTGCGATGGCCTGGTCGGACGTCAGGGCTCGCGTAGCCTAATCGCGCTTGGACGGGAGCAAGTTGCAACCATGGCAGACACCGATATCCCCAAATTCAAGACCTATGCAGAAGGTGAGCCGATTCCCCCGGTTGATCCCGAGGACCTCAGACGCAGATGGCACATCAAGATACCCTGGACTTCGGAAGCCCTGCAGGCAGCGTGGAGTCACGAGGCAGATAGCTCAGCTGTTTCAAGCCGCTACGGAATGTTACGAATGCTGATTGACCTCAACCACGGCCAGCTCCTGGCACCATGGCACGATGGCAAAGAATTGAACGACGCAGTGTTTCGGATCGCGGCTGCATTTCCTATGCACATGCTGAGGCAGCATAACTACATGATTGAGGGGGATGAGTATTTCGGGTTTGATCCGAATGCGTTTGTGAAACAGCTGATCGAGGAGACCGGCATCGCGCATGTCTGGGAACCGGTTGCAACTAAGGTCCACGAGGGCGGACGGGGGTACACCACAGTGTCCGCGACTTTCAATGGCCAAGGTCCCTCGGATCCGGAACGCGAAGCGAAGCGCCAAGCCCGGGACTTGCTGTGGCAAATTTGGAGCAGGTTTGCCCACTTGGGCGACCTGATGCCATTACGTGACAAATGGACGGTCTCACGTACCACAGAACTGTTCGCCAATTTCGTGGTCGCAAACGACGATCTGCTTCGAGAAGTAGAGTCCGGATTCAGAACTGGTAACGGTGTTCCCTTGGAGATCCTCACCAAGGTGGAACGGAGAGCGCAGAGCTTCCCTCGATAGCCGCCATGGACGAAAAACGCGATGAATCTATCAAGGTATACCTGGACATTTCCGGGGACACTCCCCGTGATCAGGCAATTAGCGTGCTGTACCAGGATTACCGCGAGGGCAAAGGCATAGAGGGGCTGTCGCCAGAAGAGGCAGCGTGTGTCATCGCCCAAGGCTTCGCACGATTCCTGTTTGACCATCTGGCGGAACTGGAAGCCGAGATCAAGAGTATGGAAAGAGCGGAGCGCGAACGGAAGGAAAAGTATCCTGACAAGCTGGGTATATGAGGCCATAGTGACGGTCCTCGCCCCAAAATCGGAGTGAGTCAACAAGGGAAAGCAAATGACCGAAGAACCAAGAATCACGAAATCTTTTACGATACAGCCGACGGGCGGCCCAATACGAACGGCGGTGTGCGTGTACTACGAGCGCTATCGACGAGAAAAGGGCTCAGTGCCGATTCACCAGTTGGAGGCTACGTTTTTCGCAGAGTATCTACTGGAACATCTGGAAGAGTTCCAAGCGGAGCTGAAGGATTACATGGCCATCCCATGGCCCGATCCGCCTGCCGGAGCCATATAGTCCTAGGTCGGATTCCACGCGTACATCCGCGATTTCGCCAACGGCTTACGTTCCAACGTCAAAAGCCGTCCAAGTTCGTCGGCCAATGTCCTTATCGTGTCGCGGTCTTTCTCGTTAGCAATAGCTGAGTTAACACGCGCGGATGCGCGTTTCATCTCCTGGCGTCATTCGGGACACCTTTGTGAGGGAGGGCGTCTCAATTCTATCGCAACGCGGCCCTACTTACCTGAGCAGGTGCTGTCAATCTTTCGCATGATCCGCTCCGCCCACTGAACGGCTGACGCTAGTCGCGCCTCGATTCGCGGACCAGAAGCATCATGCTCCCAATCGGCGGCTCCTCACGGATGGCAGCTTGAAAGAAGCCCTCCAAACCACCAGCGATCCGAGCATAGATAGGTAGCTGGGCTTCTAGCGCACCGTAATCGGTGATTCGTCCGGCCCGGACTCAGACCTTATTACGGGTGTAGAGAAGGCCCAGCCCAAGAACGACCGCCAGGAACGATGCAATCGCAGACTCCATCTGGAACCTTGACGGCGCTGTTCTCAGGCCGTTTGATCCTTTCTCACCATTCGCCGGGCTTGTCAACCGGCTGGCCGACTCTTCGACTCCTTCCGTTCCTATATTGGGACAAGGAGCGGTTGCGGGGCCAGCACCCTGTATATAGGTTAGGCAGAAGTTGTCCTTAAATGTGTTGTTCGCACCGGCGAAGTTAGGCCGGAAAGCAATATCTGCGCCCTGTTGGTTGGCAAGGACAAAAGTCTTGATGACTTGGGCGGCCGGGTTGCCCACAATGATGTTGCGACGGACGACGTTGTCGCTGGAAGTGTTAAAGAAGAAGACCCCGTTGGTGTTCCCTCCGATATCATCTTCTTCGACCACGTTCTCGCTGCTGCTACCCTCGAAGCCGATGCCGAAATCGACATTCCCGTTTGGGTAGTCGAGGCTGCCATTTCCGTAGAATCTAGACTTGTGCATCCGATTCTTGTTGCTGTTGGCGAGACAAATCCCGCCGCAAGCGGCTCCGTTTGAACCAGCCGCGTTGTTGATCCAAATGTCTTCTTCAAAGTTGCTGCCCGACGTGCCAATCGTCTGCATGCCACTCCAGCAGTTGCGATTGACGGTGACCTTCCTTACCGTGACTTCGGTGCTCGAGAGCAACAGGATTCCCCAGCGCTGAAAATGCTGTATCACTCCGGCACCCTCGATGTTTACGTCGGTCTGGCCGTTAACGTAAACGCCGACTCCGAAATTCGAATCGCTCGGAAGGCTGCAGTTCGTTGGAGGGTTTACTGGCCCGGTCAAGGTGTGACCGTTGAGATCAAGTCTGATGTCAGAGGCTCCAAACGCGATGCATGACGCTACTCCGTTTGCATCAGCAGTTGTTAGGGGGACATTGCAATTAACATCGCTCACAAGACGGCTGTCGTCTGAGATCGTCAGAGTGGAAGTGATGGTGCCGCTGATATCTGTGGCCTGTGCGCGCCCGGCACACACGAAGAGCGCCAAGACAGCTAAAGCGGAGAGCGTCATTCGATTAGGGAACAACTGGTTCATAGGACCTCCTTTAATAGCCGACTAAGAAACCGTTACGAAACGCTGGACGGGCTTAGCCTAAAATCGAGGAGCCACCACCACTCGGACAGATCGCGTCTAGTAAACTGTGACGAGACCTCATGCGACGGTCACACTTCCAATTTTCTGGCTGAGTTCGACACCAGGACCAGGCAACTAACCATTCGCCTCAGGGGGTGCTGCACTTCCGAACGGTTGGAGACTGCTCTTCGGAGAGGCGATGCAGCACGTATTGTCCTGCCGACTGATGCCCACGTCAAGAAGCAAGAGCGGCTTGTTAGAGACTCTTAACAAAACTGAGCTTCAGGCGCTCTTTCGCTTCTCCGCTGCGGGGCGCTCAGCCGATGCGGGCTTGTCACTCTCAGCCTAATGGAAAGACAGGCAGTTCAGCCAGACTGGAAAAGTCAATCAGGTTTCTTTGTCGTAGCGTTCGAGTCTGCCTCGATGACAACATCCACATCCGCTCCGGCTTTGAGAGCCGCCTTTCCACCGTTCTCGTCCGTCACAACGTTTTCGACGCGAATCTCCCTATAGAGATCGTCACCTTCCTCAACACTGATCTGCGCTTTCTCTGGTTCGCCGGGAATGACGGGCTTAATCACTTTTTGTACGGTGCCACGCATCTTCCGCTTCTTGCTCATGGGGAGCCTCCAGCTTGAAGCGCGGTAAAACGCGAGGCAATCATACTCCAGCCGAGCCCCAGCTGAGCAGAGCGCTCTGCCTTCCATCAGTTGGTGCACCTACACTACTCTGCCGATAGACCTCAGGAACGGTATGCGTGTAGGCTTAAACCGTCGAAAGCCGCAGTTCACAATCCTTCCGCTACGCGCTCTTCCACAGGAGGCCCATGACGGCTCCTGACCTAAAACACGAGGAATTGGTCGCTGAGATCGCCAAATTGCAGAAAGAGCAATTGAAGTCGCTAGCGGACGCCAGGTTTGGCGGCTGGTCGCGAGAGGAAGAGGCTGCGCACCGGAAACGCTCTGATCGTCTTGCCTTCCTCATCCGGGAGCTGAAAGCCAAAGACCGACCCCAGAAATAGCTGTGTCACTCTCTTCGTTAGGTCATTCGATTCCAGGTGCGAATCGCTGCAACCTGCGCAGGGCGAAAGCTGATATGTACAAAAGCACAATCGAGCCCGAATACCTCCAAAAGTTCTCAGCGCCGCTACCGTGGTCGGTTCGATGGGGTGGGGGCCGGGGGTATCCCGGTGGGTGGCATCTCTAGCTCTAGCTCTGTCACCTACTGATCCAGCATCGCACTAGCCTTGTGTAGCTTGAGCGGACGCGCCTTAAGCTCTAGCTGTGGTATGGCGAGGGCGAGGGCCAGCCTGAATCCAACGGCGACGAACGGACATCAATAGCATTGGTTCTCAGCAAAACTGCTCCGTCCGCAACGGTTGAGCACGTGGGAGCGCGGACACCTGAGAATCGCGGCGCTAGCCGGACTGTGCAGACCTAACCACGGTGGCACGGCGAACAACCTCACTGAGGAGAAGTTCGTCCGTGACCGCTCTCAACCCTGCCAAAGTAACCTCATCGCACACTGAGGCGCCTGAAACGCGCCGGATACATAGTCCCGCGCCCGTCCCTAACGCCCCAACAACTGAACAACTTCCGAGCAGGCGTGACTCGAACGTGACTCGATCTGCACCCCTCGCCCGCCGCTTATTGCGCACCCGCGAGGCAGCGGCATACCTTAGCGTCTCGCCCTGGAAACTGCGACGCCTAGTGCAGGACGGGCTGCTTCCAATCGTCCAAGACAGCGAAGGCGGAGCGTGGCGTGTCGATGTGAGCGACCTGGACGGATTCATTGAGCGGAACAAGCGAACAGCGCCACTCTAGGAAAGCAATGCTTGACGTCTAACCTAG
>Ga0307469_10000216_pt1 | contig 22250 bp, 20 predicted proteins | sample atmos_gasesAM2C__FD_203084 | JGI IMG/M metagenome (GOLD analysis project Ga0307469, IMG submission 203084) | Hardwood forest soil microbial communities from Morgan-Monroe State Forest, Indiana, United States - atmos_gasesAM2C_515 | ecosystem: Environmental > Terrestrial > Soil > Temperate... | reverse complement strand
CGAGGTGCGCGAGATCACTTTCAACGCGCCGATCTGCGACAGGTCGGTGATCAAGGTCTCCGTGATTCCATCGGCGATATATTGTTGCCCGGTGTCACCGGAGAGATTCGTCAACGGCAATACGGCAAGCGACTGAATTCGTGGATGGCCGGTTCCCCCCGCGATACGATCCCGCAGGCCCACCCAGATTGTCGCCACGATTGCCACTGTGATGGCTGCAGTAGCAACCGCGAATCCGCGGTGAATCGCCCATTTTCGGCGCTTCGGAGCATCCTCCCGATCTGGTTCTCCCACCGCCGTCGTGGCGTCCGGCAACTCTGGAGAAGTCCCAATCCGTTCGAGCTTAGCTACCAGCCGGTATCCCCTTCGCGCGACCGTTTCGATGTACCGCGGTGATTCGGCGGACTCGCCGAGTGTTTCCCGCAACCGCTTCACCACGTTGTTCAATCCGTGGTCGAAGTCGACGTACGTATCCACCGGCCAGATTTTTTGCTTTAGCTCCGCCCGCGACACCACCCCTCCGTCGCGTTCCATCAATGCTTGCAGCACCTGGAAGGACTGTTCGGGCAGTTTCAGCTTGATGCCGTGCTTGCGCAGTTCTCCGCTGTGCAAATCCACCTCGAAGGCATCGAAGCGGACGGTTCCGCCCTGCGGACGTACTTCCGTGGAGGACACTACCCGATTCCCAATGCCCGCAGTCTACCACTTCACTTTTCCACGCGCCACTTGTCCAGGACATAAGCTCATCTGTTTCACCTGCTTGGCCTGATACCCAAAAAGGGTCGCGATGTTACTTCCCATGATTTCACCTCGCGCGTAGATTCCTGCCAATTGCCGTGGGCCGATGAGTTACCTCCCAAAGCGTTTTTTGGTGAGGCACGCAAAACTTTCGGCCCCGGCTGAATCGCGCAGGAGAGAGATGGACATGAAAATCGTGGTGCGCAGCCTCATGCTCGCGGCCTTGGTGCTGTTCGCGCTCCCCTTCTCAGCGCCGGCCACCGAATTCGCGAACGGCAAATTCTATTCGGCAGGAACCAATCCCTCTGCCATCGTCGTGGCCGACTTCAATGGCGACGGCAAACCCGACATCGCCGTCGTGAACACCGCAAGCAACAACGTCAGCATGCTCCTCGGCAATGGCGACGGCACCTTCCAGGCGGCGAAAAATTTCGATGCAGGCGGCAGTTTCCCCACAATCGTCGCCGCCGATTTCAACGCCGACGGCAAACTGGATCTGGGACTCTTCCATCCCGGTGACGGCAACTCCATCGTTGGGGCGGTCAGCATTTTGTTCGGGAATGGCGACGGCACATTTCAGTCGCCGAAGGTTACGTCGCTCTCGATCTCTTCGGTATCGATGGCCGCAGGCGATTTCAATGGCGACAAGAAGTGCGACCTCATCCTCAGCAACGCTGATCCAACCACGGGGAATATCACCATCGAAATTCTCGCGGGCAGCGGTGACGGCACGTTTCGAGCCGCCCAGACGGTCGTCGGCGGCGTTGGCAGCGCCAGCGTGTTGGTCGCCGATTTCAACAACGACGGGAAACTGGATTTGGCGGTCGTCAACGGCCCCGGTGTGCAGGCCCTGCTCGGCAAAGGCGACGGCACATTTCAGACCAGCGGGACAGCGAGTGTGGCGGATGGCTTCAGCGTGAACTCGATTGTGATCGGCGACATAAACAATGACGGGAAAATGGACCTGATCGTTGACTCCAGAATGTCTCAGAGTTGCGGCTCCACCTGCGAAAACACCACCCAGCACGTCAGCGTGTTCTTCGGCCAGGGCAACGGGTCCTTCGGATCCGAAATCCTGTTCTACATCGGGGCGGCGCACCATCAGTTGTTTGGCAGCACCAGCACCCTGATAAATGACCTCGTGGTCGGAGACTTCAACGGCGATGGCAAAGCAGATGTCGGGGATCAAGCGGGATCGTTCGAAATCCGCCTCTCGAACGGAGACGGCACCTTCACCCCGGCTATCGGTTTCCAAAATTCGGGATTGGATGCACTTGCCGCAGACCTGAACGGCGACAAACTCGCCGACGTGGTGATTCCGGAACTGCTTAACAACGGTGTCCTGGTTCTGATCAACGACAGCCCCACAAGCGGCGCGGATCTTGGCATCGTCAGCAGCGGCACATCCGGCGGCAACTTCGGCGTCGGAATGAATTTCAGCTATTCCGCCGACGTCCTAAACGAAGGCCCGCAGGACGCCACCAACGTCGTCTTCACCGACACCCTGCCGGCCGGCGTCACCTTCGTCTCGGCGACCAGCACTATAGGAACCTGCACGCAATCGAAGGGCGTCGTCACCTGCGATGTGGGTTTGCTGGCTAACCGGTTCGATGTGCGGATCACGATAGAAGCCACGCCCACCGCCACCGGCTCGATTACGAACCAAATGAGCGTTTCGGCCACCCAGGCGGATCTGGCTCCGGCCAACAATTCCGCATCGCAGACCGACAATGTTCTCCCGGTCTTTACCCTGACGGTAAGCAAACTGGGAACTGGGTCGGGAACAGTCTCCGCGCAGGGGGGGATATCCTGCGGCAACACCTGCTCGGCGCAATATACAAGTGGGAAGCACGTGATAGTCGCCCAGAATGCCGATGCGAACAGCACGTTTGAGGGCTGGGGCGGAGCCTGCTCCGGCAATGTCGCTTGCGCAGTGACAATGACCGGCGACATGATCGTCACGGCCACATTCACTCGCAATCCAATGCTCACTGTTAATTTCGCGGGCGGCGGTACCGGCACGGTCGCGGCCGCAGACGGCTCGCTCACCTGCAGCAGCACCCAGCCGAATTGCTCCGCGAGTTACGGCCCGGGAACGTCCGTCTCGCTGCAGGCCAGCCCTACCGGCGGCTCTACTTTCACCGGATGGAGCGGCGCCTGCTCCGGGAAGGATCCGGCGCAGTGTTCGGTCACTCTCAACGCGGACGCGACGGTCACCGCCACATTTACACTGCCACCCGACTTCAAATTCAATCCCGCGTCGACAAGCTTGACCTTGCAGCGCGGCCATCAAGCGACCGACGTCCTCTCAATTTCGGAACAGGGCGGCTTTACTTCCGCTATCCAGCTCTCATGCAGCGTCACGGGTCCTTCGCCGACCCCCGCTTGCATGCTCTCACCCAGTTCCATCCCGGCAGGCGCCAATTCGCCCAGTTCCACGCTGACGCTGGACGCTTCAGCGCTGGCGGCAGCGCGAGTCGCTAGACCCCCAGGTCCGGCAGGATTTCTTGCTGCATTGCTTTCCTTCGGCTTGCTCGGCTGCGTGATGGCCGGACGATTCGAAAAAAGGACTCGACAGCAAATCGCAGCGCTCCTCCTGTTCGCTATGATGCTGCTCTCTGCCGCCTGTGGCGGCGGAGGTGGAACCGCGCAGCCTCAGTCACAGAGTTACACGGTGACGGTGACCGGCGCCAGCCCCCCGGTGCAGCACTCAACAAGCATCTCGGTGATTGTCCAATAGGGGTTCGGACGGCATTGCCGTGGGCGCCCTCGATGGAGGCCAATGATGAGACGGAAAACTGGACGCGTCCTGCTACTTCCGGGATTGCTGCTGCTCGCATCTTGCGGCGGGGGTGGCGGCGGCACTCCACCGCCTCCCGCCTGTGCTGAATCGGAAACCATTGCGTGCACGCAATCCGGAGCGCTTCGGGGCGTGATCGAAGGCAACATCCGCGCCTTCCGTGGAATCCCTTTCGCCGCTCCTCCCCTCGGAAACCTCCGGTGGAAACCGCCCGCACCGCCCGTCGCGTGGCAAGGCGTTCGCGACGCCTCCCAATTCGGCAGCGTCTGCACCCAAATCAACTTCAATCTTGAACTCGTCGGCGAAGAGGACTGCCTGTTCGTCAACGTTTTCACTTCCTCCCCCGCTCCCAAGTCGAAACAGCCCGTCATGGTCTTCTTCCACGGCGGCGGGGACGAAGCTGGTGACACGCACCAGGCGCCTTTCGATTCTCCATCTCTAGCGGCGGCCGGCGTCGTTGTGGTGACGGCAGAATACCGGCTCGGTGTTTTAGGCTTTCTCGCCAACCCGTTGCTGACCGCAGAAGGCGGCGGCACTTCGGGCCAGTATGCGATTCTCGACATGGTCGCCGCGCTCACCTGGGTGAAAAACAACATCGCGCATTTCGGCGGCGACCCGAACCAGGTGATGCTTTTCGGTCAATCCGCGGGCTCTTTCAATATTCAGATGATGCTCGCTATCGCCCCTGCCCACGGGCTGTTTAATGTCGCCGGCATGGAAAGCGGAGCAATCCCCAGCATCAACAAAGCTCCCTGGCTTCCCACCCAGCCCGTTGCCGATGCAGCCAGCGCCCCCTTCGTGGCCGCCATGGGATGCGCCAACGCCGCGGGCGTTCTTGCCTGCCTTCGTTCCGTTTCCGCCGATACGATGGTGAACTACGCCTGGAACTCGCCGTTCATTTACGGCCCAGGTGTCGGCTCCCCCTTTCTTCCGGTAGATTCGTTCACCTATCTTCAGCAGCACGGCTCGCCTGTCCCGCTGCTCATTGGCACCACGCGCGAGGAATATCTGGGAGTCTCCGACAATCCCAACAGTCCACTCGACGCCGCCGGCTATACCGCCGAAATTCACACGGAGTTCGATAAATACGGCAACAGCGTTGCCGATCAGGTGCTGTCACTGTATCCGGTGACGGGTTACGACACGCCGGAATACGCTCTCGACGCGGTCCACAGCGATTATCAGATTACCTGCGAAATCAGAAATACCGCGCTGGCTGCGCTCGGCGCCCAGCGCCCTCCGGTGTGGCGCTACCTCTATACCCACCGCTTTGAAAACGGCTCGTTCCTGGCTCCGTATCGCGCGTTTCACACCGCCGAACTTTTCTTCATCTTTGGAAATTTCAGCAATATCGCCGGGTCGGAGTACTTTCCCAGCAGCGCCGAAACCGATTTTTCTCAGGCGATGATGGGCTACTGGACCCGCTTTGCCGCCACCGGTGATCCAAACGGCGTTGGTGCCACCCAATGGTTGCCCTACGACGCCGCCAACGAGCACATGTTGCAACTGGACGAAACGTTTGCCCCCATCGACGGCTATCACACGCCGCAGTGCAATTATCTTTCTACGCTGCCTCAGCCATAAGACTTTGGGTTCGCGCGAGGCGTAAACCGACAGTTTGAATCGTTCAAAGCCGCAGAATGCTCAAGCCTTGCGGTGCTTGAAAAATTCTACCTGCCGGAGCCGTTTCAGCGCCTCTGCCTTTGTCTTGTACGGCCCGCCAAGGTTCCGGCCCGTTGTCTTCGATACCACTTCGTATCCGCCTTTCACTTTCTTGATCATGCGTCGCCTCCAGCTAGATTTTGCGCGACGGCCGCAGGATTCCAGTGCCTGCCATCACAACCAACAGGTTAGATGAAAAAGCTAAGGTTACAGGCACATGGTGACCGTCACCCAGCCCGGTTTCCCATTTTGGTACTCTTTATCTAGTTGCAACTATCGCTAATCTGTGCTACCATTCTTCGTGCCGATATTCCAACAATATCGAAATCCTTCCCCTGGTCACCCGGCACCCGTCCTTCCCCCACCGACTGCTCGCCGAGAATCTTCACTTTTTCTTTGCTTTTTGCGGCTGCTCCCCCAAAATTCTAATCGCAACAGTGCCCGATTAGAATTTGCTGCAACTCATACAAAACAAAGGGACGCGCTAATTCTAATCGCAACTAATCCCGGTGTTCCGGCGCTCATTCACAACGAAATTTATCCGCTCGAAAGTCTTTGCCCTGACCAATCACTATTTGCCTCGCGCAGGCCTCGCCTTTCGCCCCTTTCTTCGTTATCTTCCCCCTGCACAAGGGGGGACGCCATGGCCGCAAATCCATCGCCAGGGAAGCTCAACACAGTCTTGGTCACGGGAGGCACGGACGGGCTGGGCCGCGCCACCGCGATTCTTCTTGCCGAGCGCGGGTATCGCGTTTTTGGTGCCGGGCGAAGCGCGGAGCGGCTCGAAGCGCTCAGTCAATTGGCGCGCGACCGGAAACTCCCGCTGGAGACGCTGGAACTAGATGTCTGCGAGGCAGCCTCTGGCGAGCGCGCCATCGCGGAAATCGAGCGGCGCGCCGGGCCGGTGGATATCCTCGTCAACAACGCGGGAATCGCGATTGCTGCTGTGATGGAGGAAGTTACACCAGCGGATTTACACAAAGTGTTCGAGACAAATCTTTTCAGCCCCATTCGCCTCGCCCAACGCGTGCTGCCGGAGATGCGCCGGCGCCGCCTCGGCCGCATCATCAACATGAGCTCGATCTCAGGCAAGGTGGCCATCCCTGTGATGGGACCTTACGCCGCCAGCAAGCATGCTTTCGAGGCCGCGAGCGACGCAATGCGCCTCGAGCTGTACCCCTTCGGCGTTCATGTCGTGTTGATCGAGCCCGGCTACATTCAGACCAGCATGAATCGCACCGCAGCCGAACTTTCTTCCGCCTATGCCAAGGGTGCAGAGCGGAGTCCCTATAAAGGGATTTACCAGGCATTTCTCGACGAGTGGGAGAAGACCAGGAAAGGGTCGCGCTACCAGCCTGAAGATTGCGCGCGTGTTGTGCTCCGAGCGGTTGAAGATGAGCCTCCGCGGGCTCGCTACGTGGTCACGCGCCGCGCGAAAATGGGAATCATCGCACGGCGGTTGCTTTCTGATCAGGCGCTTGACAACCGGTTCAAGAAGGCGTTCCGGCTCGACGAACTTCGCGAATCACTCGCGCGCGAGGAAAAAAATTGATCGCCTTGCTCGCGCGCACTTCAGGAGGTCGGGCCATCCTTGAAAATTGCGGCAACCACCAGGCCGGCAAGCACCAGTTGGATGCCTCCCGCCACCATCCACTTGATCGCCAGCCTGTACGGGATGATGTACACGGTGTACTCACTAAGAGACGTGGGGATCGCTGTCAACAACGCAATCAGGATCCCGTACCGAATTCCTTGCTCGATCCAGGACTTGTTCTCTTTGCCGCGTGTGTAAATGTAAGCGAACATCACAGAGAAGATAAACTGGCCAACGATCATGGCCCAGAACCTGTGCTGGATGCTCCAGGCGCTCCGGTGACTGAGAGGTATGGCGTCGTAGTCGGGCATCAACCAGATGCCGTGCACCAGATAATTCGTAGCCATCAACACGATGAAGGTCGCCACGACTGCTATGACAAGTTTTTTCATGGCCGTAATTTCCTCCCGCGCACGAGTTGGGGCCGAGGGAAAATTAGAGAGAGAAGCGTCGCGGAACAAAGGCTCGGCGTGCTCTCTTCTGCGGGCCCCTGCGCGCGACGGTACAAGGCGCAGCCTAGCACCGCGGGCGCAGACGAGCGAGAGATTTTTCGACCGCCAATCCCGCTATGGGTTCGTAATCTGCTCCGAAAGGCTCGCGGCGCGCAGCAGCAGATATTGATCGGACCAGGCTTTGTGAATGGGGCTTTCGGCGTAAGCGTCGGCGGCGTCGCGGTCCTTGAATTCGATCGCGAATGCCGCGTTGAAGTCACGCGGTTGGATGCGGTCACCCTTGATCCACACATTCTTGATGCCGGGAATCTTCGCGGCCATCTCTTTCACGCCCTCAAGCGCCCTCTGCTTGTCGGCGTCGGATGCGTTGGCATTCCACTTGATGATGCTCAGATGCAGCACCGTCTTCGGCTGGCCAAATTTATTCTGCCCGGCCAGGTAGCCGCTGAAAAAGAGCCCCAGCGCAAGCAAGATTCCGGCGAGAAATTTTCCAGCGGTAGTCATGTGAATTCGCATGTTTCCTCCCTTGGGTTAGACGCATGAGTCTAAACAATCGGAGCATGCCACCGCAATCGAACTTGCCGAAGACGGCCTTGCTCGCTTCCGTGTTGACCCGCCGGATTCCGGTCCAGTAGCATGCGCAGCAAGTCCAGCGCGACACTTGGCGGGATTGAACAAGTTGCGAAGGAGAGATCGTGTATTGCTCGAAATGCGGAACAGCGCTGACGGAAGGCGCAGCCTACTGCAGCGGTTGTGGTGCGCCCGTTGTTGGTGCGACCACCGCACCTCCCATACCGCCAAATTCCGCGGAGCCAGTGCACGCGGCGACTGAGCCTTCGGACCCGACCGTCCGACCTACTGCTGCGTACGCCGGATTCTGGCTGCGGTGCATGGCTTTGGTGATCGACTCAATTCTCCTATTCATACCGTTCACATTTATCGTCGGGTTCCTCGCAATCGGCATGGGGCTCTCCGTTGCTGTCCAGCAGATAGAACCGGGAGAATCCCTGGAAGCATTGACTGCGGCTCTGGGTTCCGGATTTATCCTTGCAGTGTTGCTGATTATGATTGTGGGAAGCGGGCTTTATTTTGCAGGCCTCGAATGCTCGCCCTTGCAGGGATCGCTGGGCAAGAAAATGCTCGGCCTCTACGTGACAGACACAGCCGGGAACAGGATTTCATTTGGGCGGGCCAGCGGCAGGTTTTTCGCTGGGAAATTTGTGGCCCTGGGAGTGCCCGGCCTGGGCATTATTTATTTCATTTTGAGTTGTATCTTCGCAGGGTTCACAGCGAGAAAGCAGGCGCTGCACGACATGATTGCAGATTGCCTGGTGATGAGAAAACTGTGATGGCAGCAGAAATCTATACGCCCCAACCGTACCGTTCGGTGTGCAGGAGTGAGTCGCGCATTTCGGCGCGAATCTGCGAAGTGAATTCCGAGCAGCGCAAAATTCGGCTGCCGGGCTCGGCAATGTCCATGGTGCGATTGCCGTAGTCCAGCACGCGATCCACGGCGGCTTCCAATCGTTGCGCCTCCAAATCCAGAGCAAAAGATTCGCGCAACATCAGGCTGGCGGAAAAAATCGCGCCGAGCGGACAGGCCACATCTTTTCCCGCGAGCGACGGAGCGGAACCGTGAATCGGCTCGTAGAGAGCGGGCATGTCTTTGTGTCCGCGGCTCAGCGAAGGAATCAAGCCGATCGAACCGGTGAGCGCGGCGGCTTCGTCGCTCAGAATGTCGCCGAACATGTTTGACGTGAGGATTACATCGAATTGTTTGGGTCGGAGAAGAAGTTGCATTGCGGCATTGTCCACGTAGAGATGGTCGAGGGTGACGCGCGGAAATTCCCGCGCCACCGACGTGACCGTGCTGCGCCATAGTACGGAAGTGGATAGCACATTGGCTTTGTCCACGCTCGTGACGTGATTCCCACGCGCGCCGGCGCGCTCGAAAGCATAGCGGGCCACGCGCTCGATTTCGGCAGAAGTGTAGGACGCGACGTCGCGGGCGCGAGCGCTGCCATTTTCTCCACGCAGCTCATGCTCACCAAAATAAATGTCACCTGCCAATTCGCGGACGATTTCGAAGTCGCAACCGGCGATCCGATCCGGCCGGAGCGGAGAAATGCCCTGCAGCGCTGGGCGCAACCGAATCGGGCGAAGATTGATGTAAAGACCGAGCTCTTTGCGCAGCGCGAGCAATCCGCTCTCGGGGCGCTTCGCGAGCGGCAACGGGTCCCATCGGGGGCCGCCGATCGCGCCGAGCAGGATGGCATCGGCGGAGCGGCACACGGCGAGAGTTTCAGGTGGCAGCGGCGCTCCGCATCGGTCAATTGCAGCGCCGCCGAACGGAAGTTCGCGGAATTCAAAGTGGTGGCCAAAGGCTAGAGCGGAATCTTCCAGCAACTTCACGGCGGCACGCGTGACTTCGGGGCCAATGCCGTCTCCCGGCAGGACTGCGATAGTTTTTCGAACGCCACTCATGGCCCGGTCCCCTGGATCTCAGTGTGCTGCGGCTGTGCTCGCGTCGTGGCGGGCTTTATCGGGCGCGCTGGCACGGCGAACTTTGTGAATGATGACGAGGAGGTCGCGGTCGCTGACTTGCTTTGCGCTGTCAGCGCGCTCGATGGCTAGGCGGTAGCATTCCGCCAGCTCGGATTCGCTGGTGCGATAGCCAAGCTCTTCCAGGCGCGCGCGCAGAGCATTGCGGCCGGAATGTTTTCCGAACACGAGGCGGCGCGAGGGCACGCCGACTTTCTCCGGATGGATGATCTCGTAGGTGAGCGGATTTTTCAGGATGCCATCCTGGTGAATGCCCGCTTCGTGCGCAAACGCATTCGCGCCGACCACTGCTTTGTTAGGCGGGACAGAGACCCCGGTGATGGCGGTGAGCAGGCGACTGGTGGAATAGATTTTCTCGAGCACAATGTTCGTGGAAGCGCCGAAGTGCGCCTGGCGGACATACAGCGCGACAGCGATTTCTTCGAGCGAAGCATTGCCCGCGCGCTCGCCAATTCCGTTGATGGTGCATTCCACCTGGCGCGCGCCCGCCGTGATGGCCGCGAGCGAATTGGCGACGGCGAGGCCAAGGTCATTGTGGCAATGCGCGCTAAAGATGATGTTTGGATACGAAGCGAGGCGCGCGCGGACGCGTCGAAACATTTCCGCGTATTCGCCAGGCGTGGTGTAGCCAACTGTGTCGGGAAGATTCAGGATTGTGGCGCCGGCATCGGCGGCTGCTTCGGCGACATCACATAGGTAATCGATATCACTGCGGCTCGCGTCTTCTGCGGAAAATTCCACTTCATCACAGTGCTTGCGCCCAAAGCGGACCATGCGGGCGATCTGGGCTTGCGCTTCATGGCGCGTGATCCGCAGCTTGTGTTTCAAGTGAAGATCGGAAGTGGCGTAGAAAATGTGCAAGCGCGGCTTAGCAGCAGGTTCAAGCGCGTGCAATGCTGCGTCCACATCTTCCTGCCGCGCGCGTGCGAGAGCGGCGACACGGCAGCCGCGAATTTCTCCGGCGACGGCGCGGACGGCTTCGAGGTCCCCGGGAGAGGCGATGGGAAATCCGGCTTCGATCACGTCCACGCCAAGCTGCTCGAGTTGGCGGGCGAGACGCAGCTTTTCCTCGCGATTCATGGAGAAGCCGGGCGATTGCTCGCCATCGCGCAGAGTGGTGTCGAAGATTTGGACGATGTCCATGGAGACTCCTGCGAGTCACAAGGAGTGAACCGCGATTCGCGCAAGCATGTCCAATTTATATTTGTTGCATGTATGATAAATCTGGCTTATACAGAGGCAGTTCCCATCAGGAGAGAAGTTCGTGGATCTGGCGGCCCTGCAGGTATTCAAAACGGTGGCGCAAGAGCGCAGCTATTCCCGCGCCGCGGAGAAGCTGTATCGCACGCAACCGGCGGTCAGCATCGCCATGCGCAAGCTGGAAGACTGGGTGGGCCAGCCGCTCTTCGTCCGCGGATCGGGTGCGCGCGCGCTGACGGACGCGGGCACGCTGCTGCTCGAGTACGCCGAGCGCATGCTGAACCTGCGCGAAGAAATCGGCAAAGGGATGAAGGAATTAAAGGGGCTCGAGCGCGGACAGGTGTCCATCGGCGTGAATGAAAGCTCGATCCATGCGTTGCTGCCGGCGCTCGACCGCTACCGGCGCGTTTATCCCGGAATTCAAATTCGCGTGCACCGCGTGTTTTCGCGAGACGTGCCGCGCGAAGTGCTGAACCATCAGCTCGACATCGGCGTGATTTCCTATTTGCCGGAGGAGCGCGAGTTGGCGGCCGTGGAATTTTATCGCGATGCTCTGGCGCTTATCGTGTGGCCCGGGCACTCGTTGGCGAAGCGTAAGGAAGTGGACATCGGCGCGCTGGGAGAGGAAACGTTTGTGGCGCACATTGTGGATTCGCCGTACCGGCAACGAGTGATTCAGATGTTCGCGCGACACAAGGTGCGGCTGCGGATGGATATCGAACTCCCGACGATTGAGAGCATCAAGCGATTCGTGGAAATGAAGCGAGGCGTGGCGATCGTGCCGCGAATGTGCGTTCAAGAGGAAATCGGGCGCGGCGATCTGAAGGAGTTGCGCCTGCGCCAGATGAGAATTTTGCGGCGAGTTTACCTGGTGTACCGACTGGATCGGCCACTTGCGGCTGCCGCGCAGGCGCTAGTCGAGATATTGCGATCGAAGCCGGCGGGCGCGGCGCGCAGGCGCGCCAAACATTCTTAGCCCACCGATGCCGGATGGTCACCTTTTGGATGCCAGGTCGTCGAGCGCCTCTGCGACGCGTGACAATCCCTCGCGCACACTCTCTGTCTCACCGCCAATGCCAACGCGGAAATGCTCCGGAGCTTCGAAGAACCGTCCGGGCACTACGCTCGTTTCGTATTTTTCACGCAGCAGTTGGCAGAAGGCCTCTGCTGGGCCAGTAGTCAACTGCGGGAAGGCAACGGTCCCTGCTTCGGGCCAGATGCAGAGGAGATCTTTGCGGGAATCAAGGAGCTTCTTCAGGAGCACGCGGTTTGTCGCGAGAATGTTTTTGGCGCGTAGAGTAATTTGCGCAAGATGATCGAGCGCGATCACGCTAAGCAACTCGGCGGCATGCGGCGCGACGACTCCGAAGAGATCGTTGAGGCGCCACATGCGCTGCGCGAGCGGCGGCGCTGCCAGCACCCAACCGCAACGAAGTCCGGACAGGCCGTAGGCTTTGGTAAGGCTGCTGGTAGCGATGAAATTCGCTCCGAGGTGGAAGGCAGACTTCCACGGAGAGTCGAAGCAGGCTTCGAGATAAACCTCGTCCACGAGCACGTGCGCGCCCAGACTGCGGGCAATCTCGCCGACAAGCTTCAGAGCTGCGTCCGAAGTACGGACGCCGGTGGGATTGTGAAGGTTGGTAAGGACAATCAGACGGGTGCGAGGCGAAATGGTGCGTTCGACCTCGCGCGGGTCGAGTTGAAAACCATTCTCGAAGCGGCGCGGGAAACGGCGAATTCTTGCGCCGAGATATTGCGCGGCCGCGAGCAGCGCCTCGTAGGTGGGTTCCTCGACCAACACTTCATCCCCGGGCTCGAGCAAAGCAGCCATCGCGAGATGATTCGCCATTGAGGCGCCCTGCGCGTGGACAACACATTCCACGGGCACTCCCGCCTTCGAGGCCAGCCGTTGCATGAGCGGCTCAAAGCCATAGGCTCCGGGGCCGGTGATTTCTAGGTCTTCGATGCGGACATGCAGATCGGCGAGTGGAAGTTGTGAAAGATCGCTGGCAGCGAGATTGTAGCGCGCAGTAGAACGCAGCTTGGCCCATTCCATATACACCGAACGGACATCCCGGCGCTGAGGACTCATGGGAAATTCACTCAGAATTGGCCGGGCGCTGCGCGCGCCCTCGCAACAGGAAATAGAATGGGAGCCCAGCGAAGAGGATACACACAGCAATACCTGCATTGCGAGGATATTTATAAATCGTATTGATCACAATCAATCCCGAGACCGCGGTGAAAAGTCCAGTGGACCAAGGATGGCCTGGGGCGCGATAGCCGATGTCCGCATCAGCGCCGACGTCGGGATTGTGGCGGTCGCGTCTGCGAAATATGAACAAGGACGCCGCCGTGAGGCCGAAAAAGAGCCAATCCATTACGACCACGTAGCTCAGGATTTGCTCGTACGTTCCGAGGAGGACGACAGCAGTCGTAACGCAACCCTGGAGCACGATCGTTCCCACCGGAGCACGGCTCCGCTGGGCGAGCCGCGCGAATCCGGCGGGAAGCACGCCATCTGAGGCCATGGCGAAATAGAGGCGGGGGTAGGTCAGCATAGCCTGGCTGAGAAAACCGACCGTGGAAATGACGATGGCAACGGCAATCAGGCGGGCTCCGATATCGCCAAAAGCCCGGCGCATCACATCGGACGCAGGAGTGGCCGTGGAGGCGAGGCCCGCAGGCGTGAGCGCCTGCACATAGATGAAATTGACGGAAACATAGAGCGCGATAACGCCGAGCGCACCCAGGAGAAGAGCCCGCGCGAGAATCTTGCGCGGCTCGCGAATTTCGGTCGCGATGAAATTGGCCGTCTGCCAGCCCCCATATGCGAAAAGCACCGGAATCATCGATGCGCCGAAGACGCTGAGAAGCCCGAACGAAATGGGTCGGTCGACTACCGGATGCCAGATCGTTTGTGAACCGCCGGATGCTCGCACAACGAACCACGCGCCGCCAGCGACTATCAGTGCAACGGCGAGAATGCGGAGCACCATGAACAGGCTCTGCAGACCGCTTCCCGCGCGCACGCCCATGCAGTTGATGGCCACCAGGGCTACTATGACGACGACTGCAGGGACATTTTCAGGAACAGCGAGATGAGTGAGTTGACCAAAATATTTTGCGAATGTCACGGCCACAGCGGCGGTCCCTCCCGCGCCAATGACCAGCAGGGAGACCCAACCGTACAAAAACCCGAGCGCAGGGTGGAAGGCGGCGGAGAGATAGGCGTACTGCCCGCCGACTTTCGGCATGCGATTAGCAAGCTCGGCGTAGATGAATGCGCCGAGAAGTGCTATCGCGCCGCCAACGACCCAGGCGCCAAGAATAAGAACTGGAGTGTGAACCAGCGTGGCGACGACGTAAGGATTGATGAAGATGCCGGAGCCGATGATGCCGCCCATGACAACCATGGTCGCGTCGAACAATCCCATGCGGGCGACAAGACCAGCGGGCGAGCCCGGTGTGGAAGTAAGCGTAGCGTGGACCGCCAGGCGGGTGTGAGTTTGATCTGGCACGAAGTCGCTCGGCGCGAATCTACCACCGCATGCACCCAACTGGATAGCGTTCGCAATCCAATTTTTAAGAAGGCGATCCAGTTGGATGAAACCCTCTGGCAGCGGGCTTGTGCTGAAGACCAGTCGTCGCACTGTTTGCCGAACGCACCCATAGAAACTTTCGGTCGAGTGCTTCTTCGAAGATCCGAGCTTTATTTCATCGGAAATCCCACAAATCATTTCAATCGGTGGTAGGTTGTTCGCTGCAATCCTGTCTGCGGGGGCGCAAGCTACGCGTGCGGCTGCGATTATTTCGGGCGAGGGGAATTTGATGCTTATCGATTTTGGAGTTGACGATACGCGGCTGCATGCGTGCCGTGGGCGTGTGCGCGTGAAGAATTTTGGAGTGTTCGCACTTCTTTTGCTCCTGGCGTCAGCACCGCTCCTGTTCCGCCCGATTGCTGCACAGCAACAAGCCGCGAAGGGCAGAGCTGTGGCGAGCGCCGCGCAGGATTATCTCGTCTATGTGGTATGCGAAGCGGCGGACAAAGTGGTGCTGGTACGCTTCGGGCCGAAAGGCGCGCGGATCGAACACGAGACACACATCGGGCTGATGCCGACAGATATCAACGGGCCGCACGGGATCGCTGTTTCGCCCGACAAGCAATTTGTGTATGTGACTGTAGGGCATGGAAGGCCCGACGGCTCGGTGTGGAAATTGAAGGCCGGTACGGACGAAGTGGTGCGCTACAAGTCGCTGGGGCTTTTTCCTGCGACCGTGGATATTTCGCGCGATGGAGAATTCATTTACGTCGCAAACGCAAATTTTCACGGCGACATGGTGCCTTCGTCCATTTCCGTGGTGGCCACGGAAGAAATGATCGAAGTGAAGCGCATCACCACCTGCACGATGCCGCATGGTTCGCGGCTGAACACGCAGGCGACGAAGCACTATTCAGCCTGCATGATGGACGATATGCTGGCGGAAATCGACACGCAGAAATTTGAATTGTCGCGGCACGTCGTTTTGAGCGCAGGCAAAGAGATGGGAATGCCGGGCGCGCCGCACGCACAAATGAAGATGGGCGAGCTGACATGCGTGCCGACGTGGGCGCAGCCTTCGAACGACGGGTCTGAAGTGTATGTCGCGTGCAACAAGTCGAATGAAATTGTGGCCGTGGACCTCACGTCATGGAAAGTGGCGCGGCGATTTGCGGCGGGCACCGGTGTGTACAACCTGGCGATGACGAAAGACGGGCGGCTGGTGGCGACGAACAAGCGCGGGCAATCTGTCTCCGTGTTCGATCCGAAAGACGGGAAAGAGCTGGCGCGGATTCCGACGAAGCGGAAAGTGGTGCACGGCGCGGTGGTCTCGCCCGATAACCGCTACGCGTTTATTTCCGTTGAAGGAATCGGCTCCGATCCCGGCACGCTTGAAGTGATTGACCTGGAATCGCTCAAGACGGTCGCGACAGTTGACCTGCCGCCGCAGGCCGCCGGCGTGGACTTCTGGAAAACGGAGCCGAGTAAACAGCAATGAAATCGGAACCTTCCGTGCTGATGAATCTATAGAACGCCCGCGCTATGCGCGGAGGAAATCTGGCTGCCAATTCTGAACCATCTTCTTGATCACTTTGCGGTCCGCGATTTTCTCGTCGAGAACTTTGCGGCACAGTGTGGGCAATTCAACGTCACTCGCGAAACGCAGCGCCACCAATTGGTCAATCGTGAAGTCGAAGATGCGAGGGCGCAACTCTTGCGGCAGCAATTGCTGCAAGCGAAGACGCATCTCAAGCCGGATGAGACGATCCTGAACAGTGAGCGTGAACATCCGGCCGTACAAGGCGAGGAGTAAGAAAGCCAGCGCCAGCAGAAGCGACCTAGCCGACTCGATGGAGAATGATTGGATGAGACGATAGATCGACCAGAATACGTTCAAGAGAAAAACCGGGAGAATGAAGAAATGAAAAGCGGGGACAAGCCTGGCGTGATTTTCGAAGTTTTGAGTCATCGGTGAGCCTCCGTGACACGTTTGCTTGTATTGAAACGCGTAAATTCTAGCAAATTTTTTGAGAGGCGGCGCGAGCGCCATCGCCTCGTGGCCGCTGCGGATCATTTGTTCGTGCGGCGAGGAAATCCAGCATTGCGCGATTCGCAGCTTCCTGCTGGTCGGTTGGGAAAATGTGGCTGGCGTGGGGGATCATCACCAGCTTTGTGTTTGGTATCCGTGCGGCGATCCGCCTGCCATTTTCCGGCGGGACCAGGCGATCCGACTCGCCGTGAATCACAAGCGTGGGCGCGGCGATTTGCGGCAGGCGGCTGTAAGCCTCCCAGGCCATGATCCCCTGCAATTGCGCGAGGTAACCTTCGGCAGTCGGAAACCACGGCCTGCGCACGGCTAGATCCTCTTCCTTCCGCGCGTCTGGCGTGCCGGGGTCATATATATAAGGAGTGATTGCTTTGGCCATCTCTTCCGGGTTCCCGCGGGGCGCGAGAAGAAGTTGAATGACTTCGCGCTCGGCCTGCACCGCGTTCGGTCCGCCGGGGGCCGTGCAGCCGAGTATCAGCGAGCGCACTCGCTGCGGATACTGCAACGCAAATTCCTGCGCGATCATCCCGCCCATAGACATGCCGCAAACGTGCGCGCGCTCGACGCCGGCGGCATCGAGGACAGCGGCGGCGTCGGATGCCATAAGCGCAATCGGATATGGGCCGGGTGGAACATCGCTCTGCCCCACGCCGCGGTTGTCGAAGGCGATAGTGCGGAATTGGGCAGCCAGGACGGGCCGCGAGCGGTACCACATCTGGGACGTCCATCCGAGGCCCATGATAAGGAGCAGAGGCGCGCCTTCCCCTTGTTGGTCCCAGTAGATTTTTGCGCCGTGATTTTGGGCGAACGCCATGGAACCCTCGAGGTGAGAGTCACTCTTACATGAGAGTGACTAACGCGCGCGGCATTGTATATAATCGCGCGCACTATGGCAAACCAGGAGACGCTTTACGACGTTGCGGATCGCGTGGCTACTATCACGTTGAACCGGCCCGACAAACTGAACGCCTGGACCGCAACGATGGACGGTGAAGTGCGCGCAGCAATGCAAGAAGCGGAACGTGACGACGGCGTGCGTGTGATCGTGTTGACGGGCGCGGGGCGGGGATTTTGTGCGGGCGCGGATATTTCGCTGCTCAGTACCGTGGCGACGCGAGGTTTGGACAAGAAAAGTCGGGCGCAGGCGCTTGCCGGCACCAAGCGCAAGGGTGTGCGACCCGATTTTCAGAAGAAGTACTCGTATTTCCCGGCTGTAGAGAAACCCGTGATTGCGGGAATCAATGGGCCGGTGGTGGGGCTGGGGCTCGTCATCATTCTGTACTGCGATCTGCGATTCGCGTCGGACGCGGCGCGATTCGGGACGGCCTTCGCGCGGCGAGGGCTGATTGCCGAATACGGAATGGCCTGGATGCTGCCGCGGATTGTGGGGATTTCAAACGCCCTTGATCTGCTGTATTCCGCGCGGATGATTGATGCGCAGGAAGCGCTGCGCATGGGCCTGGTGAACCAGATCTTCCCGCAGGATGTTTTTTCGGCTAAGGTGCACGAATATGCGCGCGATATCGCGTTGAACGTCAGCCCGCGGTCGACGCGCGTTATCAAGCGGCAAGTTTACGGCGCGATGTTTGAGTCGCTCGGAGAGGCGATCGAAATTGCCGAGCGCGAGATGCTGCAGAGCCTGCAGAGCGAAGATTTCAAAGAAGGCGTCGCGCATTTTCTCGAGAAGCGGCCCCCGACTTTCACCGGCAGATAAGAGACCCGCGTGAATTTCGAATTCAGCGACAAGGTGAAGGACCTGCAGCAGCGGCTGCAAAGCTTCATGGACGAGCACATCTATCCAAGCGAGCAGCGCTTCCATGACGAGGTAGAACGCAACCGCTGGGAGCCGACGCGCGTGATCGAAGAATTGAAACCGAAAGCCCGAGCGGCCGGATTGTGGAATTTGTTTTTGCCGAACGACGAGCACGGCGTAGGGCTGACGAACCTGGAGTACGCGCCGCTCTGCGAAATCATGGGCCGAAGTTTCATGGCGCCCGAGGTGTTTAATTGCTCTGCGCCGGACACCGGCAACATGGAAGTGCTCGCTCGATATGGCACGCCGGAACAAAAATCGCGCTGGCTGAAGCCGCTGCTCGCAGCCGAAATTCGATCCTGCTTCGCGATGACCGAGCCCGCCGTCGCTTCCTCCGACGCGACGAACATTGAATCGCGCATCGCGCGCGACGGCAGCGAATATGTAATCAACGGACGGAAGTGGTGGACCTCAGGCGCCGGTGACCCTCGCTGCAAAATCGCGATCTTTATGGGCAAGACAGATCCTTCCGCGGCGGCGCACAAGCAGCAGTCCATGGTGCTGGTGCCGATGGACGCGCCGGGCGTGAAGGTGGTTCGGCTGCTTACGGTGTATGGCTACGATCATGCGCCGCACGGCCACGCTGAGGTGACATTCGAAAATGTGCGCGTCCCGGTGACAAATATACTGCTTGGCGAAGGGCGCGGATTTGAAATCGCGCAGGGCCGGCTTGGGCCGGGGCGCATTCATCACTGTATGCGGTGCATCGGCGTGGCCGAGCGGGCACTGGAAACAATGTGCAGCCGCGTCCAATCGCGAGTCGCTTTCGGCAAACGACTCGCGGAGCAAGGGACGATCCGCGCCGACATTGCTACTTCACGGATGGAGATCGAGCAAGCGCGGCTGCTGACGCTGAAAGCAGCGCACATGATGGATACTGTGGGGAACAAAGACGCGCGCGCGGAAATAGCGATGATCAAGGTAGTGGCGCCCAACGTGGCGTTGCGCGTGCTCGATCGAGCCATTCAAGCGCATGGGGGCGCAGGCGTTTCACAAGATACTTTTCTCGCTGCTGCTTGGGCCATGGTACGCGCGCTCCGACTGGCGGACGGGCCGGACGAAGTGCACGAGGAAGCAATCGCCAGGCAGGAGCTTGGGAAATCGAGGAAATCAGCGCCGCAAGCCGCGGGACACTAGCCGCGCGCGTTCAATCGAAGGGAGGTCTTATGGCTGGAGCACCTACAAACGCTTTGAACATGCCGCGACCGCCGACATTTGCGACTGCCGGAGAAGAGCGGAAGCATCGCAAGCAGCGGTTGGCAGCAGCTTTTCGGCTTTTTTCGCGCTTCGGATTTGATGAAGGAGTAGCAGGCCACATTACCGCTCGCGACCCCGAGAGGCAGGATCATTTCTGGGTGAATCCATTCGGAATGCATTTTGGGCAGATCCGCGCGTCGGACCTCATTTTGGTAAATCATCAAGGCGAAGTTGTCGAAGGCAAGTATCCAGTAAACCAGGCGGCTTTTGCGATCCACTCGCAGGTGCATGCAGCGCGCCCAGACGTGGCGGCCGCCGCTCATTCCCACTCGATGTATGGGAAGGCGTGGGCGTCACTCGGGCGGCTGCTCGATCCCATCACGCAGGATGCCTGCGCGTTCTATGAGGACCATGGGCTCTTCGAGGATTTCACCGGTGTGGTGTATGAAACTTCTGAAGGCGAGCGCATCGCCCAGGCGCTGGGGAATTTCAAAGCTGCGATATTGCGCAACCACGGCCTTCTGACCGTGGGGCACACGGTGGAGGAGGCGGCGTGGTGGTTCATCACGATGGACCGGAGTTGCCAGGCGCAACTGCTGGCCGAGGCCGCGGGCAAGCCAGTGAAAATTGATCATGCCAGTGCGGTGGCGACCAGAGAGACGGTGGGCACGCACCTCGCTGGATGGTTCCAGTTCCAGCCAATGCTAAACCGCATCATTCGCGAGGAGCCAGACCTTCTCGAATAATTTTCTGCGAGCCCGGCTGGGCGATCCGCAGCGGATGCCGGCATTTGGAGAAATTCGATCAGGAACCCTTCATGGCGCCAATAGCAGTTGAAAATCTCCAGTCACTAAAAAGCTTTTTGGGGCGCGAGATGGATTGGTTGACGCTGACGCAAGAGCGTATCCAACAATTTGCGGAAGCCACGGAAGACCGTCAGTGGATTCATGTGGACCGCGAACGCGCGCAAAAGGAGTCACCCTACGGCGCGACGATCGCGCACGGCTTCTTGACGCTTTCGCTGCTGAGTCACTTCCTGAAGCAGGCTATCGAGATCCGCAGCGGCGTGCGTATGGGGATTAATTACGGGGTGAATCGAGTCCGCTTTCCTGCTGCGGTTCGCGCCGGTTCACGGGTACGCGCCCGCGTTTCTCTGCAATCCCTGAAAGAGGTCTCTGATTGCATGGAAGCTGTATTTTCCATTTCAATCGAATGCGAGGGCGCAGAAAAGCCCTGCTGCGTGGCTGAATGGATCGTTCGCTACTACTCGTAAAGATCCTCAGGACACCTTTGGTAAGGTCACAGGCAAAACAGGCAGGGATGCGTGGTGCGTCTAGATTGCACCACTTTCTGCAGAGTGCAGAGAAGCGCGCAGGAGAATCTTGGCTACGTCCAAGAGTGCAGCGAACCGCGAATCCTTAGTGAGGCCGTGGTGGTAGCGGTAATAAATCTGCTGCACGATCACTGCGACTTTGAATCGAGCGAAAGCGACATAGAAAACCATGTTGGAGACATCGCGGCCGGTCGCGCGGGCGTAGCGCTCGACGAGTTGACCGCGCGAGAGGCTGCCGGGACAGTTCGTCGGACCCCAGCGGATTTTCTGGAGTTCTTCCGCATCCTCAGGCCCGACCCAATACGCGAGCGCGGTGCCTAGATCGCTCAGCGGATCGCCGATGGTGCACATCTCCCAATCGAGAACCCCGACAATTTTCGTGATGTCCGCGGGATCGAGCACTACGTTGTCGAATTTGTAGTCATTGTGAATTAGCGCGGCCGCGCTTGCGGGTGGAAGATTTTCTATCAACCAACTGGAGACCGGCTCGACCTCCGGCAGCTCGTGCGTCATTGAGCCGTGGTAGCGCTCGATCCATCCGCGCACCTGTCGCTCGAGATAACCCTGCGGCTTTCCGAGATCAGCAAGACCGATCGCGGAGTAGTCCAAGCCATGCAGGCGCGCGAGATTGTCCACGAAACATTCGCTCAGCCGCCGGGCAACGTTCGCTGTGAAATTCAATCCAACGGGTAAAGATCGGCGCAGGATGACACCGTGGACGGGCTTCATCACGTAAAAGGGACTACCGAGGATTGAAATGTCGTCGCAGTACAGCACAACTTCCGGCGCGGCGGGATAAGCGGCATGGAGTTTTGCAAGCACCCGGTATTCGCGGCTCATATCGTGGGCGCTTTTCACTTTAGTTCCGAAGGGCGGGCGGCGCAGAACCAACTCGCGATCACAGAAGCGCAGTAGGTAGGTCAGGTTGGAATGGCCGCTGGGGAATTGCGCGATTTCAAGACGGCCCGCCGCGTCAGGAAAATGAGTTCGCAAGAAAGGCTCGAGCCGGACAAGGTCGAGCTCTTCTCCCGGCCGCAGGTTGGCCGGACGGTCACGAAAATCGGGTATGTCCGCCGTGTGTTTTCTCCTTCAGCGATACGTCAAGAGCGATTCGTCGTCCAAATGCGGCAAGGCATTGAACGAACTCAGAGTAAATCGGTCACCGGAATAAATGAACTCGCTGTAAGAACAATTGCGCGACATCCATGCGATTCGCAACGTGTCCGCTGGAGAAAGATTCAAAGCGCGCTGCACGGCGACGGCAATTGGCCCACCAGAACAAAAGATCGCAGACTGTTCGCTGCGCTTGG
>Ga0307469_10000215_pt1 | contig 22304 bp, 21 predicted proteins | sample atmos_gasesAM2C__FD_203084 | JGI IMG/M metagenome (GOLD analysis project Ga0307469, IMG submission 203084) | Hardwood forest soil microbial communities from Morgan-Monroe State Forest, Indiana, United States - atmos_gasesAM2C_515 | ecosystem: Environmental > Terrestrial > Soil > Temperate... | reverse complement strand
CAACGAGAAGGGCTACGGATTCATCGCGCAGCCTGACTCGGAGGACGTGTTCGTGCATTTCTCCGCCATCCAGGCGGACGGGTACAAGTCGTTGGCGGAGGGACAGAAGGTCGAGTTCGACATCACCGAGGGCCCGAAGGGAAAGCAAGCGGCGAACGTCCGCGTCGTCGGCTGATCCATCGCCGATCAACGAGCGGCTCTCGACACCCCGCAAGATGTGGGTAGACTTAGCCGTGCTCAGAGAGCCTGATACCAGGCATCGGTTTATCGTGACAAGCGATTGAAGTACGACAAGAAGGGGCCCGCAGCCCCTCACCCGAAGCGTCCGTGAGGTCGCGCAAGGGTTCCGGAGTCGAAGTACCTCGTGCTGCGGACTCTCTTCGAGTCCGCATTTTTTCGTCTATGAGAAGGAGTGATGCTTTATAGCGCAGGCGGGACGGGTTCAGCGTGCGGCGGAGAACCGGATCAACGAACGAGTGCGAGCTCCGGAGGTGCGACTCATCGGAGCCGACGGGTCTCAGGTCGGGATCGTGACGAGAGCGCAGGCGCTTGCGCAGGCGCAGCAAGCCGGTCTCGATCTCGTCGAGGTGGCGCCCAACGCCGAGCCACCGGTCTGCAAGGTGATGGACTATGGGAAGTTCAAGTACCAGGAGTCCATCCGAGCGAAGGAAGCGAGGAAGAAGCAGGGTCACCAGCAGGTGAAGGAGATCCGCTTCGGACCGAAGATCGGAACACACGACTACGAGACCAAGAAGACACACGTGGCGGATTTCCTCGAAGGAGGGCATCGCGTCAAGGTGTCGGTAAGGTTCAAAGGACGCGAGATGCATCACACCGAACTGGGGGTCGAGCTGCTGCGGCGGCTCGCTGAGGACCTGCACGAGGTGGGAGCCGTCGAGGTCGAGGGCAAGCTCGATGGACGGATCATGACCATGATGTTCTCGCCGGCGAAAAGGAAATAGCTGCGATGCCGAAGACCAAATCCAGTCGCGCTGCGAAGAAGCGCTTCCGCGTCACGGGGACGGGAAAGATCGTCCACCGCAAGGCGTGGGGTTCGCATCTGTTCAAGTCGAAACAGAAGTCACGGCAGATCCGCTTGAAGGGCAACAAGGTCGTGGCGCAACAGGACCACGAACGGGTCAACCGTTTGATGAACGGCTAACCCAAGGGGAAGAACGATGCCACGCGCAACATCCGGAGCAGCGCACCGCAACAAGGTCAGACAGGTCCTCGGCCGTGCCAAGGGCTATTCGGCCGCGCGCGGGAAGCGTTACAAGGCCGCGAAGGAGCAGGTCGCTCACTCGATGGCCTACGCGTACCGCGACCGCCGGGTGCGCAAGCGCGACTTCCGCCGGCTGTGGATCACCCGTATCAACGCGGCGACGCGGAGCAACGGGATGTCCTACAACAAGTTCATCTCCGGCCTCAAGGCGGCCGAGATCGACATCGACCGCAAGGTGCTCGCGGATATCGCGGTGCGGGACCCGGTGGCCTTCGGCAAGCTCGTCGACGCAGCGCGTGGGGCGCTCGACGCGAGCTGACACGAAGTCCCTAGACGAACGAGGCGTCCGCAGATGGAGGAACAGCGCGCTGCAGGCACCAAGGTGAGCGATCAGCGAACGGTGGAGCTGATCGCGACGGTTTCGCACGAGATCAGATCGCCGCTGACCACGATCAAAGGGTTCACGAAGACCCTGCTCGACCGCTGGGACCGGCTCTCGGACCAGATGAAGATCGACATGCTCCGCAACATCAACGAGGATGCCGACCGCGTTACGCGGATCCTGACCGAGTTGCTGGACGTATCGCGGCTCGAAGCGGGCTCCCTGACGCTCCACGCCCGCCCCCTCGACATCCGCGCGATCGCCGATCGGGTCGTCAGTGAATTGTCCGAGCGGAGCGAGAGCCACAAGGTCGTCGTGGAGTCCGACGGACCGGTCGAGGTCATGGGCGATCCCGACAAGCTCACGCAGGTCCTCACGAACTTCATCGAGAACGCGCAGAAGTACACCGAGGGCGGGACGGTATCCATCTCGTGCAGGCGCGAAGGCGCGTGGGGGATCGTCGAGGTGTCCGACGAAGGGAGTGGGATCCCGGCGGACCAGATCGACGAACTGTTCGAGAAGTTCGTCCGGCGTGAACGCGCCGGCTCCCCGACGGGGACCGGGCTGGGACTGTACATCTGCAAGGGTCTCATCGAGGCGCACGGCGGCGAGATCGGTGCGCGTTCGGTCGAGACCGGCTCCACGTTCTGGTTCCGCGTACCCGCGTCTGCGTGAGCGCAGCGGACGAGCTCCGCGCGCTGCGAGCCGAAGCAACCGCAGCGATAGACGGCGCGTCGTCCCTCGACGAGCTCCGCGCGCTTGAGATCTCATACCTCGGACGCAAGTCGCGTCTCAGCCAGATCCTCCGCGATCTGCGGAACCTGTCGGACGCCGACAAGCGGATCGTCGGACCGGAAGGGAACAAGCTGCGTCGCGACCTCGAGGGGCTCGTCTCGCGGAAGCAAAGCGATCTCGAGCGTGCCGACGAGGAACGTTCGCTCGCTACGGATCGGCTCGACCTCACGATGCCCGGTCGGCGTCCTGTGCGTGGAGCGCCGAACCCGCTCGTCGAGGTTCGGAAGCGGATCGAGGACGCGTTCATCTCGATCGGCTATCAGATCGCGGAAGGTCCCGAGGCGGAGACGGACTGGAACAACTTCGAAGCGCTGAACACACCCCCGGGCCACCCGGCTCGCTCGCTGATGGACACCTATTACCTGGACGGTCCACAGGGTCCGGAGACGGCGCTCCTGCGCACGCACACCTCGCCCGTGCAGATCCGCACGATGGAGTCGCGTAAGCCTCCGATCTATGTGATCTGTCCGGGCCGGGTGTATCGGCGCGAGGACGTCAGCGTCACGAGCGGTGCGGTGTTCCATCAGGTCGAGGGCCTGGCCGTTGACGAAGGACTCACGTTCCGCGATCTGCGCGGGACGATCGAGGTCTTCGCGCACGCGGCCTTCGGGGAGAAGACCGAAGCGCGCCTCGTCCCGTCCTTCTACCCATTCACGGAGCCGTCGTGCGAGCTGCAGGTGACGTGTCCCGTATGCGGCGGGGTCGGGTGCAACCACTGCGCGGAAGGATGGATCGGGATGGGTGGCTGCGGCATGGTCGACCCGAACGTATTCGGCTTCGTCGGGATCGACGCTGAGCGCTACACGGGCTTCGCGTTCGGCATGGGCATCGATCGGATCGCGATGAGTCGCTTCGGTGTCACGGACGGTCGGATGTTCCTTGACGGCGACCTGCGTTTCCTCGAGCAGTTCCGGGGGGTGCCGGTTACATGAGGGTTCCGCGATCCTGGCTCGCCGAGCTCGTCGACGTCGACGTGGCGACGCGCGATCTCGCGACCACGTTGTCGAACGCCGGTGTCGCCGTCGACGCAGTCGAGAGGTTCGCCGATGGTGTGAGCGGGATCTACGTCGGCAAGGTGCTCGAGGTCCACGACGTTCCCGAGTCGAAGAAGCTCTGCATCGCGCAGGTCGACGTCGGACCGAAGGGAACGGTCCAGATCCTCGCGGGCGCGAAGAACTTCAGCGCCGGCGACAAGGTCCCCGTCGCGCTCCCCGGTGCGCGCGTAACGACGCTGGACACGCCCATCGCGAAACGGCCGATGCTCGGCTCCTACGAGTCGAACGGGATGCTGTGTTCGGCTCGCGAGCTCGGCATCTCGGACGATCACGGCGGAATCGCCGTCCTGCCCGAGGCCTACGAGCTCGGCGCGGACGTTGCTGCGCTCCTCGGACTCGATGATGACGTCCTCGAGTTCGAGATCTATCCGAATCGTCCGGATTGCATGTCGGTGCTCGGCATCGCTCGCGAGGTTGCGCTGCTCTATCGGACGAACCTCAAGTATCCGGACGCAACCGTCGTCGAGGGCGGTGCGTCCGCATCAGAAGTCACGTCCGTCACGATCGACGCGCCGGATGCGTGCCCGCGCTATCTCGCTCGTGTTATCGACGGCGTGAGCTTCGGTCCGTCCCCCCTCGTCGTCCAGGCGCGGTTGTCGGCGTGCGGGTTCCGTCCGCTCGGGAACCTCGTCGACGCAACGAACTACGTTCTGCTCCTGACGGGGCAACCGTTGCACGCGTTCGACCTCGATCGTATCGCCGAGCAACGGATCGTGGTGCGGAGGGCACGGCCGGGCGAGAAGATCACAACGCTTGACGACGTACCGCGCGAACTGACGACCAACGATCTCGTCATAGCGGACGCGACCGACGCGCAGGCGATCGCGGGCGTGATGGGCGGAGCGGTCAGCGAGGTGGGGCCCGAGACGAAGCGGGTGCTCCTCGAGTCGGCGTACTTCGACCCGCTGACGATCTCTCGCACGGCACGCGGGATGCACCTACACACGGAAGCGTCGAGTCGCTTCGAACGCGGAACGGATCCCGAGCAGGTACCGACGGCCGCGGCGATCGCCGCGGAGTGCCTGCGTCGCTGGGCCGGTGGCACCGTTGCCGCTGGTGCCGTCGATGCCGGCGCGGCGCCTGATCGGCGGCGTGTGTTCCTCCGCCCCGATCGCATCCAGACCATCCTCGGGATCGAGGTCCCACCGACGGAGGTCGACCGCTACTTCTCCGGGCTCGAACTCGACGTCGTGCGGACCGAAGACGGATGGCAGACGGTCGTGCCGTCGTGGCGTCCGGATCTCGAGCGCGAGATCGATCTCATCGAGGAGGTCGCCCGGCTCTACGGCTACGAGAAGATCCCGGCTCGGCATCACGTCGGTTCCGGCGGCGGACGAACCGTCGCGCAGAAGTTGCGCGAACGCGTGCGCGACGTGCTCTTCGGTTGCGGCGCGACGGAAGCGACGTTGTCCACCTTCATCTCTGAGGACGACCTGGCGGCCTTCGGGTACGACGGTCCGCTCGTGCGGGTGTCGAATCCGATGACGGTCGATCAACGCCAATTGCGTCCGACGTTGATGGCGGGATTGATCCGGGCTGCGCAGCGGAACCTCGATCGCGGCGTAGGTACCGTCCGGCTGTTCGAGTTCGGCAAAGTCTTCACCGGGTGGCCGGACGATGCACCGTTGCCGGACGAGTCGGAGCACTTCGCTGTGATCTGTGCCGGCGACGCAGGCGGCGACGAGTGGTACGCGGCGAAGCGCAGCTTCGACACGTTCGACGTCAAGGGGATCGCGGAGGTGCTCTTCGATGCGATCGGCGTCGAGGGCTGGACGATCGAACCCGACGCCGGGATGCCGTTCCACCCCGGACGCAGCGCCCGGATCTTCGTCGGTGGGGCCTACGCCGGACGCTTCGGCGAGGTTCGTCCGACCGTCTCGCGCGCGTTCGGCATCGATACCCCCGTGGTGTGCGCTGGATTCGTGCTCGACGTGCTCGTCGAGCACGCGCCCACACAGCTCGCGGTGCATCCGTTGCCGACGCAGCCGCCCGTCGTCCGGGATATCGCGTTGGCGATCGCCGAAGACGCGGCAGCGGCCGACCTGATCGGGACGATCGAAGGTGCCGCCGGCTCTACGTTGGAGCGCGTGACCCTCGTCGACGAGTACCGCGGCGAGCAGGTGGGGCAGGGGAGGCGATCACTCGCGTTCCGTCTGTGGTTCCGGGCCCCGGACCGGACGCTCACGGCCGGCGAAGCGGACGAAGCACGGAGTGCGATCGTCGCCGCCCTCCGCGATGCGCACGGCGCTGAGATCCGCTAACGCTTAGGAGCTCGGTGTCGCGCAGCTCGTCGCGTACGCGCACGCGTTGAAGCCGTCACCGTCCCGGTCGAGCGCGGACGGCACGCCTTCGAGCGTGTTCATCGTGAGCCGGACGTGGCTTCGCGCACCGATCGGCTTCGATGGTCCGAGGTCGAGCGACGAGGTGTTGTTCGGATCGAACCGTGCGGTGTGCATCATCGGAAGCACCGTCTGTCCGCCGACCGTCGGCGCTTCGAGGATCCACTCGGCGGAGGAGTAGGTCGAGACGTAGACGATGCCTTTCCGGAAGCGCCAGTGTCCGGCGTCGATGATGTCGATCTCCCAGTGCTGTTTCCGGACGAGCGGTCCGACGGTGTGGATGTCGACGGTCACGCGCTCGCCGGGACGCACGGTGCACTTCGGATCCCCGCTGCAGCCCGCGATCGGCGTCTCGGATTGTGGAAGGACCTCGAACCACGCGTTGTAGGTCGGCCCCAGACCGTTGATGTAGTCCTCTTCGACGCCGGCCTGGATCAGATCCTGCGAGCTGAAGCCGCCGATGCCGGCCCACGTCGAGCCGAATCCCGGGGTCGTCCCACTGACGGTGGGCACGACGAACGTCGACGTGACGCGGGTGATGCGGTGTCCCGTCGGGCGAGGGAAGGCATAGCCGGACCAATTCAGACTGTCCTCCGTCGCGCCCGTGGTGATCCGGTGCGTCGGGATCATCACGCCGTGGGTCACGGGGGACGACGGCGTCCCGAGTGCGAGCAGCACCCCGACGAGCGGGACGACCAACCTTGCCCTCATCTGTGGATATCTCGTTCCCGTTCGCGGCACCCGGCAATCCTCGCACCGGACCCGGGTTGTTGCCGGGGGGCTTTCGTGCATGTATATTCATTCTTCCGTATGAACAAGCAAGCGGCCATCCTTGGTGCGTCCGGCTACGCCGGCGCGGAACTGCTCCGGTACCTGTCCGCGCACCCGTCGATCGAGGCCGTCTGGCTCACGGGCAACCGGAACGCCGGCAAGCGCATCTCCGACCTCTACGGCCACCTCGATAGCGACCTCGTCATCCAGCCCATGGACGCGGCGACGGTCCCGGACGTCGACGTGGCCTTCCTCGCCCTGCCGCACGGGACGGGGGCCCCGACGGCGAAGGCGCTCGTCGACCGTGGGGTCAAGGTCGTGGACCTCGGGCCGGACTGGCGGCTCCACGACCCGTCGGCCTACGGCGAGTGGTACGGCTACGCGCACGCGTTCCCGGCGGATCTCAGATCGTGGGTGTTCGGCGTCACCGAGCTGCACCGCGAGGAGATCGCCAGCACAGACCGCGTCGCGAACCCTGGGTGCTACTCGACGGCCGCCGTCCTCGCCCTCGCACCTGCGTTGTCCGCCGGGACGATCGAGGAAACCGGCATCGTCATCGACGCCGCGTCCGGTGTGAGCGGCGCCGGCCGCAAGGTCGCGGAACGCTACCTCTTCTCGGAGATCGAGGCGTCCTACTCGGCGTACGGCGTCGGCAAGCACCGACATGTTCCGGAGATCGAGCAGGAACTCGGTGGTGTCGCCGTGACGTTCACACCGCACCTCGTACCTATGGCGCGCGGACTCCTCGTCACGTGCTACGCACGGATGACGAACGGCGTCGACGCCGTCCGCGACAGCCTCGAGACCGCGTACAAAGGCGAGCCGTTCGTCCGAGTGCTGGACGCCGGCGCGCAGCCGGGGACGAAGCAGGTCTCCGCGACGAACAACGCGCTCATCGGGATCGGCGCGGACGAACGGGCAGGCGTCGCCGTCATCACGTGCGCGATCGACAACCTCGGGAAAGGGGCCGCGGGGCAGGCCATCCAGAACGCGAATCTGATGCTCGGTCTGGACGAGACCACAGGCCTCACAGGTTCGGCGGTGTACCCGTGAGTGTCACCGCCGCCGACGGCTGGCTCGCTGCCGGCGTACGCGCCGGGACGAAGCCCTCGGGTGAGCTCGATCTCGCGCTCGTCGTGTCGTCGCATCCAGCTTCCGTCGCCGGCGCGTTCACGACCTCGCGCGTTCCATCCGCACATGTACAGGTGTGCAAGCCGCGCGTCGCGACGGGACTCGCGCGCGGGTTCCTCGTCTCCGCCGGGATCGCGAACGCGTTCACGGGCGAGGCCGGCGTCGACGACACCATCCGGTTGTGTGCGGCGGCGGCGGATGCGACGGGGATCGGTGCCGACGAGATGCTCATGTGTGCGACGGGAACCATCGGACCACGACTGCCGGTCGACGTACTCCTCGCGGGGATCGAGGAGGCCTCGAAAGCGCTTTCCGTCGACGGTGGCGACGACGCGTCGCGCGCGATCATGACCACCGACACCACACCGAAGACGGCGGTCCGGACGATCGATGTCGGCGGTACCTACATCACCGTCGGTGGGATGGCCAAGGGTGCGGGGATGATCGCGCCAACAATGGAGCCACAGGGGACGTTGCTCGTGTTCCTCACGACGGATGCCGCCGCCGACCCCGCGACGCTGCGTCGCGCGCTGACGGCCTCGGTCCCCACGACGTTCAACGCGATCAGCGTCGACGGCTGCATGTCGACCTCCGACACCGTGTTGCTCTTAGCGAACGGTGCGTCCGGCGTCGACGTGCACGATTCGGACGCATTCGTCGACGCCGTGCACGGGGTCCTCGCCGACCTCGCATACAAGGTCGTCGCCGACGGCGAGGGGGCGACGCGTGTGATCCGCGTCGTGGTCAACGGGGCGGCGGACGAATCAGACGCGCGCGAAGCCGCTCGCGAGGTCGCATCGTCCGCGCTCCTGAAGAGCGCCGTGTGGGGCAACGACGCGAACCTCGGACGGATCGTGCAGGCCCTCGGCCAGGCCGACTGCAAGCTCGATCCCGACCGGCTCACGGTCGCGATGGCCGGCATCGAGCTGTCCCGCGGCGGTCTCGAAACGGGACGGCGGGACGAAGCCGCCGCGAAGCTTGCACAGGGTGGGGAAGCGCTCATCGAGTGTGACCTCGGCCTCGGCGCGGGATCGTTCACCTTCCTGACGTGCGACCTGACGCCCGACTACGTGAAGTTCAATGCGGACTACACGACATGACCATCGCAACCGCCGAACTCATCGACAAAGCACGCACGCTCGTGGAGGCGCTGCCGTACATCACGAGGTTCTCGGGGAAGGTCGTCGTGGTGAAGTACGGGGGCCATGTGATGACGGACGAGCGGCTCGCGAAGTCGTTCGCCCGCGACGTGGTGCTGATGCATTACGTGGGGATGCGTCCAGTGATCGTCCACGGTGGGGGCCCGCAGATCTCCGATCTCATGCGCCGGCTCGACCAGGAGCCGACGTTCGTCGACGGCTACCGCGTCACCGGGGCCGCCGAGCTCGACGTCGTTCGCATGGTGCTGCAGAAGACGAACAAGGAGATCGTCTCGAACGTCAATGCGCACGGCGACCTCGCCGTGGGTGTGTCGGGAGAGGACGCGAACCTGATCCGCGCGAGGCAGATGCAGATGCGTGAAGGCGTCGACATCGGATTCGTCGGCGAGGTCGAACGCGTCGACCCGCGGGTCATCGTCGAACTGCTCGCTTCCGGATTCATCCCGGTCATCGCGCCCATCGGTGTCGGCCCGCAGGGGCAGGCCTTCAACATCAATGCCGACCTCGCGGCGTCCGCGATCGCCCGGGCGCTCGGCGCGGCCAAGCTCGTCTTCCTCACCGACGTCGAGGGACTGTACGAAGACTTCGGCGATGCCGGATCGCTCCTCTCGCGAGTGAACGCGGACGACCTGCAGCGTCTGCTCGACTCCGGGAAGCTCTCGGAAGGGATGATCCCGAAGGTGCGCGGCTGCGTGGAAGCGCTCCGCGGCGGCGTCGAAGCGGGACACATCCTCGACGGACGTGTCGACCACGCATTGCTGCTCGAGATCTTCACGGACTCAGGAGTCGGAACGATGGTGATCCCATGACAACGCGCGACGATCTGTTCCTCCCTCTCTTCAACCGCTACCCGGTGACGTTCACCCGCGGCGAAGGCGTGTGGCTCTACGACGCCGACGGGAAGGCGTACCTCGACTTCATGGCCGGGATCGCCGTGAACCTGCTCGGACACGCGCACCCCGCACTCGTCGAGGCGATCAGCGAACAAGCGAGCAAGGTGCTGCACACGACGAACCTGTTCTGGACGGAACCAGTCGTTGCCGCCGCGGAAGCGATCGTGTCGCATCTGCCCGGCGGCCGCGTGTTCTTCTGCAACTCGGGGACGGAAGCGAACGAAGCGGCGATCAAGTTCGTCCGGAAGCACGCATGGCGCATGGGGGAGACGGAGCGGCGCGAGATCGTGGCCGTCGAAGGATCGTTCCACGGCCGGACGCTCGGCTCCCTCTCGCTCACGATCCAGCCGAAGAAGTGGGAAGGCTTCGCTCCACTGCCCGGCGATGTCGTTCCGGTCGCGTTCGACGATGTCGATGCGCTCGACGCTGCGGTGTCGGACAGAACCGCTGCGGTGTTCATCGAACCGATCCAGGGCGAGAGCGGGATCCGTCCGATGTCGGATGCCTTCGTGGATGCGGTGCGCAAGCTGACGTCCGAGCGCGGAGCGCTCTTCGTCGCCGACGAGGTCCAGACGGGCATGGGCCGGACGGGATCATGGTGGGGCTTCGAGCACTACGGCGTCACGCCCGATGTCGTCACGCTCGCGAAGGGGCTTGCCGGCGGCGTGCCGATGGGGGCCCTCTGGGCCGCGGATGCCTTCGCGAACGCCTTCCAGCCTTCGGACCACGCGACGACGCAGGGCGGGAACCCGCTCGCGTGCGCCGCATGTGCGGCGGTGTTCGCGACACTCGAGAAGGAGAACCTGGTCGCCAACGCGAAGGTGGTCGGCGGTGAATTGCGCGGCGCACTCGAGGGCTTCGGGTACGAGGTGCGCGGTCGCGGTCTCCTGCTCGCCGTCGAACTCGGTCGCGAGGTGTCCTCCGCCGTCGTGCGAAGCGCGCTCGCGCACGGACTCATCGTGAACGACGTGAACCCGACGTCGGTGCGCTTCGCACCGCCGCTCATCGTCACGGCGGACGACGCACACGAAGCTGCGGCACGGTTCCACGCGGCCGTGAAGGACGTCGCGTGATGCACGATCTCCTGCGCGTCGCGGATCTGTCGGCACGTGAGTACGTCGAGCTCCTCGAGCTGTCGGCCAAAGCGAAGGCCGATCCGGGGTTCGTCCGGGGGTCGGCCGACGGACGTTCCGTCGCGGTCATCTTCGAGAAGCCTTCGCTGCGCACGCGGTTCTCGGTCGAAGCGGCGCTCGCGCGGATCGGCGCGCATCCCATCGGGGCGTATGACCGCGAGGTTGGCCTCGGCCAGCGCGAGTCGCTCCACGACGCGGGGCACGTCCTGAGTCGGTACGTCGACGCCATCGTGATGCGTACCTTCGAACACGCGCGGTGCGAGGAGCTCGCCGATGCCGCGAGCGTACCGGTGATCAACGCTCTCTCGGACGAGCACCACCCGCTCCAGGCCCTCGCGGACGTCATGACGATCGTCGAGGCGCGCTGCGGCGGTGATGTCGGAGCGCTCGGCGGCATCAAGGTCGCCTACGTCGGCGACGGGAACAACGTCGCACGCTCGCTCATCGAAGCGTCGGAGCTCTTGGGCTTCACGCTCGTGCTCGGTTGTCCGAGGGGACACGAACCCGCGGTGCCCGCGACGGTCACGAACGATCCACGCGACGCCGTCGCGGATGCCGACGTCGTGTACACCGACGTCTGGACGTCGATGGGACAGGAGGCCGAAGCCGGCGCGCGCACGGAAACGTTCGAACCCTTCCGCGTGACGACCGAGCTCATGTCCGTCGCGAAGCCCGAGGCGATCTTCCTGCACTGCCTGCCCGCGCATCGCGGCGAGGAGGTCGACGCTGCCGTGATCGACGGCCCGGCGTCGCGCGTCTTCGATCAGGCCGAGAACCGCCTGCATACATCCCTTGCTGTGTTCCTGAAGCTGTTCGGGAGCGCTTGATGCCGCGTACGACCACGAACGATCGCGCGAAACGGCGGCAGCGCCTCATCGAGCTGCTGCGCCAAGGCGTCGAAGCGACGCAGGAGGAGATCGGCGAGCGTCTCGCGGCCGACGGGTTCTCCGCCGCGCAGGCGACGATCTCACGCGACCTCGACGACATCGGCGCCGTGCGGCGTCATGAGCACGGACGCATCGTCTACGCATTGCCCGATCGCAATGGGCCCCCGGACGGCTTCGGCAAGCGCATCTTCGCCGAGCTCGTCCGGAGCGTCTCGTCGTCCGGGAACCTCGTCGTCGTCCGGACGTACCCCGGCATGGCGCCGACCGTCGGTGCGGTGCTCGACCAGTCGGCCGTGGCCGGCGTGCTCGGCACCGTGGCCGGGGACGATACCGTGCTCGTCGTCGCCGACGAGAAGACCGGCGGCAAGCGTCTCGCCGCGGCGATCGAGGGACTGAAGACATGACGAAGACCTGCGTGCTCGCCTTCTCCGGCGGGCTTGATACGTCCGTGTGTGCGGCGTGGCTCCGTATCGAACGCGGCTACGACGTCGTGGCCGTGACGGTCGACGTCGGACAAGGACGCGAGCTCGATGGCATCAAGGTGCGCGCGGACGCCGCCGGTGTCGCGGACCTCGTCGTCCTCGACGCGCGCGACCAGTTCGTCTCCGAGTTCTGCTGGCCGGCCCTCAAGGCGAACGCGCTCTACGAAGGCCGCTATCCGCTCGTCTCGGCCCTCTCGCGGGGCCTCATCGCGCGCGAGCTCGTGCGTGTCGCGCGTGAGCGCGGTGCGTCCGCCGTCGCGCATGGGTGCACGGGCAAGGGGAACGATCAGGTGCGCTTCGACACGTCGATCGCGTCGCTCGCTCCCGAGCTTGAGATCGTCGCGCCTATCCGCGAAACCGGCATGCAGCGCGATCAAGCCATCGGCTACGCGAAGGAACACAACCTCCCCGTCACAGTGACGACCGAGAAGCTGTACTCGATCGACGAGAACCTCTGGGGCCGCGCCATCGAGTCGGGGATCCTCGAGGATCCGTGGGAGCAGCCGCCGGCGAAGGACGTCTACGAGATGACGGCCGCCGCCGAAGAGCTGCCGGACGAACCCGACCACGTGGTGATCGGTTTCGAGCAGGGCCTTCCGGTGTCCCTGGACGGTGAGAGGCTGACGCCGGTCGAGATCGTCGAGCACATGCACGTCCTCGCCGGGCGACACGGTGTCGGCCGGATCGACATGATCGAGAACCGTCTGATCGGCATCAAGTCGCGCGAGGTGTACGAAGTCCCCGCGGCGACCGCGCTCATGACGGCGCACGACGATCTCGAGCGCATGACGCTCGAACGTGACGTCGCGCGCTTCAAGCGTTCGATCTCCGATCGGTATGCGGAGCTCGTCTACAACGGCTTGTGGTTCTCGCCGCTCCGCGCGGCGCTCGACGCGTTCGTCGACGAGACGCAGCGGTACGTGACCGGCGAGGTGAAGCTTCGCCTGTGGAAGGGGAGCGCGCAGCCGCTCGGCCGGCGTTCGCCTTTCGGTCTCTACGACACCTCGCTCGCGACCTACGGCTCCGCGGACGACGCGTTCCGTCACGAGGATGCGGCCGGCTTCATCCGGCTGTGGTCGCTCCCGGTGCGCGTGTGGGCCGAGCGGCAGGCCGGACCCGACGATGAGCACGACCTCTAAACCCACCTGGGCCGGACGGATCGCCGGGGGCCTCGCGCCCGAGGCGTGGCACTTCCTGCACTCGTTGCCGCACGACCGGTTCCTGTGGACCTACGACATCGACGGCACGATGGCGCATGTGACCGGTCTGGTCGCCGCGGGTGTGCTCACGAAGATGGAGGGGACGAGACTCCAGCGCGAATTGAAGGCGATGCGTCCGCACCTGACGCTGATCGACGAAACGGACGAGGACGTTCACTCCGCGATCGAACGCGTATTGACCGAACGCCTCGGCGATCTCGGCGCGAAGGTGCACACCGGACGGTCGCGGAACGATCAGGTCGCGACGGCGCTCCGATTATGGACGCTGGACGAGCTTCGCCGGACGAGGCACGCCCTGGCGGCACTCGTCTCGACGTTGTGCGATCGCGCCGAAGAACACACGACAACGCTGGCTCCCGGATACACCCACCTGCAGCGTGCGCAGCCGATCACCCTCGGACACTGGCTCTGCGCGCACGCATGGAGCTTCGTCCGGGACCTCTCGAGGATCGAGGCGGCCTGCCGGACGACGGACGTCAGCCCGCTCGGCGCCGGCGCGCTCGCGACGTCGACGTTCGGCATCGACCCCAAGGTCGCCGCGGAGGAGCTCGGATTCAGCGCGACGTTCGACAACTCGATCGACGCCGTGTCCGATCGCGACTTCCTCCTCGACGCGATGTACGCGTGCTCGACGACGCTCACGCATCTGTCGCGGCTGGCCGAGGAGATCGTGCTGTGGTCGAGCGCGGAGTTCGGCTTCGCCACGCTGCCGGACGCCTACGCGACGGGGTCGAGCATGATGCCGCAGAAGAAGAACCCGGACGTCGCGGAGCTCGCCCGCGGGTCGACAGGGCTCGCCGTCGGCGCGCTGACGGGGTTGCTCGTGACATTGAAATCGCTGCCGCTCGCCTACGACCGCGATCTGCAGGCGGACAAGACCTACGTTCGCGACGTGTTCTATGCGACGTCCGGAGCGCTCGCCGCGATGGGGGGCCTCGTCGCGGGCCTGACGTTCGATATCGACCGGCTCGCAGGTGCTGCGTCCGACCCAGCATTGCTCGCGACGGACGAAGCGGAGACGCTCGTCCGGTCGGGGGTGCCGTTCCGGAAGGCGCACGAGCAGGTGGCGTCGAAGATCGCGAGCGGGGGAACGAGCGACGGGGATCCGCGCGCATCGGTCGAAGCACGGACGACGGCCGGTGGTCCGTCCGCCAAGAGCGTGAAGGCGCAGGTGCGCCGGTTACGGAAGCTGGCTCAGACGTAGCCGCGAAGGCGTACGGCCCGCGCGACGCGTTCGACGCCGAGCGCGAAGGCTGCTTCACGGAACGTCGCTTTCTCGTGCGCTTCTTTGAACGCTTCGACGTCGGTGAACATCTTCACCATGATCTTGTGGAGCTCGTTGTTCACGCGCTCCTCTTCCCAGCGGTACATCTGGATGTTCTGCGTCCACTCGAAGTAGGACACGGTGACGCCGCCGGAGTTCGCCATGATGTCCGGGACGACGAGGATCCCGCGCTCGTTCAAGATCGCGTCGGCCTCCGGCGTGACGGGATGGTTCGCCGCTTCGACGACGGCTTTCGCCGCGATCTTCTCGGCGTTCCGCGCGTGGATGACACCGCCGAGGGCCGCCGGGATCAACCAGTCGACCTCGAGCAACAGGAGGTCGTCGTTCGTGACAGGCTCCGTTCCCGGACATTCCACGACTGAGCCCGTCGTGCGCAGGTGGTTCAGGACCAACGTCATGTCGAGGCCGTCCGGCTTGTAGATGCCGCCGCGGACGTCGGAGACGGCGACGATCTTGCAGCCGCACTCGGCGATGAGACGCGCCGTCCACGACCCCACGTTGCCGAAGCCCTGGATCGCAACGGTCGCGCCTTCGAGTGGACGGTTGAGGTGCCGCGCCGCTTCTTCGGTGACGATGACGACACCTCGTCCGGTCGCCGCTTCGCGTCCGAGCGATCCGCCGAGCTCCACCGGCTTGCCGGTGACGATCGCAGGCGTGTAGCCGTAACGGGAGCCGTAGGCGTCCATCATCCAGGCCATCGTCTGCGCGTTCGTGTTGAGGTCCGGGGCGGGGATGTCCCGGTTCACGCCGAGGATGTAGGAGATCGCTTGCGTGAAGCGGCGCGTCATGCGCTGGATCTCGCCCTCGCTCATCAGATGCGGCTCGCACTGGATGCCGCCCTTGGCGCCGCCGAAGGGGAGATCGACGAGCGCCGTCTTCCACGTCATCAGTGATGCGAGCGCACGCACCTCATCGAGATCGGCGCTCGAGTGGTAGCGGATGCCGCCCTTGTACGGTCCCCGCGCGCCGTTGTGCTGTACGCGGTAGCCCATGAAGACAGTGAGGTCGCCGTCGTCCATGCGGACGGGGACCTGCACGCTGATCTCGCGGTACGACGTCGTGAGGATCTCACGCATGTCGTCGTCGAGACCGATGTGGTCGGCGGCGCGGTCGAAGAACAGCTTGACCGCGAGGAAGGGGTTGGTCTCGTAGAGCGGAACCGGTTTGGGTTCGTCGGTCATATCATCACGCGTTATGTCCGCTAGTCCGGACTTCAACGCACCCCTCCAGCGCTCGTTCTACGAACGTCCGGTTCGTCATGTGGCGCGGCAACTCCTCGGATGCTATCTGGTCCACCGGCGCGGCCGAAGCCTCGTCGGCGGGCGGATCGTCGAGGTCGAAGCCTACGGGGGACCGGGCGACCCCGGCTCCCACGCCGACCGCGCACCGAACGGCCGGGCCCGCATCATGTTCGGCCCCGCTGGGATCGCCTACGTCTACTTCACGTACGGCATGCACTTCTGCATGAACGCCGTCTGCGATGTGGAGGGACGGGGCAGCGCCGTGCTCCTGCGAGCCCTCGAGCCGATGTGGGGGGTCGAACGGATGCGCGAGGGCGCGCCCGCGAGCCTCCGCGAAGCGAAGCTCGCGTCCGGACCCGGACGGATCTGCCGCGCGCTCGGCGTCGACAAGCGGCTGAACGGCGCCGATCTGACGGCGTCCACGCTCCGGATCCTGCCCGCGACATCAAGGCCGGGGAAGATCCGCGTCACGACGCGCATCGGCCTCAGCACGGACGACGACCGCGCGTGGCGCTTCTTCGTCGAGAGCGCGTCCGTCAGTGGCAGCCGCCGCCGCCCTGGTACGTGACGCTGACCGTCGACCCGCGGGGCGCCGTGCTCCCACCGCCGGGGCTCTGCGCGTAGACGTCGTTGAGCGAAGTCTTACCGGACGGATCGCAGCCGCGCTGGTCCGCCGGGACGTAGCCCCGGTTGCTCAGTGTGTTGTTCGCTTCGGCGAGTGACATCCCGACGACGTTCGGGACGCGAGCCGCGCGACGCGGACGCGGCGTCCGCTGGACGACGGTCGACGTCGCCGTCGCCGTCGGGCCCGGCGTCGGCGAAAGCTGGGGGAGCGTGCCGTTGCCGGTGAACAGTTGCTGCGGCGGATCGCGGAACTCCTCGACCGGCATGCCCTGCAACGCTTGCGTCATGAACGCATGCCAGATCTCGGCGGGGTACGTCCCGCCGACGATCTTGAACGGATAGCCGTTGTCCGGCGTCATCGATTCGTTCGACGTGATCGGGTTGCCGACCCATACCGATGCCGCGAGCTGCGGGACGTAGCCGTCGAACCACGCGTTCGTCCAGTTCTCGGACGTCCCCGTCTTGCCGGCGGCCGGACGGTCGAGCGCCGCGGCCGTTCCCGTGCCGTACTTCACGACCTGCTGCAGCGCGTAGGTGACGCCGCGTGCGACGCCGGACGGAAGCACGCGTGCTTCGTCCGGCTGTGCGTTGTAGAGGATCTTCCCCTTGTCGTCGGTGATGCGAACGATCGATGTCGGATCGAAGCGCACACCGTCGTTCGCGAACGTCGCATATGCGGACGCCATGTCGAGCGGTGAGACCTCCTTCGCGCCGAGCGCGATCGCCGGCGTGTCGTCGGCCGGCAGGCACGCGTCGACCTTCATGTACTGGTCGCCGCATCGCTGCTGGAGCTGCGCCGGTGTCGGGAGCCCGACGCCCATCTCGCGCGCGAGTCCCGCCACACGCTGCGCGCCGGCGAGCGCGTCGCCGCTCCCGACGCCGTCGATGATCAGATGTGCGAAGACGGCGTTGATCGAATGCGCCGTCCCGTCCACGAGCGTCGTCGGGCCGCCGCCTTCGCCCTCGTAGTTGCCGACATCCCACGTCAGTCCGCCGGCGTACGTCGCCGTGAACGGGCTGGCGTCGAAGGTGTCGTAGAGCGGGATGCCGCGCTCGAGCGCCGCCGAGAGCACGAACGGCTTGAAGGACGAGCCCGGCTGGCGGCCGGAGAGACCGCCGAACTGTCCGAGGGCGAGGTTGTCGTGCGACACCTTGCACACCGTCGGCTGCTTCGCGACGGGACCTTTGCACGTCGGGTAGTAATCGCGGCCGCCCACGAGGGCCCGGACGTAGCCGCTTGTCGGTTCGATCGCGACGAGCGCGGCGGAGAGTCGGTCGAGATCCGTCGGGAGCACCGTATCGACTGCGTTCTCGGCGGCGGCCTGTGTCGCCGGGTCGAGTGTGGTGTAGATGCGGAGGCCGTCCTTGTACACGTTCTGCGAACGGGCGCCGATCGTCGTCCCGAGGAAGTCGAAGCGTTTGTCGACGGCCTGGTTCGGATCGCCGAAGACGCCGAGCTCGCGCAGGACGTAGTCGACGAAATAGGGGTGCGTCCAACGCGGTTGGGCCGGCGGGTTCACGACGATCGGCGCTGCTTGCGCCTGCGTTGCCTCCCTCGGCGTGATCAGGTGGAGGATCCGCATCCGATCGAGCACGAAGTTGCGCCGGGCGCGAGCGTCCGCGATGCGTGCCCGACGGAGCAGCGGAGGGTCGCTGCTCGACCACTCGTAACGCGCGGGCTCGTGGATGAGGCCGGCGAGGAACGCGCCTTCGGCGAGGGTCAGTTGCGACGCGCTCTTGCCGAAGTACGAATGCGCGGCGGTCTCGATGCCGTACACGCCACGTCCGAGATAGATCGTATTGAGGTACATCTCGAGGATCTGCGCCTTCGTGTACGTCTGCTCGAGCTCGTAGGTCACACGCGCTTCGGCGATCTTGCGGCTGATGGTCCGCGCGGGGTTCGGGAAGTACAGGTTCTTCGCGAGCTGCTGCGAGATCGTCGAACCGCCCTGGAGCACGTCGGGCGACCCGTGATGCTTGACGTCGGAGGCGATGGCGCGCGCGAGGGAGCGAAGGTCGATGCCTTGGTGCGACCAGAAGCGTTCGTCCTCGACGGCGACCGCGGCGTCCTGAGCGTGCTTCGAGATGGCGCTGAGGGGGACGCTGTCGCGATTGATCTCGCCGTGGAGATCGGCGATGACGTTGCCGCTCGCGTCGTACACCTTCGACGTGGCGACGTTGAGCCGTGCGAGCGCTCGCTTCGTCGACAGCGGTTCGAGGCGTCCGCATGCCGGCGCGATGACACAGACGGCGAGGGCGAGGACGATCAGGCGGTGTTTGCTCATCGGTTCCGCGGGGGCGGTCCCTATACTTCTAACACGCCTTGATGAACCCTTCCGAACAACTCGAAGCGCTGACCTCGAACGCCTCAGAGGTCGTTCCGCTCGCCGAACTGGAGGCGAAGCTGAAGCTCGGACGCCCTCTGCGCGTGAAGCACGGCGTCGATCCCACGGCGCCGCACGTCCACCTCGGGTGGTCCGTCCCGCTCCGGAAGCTGCGTCGGTTCCAAGAGCTCGGACATATCGCGGTGCTCGTCCTCGGAGACTTCACGGCGCGCATCGGGGATCCGTCCGGACAGGACAAGACGCGTCCGATGCTCTCGAAGGAGCAGGTAGACGCGTACGCGCAAGCCGTGCTCGGCGAGATCAAGAAGATCCTGCTCCCCGAGCGACTGGAGATCCGTCCGAACTCGGAGTGGCTCGAGGCGCTGGGGACGCAAGGGGTGCTCGAGCTCGCGTCGGAGTACACCGTGGCGCGGACGCTCGAGCGCGACGACTTCGCGAAACGCTTCGCGGACGAATCACCGATCACCGTGCGCGAGTTCCTGTATCCGTTGTTGCAGGCGTACGACTCCGTGGCCGTCCAAGCCGACATCGAGATCGGCGGGACGGACCAGCACTTCACGTTCATGGTCGCGCGGCACATCCAGCGCAGCTACGGGCAGGAGCCGCAGGTCGTGATGACGTTCCCGCTCCTCGAAGGGACGGACGGCGTCAAGAAGATGTCGCAGAGCCTCGGCAACTACATCGGCATCACGGAAAAACCGGACGACATGTTCGGCAAGCTGATGCGTGTCCCGGACGAACTGATGCCGAAGTACTTCCGCCTGGTGACGGATCTTCCGGCGAGCGAGGTCGACGCGGTCGCGTCACAGGTCGACGCCGGTGTGCTCCGTCCGGAGGAAGCGAAGCGGCGCCTCGCCGAAGAGGTCGTCCGCATGTATCACGGCGCCGACGCTGCGGGCGACGCGCGAACGCATTTTGACCGCCTGTTCAAAGAGCACAAGATCCCCGAAGAGATCGAGGTTGTCGACATCCCAGCTGATGCTGTGACGGACGGCCGTATCGACGTGGCGCGTTTGTTGAAGGCGTTGTCGTTCGCTCCGTCAACCAGCGAGGCACGGCGTCTCATCGCACAAGGAGGCGTGCACGTCGACGGCGAGGTGATCGCAACGAACGAGGTTGCGATCGATGTGCTCGCGGGGAAGGTCCTGCGCGTGGGCAAACGTCACTTCGTCCGGCTGCGCTAGCCGTGGCCGAGAACGACCTGCGGCCGGAGGTCGCCCGGGAGATCAACCAGGTCGCGCATTTCGGGCACGCGCCCAAGGTGCGTGAGCTCGTCGTCGAGGCGGCGAACGCCATCGACGAGGAGCGCTACGACGACGCGATCGAGCCGCTCCTCGACGCGAAGCGAAAGGCGCCGCGATCGGTCTACGTCCGGGAGCTCCTCGGGATGGCCTACCACCGTCTCGGACGGTGGCGCGAGGCGGCGCGTGAGCTCGCCGCCTACAAGCGCCTTTCGGACCGCCGCGATCGCGACCCCGAGCTCGCAGACTGCGAGCGCGCGCTGGGTCGTCCGGAGAAAGGGGTCGAGATCCTCTCCGACTTCGACCGCGACGACCTACCGGAGGATGTCTTCATCGAAGCGTTGATCGTGCACGCCGGCGCGCTCGGCGACCTCGGACGCTACGACGAAGCCGTCGCCGTCCTCGAACGCGGACCGCTGCGTCCGGACGTCGCCGGTCACCAGCATCTGCGGCTGTGGTACGCGCTCGGCGATGCGCTCGAAGGCGCAGGACGACGGCGGGACGCGCGCGTGTGGTGGGACGCGATCTACGCGGACGACCCCGAATTCTTCGACATCGCCGACCGACGCTTGGGGCTCAAGCGTCGGTAATCGTCTTCCTGTAGTACCGCAGGAAGCCGAGCATGCTGTTGCGGTTCGACGACAGTTCGACGGCAGCCGCGACGAAGGACGGCGCACCCGGCGGCTCACCGACCCTCGGCTCGAGCGCGGCGATGAGCTCCTCTTCGTCCGCGCCGCGGAGGACGAGCGGACGAAGCAGCGCGTCCCATTCGCGAAGATCGCTCGCCGCTTCCTCGAGCGCGGATTCGTGTTGGGGGCCGAAATGCGTGAAACAGATGGACGCCGGCTTGAGCTGTTGGACGCGCGCGATCGAGTCCAGCGCCGCGTCGAGGTCGAATTCAGGCGGGGGAGTCGCCGGCTTCTGCCAGGCGTCGCCGTAGCAGACACCCGCTGTGTCGCCGACGAATGCGATACGAGAATCGGGGTCGAAGAGCGTCACCTCGTGCCGCGCGTGGCCTGGTGTGTACAGCACGTGGAGTTCCCGGTCGCCGAGAGGGATCACCGTTCCTTCCTCGATGATCCTGATACGAGGCTCCGCGACCGGACGGGGCTCGCCGTACAGCGTGTCGAGTGCGTCACCGAACAGGCGACGCGCGCTCGCGACGAGACGGGACGGATCGACGATGTGCGGCGCGCCGATGTCGTGCACCCAGATCGTCGCGCCACCGAAGAGCTCGGCGATGTGTCCGACGCCGCCGCCGTGGTCGAGATGGATGTGTGTGAGGACGACGTGCTTCGGCTCGACACCCCGTCGCGCGAGCTCGTCGCGAAGCGTCTCGAAGACCGTCGCGGGCCCCGTCTCGATGAGGACGGGTTCGGCCGAGTCGATCAGGTAGCTGCAGGAGAGGTTGGACGCTCCGAAGAGCTTGACGTCCAGTACCTCGACGCCGTCGGGCAGCGGTGGTCGATCGGGCACCGCGACATCCTAGGCGGTGCTTACGGTCAGATGATCTCGCGACGGTACTTGTAGAGAACCGTGAAGCCCGCTGCGCCCACGATGTGGCTGGGGTCCTCCAAAGGTGCTGCGTTGATGGACGACCCGCCGGAGAAGTTGACGTTGCCCGCGAGGACCGAGCCGGTGCCCGAGAACGAACCGCCGGAGAAGTCGGCCCAGCACGGGGTGCGGAGCTCGGCCTGGATACCTGCTCCCGTGCTGCTTCCGCCGGAGAACTTGATGCCCGTGGACGTGCATGCCGGCGCCGTCGAGTTGATGTTGAACTCGAGGCGCAGGTGGAAGCCCGTGTTGCTGTTGGGCGGGTTGAAGTACGCACCGCCGCTGAGGTTCAAGCTCCCGACGCTGACGACGGCAAGGTTGCCGTTCACGGGGATCGCACCGCCGGGGAAGTTCAGCGTGCAGTTCGTGCCGATGTACACGGCCTTGTTCCCGGTGTTCCCGGCCATGATGTAGTCGTGGGCATTGGTGCAGTCCGACGCGGAGCCTGTGTCGAAGGTGTGGATGTCATAGCCCCCTTCCTTGAGCTTGCCGTTGTTCGCCTGGAAGTCCGACCAGCTGAAGCGGGGGAAGGCTCCCTGGTCGA